>Ga0075522_10003942_pt1 | contig 10720 bp, 7 predicted proteins | sample NGEPerA_FD_74796 | JGI IMG/M metagenome (GOLD analysis project Ga0075522, IMG submission 74796) | Arctic peat soil microbial communities from the Barrow Environmental Observatory site, Barrow, Alaska, USA - NGEE PermafrostL2-A | ecosystem: Environmental > Terrestrial > Soil > Wetlands > Peat ...
CAGGCTTCAGCCTGTTTTCTTTTGACCTCTATCAGAGCGGCAAAATTCAAAACAAGACAGGCTGAAGCCCGTCCTACGGGAATTGTTTCCCTCGACAGGCTCTTCTTCTACTTCAGGTCTGGTTGGTTGGGAGTCGCGGTCATCACAGGCGAAGCCAGAATGTAATTGTGATAGCTCTCCATCATTTGCCACAAACCGGCCTCGTTTGGCGCGAGCACGCGGCTGGACCAATACGCTTTATCGCCGTAGGTTGGCTGCACGGAAACCATGACCACCGCATCGCCGAAATCCCACGTGCGAATCCACAGCGCCGGAGCGGCTCCCACTTTAGGCGCGTTCGGATTTGCCATTTTGCGCTTGTTCATGCCTGCAATGCGATCTGCTTTGGAAGGTGACGCGCCGCCGTAGGTCGTGACCGCGCGCTGGTCCATGTTGTCCGCCACATGCTTTTCCCAGTTTTCTTGGCTCGATTCCTGCGTTTGCCATTCGTCGAGCGCCGCTTTTTCGCCGGCGCTTATTGGCTTGTAAGGGACCACCTTGCAGGGATTATCGCAGGGAATGTCATACGTCGGTTCCACGGTTTGGAAATCGCGCTTGGGCATCGCCGCAATCTCCGTCGTGTGCAGCAGTTTCCAGCCCCCCGGGCGCTTCACCCAGAATCGCGCGGAATATTTATTATCCTGATTCCACTGAATCCATACGACGCTCTTGCCGTATTTGTGCTCGGTGATTTTTACGTTGTCGCCGGGCAGCACAAGCGGTTTTAATCCGCCGCGGAATGCATCTTCCTTGGCCCACATAATTCCTTGGGAATCGATCCAGCTGAAATCCGGGTCGAGCCATTTATTTGCGGCAGCCCTGTCGCCCTTCGCGAGTGCCGCCACCACAGCTTTGTCCGCGGTAACCACAGCGTCATCCGCAGCCATCGCGGGCGCGCAATTCAAGCCCGCCACAAGCCCGGCGCAAGCAAGCCCGGACACAATAAAATTCCTGACAAAACGATTCATATATTCCCCCTAGATGAGTAATCCAGACCCTTCGGTGCGCCCATTCTAGTACAATCCCTGACGCTCGCGCGAAATTCTTATCCCAAGTCGGCAAGCTGCTGCCGCCCGCGTACCTTCTCCCGAGTGAAACGAGGCATCAGACGCGGGGATTCAGATCGCCCTAACCCAAATTTCTCCACGTCTAAAAAAATCGCGCCCAGTGAAATTTCACCGTGCGCGAAATCAGTGGCGAAGAAACTGTTCCGAAAGAAAAAACTGCTCAGCGATAAAAACAGCCCTGAAGCCAGCCCCTAATCCGCTGCTAAATACCCCTCCGCGTGAGCCACCGGCGCATCCCACCCGCCAGGCGGCGTCACGCGTTCGACTTCGGCAGGTCCCCAGGTATTCTGCGCATACGGAAAAACCGGCGTCCCCGCTTTCAACACGGGATCCACAATCCTCCAAGCTTCTTCCACATAATCCTCGCGCGCAAACAGCGAACTGTCCCCAGCCATGGCCGCTCCCAGCAGTCGCTCGTAGGCGTCCATGTCGCCCGAACCCGCGGAACTCGTGGCCACCATTTCGCTGGGCTGCAAATTCATGCCATCGCCCGGCGCGAGGGTCATCAATCCCATGGCGATCACCACGTCGGGACTCAGCCGAAGGCGCAAGTGATTCTCTGTCAAAATCCTGTCCGGAATCAGCGTGGGCGGTTTGCGAAATTTGGCAAGAATTTCCGTGCATGTCACCGGCAGACATTTCCCCGCGCGAATATAAAAAGGAACGCCTTTCCACCGCCACGAATTAATGTCCAATCGCAGCGCGGCGAATGTTTCCGTCTGCGAATTCTTCGCTACGCCCGCTTCGTCGCGGTATCCCTGAAATTGCCCGCGCACCAGATTTTTTTCTTCAATCGGCGGAATCGCCTTCAGTACCTTTACTTTTTCATCCCGCAGCGACTCGCCATCGGCGCGGACAGGCGGTTCCATGGTCAGATTGGAGAGCACCTGAAACAAGTGGTTTTGCACGACATCGCGGATTGCCCCCGTGCCATCGTAGAAAGCGCCGCGCCCTTGCACATCGAAATGTTCGGCCAGGGTGATCTGCACGCTTTCGATGTATGTGCGATTCCAAAATGACTCCGCGAACGCATTGGCAAAGCGAAAAACCAGCATATTGTCCACGGGACGTTTGCCAAGAAAATGATCGATGCGGAAAATACAGTTCTCATTAAAAATCGAAAGCAAAATTTTGTTCAATTCCGTCGCGGATTTCTCATCGTGCCCGAACGGCTTTTCAACGATGACGCGCGCATTGTCTGCGCCCTTTGATTTCCCGATATTTTCGACCACGGTCTCAAACAGCACCGGGGGAATCGCCAGATAATATGCCGGACATTTCGCGTCTTTTAATTGGTCGCGCAATGCCGCAAAAGTTGCCGGATCCTGGTAATCGCCGTCGACGTAGCGCAACAGCGCGCTCAGTTTCTCAAACGCCGCAGGATCGAGTCCGCCATGTTTTTCCAGGCTATCTTTTGCCCGAGCCTTCAGCTGATCTAAATTCCAACCGGCCTTGGCCACGCCCACAACGGGGACGTTCAAATTTCCGCGCTTCACCATTGCTTGCAGGGCGGGAAAAATTTTCTTGTAGGCCAAATCTCCGGTGGCCCCGAAAAATACCAGCGCGTCGGAATGCACGTTGCTCATGAACCGGCTCCTTAATATTGCGTGCGGGCTTCGCTCGCTTGCCGCACACCAATCATGCCGACCAAAATCGAGTGCGGCAAGCATTTAGCAGCTGTATGGCGCCAATCGTTGTCGCGTACGCGCATTTTTATCGCTGCTACTGCGTTACTTTTAATGTGAGTGTATTTGGCGTCGATACAGGACTGGCATACATCTACGACCGGCAGACGATCACAGTTCCACTTCAATCTCATTCCATCTTCGTCATCTACAATAAATCACGGATAGACTGGCGCCGCCCCCGCGAGCATTATGGAAAAGATGATAGCAGCTGGCCCCGAAATGGCGGGATCGAAGCGCGGCTTTCGGTGATGAAAACGAGTCGCTGAAAATTTCTCGCTGGCGTGCACGGAACGGCAATCGAACTGCCATGCGCATGCCGCGCTCGTATCTCTGTTTTGCATGGATATGATTGCCGGCTACGCTTTGATTGAAAATTTTTGACCAGCCCTCAGGCTCCTAACGTTCGCGACCAGCACGCGTGAGCCTTTCATAATCCTGAAATTTCAAAACACCCGCATAATCTCAAAATAGCCTTTGGAGTTGAGCGTTGCTGGCGTAAAGTCGGCATAACGAGGAGGCGCTGTGCCAAGAATAACCATCAAGGACGGAACGCAGATTTATCACAAAGATTGGGGCAGCGGGCAGCCAATCGTCTTCAGTCACGGTTGGCCTCTCAGCGCCGACGCCTGGGACGACCAGATGATGTTTCTTGCCAACCACGGTTACCGCTGTATCGCGCATGACCGCCGTGGACACGGCCGATCCGGCCAACCGTGGAACGGCAACGACATGGACGGGTACGCCGATGACCTCGCAGCCATCGTGGAAGTGCTGGACCTGCGCGAAGTCATTCACGTCGGGCACTCCGCAGGCGGCGGCGAAGTCGCTCGCTACATTGGCCGCCACGGCACAGAACGTGTCGCCAAAGCGATCCTGATTTCCGCAGTCACCCCGCTCATGCTCAAAACGCCGGCAAATTCAAAGGGTTTGCCCATCGAAGTCTTCGACAAAATACGCGCCGGCGTTAAAGCCGATCGTTCGCAATTTTTCAAGGATTTGAGCGGATCATTTTACGGAGCCAATCGCCCGGGATCGAAAATTTCTCAGGGGTTGCGCGATTCCTTCTGGATGCAGGGCATGCAGTGTAGCCTCAAAGCCGCATACGATTGCGTCGCGGCGTTTTCAGAATCGGACTTCACCGACGATCTGAAGAAATTCGACGTTCCCACCTTAATTTTGCACGGGGATGACGATCAAATCGTGCCGTTTGAAGACACCGCGCTGCTTTCCGCAAAACTGATCAAGGGCGCAACGACGAAAATAATTTCCGGCGCGCCCCACGGAATGTGTTCCACCCACAAAGACCAGATCAATTCGGAATTACTTTCGTTCATCCAACGCAGCAAACATGCGTCGGCCTAGCGGTCAAGTAGGACAGGCTTCAGCCTGTCTTCTTTTGACTTTCAAAAACTCAAACACAAAATCAATGCTCAGGATAACCAATGCAAAACAGCGAAGTCAGAACAGTCTACGTCCGCGGAAATGGCAAGTCACTCGCTCAGCAAATCCAGATTGCTCCGCACTGCATCGTCTCCGATGAGCCGCTTTCCGCGGGCGGCACGGACACCGGTCCCAATCCCTACGACTTGTTGCTCAGCGCCCTCGGCGCGTGCACATCGATGACAATCACGTTATACGCGCACCGGAAAGCTTGGCCTCTGGAAGATGTAATCGTCCATCTCCGTCACTCCAAGGTTCACGCCGCCGATTGCGCCGATTGTGAAACCAAAGACGTCATGCTCGATCAAATTGAACGCGACATTCATTTGAGCGGAAAATTATCCGGGGAGCAGCGCTCCAAACTTCTGGAGATTGCCAACAAATGTCCGGTGCATCGAACGCTCATTTCGGGCATTCATATTGAAACGAGGTTGGTTTGAGCTTCGGAGCGTAATCGCTGCACGATTGCCGTAGAGGCAGAGATGGAGGTCGATGTCGTTCATCGGTATTTTAATTTCAGCTTTCACGATTGGCTTTGTTTGCGGACTGCGCGCTCTCACCGCTCCCGCCGTCGTGGCCTGGGCCGCGCACCGCAACTGGATCGATCTCGCGAGCACATCATTGCGTTTTATGGGCAGTATGGCGGCCATTACGGTTTTTACGCTTCTCGCCATCGGAGAATTAATTGCCGACCAGCTTCCTTCCGCTCCAAATAGGACTGATCTTTCGGGATTGATTCCGCGCATTCTTCTCGGCGCTTTGTGCGGCGCGTGCATTCTGGCCTCTCAATCGCAATCCATGGTGATCGGTTCCCTCGTCGGAGCGGCGGGAGCCGTTGCGGGTGCGTTTGGCGGTTTCCAGGCGCGAACCAGCCTCGTAAAAAAATTGAAAATCCGCGATCTTATTGTTGCAGCTTTGGAGGATGCCATCGCGATCGGCGCGGGAATTTTTGTCGTGTCGCGATTTTAATCCACAGCCCAATTTTCTTTTCCACATGGCGGCGTGCTACAGTTCAAACAGGGGAAACGAGAAATAAAATTCGTCGGAGCTCTTTTTCAAGCTTGTGCCATTTCGGAACCCGACCACTAGGGATAGACATATTAAACACGAGGTAACAAGATTTTGTGCTTCGCACTACATTTCCCTCTTGACAGAATTTTCTCTCTTGTTTACATTGCGCCCTCGGATTCAGGGATCGTAATTCGACGAGCGGGCGGCCCAATCATCCACGGGAAGTTCCCAAAGTCGATTGACGCAACCTGCAGGGTTTCACAGAGACATCGAGGAGGCTTTCTTTTTCTCCCCGGAACCGGCGCTCCCAGCGCGGTTGGTGAGGGAATGCATAACGCCACAGGTCGCTGACGGCCAAGGCGGGATGCTGGGGAGGCTTTTTCCTTTTTTCGAGTGCGGACTCCAATTTCGCGGATTGAATCGGCCAGGGGGAGCAAGCAACCAGGGCGGATAAAGTATCCAGGATGTTCCTCTATTCCTGGCGTTGCATATTTGGCTGGAAGTGGCCGCCCGCTGAGAATCGGGCAGCTGCATACTCCCGGATTCGGGAGTAAAATAAAGGGGTTCCCTCTGCGCGGGGGAGCCTAACTGCGCGGAGGCGTACGATGTCACAAACGAAAGTGGCTATAAACGAAAAAGCGGCACTGCAAACTGGCGCAACATCGCCTGCTGGAACCGAGACCCGCACCGGCCTCGTATTCGAGCGTTATTTTACGGACGGTCGCATCTCCCCGTTTGACGCGGTGGAATGGGAACGCCGCGTTGCCCTCATCGGCAACGAAAAAGGCAAAACCATTTTCCGCCAGGAGGATGTGGAAGTTCCGAAGGGCTGGTCCCAGACCGCCACGAACATCGTCGCCTCAAAATATTTTCACGGCAAACCCAATACACCGGAGCGCGAAAATTCCGTTCGCCAACTCATCGCCCGCGTGGTGGATTCAATTGTGACCTGGGGAGAAAAGGGCGGCTACTTTGCCGGCACCGCTTCGCGTGACGCTTTCCGCGACGACCTGACGCATCTTCTGGTCGAACAAAAAATGGCCTTCAATTCACCGGTGTGGTTCAACGTCGGTGTGCAAGCCAAGCCGCAATGCTCCGCCTGCTTCATCAACTCGGTTCAGGACAACATGGAATCGATCATGAACCTCGCCAAGACCGAGGGCATGCTCTTCAAGTGGGGCTCCGGCACGGGCACGAATTTTTCTTCACTCCGCGGCAGCCGCGAAACGCTTTCCGGCGGCGGCATCGCTTCCGGCCCTGTAAGTTTCATGAAGGGCTTTGACGCGTTCGCTGGCGTCATCAAGTCCGGCGGCAAGACGCGCCGCGCTGCCAAGATGGTGATCCTCAACGTCGACCATCCGGACATCGTCGAGTTTATCGACTCCAAGATGAAAGAAGAGCGCAAAGCGCGCGTTCTCATCGAGCAGGGCTACGATCCGGCCATCGACGGCGAAGCCTACTCCTCCATCTTTTTCCAGAATGCCAACCACTCCGTCCGCGTCACCGACGAATACATGCAAGCCGTCGAAGACGATCGCGATTTCTGGACGCGCAATGTGAACGACGGTAATCCCGTGGAAAAATACGGCGCCCGCGAACTCCTGCATCGCATGGCCGAATCCACCTGGCAGTGCGGCGATCCCGGCATGCAGTACGACACCACGATCAACCGCTGGCACACCTGCAAGACCACGGCGCGCATCAACGCCTCAAACCCCTGCTCGGAATACATGTTCCTCGATGACACGGCGTGCAACCTCGCGTCGCTCAACCTGATGAAGTATCTCAATTCGAACGGCTCGTTCGACGTGGAAGCTTTCCGACACGCCGTCGACGTCACGATCACCGCGCAGGAAATCCTGGTGGACAACGCCAGCTATCCCACGCCGCGCATCGCTGACAATTCGCACAAGTTCCGCCCGCTGGGTCTCGGCTACGCCAACCTCGGCGCGCTGCTCATGTCCATGGCGCTGCCCTATGACTCCGATGGAGGGCGCGACATGGCCGCCACGGTCACCGCGCTCATGTGCGGAGAAGCCTACGCGCAGTCCGCACGCATCGCGGAGCGCCTCGGTCCCTTCGCCGGCTACGCTGTGAACCGCGAACCGATGCTCGACGTCATTCGCATGCATCGCGACGCGATGCGTCCCATCAAGGCGGAAAGCGTGCAGCCTTCGCTCCTCGGCGCCGCGCAAGCCTCGTGGGACACCGCTCTTTCCCACGGCGAAAAATTTGGCTTCAAAAATTCGCAGGTCACCGTGCTCGCGCCCACCGGCACCATCGGCTTCATGATGGATTGCGACACCACCGGCATCGAGCCCGACCTCGCGCTCGTGAAATATAAAAAGCTGGTCGGCGGCGGCGTCATCAAGATCGTCAACAACACCGTGCCCGCCGCGCTGATGAAGCTCGGCTACACGCCCGAAGAAACTTCGCAAATCGTTTCCTACATTGACCGCAACGGCAAGATGGAAGGCGCGCCCGGATTCAAGCCCGAGCACCTCGCGATTTTCGATTGCTCGCTCGCCGCAATTGGCGGCCGCTCCATCGCCTGGCGTGGCCACCTGAAAATGATGGCCGCTGCTCAGCCGTTCCTCTCCGGCGCGATCAGCAAGACCATCAACATGCCCGAAGATTCCACCGTCGAAGACGTCATGCAGGCCTACATTGAATCGTGGAAGCTCGGCGTAAAAGCCGTGGCCATCTATCGCGACAATTCCAAAGGCTCGCAGCCTCTCTCCGCCGCCGGCGACAAGAAAGACACCGCGCAGCAGACGCAGCCCGCCGCCGCAGCTATCGTTGCAGCCGCCAAGCCCGCAGAAGCCGCCGCGCCCGGCATTGCCGAGCAGCAGGAACTTTTCGTGCGTTCGCGTCGCCGCAAGATGCCCAGCGAGCGCCAGTCCATCACCCACAAATTCTCCATCGGCGGTCACGAAGGCTACATCACCGTCGGCATGTACGAATCAGGCGAACCCGGCGAAATTTTCATCAAGATGGCCAAGGAAGGCTCCACGCTTTCCGGCTTCATGGACGGCTTCGCGCTTTCCGTCTCCATCGGCCTGCAGTATGGCGTGCCATTAAAAGCTCTCGTCGACAAATTCATCAACACGCGCTTTGAGCCCGCCGGCTACACTGGCCATCCCGCCATCCCGTACGCAAAATCAGTGCTCGATTATCTCGGTCGATGGCTAGGCGGCCGTTTCATTTCGCCCGACTACCTGACGCACAGCGGCGAATCGTCCTTGCCCGCGGCCACGGTCACGGCCACACCAGCCGTGCCTCCGGCGTTCATCCACACAGCCGACGACGATCCGTCCCCGGCAGCCGCGCGTTCAGCCGCCAACACTCGCAGTGACGCCCGTCCCATGTTCGACGGCGCCCCAACCTGCTCCGAGTGCGGCATGCTCATGACCCCCAACGGCGCCTGCTACAAATGCGAAAATTGCGGCGGCACGTCCGGCTGCAGCTAAGCCGCTAATCAAAAACTGAATAGCAACTAAAGGGCACGGTCCTCCGTGCCCTTTAGTTTTAGTAGCGCAGAAGCCTGTACGACTTAAACGTTCATTTATTTTTTCGGAATGATTGGTAGCAGCAGATATGGCGGTCTTTCTTTGTTTCTGTAAAGGGTAGTAGTTCCCGAAAAAACATTCGCGGGCCGATCCTCCGGATCATCATGCAAAAACGGCCCGCAGCCCCGCAGCTCATTTTTAAAATTGGAAAGTTTTCCGCCTCTGCACGCGTGCTCGTAATCTTTTCCGCGAATGGAGAGCGCGATCCGGTAACCCGCCGGGACGACAATACTGGTCGGCCAGATTTCCATGTCCAGCTCAGTGGGAATACCCGGTTTCAATGGCTGGTGTTCGTCATGCGTGTGGTACGGGCGCCACGGTTTTGAAATGGCCGCATCCAGTTTCCGGTGCGATGCGCGCAACCAGCCCTGAGCGATCGGAGTATGCGGATCGATCGCGCCTTGAAAAACAACTTCCTTCATTTCCGGCGAAAACACACGCAGTACGGCAAAAATGTCAGCATCCTCCGTGGAGGATGACAAGAATAATTTCAGCGCTGAGGGGCCGGTGATTTCGGTTTCAACCGCGAGCGGCGGAGCTATCAGCGTGACGCCGTCGCCCATCGCGTCAAATGAAATGCTGGCGGCTTCCGACGCAGCCGGAGCCGTGGTAAGCGCGCCATTGGCAAAATCAAAGTAAAATTTCGTCCACTGCGTACGCGCGAGAGGCCATTCGTTTTCAGCGCGTTCTTCAAAGCGATCGAGATGGCGCACCTGCAGCAATACTTGCGACTGCTGGTTCCAGCCGTTTTTTTCCCCCTTCAAGAAATAATCGAAGAAACGTTTCTGCAGATCGCGCCCGTAGTCGGTATAGAAATGCGTCCAGTGTTCGATGCCATGCGATTCGAGCCATTTGTGCGAAGATGCGGCGCGAATAAAGCCTTCAAAATTTCCGCGCGGGTGCAATCCCTGGCCGCCCCAATTCGCAGCGGACAGAAATGGCACGGTCACCTTGGACCAGTCCGGCGAGCGATCCTTGCTGTATTCATCGTCGAGCGGATGCGCGAGAAGGTCAGCGCCAAAATTGCACCGGTTGGCGGCAAGTTCCGCGTCGCTCAATGTTTCCGGCCCGCAAACGAGATCGCCCGTGGCGCGGCTCACCGGCCCGCGCGTGCCGAGTCCGTGCTGCACAGTCTTTACTTGCATGTCAAACCAGTTCGCCCAGAACGTGCAGTAAATTCCACCGTGATGTGACGTGTCGCGGTACCATTCCGCCGCGCCTTCCCACACACACATCGCTGCGAGGTGAGGTGGTTGCTGTGCCGCCACTTGCCACTGGTTAATTGCGTAGTAAGAAATTCCGTTCAGTCCAACTTTGCCCGTGCTCCACGGTTGTTCGCCGGCCCACGCGATGCAAGCAACAAAATCCCGTGTCTCGCGCGGCGAAAATGGATCGACGTAACCAGGCGAACGCCCGCAGCCGCGGCTATCCACACGCACGCAAACGTATCCATGCGGCACCCATTTTTCCGGGTCCACCACTTCCCAATTCTGGTACAGATTTGTCGAGCCCGCCGGCACGTCGGGATGTTCGCGCGCCATCGTTTCCCACGCATCCGGATAGCCGTCCTGAAACGCGAGGCCTTTCGCGTAAGGTCCGTAGGTAAGCAGCACGGGGTAACGGCCTTCGCTCACCGGGCGGAAAACGTCAGCGCGCAGTACGATTCCGTCGTCCATCGCGATCGGCACGTCCCAATCGATTTTCATTCCATCGCGGATTTCAGTCTTAGATTGCGCGTCCGGCTTGGAACTCATTTTTAATCCTCAGGCAAAAATTGCGAATCAGGAGGGCAACGGTTTTCCTTTGGTCTCCACGCCAAATGGCAGCAGCATCAGCCCCACAACGAACGCGGAGGCGGTCATGGCCACGGGAATTCCCAACGTCTGAAAATGCCGCACACCCACGC
>Ga0075522_10003943_pt1 | contig 10718 bp, 7 predicted proteins | sample NGEPerA_FD_74796 | JGI IMG/M metagenome (GOLD analysis project Ga0075522, IMG submission 74796) | Arctic peat soil microbial communities from the Barrow Environmental Observatory site, Barrow, Alaska, USA - NGEE PermafrostL2-A | ecosystem: Environmental > Terrestrial > Soil > Wetlands > Peat ...
ACGCCACCGCCGGTCATTGCAGCTTTACCGATTCCACCACCGGTCATCGCAGCAGTCCCGACGCCACCACCAGTCATGGCCGCAGCACCAACGCCACCGCCGGTCATGGCAGCTTTGCCGACTCCGCCACCGGTCATCGCAGCAGTCCCGACGCCACCACCAGTCATGGCCGCAGCGCCGACGCCACCGCCGGTCATTGCAGCTTTGCCGACTCCGCCACCGGTCATCGCAGCAGTCCCGACGCCGCCACCAGTCATGGCCGCAGCGCCGACGCCACCGCCGGTCATTGCAGCTTTACCGATTCCACCACCGGTCATCGCAGCAGTCCCGATGCCACCACCAGTCATGGCCGCAGCACCAACGCCACCGCCGGTCATTGCAGCTTTACCGATTCCACCACCGGTCATCGCAGCAGCCCCGACACCGCCACCAGTCATGGCCGCAGCGCCAACTCCGCCGCCTGTCATGGCCGCAGCTCCGACGCCACCGCCGGTCATCGCCGCTTTACCGATTCCACCACCGGTCATCGCTGCGGCGCCAACTCCACCACCAGTCATGGCAGCAGCACCAACGCCACCGCCGGTCATTGCGGCTTTGCCGACCCCACCACCGGTCATCGCCGCTTTACCGATTCCGCCGCCCGTCATGGCCGCCGCACCGATTCCACCGCCGGTCATTGCGGCTGCCCCGATGCCACCGCCCGTCATTGCAGTCTTGCCGATTCCGCCGCCCGTCATGGCCGCCACATGAAACCCTCCATCGCCGGTTGCGGCTGGCGCGTATGCGCCTGCACCAAACGCGCTAGCCAGCACTACGCCCTTTACGAGGGGCTGTGACCCGGAAACCGCTACCACGTCACCCGTTGAGGGGGCCGAAAAGTCTGAACTTGCCAGTTGCCCGGTATAGTCAACCGTCTCTCCATTCACCTCAATGTTTCCAAGCGACGCGTTCGAATCCGTGACCACGCCCTTGAGAAACACGGCATCGCCACTGCCGCCAAATTTACTCGTTCCCTCCACCACGGTATCAGCCATCGAGCCGTCCGCCTTCAGCACGCCGTAAACATTAATGACCTCGCCAACTGCGAGGTTATCGGTGCTTGTTTCGATGTCTTTACCCAGGACGGTTACGGAACCCGCTCCAATCTGTTCAATTGGCGCAGATAGCAGCAACTCCCTTCCTTCGAATCCTTGAGATGCGGAAGCAGCAAGCGCACTTACGGCGAAAGATAGCGAAATAATCTTCTTCATATTAAGCACTCCCAGCAAATCTATTGTTTCGTGTAAGCACTAATTAGCGTTCGCCGCTTGATTGGCGACATCAGTATTCGCATTCGCGGCCGCCCGTTCCTCAAAGAAGAACATGCATACGCCGCATCGCATCCCCGCGGGATCATGCGCATCTGTTTCTTCTGCTTCTATCCATCGGTCCATCTGCTCTAGAAATGGCAGCGCCGTCGAGTGCAAGTAACCAAGTACTTTCTCTCGAAAAGCGGAAGCCACTGGCTCAACCGTCGTGAGCACACGCTCGAAATAAGCTGGCTGATCTGGCTTGCGCAAAAGGTTGTGCGCAAAATTTGAATTCAACGCACCCACATAGCGTCCGAGACGAGAAATGCGAGATACGTCGACACCCGACGGAACAAAGGTGCGGCTGATACAACGCACAAATTTGTTCGCGTGAACTTCAACGCAACCCGCTGCGGCCAACTCATCCAATACCAAGTTTTGATCGCTGCCCGGCGTCACAGCGTCGATCAGTTCCTTAAACGTCTTGAAATTGCGTTCAGGCTGCAGCGATAAGTCGAGCGGTGCCCCATAGGGAGTACCGAATCGCGAATCGTCGTGCCACATCGCCAACAAACCGGATAACTGATCGAGTTTGTGAGTGCTCCGATTTCGCTGCTGATGACGCTGCGCCTGTCGCGCAAGTAACGCTTCTACTTCCCCACGAGTAAGTCCAGCCATTAAGGCTAGGCGCGCCGCACTCGGGGGGCGCCCCTGTTCGCGCAGACGATCTGTAAGCGTCTCGAGATACAAGGTCTTTAGAACTTGCCCCACGTCGCTTGGAGTAACCCCATAGCTAAGTACGACCGGCATGAGTGGCCGCAGCAGTTCCTCAATCGCGTCGAGGAATGCGCCCCGCTCGGACGTTTCTTGTTCGGCTAACTTCACACTCTGCTCAAGGAGTCAATCGGCGTAAGTCGCTTATCTATTTAATATTGTTTGACAATATCTGCCGATGGCCGTTATGTCAACGAGCCCTACCGTACAGTTCAATGGGCAGCTGGGAGGTGTAGAACGACGTTCCGATGCTACTTGCGTGCGAATCGGCGCGATTCGCCGCTTGGTGGGGTCCCGCGAGTACCGACTAAGTTGTACTTAATTTCTCTTATGAAATAGCCTCTTACATGATTCATCTGATGTAGGTCGTTGCGAGCGCCCCAATCTAGAGCGGGAATTCGCCGGCGCATTTATTTTGGCGAAATACTTCTATTGCTCCGACAAATGAGCGTTGCCGCTTGAGAGCCTTCTGCGACGTGGCGAGGAGATTCATTTCCGACCCACCAATGACGAGTAACGGGTTGGCGGCGATCCTGCCTCTGGCGGACGGAGCACGTCCCCAATTTGACCCGTACGCATGTCGCAGCAGATTTGGAGCCGACCTCATCGTTGCATCGAAAGGGGCCTCGCCGGCTTTCGTTCCCTTCAAGACACCGCCGAGCCTGATGTGCATTCGGTCCGCGTGCCTATTTCGCATACGCGCTCGAGACAAATGGCATGGTAACGGTGCGAAGCTGCAACCCTTCGAATTGCGGCAGCAGGCTGTTCCCCATGGTCTCGGCCGTGACGCCGGTGCGATCGGACACAAAACATACGGTGCGCATGCGCGGTTCTTCAGGATTTGATGCCGGCCAGGAACAACCAGGTCTCCACCACCGTATCCGGGTTCAGCGACACGCCGTCGATGCCCTGATCCACCAGCCAACGCGTCAGCTCAGGGTGGTCCGACGGACCCTTGGCCACAGATACCGACGTATGTATGTGCACGCTGGCAGGCGCTGATGGCCATGCTCAGCATGGCCTTGACGGTATTGTCGCGCTCATCGAACAGCTTGGCGACCCACCGCGGAGTCCCGGTCCGGGCGATGTTTGGTACTCGGCCTGGCTTCTTGCGGCATTCAATATCCCGCTGCCGGAATTCCGGGCTAGAAACACTCTTGCTTTGCCAGTAGTTTGGTCATTCCTATATACGATAGTGGGGTATAGTATATCGATAGAAACAAAAGCTTCATCTGCGCCTTGTAACGTGATGAGTCCAATTCGGCCAGAGCCATGCACATCCCGATGCGCACCTCGTTGTCTTCTCGGCTATCCGCCCATTCGCGAATTCTGGGTTTGTTCGCGGTCTGCGCATTGGTTGGTTCAACGTCGACAGGCGCCCAGGAGACCTCCGAGGCGGCGCCGGCCGATACGGCACTAGGGCCAACTTCACATCTGCCGCAGCTGGTGGGTGCCCAGTACACCTTCATCCTGCAGAACCAGAGCAGCCTACTCTCGCCCTATTCCTCGCGGCTGAGCCTGAACCCGAACGGCGACACGCAGCCCACCAATACCGGCGGCATTTATCTCGGTTGGGCACCCCTGAACTGGCTCCAGGGCTATGTCGATGTGGAGAAATTCATGGGCGCCGGGGTCAGCAATGCCACCGGCCTTGCTGGCCTGACCAACGGCGATGTCGTGCGCGAAGGGGCCGCCGGGCTGAAGAAGGAGTTCTACATCGCCCGGGACTTCCTGCGCTTCATGTGGCCGCTGGCCGATGCCGTCACGTCAGTCAAGCGTGGCAAGGATCAGATTGGCGGTGGTGAGGCCGCGACCCGGCTGGAACTCAAAGTCGGCCGCATGGCCGTGAACGATGATTTTGATCAGAACCGCTATGCCGCCGATCCGCGGTCGGAGTTCCTGAACTGGTCGCTGTGGGCCAACACCGCCTGGGACTATGCGGCCAACACTCGCGGCTACACCGACGGCATCGTGATCGGGTATGTCAGTCCTGGCTGGTCGCTCAAATATGGCATCTACAAGATGCCCACCATGGCCAACGGCCAGCAGCTGGTCAGCTCCTTGGGCCGGGCCAGCGGTGAGAACCTGGAGCTCACGCTCTCGGACTTGCCGACCAGCACGATCGTGCGCCTGCTTCTCTACCTGAACATCGCCAGCATGGGCGACTACCGCCAGGCACTGGCGCTGGCCACGGCCGACCACACTATCCCCGATATCGTCGCCAACGATCGGCCGGGCCGCCAGAAACGAGGCTTCGGGATTAATCTCGAGCAGCCGCTGGCGAACGACGGCGATACCGGCGCCTTTCTGCGCTGGGGATGGAATGACGGCAGGGAGGAGAGCTTTGCCTTTACCCAGGTCGATCAAGTCCTGAGCTTTGGCGGGCAATTGGCCGGTAGCAACTGGCATCGCAGCGATGATCGGCTGGGCGTTGCCGTGGCGAGCGAAGGCCTGGGCGCGCCGCAGGAGCACTATCTGGCCGCCGGAGGTGAGGGCTTCCTGATCGGCGATGGGCATCTGAACTACGGCCACGAGCGCATTCTCGAGGCCTACTACCAGATCGAGAGAACGTTTCCCGAGCGGCCCGGTCCCATCCACTGGCAGATCAGTCCAGACTTTCAGTACGTAGAAAATCCCGGCTACAACCGGGATCGCGGCCCGGTCCATTTTTGGGGAATCCGGATGCATGTCGAGTATTGAGCCCATCGGGAACCCGCCTTGGATCCCCTGAACACTCCACAGGACACGGGTTGGCCGCGCCGGCGACAGCTGCTGGTACTGGCCGTTGCCGTCGGCGTGCTCGTGGTCGTGATTGCGCTGATCTGGGAGCTGCAGCGCGGATTCGGGCGAACTGGCGCTTCGCAAACCGCGCCCGCGGCACCGGCCGGTACCTTCCGGCCCGCGGCCCAGCAACTCAGGACCCTGATCATCGAACCGGTGGTGCTGCGCTCGTTCGTGAGCGAGGAGCGCACCGAGGGCAAGATCGCCGTCAAGCCCATCATCGGCCGCGCCCAGGCGCTGACCCATCGTTTTGCCGACACCACCGCGCTGTACCAGGCGCTCGGCGGCAGCGCACCGGCGCCACGTCTTTGACTGCCAACACGGCGGCGTCTATGAGGCGCGCCGGTTCACCTCAACGGTGACATGCGCGAGTTCTTCGTGTTTAGACAACAACGCGCGGATCTCATCGGGCGATATGGCATCGGTGCACACCACGCTGAGCACGCAGGCGAACTTGCCCTTGCCCACGCGCCAGACGTGCAGGTCCTCGATGGTCCTGCCGACATTGCCGCCGCACACGGCGCGGCGGATATGCGCCACCACCGGTGAGTCCATCTCGGCATCCAGCAGTATGCGCCCGGTATCGCGCAGCAAGGTGCAGGCCCAGGCCGCGACAATCACGCTGCCGATGATGCCCATGAGCGGATCCAGCCAGGTGGCGCCCAGATACTTGCCGCCGGTCAGGGCGGCGATCGCCAGCACTGAGGTCGCGGCATCGGCGGCCACGTGCACGTACGCGGATCGCAGGTTCAGATCGTGATGGTGCGCGTGATCATGGCCGTGATCGTGATCGTGATCGTGCCCGTGCGAGTGGCTGTGCCTGGCGCCGCCCGCCCCCGCCAGCAGCCAGGCCGAACACAGGTTGACCAGCAGCCCCAGGCAGGCAATCCCGATCGCCTGATTGAAGGCGATCGGCGCCGGATGCATCAGGCGCATGACCGACTCCCAGATCATGTAGACCACCACGCCGGCCAGGAATACCGCGCTGGTATAGCCGCCCAGGATCTCGATCTTCCAGGTGCCGAAGGCGAAGCGCTCATCGCGCGCCAGCCGGCGCGCCAGGGTATAGGCCGCGGCTGACAATCCCAGGGCAATGGCGTGCGAGCCCATGTGCCAGCCGTCGACCAGCAGCGCCATCGACTGAAACCGCCAGCCGGCGGTAATCTCCACGATCATCATGACCACGGTCAACAGCACCACCAGGCGCGTGCGCTGTTCCGCCAGCGGATTGACCTCGTTGAAATCGTGATTGTGACGCATGCCCATACTCTACCAGAGTATGGTATTTTCTACCGTAGGGAGCGAACCATGCCTCACATTCTGCGAAACAAGGAACGTCTGCTCGCGCGCGTGCGGCGCATGCGTGGCCAGACCGAAGCGCTGGAGCGGGCGCTGGGCGCCGATCAGGAATGCACCGCTGTCTTGCAGCAGATTGCTGCGGTGCGCGGCGCCGCCAACGGGCTGATGTCGGACGTGCTCGAAGAACACCTGCGCGAACACCTGGGCCCACAGAGTGGTTCGGTGGCGCAGCGCGAGCGCGATCTGGTCGAGGTCGGGCGTATCGTGCGGCGCTACCTGCGCTGAAGACCCCTCAGCCCATGTGGGGCAATGAGTGCTCGATCGCCGTATGGCCCAGCAGCACGCGGTGATCGGCACCCTCCCAATGCGATTCATAGCGGCGCGTGAAATTGAGCTCGGCGTGCGCCGCGAGCTCCCGGGCAGTGAGTTCCACCGACCATAGCCCGAACAGCTGGAACTGCGCTTCGCGATCTTGGATCTGCTGCCAGCCATCAAAGCCGAAGTGCAGGCTGAACGGCTGCCGGCACTCGATGCGCAAGGCGCGCCCGGCCTCGAGCCGCGCGATCGGTACTTCGTGACGCCAATGCCAGACGGCGGCAGTGCGCGCACTCGCCCCGCCATAGCGCTGCACCACGGCCTGCAATAGCTCCACCGGCGCGCCATGCTCGCGCGCGATCAGCAACTTCAGGAACTCGGCGTGCGACCAGAGCAATGGCATGGCGCTGCCCGAAGGCCGGCCGGGTTGCAGCTCCAGCGCCGGAATCGCCGCCGTGTCCCACACCTGCTCCGGCAACATGCCGCCGAGACTGGCGCAATTCCACATGGTGTTCAGGTACTCGATGGGATCCTCACCGGATTGCAGCGCCAGATGGCCGCGCTCACCGGCCAGCAGCGGCCAGGCGCGGCCGATGCCGTTGCCGTCGAACGGCCGCCCGTCGGCATGCTCGCCATAGCCATCCTCGTTGTAGCGGTGATAGAGCGCACCGGACGGTGTCTGCACGCGCAGGATCTGATCGACGACTTTGATCGTGTCCTGTACCCGGGGATCGTGCGGACTGCGCAGTCCCAGCCGCACCAGGTAGGAGAAATCCAGGCTCACCAGTGCTGAGCCGAGAATCTCCTCGCCCTCACGGTTACGCAATGCCACCCAGCCGGTGAGATCCCCGGATTTGTCGGGCGTGGCGATGCGCACGTAGTAGCCCGTTACACCCAGCTGCTCAGCCAGCGTGGTATCGCGCACGTAACACCAGGACTCGAGCCGCTCGTTCCAGTCATCGGCGAGTTCCTCCGCACGCGTGCGCTCCTCGGCGCTGAGCCAGGGAGCCGCGACGATCAGCGCGCTGATCGCAATCGCCAGTGTGAAGGCACTGACGCCTGGATTCTCCTCCCAGCGGTCCTGTTCGCTGTAGGGCCCGGTACGCGCGATGAAACCGATTGCTTTGCGCACCATCTGCGCCGTACCGGGAAGCTCCGGATCGCCCCGCTCACGCAGCTTCGCCGCCAGCAACACCGGAAATGCCGCCTCATCCAGCTGCGTGCCGGTCCAGAACGGCTGGCCGCTTGGAAAATAGTTTTGCGGCCAGTGTCCGTCGCTGCTCTGCGTCGCCGTCAGATGCGCGAGGATATGCCGGGCTTCCAGCGGTTGATTCGCCGCCAGCAGAGCAAATGCCGTGAGCGTGGCATCGCGCGGCCATACCAGGTGGTAGCCACCAAGCGTGTCGGTGCTGTTGCCCCAGGGCACGCTGAGGCTCGCCACTACCGCGCCCGGATAAGTGCGATCCTCGTGTACTTTCAGAACCGCTGCCGATAGCAGGCCGGCATTGCCGAGCCGCTCATCCGGCCGCGGGATCTTCAATTTCGCGCCCCAGGTCTGCCAGCGCTGCAGGAACTCCGCGCGCAGGGTGTCGAAGCCTTCCGCCAGCGCGGTGCGTACCAGTGTGTACGCCCCGCGCGGCGACTCGGCGAATGCCAGCGCCAGCACGCCGCTCTGGCCCTGCGCCTCGCCACTCAACGCCACAGTGCCCTGTGCCGCGCTGCTGTAATCGTAAGTGAGCTTGCCGTGGCGATTGAGATCCTGCCAGCCGTCTGAGGCACCGACATAGCCACAGCTCAGATGATTCAGCGGCGCGTTGGCCGCGAAGCACAGCGCGGATTCGCCACGTTGCGCATAGCCCGCGCCCTGATCCACCCAGGCGCGATTATCGCGCCCGGTGCTGCCCAGGTGCGGCGCCAGAATGGCCACCAGCCGGTAATTGCCCTGGAGCTGATAGCGCACCAGCAGCGCGTCGCGGCGCGTATCGGGCAGCACCTCGAGGCTGAGCTCGTAGCCCTCGCCGTAATGCGTGATGGTGAGGGCCGGCAGAAACGGCCCCGGGGTGGCCAGACGATAGCGCCGGATACGCTTCAGATCGATGAAGCCAGCATCGCCGACCAGGTAGAAACCGAAATCGCGGATCTGCGGCTCACCGGTGGAGGGCCAATACACCTCGTCAATGATGCCGTGGCCAATGGTGGCCCACAGCCGCGAAGGCCCCAGCGCGGTGGTGACGAAATCCTTGTCGCTGGAACACCATGTCGGCGCCAGTCCGGGCGCGCCAAAGGCTTCTTCGCTCAAGTGGCGACTCGCTGCCGGGTCAAATTCATGTGGGGGCACTCAAATGGCATTAGATGGTCTTGAGCATATCGGCACTGCGGCCGTTACCGCCAGCGCTTCGGGCTGATACGCTCGCACGGGTGAACGCGTCCACCATGTCGCCGGCAAAGTTTCTGCATTACCTGATGCTGCCTGCCCGGCCAACGGCCCTTCTGTTCATTGCCGTACTGACGCTGGGCTTTGCGCTGTGCTCAGCCGCCGGATGGTTCGGCCTGCCGGTGCTGGTGATCCTGCTATCGTGGCTGTTCAAGTACGCCTACGTGCTGCTGGAACACGTCGCGCACGGCGCCCGCGAGCCGCCGGTACTGGCCATCGAAATGGTCAATCCGGCTTCCGAGCTGCGCCCGTGGGTACAACTGGCCATCGTGACGGTGTGTTATCTGGGACTGCGCGCCCTGTCAGGCATCATCGGCGCCGCGCCCACGCTGGTGATCGAGGGCGTGGCGCTCGCGGCATTGCCGGCGTCGATCGCAGCGCTGGGCGTCGGGGATGCGTACTGGCAGGCGATCAATCCGCTGGCGCTCTGGCAGATCATGCGCACCTTGGCCCTCACTTACGTCGCTATCATCGGCGTGGTGCTGATCTACGGCTATGGCATCGCCGCTCTCGCGGTCTATGCGCTGTTGCCGGGCTGGCTGCTCAACGCGCTCGGCATATTTGCATGGCTGTCATTGTTCTCGTTGCTGGGCGGCAGTCTGTTCGAGGAACGCGCAGCACTGGGGCACGAGGCCATGCATGCCCCGGAACATGCCGAACGCCGCGCCCGGTGGCATCTGGATCGCGAGCGTGCGCGCTTCGTGGATGGGGTGTTTGCCCAGGCCCGCAGCGGCAATCTTGCCGGCGCATGGCAAAGCACCGAACGCGAACTCGCCACGCGCGACAACGGATTTGATACCTACGACTGGCTGCTCGAACACTTCTCGCGGCTGGAAGATCAGCGGCTGGCCAGCCGTCTGGCTCAGGACTATATCGCACGCGCGCTCGGACGCGACAACGGCCGCGTGATACAGATTCTGCGTGAGCGTCTGGCGCTCGATGGCCAGTTCCACCCGCGCTCGGCTGCCGAGACCCTGCGGGCAGCAACGCTGGCGCGCCTGGCTGGCGATCGCGCCAGCGCTCAGAGCCTGCTGGCCGGCTTTGCGCAATATTTCGCCGATGCTCCCGCCGACGTGCAGGCCGCGGCACGGGCCGCAGCCGAGGCGCTCGCTAGCCGTTCCGGTCCGTTCTAGGCGCGTCGCCGGTTCCTGGAAGTCTTGCTGGCCGCCGCGCGGGCCGCCGATTTTCCATTGCCTTTGATACTGTTCCTGAGCGCTTCCATGAGGTCGATGACTTGCGCCTTGGGCCTGCCCGATGCCTCGGGCTCGTCGGCGGCCAGCGAATGCATTTCCTTTTTCCGGATTTTTTCCTGGATACGCCGCATGAGGTCGGCCCGGTAGGTGTCCTTGAAAGCCGCGGGCCGGAATGCTCCCGACATCTGGCTGATCAATTGCTTCGCCATCGAGATTTCGGCGGCACTGACCTTGGATGAGCTTCCTGCATCCGCCGCGCTCTTCACCTGCGCCGGCGGCAGCACTTCATCGGCAAAGCGCAGCGTCAGCAGCATGAGCAGGTGCTCGTTGGGAGCAATGACGCACAGGTGCTGCCGGCCGCGCATCACGAACATACCCACGGCCACTTTTTTGGTGGCCTCAAGCGCCTGGCGCAGCAGCGCGTAGACTTTCTGACCGCCCTTCTGCGCCGCCAGGTAATACGGCGTTTCGAAGTACATCGCTGGAATATCGGCGGCGTCGGCAAAATTGGCAATATCGATGGTCTCGGTTGCCTTGACGTTGGCATGCTTGAAGTCCGAGTCGGCCAGGGCGACGTACTGGCCCTTCTGGTACTCATAGCCTTTGACGATGTGCGCCCAATCGACTTCTTTA
>Ga0075522_10003944_pt1 | contig 10718 bp, 5 predicted proteins | sample NGEPerA_FD_74796 | JGI IMG/M metagenome (GOLD analysis project Ga0075522, IMG submission 74796) | Arctic peat soil microbial communities from the Barrow Environmental Observatory site, Barrow, Alaska, USA - NGEE PermafrostL2-A | ecosystem: Environmental > Terrestrial > Soil > Wetlands > Peat ...
AATCAAAATCATTTAACTCCGCTCAAATCAGAAAGAATCCGTGAGCTATGTAGCGCCCGCCTTCAGGCGGGCATCTCGCTTGAGCCACAATGCCCGCCTGAAGGCGGGCGCTACATGACAGATTTGAATTTTCAAATTTTAAAAGCTTCGAGCGATTCCGGCACGAAAAGTTCTTGCGGCGTGAGCAGGCGCTTCGCCAGGCCCTGTTCATGGGCGTAGCGCAGGAACGTGCTCAGCCCATGCGCGTTGGCCTCGATGCCATAGGGCCAGAAATCATTTCCCATCAGGGCGCGCGTTTCTTCGGCGTGGCGGATGAGCCAGGGCAGCATGAACTTCAGCGCCGCCGTTTCGTATAAATCCTCGTACACTTCGCGCTGCGCGAGGACGAAGGCTTTGTACAGGGATTGCGCGACCCACGGATTCTTCTCATACACTTCGCGGCGAATCACGACGGTATGCATGATGGGAAAAATCTTGGTGCGCTGAAAATACTCGCGCTCTACGGCTTCGTAATCTTCAAACAGAAGGCCGACGGTTTTTACTTTCTGCGCGATGCAGGAAGGAGTTCGTGGCGAGTAGATGGCGTCGATTTCTCCGTCGCGCAGCATGTTGGATAGCGTTTTGTCCGCGGGAATGTTTTCCAGGCGAATTTCCGGCGGCAGGGTAACGGTTTGTTTTTCGGTGCGGCCGGGGGTTTCCTCTCCGCCGCGAAAATAGGTGACGCTCGACACAGGCACCTTGTATTCATCGCTCAGGATGCCGCGAATCCACACGCAGGCGGTGAGTTGGTATTCCGGATTGCCCACTTTTTTGCCAATCAAATCTTTTGGCTCGCGAATGCCGCTGCTGCGGTTGATAAAAATGCAGGAGTGGCGGAAATAGCGTGACGGAAACACGGGAATCGCCACGAAGGGCTTTGGATCGCGGAAAAGGGAAAGCGTGTAGGAGGAGAGAGACATTTCCGCAACGTCAAATTCCTGGTGGCGGATCATGCGGAAAAAAGTTTCCTCGACGGGGATGTTGATGTAGTTCAGGTCAATTCCGTCGATGGGCACGCGGTCCTCGAAGAGCGCGCGGGTGCGGTCATAATTCCAGCAGGCCATCGATAGACGAAGTTTGGACAATTTATTTTTTCTCCGTGGAGAAGGTCCCGCTTCCGGCTGCATCGGGTTGCGCGTCGCTCCCAGCGAGAGCAAAATCGCGCCAAAGTCCGATAGCCGAACCGCAGCCTGCACATCTTACCGATGAATTTTGGCGATTGTAATTTTATTTTTTGGAAGCGTCTGGCTTCTCGCGCCCGGTTGTGCTTGAAATGGTAGGACAGGCTTCAGCCTGTCTGGTTTTAATTTGGGCCGCGTGCCAGGCGCAAAGCAGACAGGCTGAAGCCTGTCCTACTTAGGAATTTGTTAGCAGTTTCTGCATCAACACTCGGGCTCGGGGCATCTGATTGAAGTTGAGGCGATTCTGCACAAGTGAAGGCTATCCGGGCGCCCATGTCATTGAGGCGCAGTTGGCGGCGACTGTGCCAATCCACTAAGATGAATAACCTATGAGAATGCCGGGCGGAGGAATGGGATCGCAGCACGGTATGGCGATGCGCGCCGAGCGCGGCGGAAGCGCGAGGCGCGGTCGCGCGGACTCGTCCGACGACGGCAAGAAGAAGCCGGTGCGCATCATGGATCAGCTGCCGCAAATCTGGGCGTTGATGCGGCCGCGCAGAGGATTGCTGGCCATTGGCATGTTGCTTATGGCCATTAACCGCGTGTCCGGGCTTGCGCTTCCATTCACGACAAAATATCTGGTGGACAACGTGATGATCCACCACCAGACGAAGATGTTAATGCCGCTGGTTGGCGGCGTGCTGCTCGCGACGATCCTGCAAGGCGTGACGTCCTACACGCTCACGCAAACGCTTTCCAAGGCGGCACAGCGCATGATCACCGAGCTGCGAAGAAAAGTGCAGGAGCATGTGGGGCGGCTACCTGTTGCGTACTACGACGAGAACAAAACAGGCGCGCTGGTCTCGCGCATCATGAGTGACGTGGAAGGCGTCCGAAACCTGATCGGCACGGGGCTCGTGGAGTTTATCGGCGGGTTGCTGACCGCGGCTATTGCACTGTACATGCTGCTGCGCATCAGCCCGGTGATGACGGGGCTTGCGGCGGGTTTGCTGCTTGTGAGCATGCTTGGCTTGCGCAAAGCGTTCGGCATTTTGCGGCCGATTTTTCGCGAGCGCTCGAAAATCAGCGCAGAGGTCAGCGGGCGCCTGACGGAATCGCTGTCCGGCGTGCGCGTGGTGAAGGGCTATCACGCGGAAGATCGCGAAGCCGACGTGTTCACCGCAGGCGTGCAGCGATTGCTGGACAACGTCATTAAGTCGCTGACGACGATGTCCATGATGAGTTTTTCGACCACGGCGCTAGGCGGCGTGGTTGGCGCGCTGGTGATGCTGGTTGGCTCGCACCAGGTGCTGCAAGGAAAAATTACGGTTGGACAGTTCATGAGCTATACCGCGTTTCTCGCGTTCATGATCGCGCCGGTATTTCAGGTGGTGGGAATTGGCACGCAGTTGACGGAAGCCGTCGCGGGACTGGAGCGAACGAAGGAAGTGCTCGACGAGAGGCCTGAGGACGAAGATCCGAGACGCACGGTTACGCTTCCCGACATTATCGGCGAGCTTGCTTTTGACGATGTGAACTTCGCGTACGAGCCCGGAAAACTCGTGCTGCAGGACGTGAGTTTTCTCTCCAAGCCGGGCACCGTTACGGCGCTGGTGGGGTCGTCTGGCTCGGGAAAATCGACGATCATTGGGCTGGTAGCGGCGTTTCACGTGCCGCTCAGCGGGCGAGTGCTGGTGGATGGCGTAGACCTGTCCACGGTGCGGCTCGATTCGTATCGTACGCGGCTCGGCGTGGTGTTGCAGGAATCGTTTTTGTTCGATGGGACGATTCGCGAGAATGTGGCGTTTTCGCGACCCTATGCCACGGAGGAAGAAATTCTGGCGGCGTGCCGCATTGCGCGCGTGGATGAATTCGCGGAACGCTTTCCGGAAAAGTACGACACGATTATCGGCGAGCGCGGCGTGAAACTCTCCGGAGGTCAGCGGCAGCGCGTGTCGATTGCGCGCGCGATCCTGGCGGATCCGCGGATTCTCATTTTGGACGAAGCGACGTCCAGCCTCGACTCCGAATCCGAGATGCTGATTCAGGAAGGGCTCGCGCAACTTATGCGTGGACGCACGACGTTTGTGATCGCGCACCGGTTGTCCACGATTCGCCGGGCCGATCAGATTCTGGTCGTCGAAGGAGGAAAAATTGCGGAGCGCGGGACGCACGCCACGCTGTACGCGAAGGCGGGGCGCTATCGCGAGCTTTACGACAAGCAGCACGGGCTTGAAGCCAATTTATTTTTGGCCACCGGCGAGGGAGAAATGCCGGAGCCGGCGGATGGGAACGGGCCGTCCTCGAAGAATGCAGATCCCGATATGCTGCGGTTGTTGCGAGACCGGCCTGCTTAATTGTTCCGTTGCTGCGTCGATTCGATTCCACATTTTTTTTGGCGTCGGTTTTAGTAGGACAGGCTTCAGCCTGTCTGCTTTTTTTACTTCAATTAACGAAGATCAAAGACAGACAGGCTGAAGCCTGTCCTACTTAAATCCGCACGTTTCTTTGGTCTGTGAAACATTCTGACTCGTTTGGCACCCAAAAAAAGTAGGAGAGGATCAATGCGAGCGATGAATTCGGTTCGAGCGGTGACGCCTGTGCTGGCATTTGCATTTGCGGCGGCGGGGCATTCACGCGATGTTTCTGATCGCGAATGGCGTGTACATCGTGGAGAATTTGCGGCTGCAGGAACTGGCGGCGGGGCACGCGTATGAGACGGCTTACATTATGACGCCGCTGAAGATTGACGGGGCGACAGGTTCGACCATTGCGCCGATCGCCGTGCGGTGAGGGGGTTGGTATTACAGGCTTCAGCCTGTCTTCTTTTTATTTGTATCGTCCCGCAAAGATCAAAAGCAGACAGGCTGAAGCCTGTCCTACTTAAGGCAGCGGCGCGGTTTCGGTGCTCGTTGCGCGGATAGATTTGCGAGGCTGGATTTCCAGGTCGGGATTTTCGGCGGCGCGCTGCCTCACGAGTTGAATGAATGCGGACGAGGAGCGCGGCAGGGTGCGGTCGCGGCGGTAGACGATGCCCAACTCGCGCCACAGTTCGACGTCCTGAATGGGGATGAGCTTTACTTCGCCGGCGCGGACTTCGTTACGCGCGAAGCTGGCGCTGATCAGGGACACGCCGAGATTGGCGGCGACGAAGCACTTGATCATGCCTACGCTGGTCAGTTCCATGGTGATTTGCAGTTGTGGCTTGTAGGGACGGAAATGTTTGTCAAGCAACTGGCGCGTGTAGCCGGTGCGCGGGAAAATCAGCGGCTGGTCGGCGATATCTTTCATGCGCACGCTTTTCAGTTTTGCGAGCGGGCTGCGCGGGCTGACCATGAGCATCACGCGGTCGCGGAAAATTGGATGAAATTTCAGGCTGGCGGATTTCGCCGGCAGCGTAACGATGCCCACGTCGATGGAGCCGTCCTCCACCTTTTGCAAAACTTTGTGGCTGAAATTGCGGTAGATGCTGATCTGCACGGAAGGGTAGAGGCTGTGATATTCCGCGAAAATATCGGGCAGCACGTAGAGGCACGTTGCTTCGTTCGCGCCCAGCGCGAGGATGCCGCGCGGCGTAGTGGCTTTGTCGGCCACGGCGCGTTGCGATTCGGCACGCAGGTTGGCCATGCGCACGGCGTATTCAAAAAGTGTTTCGCCCGCGGAAGTCAGGCGCACGGACTTTCGCCCGCGATCGAAAAGTTTTTCGCCGTATTCCTGCTCAAGCTGGCGCACTTGCGCGCTCACAGCAGGCTGCGAACGGAACAATTTTTGTCCGGCGCGGGAGAAGCTGCCGAGTTTGGCAATTTCAATGAAGGTAGTAAGTTGGTCGAAATCCATAGTTGAGGGCGGAATTATAGCAGAATTGCGAGGTTTGCCTATAACTAATCCAAAAAAATAATGCCTTCCATCACAAATCGAGATGGCTAATGCGCTGCGGACAACAGCGCACAAGAATGGTAAGATAACCACTTTCCAGAAAGCAGTTCAGGGGCGGGCCGAAGTGTACGAAGCCACCGCTTTCCCCGGATTCCTTTTCGGAAAGAGCAGCGCGGGCCGAAGATGGCGACGGCGCCGGAATCGAAACATCGAGAATTGTATCCAATGGTCAGGCCAAGGAGGCTGTAGCGTTTCAGGGGAAACATAAAATCAGGATCGAGTTCGCCGAATCGAACGCACGGAGATTGCGCGTTAAATTTCCGCAGGACCTGATGAAAAACTGAATCGTTAATTCCTGCTCACATGAGTGAACTATACCCATTTCGAGGCGTACCGCCGGCTCAGGGTTTATACAACCCCCAGCACGAGCATGATGCATGCGGCATCGGATTTGTCGCCAGCATTGAAGGGCGCAAGTCGCATGACATTGTCATGAAGGGCGTGCAAATCCTGATTAATTTGGCGCATCGGGGCGCTTGTGGATGCGATCCGCAGACGGGTGACGGCGCGGGCATTCTGATTCAGATTCCGCATGCATTTTTTGAGCGCGAAGCGGAGGCCATGGGTTTCAAGGTTCCGGCGCCGGGCGAATATGGCGTGGGCATGGTTTTTCTGCCCGTGGATACGCATGACCGGCTGATTTGCGAAGGCATCATTGAAAAGATTGCGCGCGAAGAGGGGCTCACCGTTCTGGGATGGCGCGACACGCCGATCAACGGCAACACGATTGGGCGCCTGGCGCGCGCGTCGCAGCCTTATATCCAGCAGGTTTTTTTGCGCAGCGCCACGGCCATGGATCAGGATGCCCTCGAGCGCAAGCTGTATGTGGTGCGCAAGCGAGCGGAATCTGAAATTCTGGCCACCGACCTGAAGGAAAAAGATTTTTTCTATGTTCCGTCTCTTTCCACACGCACGATTATTTACAAGGGACTGCTGCTCGCGCCGCAGATCACGGATTTCTACAAAGAGCTGCTCGATCCTGACGTCACGAGTGCGCTGTGCCTGGTGCACCAGCGTTTTTCGACCAACACATTTCCCAGCTGGAAGCTCGCGCATCCCTACCGCTACATCTGCCACAACGGCGAAATCAACACGCTGCGCGGCAACATGAACTGGATGTATGCGCGGCAATCCGTGTTGCAGTCTCCGCTGTTCGGCGAGGACATGAAGAAGCTCCTGCCGATTATCACGGCGGGCGGCAGCGATTCGGCCATGCTGGACAACGCCGTTGAGCTGCTCACGCTTTCCGGGCGCTCGCTTCCGCACGTGATGTCCATGCTGATTCCCGAAGCGTGGGATCACGATGACACGATGCCCGATGACATCAAGGCGTTTTACGAATACCACGCATCGCTCATGGAGCCGTGGGACGGCCCTGCCGCCGTGGCGTTTACCGATGGGCGCGTGATCGGTGCGAAACTCGATCGCAACGGCCTGCGGCCTGGACGTTTCCTCGTGACGAACGACGGTCTTGTGGTGCTCGCCTCTGAAGCGGGAGTGCTTCCTTTCAAGCCTGAAGAAGTGGCCATGAAGGGCAGGCTCGCACCCGGACGCATTTTCCTGGTGGACACGGAGCAGAAGCGGCTGATCACGGACGAAGAAGTGAAAAAACAATTGGCCGCGCGGCAGCCGTACGCGCAGTGGCTGAAAGAAAATCAGATCACGCTCGATCATCTGCCGAGCCCTACACACGTACAGCCGACGGATCATGACACGATTCGCATGCGGCAGCGCGCCTTCGGCTACACGGACGAAGACCTGAAAACAATTTTGCTGCCGTCGGCCTTGAACGGCGAAGAGCCCATCGGCTCGATGGGCATTGATACGCCGCTCGCATGCCTGTCCGACAAACCGCAAATGCTCTTTAATTATTTCAAGCAGACCTTCGCGCAGGTTACCAATCCGGCCATCGATTCGATCCGCGAAGGGCTCGTGATGTCCCTCAATTCCTACATCGGAAGCGAAGGGAACATTCTCGAAGAAACGCCGAAGAATTGCCATACGCTGAAGCTGCGGCATCCGGTGATTTCCAACTGGCGCTTGGAAAAATTGCGGCGTGTCAGTTGGGGAAGTTTCCTGGCGACCAGTTTGCCGATGCTATTCCGCGTAAGCGGTGGCGAGCAGCAACTGGAAGAGTCGGTGGAGAATCTTTGCCGGCGCGCATCGCTCGCCATCAAGTCCGGCTACACGCTGCTGATTCTTACGGATCGCGGCGTCGACCATGAATACGCGCCGATCCCGTCGCTGCTGGCAATGTCTGCCGTGCACAATCATTTGATCCGCGAAGGAACGCGTAACCAGGTTGCGCTGATCGTGGAGTCCGGAGAGCCGCGCGAAGTGATGCATTTTGCGCTGCTGCTGGGCTACGGCGCGAGCGCGGTGAATCCGTATCTCGCGATCGAAACGCTGGAAGATTTGCACCGCTCGGGCGCCTTTCCGGCAGAAACTTCGTGGGACAAAGTTTTCAAAAGCTACATGAAGTCCATCGACAAAGGACTATTAAAAACGTTCTCGAAGATGGGAATTTCCACGCTGCAGAGTTATCAGGGCGCGCAGATTTTCGAGACCATTGGCCTGGAGAAATCGCTGGTCGAAAAATATTTTACCGGCACGTCCTCGCGCATCAAGGGCATTGGCATGGAAGTGCTGGCGCGCGAAGCGATCATGAAGCACGACTTCGCGATGCAGCCGCCGCACCTGTCGGACACGGAACTGCGCGTTGGCGGCGAGTATCAATACCGCGTGCGTGGCGAGCGGCACTTGCTGAACCCGACGACGGTCAGCAAGCTGCAGCACGCCGTGCGCCAGGAAAAGTTTGAAAGTTTCCGCGAATTTGCGGACATCATCAATCAGCAGAATCGCGACCTGCAGATGCTGCGCGGCATGCTCGAATTCAAGCCCGCTGGGCCGCCGGTTCCGCTCGATCAGGTTGAGCCTGCCGCGGAAATCGTGAAGCGGTTCGCGACCGGCGCGATGTCCTTCGGTTCGATCAGCAAGGAAGCGCACGAAACGCTCGCCGTGGCGATGAACCGCATCGGCGGAAAATCGAATACCGGCGAAGGCGGCGAGGACGAAGCGCGCTTCACCCCCGATGCGAATGGGGACCTGCGCCGCAGCGCAATTAAGCAGGTGGCTTCGGCGCGTTTCGGCGTGACCACAAATTATCTGATTAACGCGGACGATTTGCAGATCAAGATCGCACAGGGCGCCAAACCCGGCGAAGGCGGCCAGCTGCCCGGACACAAAGTGGACGACGTGATTGCTCGCGTGCGCCACTCGATCCCCGGCGTGGGCCTGATTTCTCCGCCGCCGCACCACGATATTTATTCCATCGAGGACCTGGCGCAGCTGATCTTCGATCTGAAAAATGTGAATCCGCAGGCGCGCATTTCGGTGAAGCTGGTCGCCGAGGTCGGCGTCGGCACGGTCGCCGCCGGCGTCGCCAAAGCGCACGCGGATGTGATTCTCATCAGCGGCTATGACGGAGGCACGGGAGCTTCGCCCGTCAGCTCGATTCGACACGCGGGCATTCCTTGGGAAATGGGCCTGTCCGAGACGCAGCAAGTGTTGGTGCTCAACGATCTGCGCAGCCGCGTGCGTTTGCAGGTGGACGGCAAGCTGCAAACGGGACGCGACGTCGCGGTCGGCGCCCTGCTCGGGGCGGAAGAATTCGGCTTCGCCACCACGCCGCTCCTCGCGCTCGGCTGCATCATGATGCGAAAATGCCACTTGAATACTTGCCCCGTAGGGGTGGCCACGCAAGATCCGGAACTGCGCAAGAAGTTCACAGGGCAGCCCGAGCACGTCATTAATTTCCTGTTCTACGTGGCTGAAGATTTGCGCCTGATCATGGCCGAACTCGGCTTCCGCAAAATGGACGAAATGATTGGCCGCGTCGACTGCCTCGTACAGCGCAAGGACGTGGATCACTGGAAAGCGAAATCCATCGACTTGTCTTCCGTGCTCTACAATCCGCCGATGCCGGGCCATGTGGGTCGCCGCTGCACGCAGGCGCAGGACCACGGTCTCAGCGACGCGCTTGACGGAAAAATGATCGAGCACGCAAGCGAAGCGATCGAGCATCTCACGCCCGTCTCGTTCAGCCTGCCGATTCGCAACGTGCACCGCACCGTGGGCGCGATGCTCAGCGGACGGATTGCGCGCAAGCACGGCTCCGCGGGACTGCCGGACGACACCATTCGCATCCAGTTCCATGGATGCGCGGGGCAGAGCTTCGGCGCGTTCGTCTCGAAGGGCGTTTCGCTCACGCTGGAAGGCGAAGCGAACGATTATGTGGGCAAGGGACTTTCCGGCGGGCGCCTCGTGATTTATCCGCCGCGCACGCGTAATTCGCACTTCGTGCCGGAAGAAAATATTCTGGTTGGCAATGTGTGCCTGTACGGAGCGACAAGCGGCGAAGCATTTTTTAACGGCATGGCGGGCGAACGCTTCGCGGTGCGCAATTCCGGCGCCACGGCCGTCGTCGAAGGCGTAGGCGATCACGGCTGCGAATACATGACGCGGGGCATGGTCGTGGTGCTCGGAAAAACCGGGCGCAATTTCGCGGCGGGCATGACGGGCGGCATTGCGTATGTGCTCGACCAGTCTGGCGAATTTGCCGCGGCCGGTTGCAATCGCGCCGACGTCGATCTCGAACCGGTCATGGACACGCAGGACGTGGAGATTTTGCACCGGCTGATTGCGCGTCACGCCGAACTCACAAACAGTCCGCAGGGCAACTGGATTTTGAAGCACTGGGATGCGACGCTGCCCAAATTCATCAAGGTGTTTCCGCACGAGTACAAGCGCGTGCTGGGCATTCCGCGCATTCCCGCGACGGTCGTGGCGGCGCAGGCCGGAAGCGCGGGCGTGCACGGGCAGGTGATCCGTGGGTAAGGTCACCGGCTTCAAGGAATACAAGCGCGAAACTCCGGCGCGGCGTCCGGTGGCGGAGCGCATTCACGATTATTTTGAAGTGTACCAGCCGTTCCCGGAAGAAAAAGTGCGCACGCAAGGCGCGCGCTGTATGGATTGCGGTATTCCGTTTTGCCACACGGGCTGCCCGGTGAACAACATTATTCCGGACTGGAACGATCTGGTGTACAAGGACCGCTGGAAGGACGCGATCCGCGTGCTGCACGCGACGAATAATTTCCCGGAATTTACCGGGCGCATCTGCCCCGCGCCGTGCGAGGCTGCCTGCGTGTTGGGTATTAATGAGCCTCCAGTTACCATTAAGTTAATCGAAAAAACAATTGTGGATCGAGCGTGGGAAGAGGGCTGGATTAAGCCCGAGCCGCCGGAAACGCGCACCGGAAAACGCGTCGCCGTCGTGGGCTCCGGGCCGTCGGGCCTGGCCGCCGCGCAGCAACTGAATCGCGCCGGGCACGACGTGGTGGTGTTTGAGAAGGCGGACCGCATCGGCGGCTTGCTGCGCTATGGCATTCCTGATTTTAAATTGGAAAAGCGCGTGGTGGAGCGCCGCGTCGAGCAGATGATGGCTGAGGGCGTGCAATTCCAGCTCAACGCGCATGTGGGCACGAGCATTCCGGCGCAGGATTTGCGCAAGGAATATGACGCGCTCGTCCTGAGCGGCGGCGCGGAACATCCGCGCGATTTGAA
>Ga0075522_10003945_pt1 | contig 10716 bp, 13 predicted proteins | sample NGEPerA_FD_74796 | JGI IMG/M metagenome (GOLD analysis project Ga0075522, IMG submission 74796) | Arctic peat soil microbial communities from the Barrow Environmental Observatory site, Barrow, Alaska, USA - NGEE PermafrostL2-A | ecosystem: Environmental > Terrestrial > Soil > Wetlands > Peat ...
AAAAAGCCGCCCCGAGGGCGGCTTTTTTATTTCGACCGGAAGGCTGGCCTAGTAGCCCTCGCGCTCCATGCGCTTGCGCAGCAGCTTGCGGTAGCGGCGCACCGCCTCGGCGCGTTCGCGGGCGCGGCGCTCGGAGGGCTTCTCGTAATTGCGACGGGCCTTCATCTCCCGGAAGACGCCTTCGCGCTGCATCTTTTTCTTGAGCACGCGAAGTGCCTGGTCGACGTTGTTGTCGCGGACGAGAACCTGCACGAGTGCGCTGCTCCATGAAACGAGAGAGGGACCGACCCGCCCCAACCCCGGACAGGGGCGGGACGAGGGCCGGCTCAATATCACGACTCTGGGAAATTGTGAAGCGGGTTTGCGCCAGCCCGCCTTTAGAGGGGGTGGGCCCGCAGCCAGCCCAAGGTTTCCGCGGCGCTGTGGTCGGGCGGGAACACCGGATAAAGCACGTCCTCGATGCGCCCGCCGCGGGTAATGAGGGTCAGCCGCTTGACCAGCCGCATGCCCTCCACCGTGAAGGTCGGGAGCCGGAGGGCCTCGGTCAGGGCGAATCCGGCGTCGCTCAGCACCGCGAAAGGCAGATGCAGGCGCGTCGCCATCTCGCGCTGATATTCCGGGGTCTGGGTGGAAAGGCCGAAAACCTCGGCGCCGAGCGCCGCGAGTTCCGCATGGCGGTCGCGGAAGGAGCAGGATTGCGGCGTGCAGCCGCGGGCGCCCGGAATGGCGTCCCAGCCCGCCGGCAGGGGCCGGTCCGGCACGCCGGTGCGCGGATAGGCATAGATCACGCTGCGCGGCGCGGCGCGCTTGGAAAGATCGATACTGCCGCCCAGGGTCGATGGCAGGGCGATCGCGGGCAGCGCGAGGCCCGGCAAATGCCGGCAGGCGCCGTCGTCGACGGGACGCGGCAAATCGGCCGGCAGGGGGAAATCGCGGCGGCTCGCCATCTCCCGATCATAGCCGATCGCGCAACTTTACGGCGAGGGACGGCGCCCCCATATTAGCGGCATGGCCATTCTCAAGCTCGCCCGCATGGGGCATCCGGTATTGCGCGCCAAGGCCGCGACGGTTGCCGACCCGGCCGCGCCCGAGATTCGCGACCTGGTGCGCGACATGGTCGAGACCATGGAGGAGGAAGGCGGCACCGGCCTAGCCGCGCCCCAGGTCCATGTGCCGAAACGAATCGTCGTTTTCTTCGTCTCCGAGGGCCGACTCACGGGACGGCCGCTCGACCAGAAGCAAGACCTCACCGTGCTGATCAATCCGGTGATCGAGCCCCTGACGACCGAGACGGAAATCGGCTGGGAGGCCTGTCTCTCGGTGCCGGGCCTCAAAGGCGCCGTGCCTCGCTTCACCCGCATCCGCTATCGCGGCGTCGGGCTGGACGGCAAGCCGATCGACCGTACCGTCGAGGGCTTTCACGCGCGCGTGGTGCAGCACGAATGCGACCATCTCGACGGCATTCTCTACCCTCAGCGCATGACCGATCTCGGCCTGCTGACTTACCTTGAGGAAGGCGCGCGCTTTCCGATCGAGCTGCCTGGAGCCGCGCCGCGGGCCGCCGAATGACCGACGATCATGCGCTCAAGGACCGGGTTCTGCGGGCACTCCTGCCGGCGGTGCCGTTCGACGGCTGGAGCCGCCGTTCGCTCGCCGCGGCGGGCGAGCGGGCCGAGCTCTCCGCCGCGGAGCTATCGTCGCTGTTTCCGCGCGGCGCCCGCGACGCGATATCCTGGTTCAGCCAGTGGGCCGATCGCGAGACCGAAAAAGCGCTCGCCAAGAAAAAGCTCGGCAGCCTCAAGCTGCGCGAGCGCATCGCGCTCGGCGTGACGACGAGGCTGGCGGTGCTCGAGCCGCATCGCGAGGCGGTGCGGCGCATGCTGACCGCCCTCACCCTGCCGCTCAATGTTCCGCTCGGCGCCAGGTTGCTTTACGGCACGGTCGACATGCTGTGGCATGCCGCCGGCGACCGCTCGACCGATTTCAGCTTCTATACCAAGCGCGGCCTGCTCGCCGGCATCTATGCCACGACGACGCTGGTCTGGCTCGACGACCGCTCCGCCGGCCACGCGACGACAAAGGCGTTCCTCGAGCGCCGCATTGCCGACGTCATGCGGATTCCGAAATTGCGCGCGCGGGTCGAAGGGGCATTCGGCGCGGTGACGGGACCGCTGAAGGCGATGGCGCGGTTCCGGAGCGGCGGCTAGCTCTTCGGCAGCAGCCGCGTGACGTGGCCCATCTTGCGGCCCGGCACGGGGGTCCCCTTGCCGTAGAGGTGAAGCCGCGCTTCGCCGTCGCCCAGCGCCGCCGGCCAATCCAGCACCTCGTCGCCGATCAGATTCTTCATCACGGCGTTGGCATGGCGCTCAACCGAGCCCAGCTTCAGGCCGCAAATCGCGCGCACGAGTTGCTCGAACTGGCTGGTCGCGCAAGCATCGATCGTCCAATGGCCGGAATTGTGCGGCCGCGGCGCGAGCTCGTTCACCAATACGCGTCCGTCCTTGGTGACGAACATCTCCACCGCCAGCACGCCGATGAGATTCATCTTCTGCACGATCAGCCGTGCGATGCGATCCGCCTCGCGCGCGACCGCGACCGCAAGGCGCGCCGGCGCGATGGTGGTATCGAGGATGTGATTGACGTGCCGGTTCTCGACCGCGGGATAGGCGGCAAGATCGCCGTCTTGGCCGCGCGCAACGATGACCGAGACCTCGCAGGCGAAATCGACCTTGGCTTCGAGAACGGCGACCGAGACATTGAGCCGCCGCCATGCCGCCGCCGTATCGTCACCCGCGGCCACGCCGAGCTGACCCTTGCCGTCATAGCCGAGGCGCGCTGTCTTGAGGATGGCATGCGGGCCGATCGCAGCCAGCGCGGCCGCCAGCCCGGCGGCGCTGTCGACCGCACGAAATTCGGTGGTGGCGACGCCGATGCCGCGGAGGAAATTCTTTTCCCTCAGCCGGTCCTGCGCAATCTCGAGCGCGGATGGCTCGGGATAGAGCGGCTTCAACGCGGCGAGGAAGCGCGCGGCCTCGACCGGCACGTTCTCGAACTCATAGGTCACGACGTCGACCGCCGCCGCGAAGCGCCTCAACGCCGCCTCGTCGTCATAACCGGCATCGGTCGCCGCATGCGTCACCTGCTTTGCCGGGCTGTCGGCTTCGGGCGCGAAAATATGGCAGCGATAGCCGAGACGCGCGGCAGCCAGCGCCGTCATCCGGCCGAGCTGCCCGCCGCCCAATATGCCGATGGTTGAGCCGGGTTCGATCATTCCCCGTCAGCGCCGTGGCGGCTTGAGCGCCACCGCAGCGGTCTGCCGCTTGCGCCAGCGCTCCAGCGCCGCCGCGACGCGCGCGTCCGAAACGGCAAGGATCGCCGCCGCCAGCAGCGCCGCATTGATGGCACCGGGCTTGCCGATGGCGAGGGTCCCGACCGGAATGCCTGCCGGCATCTGGGCGATTGAGAGAAAACTGTCGACGCCCTTGAGCGCCTTGCTCTCGACCGGCACGCCCAGAACGGGCAGCGACGTGAGCGAGGCGGCCATGCCGGGCAGATGGGCCGCCCCGCCGGCGCCGGCGATGATGACCTTGAGGCCGCGCTGCTTCGCGCTGCCGGCGTATTGGACCAGGCGCCGCGGCGTGCGATGGGCGGAGACGATCTTTGCCTCGTAGGGAATGCGCAGACGATCGAGGGCCTGCGCCGCGTGACGCATGGTCTTCCAGTCGGACGAGCTGCCCATGATGATTCCGACCGACGGCTTGGCGCGTTTCATCTCGATCCCTTCGCCCCGTTACGGCGTCGGAGCAGCGCGCATTATAGGTGCGGCTGCGCCGCGGGCAAGCGACGCGCGGCTAAAAGATGAGCTTGCTGCCGGCGAGAATGAGGGTCCCGGCGAGGACGAAGCGCAGCACCGCGTCGGGCACGCGTGTCGCACCGTAGCTGCCGATGACGATGCCCGGGATCGAGCCGACGAGCAGCGAGCCGAGCAAATGGGTGTCGATCGAGCCCATGATCCAGTGGCCCATGCCGGCCAGCAGCGTCAGCGGCACCGCATGCGCGATGTCGGAGCCGACGATGCGCACCGTCGGCAGCTTCGGATAAAGCAGGACCAACACGGTGGCGCCCAGGGCGCCGGCGCCGACCGACGAGATCGACACCAACACGCCGAGCACGGCGCCGGTCGAGATGGTCAAGATCGCCGTTCGCCGGTCGTCGAGCTCGCCGACATGCGCGGCATAGAGATTAACGATCCATTTCCGGAAGATCAGGACGCCCGCCGTCGCGAACAGCGCGCAGCCGAGCACAACGAGAATGAGGCTGTGCGCGGTGGCACCTTCGATGCCGAGGCGCGACAGGACGAGCAGCGTCAATGCCGTCGTCGGCAGGCTGCCGGTGGCAAGGCGGCGCACGATGCGCCAATCGATCGACCCGCTGAATCCGTGCACGAAAGTGCCGCCGGTCTTGGTCGCGGCGGCGTAGAGCAAATCGGTGCCGACGGCGGTCGCCGGATGGATGCCGAAAAGCAGGATGAGCAGCGGCGTCATCAGCGAGCCACCGCCGACGCCGGTCATGCCGACGAGAGCGCCGACGATAAAACCCGAGAGCGAATAGAGCGGATCGATCATCATGCCGCATCGTCCGATAAACAACGCGCTGGTCGCAACTACATATCTCCCGTGTTCAATTTGGAAAAAAGCGAACGAAGCAGGAAAGCGGAGAGGTGGAGTGCTTGCTATCGAGCCGGCGAAGCTTTTGCCATAATCCGGATTCAATCGGGAGCGACTAATCAGCGCATGGCGAAAAGCCGTCCAAAGCCCGCGCGCAAAGCGCCGAAATCCAGCCGTAGCGGCGCCGCCGAGCTGGCGCGGCTGCGTGGCGCCCTCGACGAGACCAAGCGGCAGCTCGATGGCACGCGCACGCGGCTGCGCGAGCTCGAGCGGCTGGTCGACGAAGATCCGCTCATGCCGGTCGCCAACCGGCGTGCCTTCCTGCGCGAACTGACGCGCATGATGGCATTTGCCCAGCGCTACGGCGGCACCGGCAGCCTGGTCTATTTCGACCTCAACAATCTGAAGCAGATCAACGACAGCCACGGCCACGCCGCAGGCGACGCGGCGCTGCTCCAGATCGCGCGCCTGCTGGTCGACGGCGTGCGCGCCAGCGACGTGATCGGCCGGCTGGGCGGCGACGAATTCGGGCTTCTGCTGGTCCAGGCCGACGCCGAGGCCGCCGAACGCAAGGCGGCTGAGCTCGCCCAGCTGATCGAGGCCTCGCCGCTTGAATGGCAAGGCGTACGCGTGCCGCTCGCCGTCGCCTATGGCGTGCGCGCCTTCACCGGCGGGGAAAATGCGGAGCGCGTCCTCGCCGCAGCCGACCGGGCGATGTACCGTCGAAAGCGAAAAAGCAGCTAGGCGATGATGTCCGGCAGCAGATTCGATTCGAGCCTGGTGATCTGATCGCGGAGCGCGAGCTTGCGACGCTTCAGGCGCTGCATGTCGAGCGGATTGCCCGAGGGCTTTTCCTCGAGGCGCAGGATGTCCTGATCGAGCCCGCGATGCTCGCTTTTCAATTTCTCGATCTTGACCTTGATCGCTTCGACGTCGAGATCCATCGGGGAAGGGCCTGCCGCGGCTGGTGAGGGCCGAATTATAGCAAACCGGCCGCCCCGCCGTGAGCGCCCCGAGGCCGTCCGTCCCTTGCGCCTTGCCGGGCCGGGTGGCGCCGGGCGCCGCCAAAATGCCCCAATAAAGCGCCCCAATGGCGCGCGATCGATCGCGGCAGGGAGCGACGCGTGGCGGAAGGCGGGCACAAGACCATTGGGTTGTTGACCAGCGGCGGCGACTGCGCCGGCCTCAATGCCGTCATTCGCGCCGTGGTTTCCCGCGCCGTCGACGGCCATGGCTGGCAGGTGCAAGGCATCCGCCAAGGCACGCATGGGCTGCTACGCCGCCCGGTGGAAGCGATCGCGCTGACCCCCGCCGTCGCGGGCGCCGAGATCGTGCGGCTGGGCGGCACCATCCTCGGCACCACCAACCAGGGCGATCCCTTCGCTTTTCCCCTGCCCGACGGCACGCGAATCGACCGGTCGGCGGAGGTCATCGACGGCATCAGGCTGCTCGGCCTCGATGCGCTGATCGGCGTCGGCGGCGACGGCAGCTTCGCCATTCTGCGCCGGCTGGCGCAGCAAGGCGGCATCCCGCTGGTCGGAATTCCCAAGACCATCGACAACGACGTCGGCGCGACGGAAAGCTCGGTCGGCTACGATACCGCCGTCATGGTGGCGACCGAGGCGCTCGACCGGCTGACGCCGACGGCGGCGAGCCATGCGCGCGTCATGATTCTCGAAGTGATGGGACGCGACGCCGGCCACATCGCGCTCGCGGCCGGCATCGCCGGCGGCGCCGACGTGATCCTCATTCCCGAGATCGCCTATCGCATCGAGACCGTGGCGGCGCATGTCGAAAAGATCAGGCGCGGCGGACGCAATTTCGCGCTGGTGGTGGTCGCGGAGGCGGTGCCCGACCGCATGGGCGAGCGGGTCACGCGCCGCCAGGGCAGCGGCGCCTCGACCTATGGCGGCGTCGGGGAAAAGCTGGCGCATGCGATTGCCGAAATGACCGGCGCCGAGACCCGCGTCACCGTCCTGGGCCATGTCCAGCGCGGCAGCCCGCCGACCTGGAACGACCGCGTCATCGGGCAGGCCTTCGGCGTTCATGCCGTCGATCTCATCGCCGCCGGCCGCTTCGACCGCATGGTGGCGTGGCAGAATCGCCGCGTGGTCGACGTGCCCCTGGCGGAGATCGTCGCCCGGTCGCAGCAGGTCGAGCCGGACAGCGCGCTGCTGCGAACCGCGCGCGGCCTCGGCATTTGCCTGGGCGATGCGTGAGCCCTGGAATGGTTTTGGCTTAGACGCTAAGCGCCTGAAAAGCCGCGATTCCTCAAATTTTTTCTTTTGTCACTTGGTGGCCGCGGCGCCACGGCGTTACCCTTTGCGCGTCACTATCCCTTCGCCTGAGGAGGAGCCATGACGTTGGAGCATCATCTCGACGACCTTCGCGCCCGCCACCGCACGCTCGAAGACGCCATCCAGCGCGAACACCACCGACCGATGCCCAATGAAGAAGCGCTCTCCGATCTGAAGCGACAAAAACTTCGAATAAAAGATCAGCTCGTCGAGCTCGAGCACGCGCGTTAGCGCGGCACGCCGGATTTCGCCGCGCGACTAGCGCGGCACCGGCGCGAGCATTACCGTCGCATCCACCGTGATACCGATCGTGGCGTCGCCCGCCTCGGCGACGGGTGGCGGCATCGCGGCGGGCGCGGCGGCGGCCATGACCCGCAGGATAACGGGCGGCGTCGACACGTTGCCGACGTGGAGCTCGGCGTAGCGGTCGACCTGCGTGCCGAGCGTTGTCGCGATGCGCGCGGCGCGGGCCCTGATCTGCGTCAGCGCCGCATCGGTCAGCTCGTCCTGCGCCGCCTTCGCCGCCGCGGGCGAAAGATCGGCGGAAAGGTTGGTCATCGTCAGCCCCTGCTGCTGCAGCGCCGCGGCGACTTCGAGCAGGGCGCCGAAATCCGACGCGGTCAGGCGCAGCCCCTGGCTACCATGCCAGCGCACGGTTTTCTCCTTGGCGTCGCGCTCCTGATAGACATTATAGCCGGCGGTTTCGACGGCGACACTCGGGGCCTGCTTGGCGCGCGCCAGCGCCGCATTCATGCGCCGGTTGATCTCGGCCTGGACATGCACCGGATCGGCGTCAATCGCCTCGACCCGTAGATCGGCGTGGAGGCGATCGCGCGGCAAGGTCTTCTCGGCGCGCTCCGAGAGCGTCAGTTTGGTGGCGTCCGCGGCCGGTGGCGGGGCGGGCTGGGCGAAGGCGGGCAACGCGAGCGCCGCGGCCGCCAGGATTGCGATAAGAACCGATCGGATCATTTGAGCTCCCTCGCCTGCTCGCGCAGCAGGTATTTCTGGACCTTGCCGGTCGAAGTCTTCGGCAGCGGGCCGAACACCACGGTCTTGGGGATCTTGAACCCGGCAAGGTTGGCGCGGCAATGCGCGACGATATCCTCAACGCCGGCGCGCGTCAGGGGTTTCAAGGTGACGAAGGCGCAGGGGCTTTCGCCCCATTTCGCGTCCGGACGTCCCACCACCGCGGCTTCGAGCACGGCCGGGTGGCGGTAGAGCACGCTCTCGACCTCGATGGTCGAGATATTTTCGCCGCCCGAAATGATGATGTCCTTGGAGCGGTCCTTGAGCTCGATATAGCCGTCGGGATGCGCCACGCCGAGGTCGCCGGTGTGGAACCAGCCGCCGGCGAAGGCCGCCGCCGTCGCCGCCGGGTTCTTGAGATAACCCTTCATCACGATATTGCCGCGCATGAAGACCTCGCCCAGGCCCGCGCCGTCGCGCGGCATGGGCGCCAGACTTTGCGGATCGGCGACCATCAGGCCTTCGAGCACGGGATAATTGACCCCCTGGCGCGCCTTGAGCGCCGCGCGCTCCGCCGCCGGCAGATCGTCCCATTCGCCGTGCCAGGCGCAGGTCACCGCGGGCCCGTAAACCTCGGTCAGGCCGTAAACATGGCTGATGGCGAAGCCCAGCTTTTCCATGCCCTCGATCACCGCGGCCGGCGGCGGCGAGCCCGCCGTCATCAGCTCGACGCGGCGGCCGAGCTTGCGCTTCGCCTCGGGAGGCGCGTTCAGCAGCAGGTTCATGACGATGGGCGCGCCGCAGAGATGCGTCACGCCATGCGCCTCGATCGCGGCGAAGATGGCGGCGGGCTCGACGCGGCGCAGGCAGACATGCGTGCCGGCCAGCGCCGTCACCGTCCAGGGAAAGCACCAGCCGTTGCAGTGGAACATCGGCAGCGTCCAAAGATAGACCGGATGCGGCGGCATGCCCCAGGTCATGACGTTGCCGAGCGCGTTCAGATAAGCCCCGCGGTGATGATAGACGACGCCCTTGGGATTGCCGGTGGTGCCCGAGGTATAGTTGAGCGCGATGGCATCCCATTCGTCCGCCGGCCCATGCCAGGCGAATTCCGGATCGCCGGTGGCGAGGAAGCGTTCGTAATCCATCGCGCCGAGCATCTTTCCCGGCGGCGCCAGTTCGTCGTCGATGTCGATCACCAGCGGCCGCCGCTTGAGCGATGTCAGCGCCACCTCGACCACCGGGGCGAATTCGCGATCGGTGATCAGCACCTTGGCCTCGCCGTGCTCCAGGATGAAGGCGATGGTGGCGGCATCGAGCCGGATGTTGAGCGCGTTCAAGACCGCGCCCGCCATCGGCACGCCGAAATGCGCCTCGAAGGCCTCGGGCGTGTTGGCCGCCATGAGAGCGACGGTGTCGCCCTTGCCCACGCCCGTCGCGCGTAGCGCGGCGGCGAGCCGGCGGCAACGCCCGTAGCTTTCCTTCCAGCTGTAGCGCCGCTGGCCATGCACGACGGCGAGGCGGTCGGGATAGATTGCGGCGGCGCGGGCGATGAATCCGAGAGGCGACAGCGGCACGTAATTGGCCGCGTTGCGGTCGAGCCCGGTATCGTAAGGGTTGGCCATCCCGATCCCTTTGCGCGGCTTGGCAAGGCGCCGCCTTTACCGCACATTTGTAAGCGGGGAGGAGAACGATGGCCAGCCGTTACGACGAGATCTACCGCCGCTCCCTCGCCGACCCCGAGGGTTTCTGGGACGACGCGGCGCAGGCAATCGATTGGGAGAAGCGCTGGGAAACGGTCCTCGACCGCAGCCGGCCGCCCTTCTATCGCTGGTTCGCCGGCGGCGTGCTCAATACCTGCTGGAACGCGCTGGATCGCCACGTCGAAGGCGGGCGGGCCGATCAGGCGGCGCTGATCCACGACAGCCCGGTCACCGGCACCATCAAGAAATTCACCTATCGGGAATTGCGCGACGCGGTCGCGCTTCTGGCGGGCGTGCTGCAGGCACAGGGCGTCGGCAAGGGCGACCGGGTGCTGATCTACCTGCCGATGGTGCCGGAGGCGCTCATGGCGATGCTCGCCTGCGCGCGCATCGGCGCGATCCATTCCGTCGTCTTCGGCGGCTTCGCCGCGCCCGAGCTGGCCTCGCGCATCGACGACGCGACGCCCAAGATGGTGCTGAGCGCGTCCTGCGGCATCGAGGCGAGCCGGATCGTTCCCTATAAGCCGCTGCTCGACCAGGCGATCGAGCTCGCGAAATCGAAGCCGGTCGCCTGCCTTATCCTGCAGCGCCCGCAACTGACCTGCGATCTGGTGAAGGGCCGCGATTTCGACTGGCGCGAAGCGACGGAACAGGCGAAGCCGGTACCTTGCGTTCCCGTGCTGGCGACCGATCCGCTCTACATCCTCTACACCTCCGGCACCACCGGCCTGCCCAAGGGCATTGTGCGCGACAATGGCGGGCACGCGGTGGCGCTCGCCTGGTCGATGCCGAATGTCTACGGCATGAAGCCGGGCGAGACCTGGTTCACCGCCTCGGATGTCGGCTGGGTGGTCGGCCACAGCTACATCGTCTATGCGCCGTTGTTCCACGGGCTGACCACGATCCTGTTCGAGGGCAAGCCGGTCGGCACGCCCGACGCCGGCACCTTCTGGCGCGTCATAGCGCAGCACGGCGCCGCCGCGATGTTCACCGCCCCCACCGCCTTCCGCGCCATCAAGCGCGAGGATCCCGACGGCCTTCTTATCCGCAAACACGATCTGTCAAAGTTCCGGACATTGTTCC
>Ga0075522_10003946_pt1 | contig 10714 bp, 9 predicted proteins | sample NGEPerA_FD_74796 | JGI IMG/M metagenome (GOLD analysis project Ga0075522, IMG submission 74796) | Arctic peat soil microbial communities from the Barrow Environmental Observatory site, Barrow, Alaska, USA - NGEE PermafrostL2-A | ecosystem: Environmental > Terrestrial > Soil > Wetlands > Peat ...
CTGCAAGTAATCGCTGCGTTGCTTAAGGCCGCGCGCTGCTGTGTATTACTCGCCACAAGAGCCTGCATCGAGCGTTCGGCTGACCGAGCTGATGACAGTGAACAGTTCATCCGGGGGAACATTATGTCCAGATCTGATAGCGAGTCTGTGCGCGTCGGCCATCGGGTAACCAGTAGCGTGGCTGCGGCGGTATTCACAGCCCTGAGCGTGGGCGCTGTTTTCGAAGCCGGCGCGGCGCGCGCGGCGGAGAGTGCGGCAGCTCAGTCGAGCGCCGACAGCGGTGGCGGCAGTCTCGAGGAAATCGTGGTCACTGCGCAGAAAATCCAGGAAGACCTGCAGAAAGTGCCGATTTCCATCACCGCACTGTCGCCTGATGAGTTGCACTCGCATGGCGTCAGCAGCACTGCCGACCTGCAGGGGTTATTGCCCGGAGTTGAGTTCCAGCCCATCGGTGTGCTGTTCGCCAATATTCGCGGTGTCGGGACGTTCAATCTTCAGCCCGGCGTCGATTCTGCCGTGACCTACGCCGTTGACGGCAATTACATCGCCCAGGCGGCGGCCACCCCGCCGCTGCTGTTCGATCTTGAGCGCGTGGAAGCGCTGCGTGGGCCGCAAGGCACGTTGTTCGGGCGCAACAGCAATGCCGGTGCCATCAACCTGGTTACCGCCGCGCCAGTCGACCGCTTTGAGGCGATGGGGTCGATCACTGGCGGCAATTACAGTTCGGTTGCCACCGAAGGCATGGTGAATGTACCCGTCAGCCAGGATTTCCTGGTACGCGCATCATTTGCCACCGACCAGCACCAGCCGTATCTGGAAGATGGACACAATGACGAGCGTGATCGCGCCGGCCGGCTGCGCTTTCTGGCGACGCCGACCAGCGCGCTGTCGATACTGGCCACGGTCGATTATTCCTCGCAGGACAGTAACAACAACGGTGCCTCGCCCTGTCCACCCGGCTCTTCGGGTCCTTGCATCGGCCAGCCGTGGCGGCCGTTCCTGGGAAACCCGGCGATCACGCCGACGCACGATTTCTCGCAGACGCGAAACTTCGGGGCTTATGCCGAGGTCAACTACGCCTTCGATTGGGCCAATCTCACCTATATACCGAACTATCGGGAAGTGCATTACGACAGCCTGGCGACGCCGAGCTATCCGAGCTTCGGTATCGACGAGCACGATCATCTGCACACCGAGGAACTGCGCCTGTCTTCCCTGAAATCCTCGCCGCTTGCCTGGGTTGTCGGCCTCTATTACTCGGATGAACACCTCCAGGAGCACGAGACTTTCGTGTTTCCCACTTCATTCGGCATACCCGGCGTCGACGGTGTCGCGAACTTCTTCGAACTGGATCCGTATCGTTCAGAGTCCAAGGCCGCCTTCGGCCAGGTGACCTACCCAATCGTGTCGGCGGTGCGCCTGACCGGCGGTTTGCGGTACACGGACGAGGAGAAGACTTCTGCCGGAACGGCAAACGCCTACGGGGGTAGCGTGGCCGCTCCAGTGCTGATCAGTTCGCCAACCGGCGCACGTGAACTGCACTCGGGCGTCACCTGGAAGGCTGGGATCGAGGGGGACGTAGCGGCGAATTCCCTGGCTTACGCAACAGTGAGCACCGGCTACAAATCCGGCGGTATTAACCAGGTTACACCCGGTATCGGACTGCCCGGCTCATACGGCCCGGAAACCATCACCGCCTACGAAGTGGGCTCCAAGAACCGATTCATCAACGATCGATTGCAGGTCAACGCCGAGGCGTTTCATTACGATTACAAGGGTTTTCAAACCCTGAACGCCGCGTTCGAACCGTCGGGTCTGCTGTTCTTTCTGACCGAGAATTCGCAGCGTGCAACGTTTAACGGTGGCGAGGTCGAAGCCATCGCCGCCGTTACTCGCAGCGACCAGATTACGTTATCGGCAACCGCGCTCGACGCGCACTACACGAGGTTTGAGGTCGGTGGCGTCGACTACTCCGGGTTCCGCGCCACCAACGCACCGACCTACACGGCCACCGTCGGATACCAGCACGTATTTACCTTGACTGACGGCTCCACGGTGACAGCCGCCGGGGACTTCCACCAGGTCGGACCACAATGGACGAATGCGGACCACGGGGCCGGGACGCTACAGACGGCCTATCACATGAGTTCGGCCAACCTCGCTTATTCGCGCCCGAACAGCGCATGGACCGTGTCGGCCTGGATACGCAATATCGAAAACAAGGGCGCGGTATATGACGTGAATGATTCACCTCAGCCTGCGATGGGCTTTGTGCTGCCGCCGCGCACCTTCGGATTGTCCCTGCGGTTCCAGGTCCAATGAGCCTCGAGCCCAGCGGAGGCGCGGCCCGGGCAGCGGCTGACAAACGGGCCGCGCTGGATGGAATGATCGATCGATATCTCTCCGCGTTGGCGGCCAATGACCCCTCGGCATTGCCCGTCACCGGGGATGTCAGCTTCACCGAACAGAACCAGCGCCTGCCGCTGGGCGACGGCAGCTGGAGGACCATCTCGGGGCTCGGAACGTACAAGCACTACTACACCGACATTCGCACCGGACGGGTCGGCTTTGTCGGTACAGTGCTGGAAAATGGTGTTCCGGCGCTGCTGGACATTCTGCTGGATGTCGACGGCGGTCGCATCCGCGCTGTCGAAAGCTATGTCATCAGGGATCCTATCGGCGGGCAACGGCTCAACCGGCAGGCTACGCCCGATGAAGCGTGGCTGCAGTACGTCCCCCCGGAGCGCCGGGTTTCGCGTGAGAAACTGATTGCGCTTGTCGATCGCTACTTCGAGAGCCTGCAGCGCAACGACGGCAAGGGGGATTACTCGTTCTTCGACCGGGAGTGCAACCGTTACGACCATGGCTTGCAGACCACCAACGTCAAGACGCCTGCAGCGTACGGCCACTCCGACGACACCACGTTCATGAGCCTGGCCGCGGAAGATCAGTGGAAGACGGGCTTTCTCGCCTTTGTAACCGAAATCCGCGACCGCCGATACGTGGTCATCGACGAGGAGCGCCAGGCAGTCCTCGCGTTCGCAATGTTCGATCACAACGGCACCGTGCGCTCGATCAACCTGACCTCCGGGTCGCTGTTCGTGCTGTCGCCGTATTTCGACGTGCCGCGCACGCTGCAGATCATCGAGGGATTTCGTATACGCGATGGCAAGTTGTATCGCATCGAAGCGACCATGACCGAGGTGCCTTACGGCTCGCGGCATCCCTGATGTCGAGACTTTCCAGGAGCGTCCCGTGACCATCGACCGGCTTCTCGCCGCGTTCATAACGCGCGATCATGCCCATCTGCCCCTTGCTGCCGACGTCCGCTATACCGAGAACGGGCAGTCGCTGAAGGTCGGCGATGGGCTGTGGGGTACGCTCAGCCGCTATGTCGGCGAAACGAACACGCCGGAATCCGGGAGCGGCGCTGTGCGGCCGCCGCATTATCGCATCGACTTTGCAGATCACGCTGGCGCCGAAGCCGTGTACTTCGGGGGCACCGTAGAGACCGCAACGCCCGGCATGCTGGCTCTGCGTCTGAAGTTACGGGGCGATCGCATCTCCGAGATCGAAGCCGTCTGCGTTCGCGAAGAGAGGCCCGGCGAGAGGGGCGGCACGGTCACGCTGTTTCAGCCGTCCCTGCTGACACATTTCGTCGCCGCGGGCTACCAGGGTATTGATCCGGAGTTTCTGCGGCCGGTGGCGCGACCGAGCGCCGAATCGAGATCGGAACTGTCGGCGGTCGTCGATCGCTACTTCGACGCGTTGGAAGGCGATGACAGCCGAGAGGTTACATTTACCGATAATTGCCAGCGCCGCGACAACGGCGTCAGGACTACCGGCGATGCCGTTGCTGCGCCTCTGGATCCGAATGTTCCCGGCTACCGCCCATTCTCACTCGGATGCGCGCAGCAGATCGACAGCGGGTTTTTCACCCGCATCGCGCGAGTGCGAAGTCGCAGGCACATCGCAGTCGACGAACAGCGGGGTCTGGTACTTACTGTGTCACTGTGGGATCAGCCCGGTGATGTTGCGGAAGTACAGGTGCCGGGCATCGGGCGTGTCGCCCTGCCGAGCGGAATCAGAGCAGAGGACCTGAGCGACACGGAAAACCCGGCACAATTCTACCTCAAGCGGTACGAACCAAATTTCCGGGTGCCGATGACGGAACTGACGGTACAACTGACGAAGGTGGAGGCAGGGCGGATCGCACGGATAGAATCGATATCCCGAGGCGCTCCTTACGGCCTGGCTTGCGGCTGGCCCTGACTCGTCAATGTGGAACGCATAGGAAGGACTATTTTGCCATGACACCATCCGACGGCCCCCTGAGCATGGAAAACCTGGCGCGCGAGCTTCGCTACGTTCGCGACCGCCTCGACATCACGGATTGCATCAATCGGTATTGTCGAGGCGTCGATCGTCTGGACGTGGAACTGCTGAAGTCCGCCTATCATCCGGACGCCATGGACGACCGGGGTGCGTTTGTCGGCCATCCTTCCGAATACATTGAGTGGCTGCTGCCGATTCTGAAAGATGCAGCCGGTACCTCGCACAATGTCAGCAATATTTCATGTGAGATTCAGGGCGACATCGCTCATGCCGAGAGCTATGTGATCACCTGCGTATGGTCCAAGGATGGAAAGTCGGTGGTCATGGGTGGAGCGCGCTACATCGATCGGCTCGAACGCAGGCATGGAGTCTGGGCCCTCTCGCACCGCGAAGCGCCGATGGACTTTACCTTCCGGGCGCAGACACAGCAGCTCCCGCCGGGCGCTTTGGGCGGTACCCGGGCCCGGGACGACAGGTCCTATAAGCGACCGCTCGAACTTTCCCCTGATGCGCAACGCAGATGGGAGGAGAAGCAATCCAAGCAGGCATGACAGTGCTGCCGGTGGTGCAGTCCGGGAGATCCTCTGCGCGGCAACGGGTGTGGTTCATAGCGGCGCTGGTAGCGATCAATACCTGCTCGTCGATTGATCGCGTCGCCACCATCACCATCGGTCCCGCCATCAAGCGCGACCTGGCGCTCAGCGATTTGCAGTTCGGACTGGTCGCGGGCTTCGGGTTCGCGCTGTTCTACGCATTCCTGGGGCTGCCGATCGCCCGGTTTGCAGATACGCATAACAGAGTCAAACTGATCGCCGCCGCCGTCTCGGTCTGGTCGATTTTTCTGATGTTGTCCGGTCTGGCGCGCAACTTCCTGCATTTGATGATCTGCCGTATTGCGGTTGGCATCGGTGAAGCTGGCGTGCAGCCGCCGTCAGTGTCGCTGGTCAGTGACTTCTACCCGCCGCAGCGGCGCGGTTTCGCGATCGGCCTGTTGGCGCTCGGGGTGCCGGTCGGAACGCTGATGGGTGCCGTCGGCGGCGGCTACCTGACGGAGGTCCTGTCGTGGCGGGCCGCATTCCTCATCATCGGAGCCCCCGGAATCGTGCTTGCGTTGCTGGTTTGGGCGATGCTGCGCGACCCGCCCCGTGGCATGTCCGATCGCGATCCATCAGCCGTGCATGCCAGCGCGCCGACGCTGATCGCGATTGCGCGTCACCTGCGCGCGCGGCGCTCATTCTGGCATCTGATGGTAGCCATTGGGCTGACAAACCTGGCAGTGAATGGGCTGGGCGCGTTTCTTCCCCAATACTTCGCGCGCGTGAGTCACCTGAATCTCGGCCGGGTCGGAATCGTCTACGGCTCCATTGGCGCCGCCGCGACGCTGGTCAGCTTCGTCTTCGGCGGTGCCGTTGTGGACTGGATCAGCACACGCGATGGGCGTTGGTATGTTTGGCTGCCCGCGCTCGGATGTTTGCTGAGTGTGCCGCTATATATTCTGTCGTTCATGACCTCCAGCGCGATCCTGGCGACGGTGCTGTTGACGCTCGCCAGCATCTGCATCTTTCTGTACTACACGCCTTCGCAGGTGGTTCTGCAGAACATGGCCCAACCGCGGATGCGCGCCACAATCGCATTTGTATTCTTCCTGGTGGTGGGGCTCGTAGGTGTGGGACTGGGTCCCACGCTGGTCGGGCTACTGAGCGATTCGTTCGCAGCGCACTTATTCACTCTCGGCGATTACTCGCTCCGGTGTCCCGGAGGTGTCGCGCGCGCATTGACGGCCGGTCTTGATGATGCTTGTCAAAGCGCTTCAAGCGCCGGTTTGCGATATGCGCTGATAGGCGTGTCCGGCATCAGTCTCTGGGCTGCCCTGCATTTCCTGCTGGCTGCACGGAACATTCGCAAAGACATGGGCGCCTTCACCGCGACTCCGTCAGCGGCAGAGAGCATGGCATGATTCCGACGGTCGGCTATGCCGCGTTCTCCGGCGACACTGAACTCAGGCGCTTTGCATTCACGCGGCGCGATCCCGGGCCGCGAGATGTCCAGATAGACATACTCTTCTGCGGCATTTGCCATTCCGATGTCCACACCGTCCGCGGCGAGTGGGGGCCGGTGCAGTATCCGTTCGTACCTGGACATGAAATTGTGGGCCGAGTCGTCCAGGTTGGGCCGGAGGTCGCAAGCTTCCGAAAGGACGCTCTGGTCGGCGTAGGCTGCATGGTCGATTCCTGCCGGGTTTGCCGCAGTTGCGTCGACGGGCTGGAGCAATTCTGCGAAAACGGATTTACCGGCACTTATTCCGGCGTCGAGAAGCAGACCGGACGGCAGACTTTTGGTGGCTATGCGAAGACCATCGTCGTAGATGAGCGATTCGTCCTGCGTATTCCCGACGGACTAGAGGCGGCGAGGGCGGCTCCTCTGCTGTGCGCCGGCATCACCACCTATTCTCCGCTGCGGCACTGGAAGCTCGGTAAGGGTCACAAGGTCGGGATTGTTGGTTTGGGCGGCCTGGGCCACATCGGGATCAAGCTCGCTCACGCCGTGGGCCCACACGTGGTCCTGTTCACGACTTCGCCCGGCAAGAGGCAGGATGGCTTGCGGTTGGGTGCGGACGAGGTGGTTCTGTCGCAGGACGCCAATCAAATGGCGCAGCACACCGGCAGTTTAGATTTCATTCTGGACACTGTGGCTGCGCCCCACGACCTGGATGGGTTCATGGTGCTGCTGAAGCGCGACGCTGCCATGGTACTCGTGGGTATCCCCGCGACGCCGCACCCGTCACCTTCGGTACTGAATCTGATCCTGGGACGCCGGACTCTGGCCGGTTCGATTACCGGGGGCCTGGCAGAAACGCAGCAGATGCTCGACTTCTGCGCACAACATGGGCTCGGCGCCGACATCGAGCTGGTTCCGATCCAGGCGGTGAATGATGCTTACGAGCGCCTGGTGAACAAGGATGCAGAGCCTGTGAAATATCGGTTCGTCATCGACATGAGTTCGCTTGCGGGAGTGGAAGCATCGTGACCGTTAAATTCCCGGACACCATCACCTTCAGTGGCCACGATGCGCCCTCGCGCGTCGAGGCCGACATTTACGATCTCGAAGTGGTAGGCGAACTGCCCCGGGATCTGGCCGGTACCTGGTATCGTTGCGGGCCCGATCCGCAATACCCGCCGTTCTTGGGCGACGATGTCTACATCAATGGCGACGGCATGATGTCGATGTTTCGTTTCCAGGACGGCCATGTCGATTTCAAGAGCCGCTATGTGCGCACCGAGCGTTTCCTGGCCGAGCGCAAGGCACGCCGTTCGCTGTTTGGTCTTTATAGAAATGCCTATACCGACCATCCGAGCGTTGCCGGCGTCAATCGCGGAACCGCGAACACCACGGCCGTCTGGCATGCGGGGCGCCTGTTTGCGCTGAAGGAAGATAGCCGCCCCTATGAGATCGACCCGGACACGCTCGAAACCAAGGGAGTATTCGATTGGGGCGGGCAACTGCGAACGAAAACCGTCTCGGCTCACCCGAAGATCGATCCGCAAACAGGGGAGATGCTGTTTTACGGGTACGAGGCAAGCGGTGATGCCAGCCTCGACATGGCGTTCTGCATCGCCGATCGCGATGGCAATCTGGTTAAGGAAGAATGGTTCGAAGCGCCCTATGTCGGCATGGTCCACGACTTCGCCGTCACCTGCGAACACGCCATCTTTCCGATCATTCCTGCCATCGCCGATCTGGAGCGCCTCAAGGCGGGCGGACTGCACTGGATGACCGACCTGAGCAAAGACACCTTCGTCGGGGTGTTGCCGCGTAGCGGCGTGGCCGCCGATATGCGCTGGTTCCGGCGCCCCGGCGGCCAGAGCTTCCACACCATTAACGCCTTTTCCGATGGCGACAAGGTTCACCTCGATCTGCTCGTGTCCGAAATCAATGCCTTCCCGTATGTGCCGGACATCTCGGGGGCGCCATACGATCCGCAGCGGGCCGCGCCCGTGCCGATGCGCTGGACCATGGACTTATCGCGCGCGGACGCGCGCATCGAAGAGCGTCCGCTCGCTCAGGTATCAGGCGATGTGCCACGGCTCGATGAGCGCTTCATCGGTCGCCCCTATCGTTACGCCTACATGGGCATGGTCGATCCGACACGGGCCATGGTGAAATCGGGGCCTATCGGTGTTGGCTTCAACATGGCCGGCCGCCTCGACGTTTCGACGGGAGAGACCAGTATCTGGTTTGGCAGCGATACCGACGGATTTCAGGAGCCGATGTTCGTGCCATCAGGTCCCGAGCAGGGACAGGGCTACCTGCTCTTGGTCATCGAGCGCCACGCGGGCATTGAGTCGGACGTCGGGGTGTTCGACGCCACCGCTCTACATAATGGTCCTATTGCCATACTTCGCGTGCCCATGCGTCTGCGCATGGCGTTCCATGGATGCTGGGTCCCTGAAAGTGCTCGCAGTCAACGTTGAACCGTGCCTTATCGCTCCGGCGCCGGGTGCGCCTGAGACACGTTCGGTATGTCCACCCAGGCGATCCGCCGGCGGAATTTCCAGGCGCCGTTTTCGCGCGTCAAAAGGTCGTCATAGTGGCCGCTGTAGATGAGGGCCGGGGTGTCGTTTGCAGCGGCATCAATCAACGTCCAGCGCGACCAGGCAGTGGCGGAATCTGCGTCGACGTCGATCAGCATGTTGGTCATCAGGTGATTGCAGCGCACGGGCGCGACGCCGATATTCTTCTCCATGAAGGCCTGGATCGCCGCGGGCCCTTGCGCCGAGCCGATAGTACCCACGCCGACCCACTCGCCGTCGTGCGCGAATAGATTCGAATAATCAGCGAATTTCCGCTGATCCAGCGTGCGTCCATATTCGAGCAGCAGCCGCCGGATGTCCTCGATATCCCGCAGGCGGCGTACTTCCTGCTCAAGTTCGCGCATCATGATCCCCCGACCCCGGGTAGATCCCCGGATACCACTCTGGATTTGAACCTCCAGCGGCCGCCTTCTCGCGTGAGCGCATCGTCATAGTGGCCGCTGAGCGCGATGCTCGGCTTGCGGGCGTCCCCGGGGATCACGTAGGTCCAGCGCGACCATGCTTTGGCCGCATCGCCTTCAATTTCGATCACCATGTTGGACATGATGTGATGGGCGCCGGCCGGGTGTTCGCCGGCCACGGCGCTCAGATTCTTCTCCAGCAGGGCCTGAATCGCCGCAGGCCCTTCGGCTGAGCCGATATAAGGACCAGTCCAGGTCCCGTTACGTGCGAACAGTTCGGCATATCCGGCCAGGTCGCGTTCATCGAGCAGTCTGCCGTATGCCGTCAGCAGATCTCTGATCTCTTCCAGGTGTTCCAGACGGCGCAGCCGTTCTTCGATCGTGGCTGTCATGGGTAAGTCCTCCGCCTCACACCGTCGGCCTGCCCGTCACCGGATGGTTATAGTGAAAAGGCACGCTGCGCGTGTGCGGCCACACTTTCTGCATTTCAACCAGCTCATCGGGGCCTCTGGGATCATCCGGATAGGTCTTACTCAGCGGCGGCAGATGCACTGCGCTGTGCGCCCAGCCTTCGGCATAATTCGCCTGCCACAGCATGTTGTAGTTCAGGAGTTTTATTTTCCATACGCCGCCTTCCCGGACGTATTCGTTCTCATAGATGCCGCCTTCCCAACACTGGTCTGGAAAGCCAGGAATGCGCTCCTTACGGGTTTCATGATAGCCGCCCTGCATGAAGCAACGAAACCGGCCTTTTGCAGTATTGCCGTCCGGGGCGATGTCGACGATGCCCTGCACCAGCAGGTGATCGAGCAGAAAGCCGTACGTGGGGCCGTTATGCCCGCCGGCGAACAGATCCCGGAACCAGTCGCAATACAACCGGTGCGCTCCGGCCTTGCCCTTGTAAATGCCGTTCAGGAAGCGTATTTCGGCGTTGTCGGAAAACAGGTCGACCGTCTCGTTGTAGTACCCCTTGTCCATGTAGTAGCCGTACTTGTACTGTAGGCTGCGCACGGCGCTGGCGCTTTCGAGATCGTCGATTCTGCGCGTCAGCCGTTCTATGTGTTGTTGCACGGCTTGCGGAGTCTCGGTGGCAGGCATCGGTAGCGCTCCTTTGGTTTAGTTTAGTAATTCTATAGCAGTGATGCGATAAATGCTCCGCCATCCGGTCTCTAGCTCCGTTGCGCATACTATCGATCGCATATAAACTAAACTAAATAAACATACAACCAATCGCCTGTTACAGCCTGATCATGAGCAAATTCCTCAACGACCCGCGAAACGCTGTGACTGAAAGCTTGCGGGGCTTTGCGCTCTGCCATGCCGCCGACGTCACCTTGAACGAAAGTCCGCGCTACGTTCGGCGGCGTTGCCCAAACCCCGGCAAAG
>Ga0075522_10003949_pt1 | contig 10711 bp, 8 predicted proteins | sample NGEPerA_FD_74796 | JGI IMG/M metagenome (GOLD analysis project Ga0075522, IMG submission 74796) | Arctic peat soil microbial communities from the Barrow Environmental Observatory site, Barrow, Alaska, USA - NGEE PermafrostL2-A | ecosystem: Environmental > Terrestrial > Soil > Wetlands > Peat ...
ACCTCGGGCACCACCGGTAACCCCAAGGGCGTCGTCTACTCGCATCGTTCCACCTGGTTGCACTCGCTGGCTTCGATGACCGCCAACTCGGTGGGTCTCTGTGAGCGCGATCGCAGCCTCTTGATCGTGCCGATGTTTCACGTCAACGCCTGGGGTTCGATCTACTCGTCGTTTTTCGCGGGCGTCGAGCTCATCATGCCGCAAATGTTCCTCCAGGGTGCGCCGATCATCAAGATGATCCGTGAACTTCGCCCGACGATCTCACTCGGGGTGCCCACGGTCTGGAACGACGTGCTGCGCGTGGCCGAGACGACACCCGAGACCGACTTCTCCAGCCTTCGTGTCATCCTCGCCGGCGGCTCGGCGGTGCCGCGCCACATGATCGAGAGCTTTCGCGATCTCCACGGCATTGACGTGCTGCAAGGGTGGGGCATGACCGAGACGAGTCCGCTCGCGGCGGTGTCGATTCCTCCGGCGGGCACGCCGCCAGAGCTCGAGATTGACTACCGCGTGAAGGCCGGTCGGATCGTGGCGGGCGTGGAACTACGTCTCACCGACGACGACGGCACCGTACTTCCGCGTGACGGCAAGACCATTGGTGAGTTCGAGATTCGAGGTCCGTGGGTCACGGGTTCGTACTTTGGTGTGGACGACCCCGACAAGTTCCGTGACGGGTGGTTGCGCACCGGCGATATGGGCACGCTCGACGGCGAGGGTTTCATGGTGGTGAGCGATCGATCGAAGGACGTCATCAAGTCCGGAGGCGAGTGGATAAGTTCGGTCGATCTCGAAGTTACGGTGATGGCCCACCCGGCCGTCTTTGAAGCCGCGGTTATCGCGGTGCACGACGACAAGTGGCAAGAGCGTCCGCTCTGTTGCGTCGTGCTTCGACCCGACGCTACCGCGAGCGCCCAAGAACTCAAGGAGTTTCTCGCGGAACGGGTGGCGAAGTGGTGGCTACCCGAGCGTTGGACGTTCATCGAGAGTGTGCCCAAGACCAGCGTGGGCAAGTTTGACAAGAAGGTGCTGCGCGCCCAGTACACCGCTGGCGATCTCGACGTAGTTGTCGTCGACTAGTGGAGTCCTTTGCGGAACTCGCCGACGAGGTCGCCGCTGTCGAGCGACGCGTCGCCGACGCCATCTTCGACGCGGTTCGAGCCCAGTTGCGCAGTGACGAGCCCGAAGGTGCAAAAGAGCTCGAACGTCAACTCTCACGAGTTCGCCGCAGTCTCCAAAAGGCCGAGCACCTACTTCGTCAAAGCGAAGGCGACTAGTCGCTCCAACGGTTGACCTCGTTAATCACGAGTCGCAAATTGGAGTAGTTTCTTCCGTCGAAGCCAAAGGAGAGGGTCTGATCGTTCTCCTGTTGGTAGCCGTCACCCTCGTCGAACATCGGCACCGCCGCGCGCAGCGCGTCGAGCTGGCTCGGCGTCGGCGCACGCCGAAGGGACATCAGCCCACGCTCCCCGTCGACGGCGAAGTCTCGATAGTTCGAGTAGAAGAGTTCGATCTCGTCGACCGTGTCGGTGATCGACGTGGCGAGTCGAACGAGGAACATATGGTCAGTGGCGACGTAGTGATTCTTCACGATGCCCTCATCAATGAAAGTCATCCACTGTTTCCAGAACATTCCGTCTGGGGTGTCGAGCAAGATGACGGGAGCCGGCGTGGTCTTACCGGTGTCGAGGAGCGTTAGGACCTCGAAGAGCTCGTCCATGGTGCCCAGGCCTCCCGGCAGGACCACGAAGGCGTTCGAGGGACGCGTGAGAGCGACCTTGCGAGTGAAGAAGTACTTCATAGTCACGAGATTGGCCGCGGTATCGATGTAGGCATTGGCGTTTTGTTCGAAGGGAAGTTGGATATTGACCCCCAGAGTGTTGGCCCTACCAGCGCCTCTCGCGGAGGCCTCCATGATGCCGGGACCAGCGCCCGAGATGATGATCCAACCGCGTTCGGCCATCGCTCGCGCCAACTCTCGGGTCATCTCATAGAGGGGACTGTCGATCTTCGTTCGCGCTGAACCGAAAATCGTCATCTTGGACCGGGCGCTGAACTTTTCGAAGAGGTTGAACGCCTCGAGCAGTTCATTCACTGCCCGCACGGCCACACGAAGATCCTTGGTGTCGGCGTCGGACTCGGCGACGGCGACGACGCCCGCCAGCAGATCGTGCAACAGTTCGCGCCGGTCTTCGGACATGGCGGTGTCCTCAGCAATGTCGTCGAGGAGAGTTTCGATGAGTGAGGCCACGGCTACAACGTCTGGTAGAGGGTGCTTCGCTGGTGTAGCGGACGTCCGAGTGGCGCCACGAGGTTTTCCAACGACTTCACGTCCATCTTCTGGCCGTGGGTAGCGCCCGCGGCGCGCGAGATGTTTTCGTCCATCAAGGTGCCCCCTAGGTCGTTCGCGCCCGCTTGGAGAATCCTCCGCGAGCCCTCGACGCCCATCTTGACCCAACTCACTTGAATGTTGTCGATCAGCGTCGCGTAGTGCAGTCGCGCCACCGCGTGCATCAGCACCGCCTCTCGAAAAGTCGGACCCTTTCGTGAACGACCTTTCAAAAACAGCGGCGTCGCCATATGAACGAAGGGGAGAGGCACGAACTCGGTGAAGCCACCGGTCTGCTTTTGCAACTCGCGCGTGCGAATGAGATGCGTGGCCCAACTCTCCGGTCCTTCGACGGCACCGAACATGATCGTGATGTTCGATCGAAGACCGACCTCGTGGGCCACGCGGTGAACCTCGAGCCACTGATCCGAGTTGATCTTGTCGGGACAGAGAACGGCTCTTATCTTGTCGTCGAGAATCTCCGCCGCGGTGCCGGGAAGAGTCTTCAGACCGGCGTCCTTCAACCTCGTGAGGTACGACGCGAGATCCTGTTCCGAACGTCGAGCCCCTTCGAAGACCTCGAGCGCGCTAAAGGCGTGGATGTGAATAGTCGGTGAGCCGGCACGAACCGCGGCCACCACGTCGATGTAGTAGTCGCCGTCGAAGTTGGGGTGAATGCCTCCCTGGAGACAGACCTCGGTCGCCCCGCGCATCTCGGCCTCCCGGACGCGTTCGCTGATCTCCTCGAGGGTCAAGAGATAGGGGTCACCACGGAGATTGAGTGACCTCGGACCCTTCGAGAAGGCGCAGAAGCGGCACTTGAAGGTACAGACGTTGGTGTAATTGATGTTGCGATTTATGACGAAACTCACCGCCTCGCCGACGAGATCCTGGCGAACGGAGTCCGCGAGATCGACGACGGCGTTGTAGTCACCGCCGCGCGCGTGAAAGAGCGTCACCAGTTCGCGCGCGTCGAACTCGTAGCCGGGTTCGTAGCGCGCGAGGAGACTCACCAGCTCCTTGGTTCTCGTCGTCGAGCTCGGCGCGGACGGCGGTGGGTGGTCGGTGCCCGAGTACCAGCCGTCGTTGCGTGCCAAGGAGTGCGCGTCGGCCTGGGCCAGGACGAAGGGCCGTACCTTTTCGTCGAGAAAATCCGTTCGCTCGCCGACGTACTCGGGATACACCGTGAGACGAGGCGTGAGATGCAATCCGCGAACGTCGCACTGCGCGCCGAGCGTCGACACCGCGGGCCACGCTCGTTCGGGGTTGACGTGGTCGGCGGTGACGGGAGAGACGCCGCCAAAGTCGTCGATGCCGAAGTCGAGTAGTCGCGCGGGGTCGTCACTCAGGTTCGGCGGCGCCTGTAGGTGGATGTCCCCGGGCAGAAGTAGTCGCGCGGCGGCAATGGTCCAGTGGAACTCTTCGTCACTGGGTGGTGGGTGCGCGGCCATCGCCGTTCGAGGTTTTGGCAGGAAGTTCTGTACGATCACTTCTTGCACGTGACCGAACTCCTCGTGCGCGTCGGCGATGGCTTCGAGTGTTTTGACGCGGTCTTGGCGACTCTCGCCAATACCTACCAACAACCCGGTCGTGAAGGGGATCTTTAACTCTCCCGCCCAGCGAAGCGTGTCGAGGCGACGTTGGGGCTCCTTGTCGGGTGCCAAACGGTGCGCGGGCACCTCGGCGAGGACTTCGAGCATCATGCCTTGGGACGCGCTGACCGCACGAAGTTGGGCCAGTTCGTGATGGAAGAGTGCTCCCGCGTTGGCGTGCGGTAAGAGACCCGAGCTTTCGAGCACCATCTGCGCGGCGGTGGCCACGTAATCGACCGTCGAGTGGTAACCACGCGCGGCCAGCCAGCGAGCTGCTTCGTCGTAGCGCAACTCCGGTCGCTCACCGAGGGTAAAGAGTGCTTCGGTACATCCCGCCTCTCGCCCCGCTTGAGCAATGGCCATGACCTCGTCCAGACTCAAGTACGGCGACGCCACGTGCGCCGGAGCCTGCGCGAACGTGCAGTAGCCGCATCGATCGCGACAGAGCTTCGTCAAGGGGATGAAGACCTTGGGCGAATACGTCACGACGAAGCCGTGCGCGCGACGAGCCTTCTCGCAGGCCCCCTCGGCGAGCGAGGCCGCCGAAGCGTTCAACAGATCGATCGGCGTTTCAGAACCCCGTAGCGTCGTCATGGATGCATCCTACGACGCGAGAGTAAGAAATGACGCAGCGCCCGCGAGCCGATCAAAGGTGATTCGAGCCTGTAAAGGACGAACTACTTCGAGGCGTGCATCTTTGACGACACCGTGGCCAGCAGGTCGTCGTAGGACTTGGCAAAGGACGCCACGCCGTCGATTTCGAGCTGTTCGGTGACACGGGCGAGATCCACGTCGGGTGACAACTTGTCCAGAAGTGCGGCCGTGGCTTGACTCGTTTCGTCGTTGAGGAGGTACGAGGTCGCGAAGTCCGGGTGATCGAGCGCGTCAGCCAGCGTGGCGTCGGGCATCGTATTCACCGTTTCGTCGGCGACGAGACGATTGACGTATAACAGTTCGTCGTAGGTGGGATTCTTCGTGGACGTGGACGCCCATAGGGGACGTTGCACCTGCGCGCCATTGCCGAGCAGTTCGGTGACGCCGACGTCACTCACGCGCTTTCGATAGAGGTCGTAGGCGGCGGCGGCCTGCGCGTTCGCCGACGTGCCTCGACGGGGGTCGCCTTCAGGTAACAAGGCGTCAACGGCGACGTCAACGCGTGACACGAAGAACGACGCGACACTGGCGAGAGCGCTGGCGTCGCGACCTGCGTCATAGGCGTCTCGCACCCCGTCAGTCCACGCGGTGATGACTTCGCCGTAACGCTCCAGCGAGAAGATCAGCGTGACGTTGACGTTGATGCCCGCTGCGAGCACGGCCCGTATGGCCGGCAAACCCTCCTTCGTGGCGGGGATCTTTATCATCACGTTTGCTCGGTCCACTTTGGCGTGGAGACGCTTGGCGGCCGCGATCGTTCCCTCGGTGTCACGAGCCAGGCGAGGCGAGACTTCCAGGGACACAAAACCGTCCAAGTAGCGACGATTACCAGCGGCAAAGTCTGTGCGCGAACTCTCGTGGACCCCGGCCAAGACGTCGCAAGCGTCGCGTACGTCTTCCACGGCCAACGTCTCAAAGAGGCCCTCGGGGTTGTCGTCGGTCGAGTCCGCGATCAGCTTGTCGTACGCCGTCGAGGTGGAGAGGGTCTTGGCGAAGATCGAGGGATTGGACGTCACGCCGCGAACACCTTCGGTGACGAACTTGGCCAGCGTGCCGTCGACCAGCCAATCACGGCGAATGTTGTCAATCCACGGACTCTGGCCGTAGTTGGCATAAAGATCATTGAGGCTGGTCATTTTCTCTCACTTAGAACGCGCTCGACGTGCGCTACCACGCTCGCGGGGACAATGTTGAAGTAATCAAAGACGACGTCGCCGGGTGCCGACATGCCAAAAGAGTTGATGCCCAGGGAGTCATCAACGTAGTTCGCCCAGCCCAACGTCGCGCCGGCTTCGAGCGACACCGAAGGAATCGAGCGGCGCAGCACTTGGTCTCGATACTCCAAGGGTTGCGCGTCGAAGCACTTCCAACAAGGGAGGGCGACAACTCGAGTGACGATGCCCTTGGCCGCGAGCTCGTCCGCGGCTTGCAGGCAGAGCGAGACCTCTGATCCCGTGCTCACGAGGGTGAAGACGGCTACGTCGTTCTCTCGAACGACGTAGCCCCCGCGCCGCGCCCCCTTCGCGCTCGCCGCGGCCTCGTCTTCGTTAAAGACCCGAACGTCTTGGCGCGTGAGCACCAGCGCCGTCGTGTGCGGCACTTTGGCGCTGAGAAACTCTTCGACGAGATCGAGGGTTTCGTTGGCGTCACTGGGACGAACGACGTGCAGATTGGGCATCGCTCGCAGCGCCATGAGGTGTTCAACGGGTTCGTGCGTCGGGCCGTCCTGGCCCACGCCCACGGAGTCGTGGGTGTACACCAAAAGGGCGCCCGCGTGGCTCAGCGCGGCGAGTCGAACGGCGGGCCGCGCGTAGTCGCTAAAGACGAAGAACGTCGAGCCGGCCGGACGAAGGCCACCGTGGTGGGCCTGGCCGACGAGAATCGCGGTCATGGCGAGTTCGCGAATGCCGTAGTGAATCTGGCGACCGCCCGGCGCCAAGGCGTTCTGGGCTTGGGCGCCGGGAAGGATGACGCCCGTATTGTCCGTCAGGTCCGCCGATCCCGCCGTGAGACCCGGCGTCTGAGGTGCGTAGACGTCCATGGCGCGCTGCATCGCCTTGCGCGTGGCGACCATGGAACCCGGCGCAAAGGTCTGGGCCTTGGTGGTTACCCTCGCGACGCCATTGGTGTCCAGCTGCTCTAAGAGTTGCACGCCCTTGGCGCCCGCGGCCGTGACCCGGGCCCCCCAGGCCACCCGATCCTCGCGGCGCGCGTGGAGCGATTGAATCAACTCGCCGGGAATTTCGGGGTCGAAGACGAAGGCCCGGTCGGGCACGCCGAGGATCTTCTTCACGGTGGTGATGGCGTCAGCACTAAAGGGCGTGCCGTGGGCTTCCTTCGTGTCCATCATCGTCGGGGAAGGGAACGCAATGTGGGAACGAATGATGACGATGGTCGGTCGGTTGGTCTCGGCGATGGCGGCGCGTGTGGCGTCTTCGAGGACGTCGAGGTCGTTCGCGTGTTCGCCCACGACCACCACGTGCCAGCCGTAGGCCGCGAATCGTTCGGCGGGATCGTCGTGCAACGCGAGCTCAGTTGGTCCGTCGATCGTGATGTGGTTGTCATCGTAGAAAATCGTGAGACGATCGAGCCCGAGCGAGCCGGCGAGCGAGGCCGCCTCGTGGCTGACGCCCTCTTCGAGACAGCCGTCGCCCGCGATCACCCACGTGCGGTGACTGACGAACTCCTCACCGTAGTCAGCGCGGAGGATTCGCTCGGCGAGGGCCATGCCGACACCGTTGGCGATGCCTTGGCCGAGAGGCCCGGTCGTCACTTCGACGGTGGGCGTGTCGCCGCGCTCAGGATGGCCGGGAGTCTTCGAGTGAGCTTGGCGAAACTCCATTAGGTCCTCGACGCTGAGGTCGTACCCAAATTCGTGAGCGAGGCCGTACTGCAAGATGCACGCGTGACCGCAGCTCATGATGAATCGGTCGCGATCGGACCAGTTGGGGTCGGTGGGATCGTGTCGCATGACGCGGCCCCAGAGCATCACGCCCAGTGGTGCTAACGCCATTGCCGTGCCACTGTGGCCCGACTTGGCCTTCGCCGGAGCGTCCATTGACACCGCCACAATCTCGCGGATGACGCGCCCTTCGAGCTCGCTGGCACCGGGATAGAGATCGTCAGTCATGACTAGAACAGTACCGAATCGCTCTCCAGGGCCGAGCGGGCACGCGAGTAGCCTCACCACGTGGCGCTGCAAATTCCTCCGAACTGCGACTTGACACTCGGTATGACGTGCCTCGATAAGTCGGTGCCCGGGCGAACGGTGTGGCGGGCCCGAGTGGACGAACGATTCTTGAATCCCGTCGGCGTGGTGCAGGGAGGGTTTCTCGCCGCGATGCTGGACTCGGCCATGGGCGCCTCGGCCGTGACGACGGTGGGTGATCGAAAGGTTACCGTTTCCAACACTGAGATGAAAGTAACTTTCTTGCGTTCCGCGAGAGCCGGGGACCTTCTGACGTGCGTCGCGACCGTGTTGAAGCCCGGGAAAGTCATCTCGTTTCTCGAAGCGAAGATCGTGGACGAAAAAGACAGACTCATCGCGACGGCCAGTTCGACGTACCTGATAAAAGAACGCACTGAGTAGGCTTGAGCCGTGAAGAACTCCACGTGGCGCCGGTTCCTAAGAGGTGCGACACTGCAGCGTGACTTCGACGAACTGCGCGATCTCGCGATTCAATACGTCAAAGAAGAGACCATCAAGCCCATCAAGGATCTCGGTCGATTTATGTTGTGGGGGACCGTCGGGAGTATCTTCGTGGGCTTCGGCGCGGTCTTGTTGCTGTTCGGTTCTCTTCGTTACCTGCAGTGGCAGTTTCCCGTGCTCGATGGTTCGCTGTCGTGGCTGCCCTACGTCATCGTCGCGGTGTTAGCACTCATCGTGATGGCTCTGACGGCGTGGCGCGTCGTCAGCGGCATGGCGAAACGCCGACTCAAGGTTTCCAAGTGAGCCAACAGTCCAGTACTCGCCGCCAGTTGGAGGCATCGCTGCGCTCGTTCCTACCCGATCAAGTGCAGCTGGGGAACTCGATGACCTCTTCGAAACCCACGGTGGCGGCGGTCGGACTGGGCGGCGTCGTGACCGGATACATCTGGGGCCGGGTTCGCGGGCGCCGCTTACGTAAGAAGGCCTAAGTGCTTCGTCGCGTCTTTCGAATTGCCGCGGCGGCAGCGCTCGGGCGCGCCTGGGCGCAGAAGTCGCCCAAGTGGCTCACCATCGCTCTGGGTGTCGTGCTGTTTCGAATCCTCGACTCGCGCTCGACGAAGTCTGCCAAGCGTTTGAAGAGCGAGAAAGTGTGACGGGTGCGCTACTGAGCGCGGGCGAGCGCGTCATGCTCATCGACGCGAAGGATCGGCGCTACCTCGTCACGCTGAAAGAGGGTTCGGCTTTTCACACGCACGCTGGCATCGTCCAGCACGACGACGTGATCGGGGCCCTCGAGGGATCGCTGATCAAGTCCAGCACCGAACGCGCATTCTTGGTGTTGCGACCTACGCTCTCGGACGTGGTACTGAAGATGCCTCGCGGCGCGCAGGTTATCTACCCCAAAGACCTCGGCGCGATTCTCATGCAAGCCGACGTGGGACCCGGAATGCGGGTACTCGAAGCGGGCGTGGGATCGGGCGCGCTGTCGATGACGCTGCTTCGAGCCGGCGCGCTCATCACCGCCTACGAGATTCGCGAAGACTTCGCCCAGCACGCCATTAAGAACGTCCACGACATGTTGGGGGAGAACGTGGAGTACGACGTCCAGATACGCGACGTGACCGAGAGCATCGACGAGGTCGACCTCGACCGCGTGATCCTCGACATGCCCGAACCATGGGACGTCGTCAAGCACGCCGAAGATGCTCTTCGCCCGGGCGGGATACTCCTGGCGTATCTGCCCACGATCAATCAGACCCAACGCCTGCGCGAAGCGTTGCACCACAACTCGTTCGGACTGGAAGAAACCGTCGAGATTCTCAGGCGAACCTGGCACATTGACGGCCGCTCGGTACGACCCGACCACCGAATGGTGGCGCACACGGGATTCTTGACGTCCGCACGGCGCCTCGTGGGGCGACTCGAGAGCGACTAGTCGCGTTCAATAAAGATGCACTCACCGGGGCACTCTTCGGAGGCCTCAACGACGGCGTCTTCAAACTCCGAGGGCACTACGGCCACGCCCTCAGCCCCGCCGGGACTGCTCTTAACGTCAGCACCTTGCTTTACGTAGGCGAGTCCGTCGTCGAGCAACGTGAAGACCGAAGGACAGATCTCTTCGCAGAGTCCGTCCCCCGTGCAGAGGTCTTGGTCAATCCAAACCTTCATTTACGTGTCCTCCGTAGCGAATTGCGTTTCGTCACTCTAGTGGGAGAACGGTTCAAAACGTGACCTCCGCCGAGTTGGCTACTCCCCTAGGGTGGCGATATGGACGGTTCCCAAGGGTTTAACGATTCTCCGCGCGGCGAGCGCGGCGAGCCCGTGGCGGCCAGTTCGCCACGCGACCTCACCTTGAGCGACGTCGATCAGGCCAACCGTCGCATTGAGTCACTCGAAGAGAAGCTCCTCGAAGCGAGAGGTCAACTTTCCCAGAGTCGTTCTAACAACGAAAAATTGACGATCACGATTCAACAGACCCGTGACCAGATCGCGGCGCTGCGTGACGAAGTTGAAAAGTTGACGCAACCGCCCGCTGTCTACGGCACGTTTACGGGATTCAACGAGGACGGCTCGGTGGACATCTTCGCCTCGGGCCGCAAGATGCGAGTGGCGCTACACCCCGGTCTCGATCCCGCGCAGATTGCCCGCGGTGACGAAGTCGTCTTAAACGAGTCCTTCACGGTGATCGGCGTGCGCGACGCGGACGGTCAGGGCGAAGTGGTCACGGTGAAAGAAGTGCTCGACGAACGGCGCGTCCTCGTCTACGGCCGAGCCGACGAAGAGCGCGTCGTGGAACTCGCCGAGGCTTTGCGTTCAGTGAAGCTGCGAAGCGGCGACGCGTTGCTCTTGGATCTTCGCTCGAACTTGCTCACCGAGAAGCTCATTCGCCAAGAAGCCGAGGAGCTGATTCTCGAGGAAGTTCCCGACATTAGCTACGCCGACGTCGGGGGCCTGGACGCGCAGATCGAGGCCATCACCGACGCCGTGGAG
>Ga0075522_10003951_pt1 | contig 10708 bp, 6 predicted proteins | sample NGEPerA_FD_74796 | JGI IMG/M metagenome (GOLD analysis project Ga0075522, IMG submission 74796) | Arctic peat soil microbial communities from the Barrow Environmental Observatory site, Barrow, Alaska, USA - NGEE PermafrostL2-A | ecosystem: Environmental > Terrestrial > Soil > Wetlands > Peat ...
TGGGCTGACGTTGGAAAGGCCCAACGACTGTCGCAAACCTTCGTAATCGCCAAACACGAAAGTCTTATCCTTAATGATTGGTCCGCCTGCATCCGCGCCGAACTGATTGCGACGGAATTCCGGCTTCTGTCCTGCGGGATCCCAGTAGTTGGCGGCATCCATGGCGCTGTTGCGCAAGAATTCATACGCTGCGCCGTGAAACTGGTTGGTGCCGGACTTGGTCGTGGCGTTGATGATGCCGCCCGATGCGCGGCCATATTCTGTCGAATAGCCTGTGGTCAAAACGGAAAATTCCGCAATCGCGTCTACACCGGCGTTGGAGCCGAGAACGCTTCCGGGTCCGCCGTTGCCTGGATCATTGATGCTGACGCCGTCCACGCGATAGTTGTTCTGCTGAGGACGCGACCCTGAAATGGACATCTGAAGACCGTAGCCGCGCGTAAAACGGTCGCGCGAAACGATGGAAGGTTGCGTATGGAGCTGGTAAACGCCGGGCTGAAGATTGGCCAAGTCGCTCCAGGAACGGCCGTTCAAAGGCAATTCTTTGATGGTGGTTTCGTCGGTAATCGCGCCGATCTCGGCGTTTGTCAGGTTTACTGTCGGAGCTTCAGCCGTGACTTCCACGGTCTGGCTGGTCTGGCCGACTTGCATCGAAAAGTTCAGAGTTTGTGAGCCGCCCACTGTAAGGACGACGCCATTTTGTACTGATTTGGAGAAGCCATCCGCCGATGCGGCTACGGAATAATTACCTGGTTGCAGGTTCGGAGCCGAATAAAGGCCGTCGGCGTTCGTATTAACTGTCCGTGTTTCGCCGGTTCCTGTGTTGGTAATTGCGACGCTAGCCTTGGGGACTACTGATCCAGTAGCGTCCGTTACCGTTCCCGCAAGGGTTGCTCCAACGGCTTGCGCGTGCAAGCGTTGAGCCCCTAACGCGGCGAAGACCACTACGGCGCACAAAACGAGCCGCAAGAGCCTGCTTACATTTGAACAAAATGCCATTTCGTTATCCTCCGGTTTTCTGGTAAACAATCGACATTCGAAAACACACCCTACAATTTCCTGCCTCTGCAAAGAAGCAGTGCAACACCCAAATCACCCCACAACAGCCGTACAGTGAAACATCAACGTAATAAACTAATGTTCCAATTGCTTTCAAAACGTTAGTACACAGGAGATATGCGAGAAAAACATCTTTGCATCTTTCTTGCCGGCGAACGCGCCAAATCGCGCAAAAAAAGTAACGACGCGTCCGGAAAAGAATTAAATGAGCAAAGCTGTTTTGTTACACATCCCCTATTTGGTAGGCACACTATAGCGCAAATCCTGCCGCCGCGCATAAATGAGTCAACTGAAAGTGCCTGACATTCATCTGACAGCCATCTGACCGAAAGATGTTCGGGGCACGCACGGCGACAGAAGCTTGCCTGGCGTACGTTTCTATGCCATTTATCAGTTCGTTAATCCGCAGCGGTCGATGAATAGGCGGAAGCATTCAGGCCTATCGTTTTCAGCAGGCTTTCGAGGCGGGGGTCCGTGCGCAAGGCGTCAAACTGAGGGTCCCAATTCAGATAAATCATGCCCACATCATGCGCTTTGCACGCCTGGCCGAGACATTCAAACGCGGCTTCAACATCACCCAACCCCGCGTGGATGGCCGCAAACGCATAGGGAGGCGTGTAACTGGACTTCAACGCGCGTTTCAAATCCTTCAACGATTGATGCGCTCTTTCCTTATCTCCCATCGCGGCATAGGCATACCCGGTGGCGGAGATTACGCCGTGGGGGCCGCCGAGGAGCCTGCCCTTTTGAAAAGACTCGATGGCCGCGCGGTACCTGCGCTTTTGGATGTAATCGAGTCCAAGGCACCAGTGGGCCATGCTGAAGTGCGGATCGATGGAGACGACTCTGCGATGCTGCCAGATGGCTTTGTCATACTGCCCCGCCCCGTAATAAGCCCAGCCGAGAATCACACTTAGAAAAAGGGAGAGCGGCTGAATTTCCTGCGCGCGCTCCAGGTCCGCAACCGCGGTTTCAGGGCGCCCGATGGCAAGCAGGTACTCCACGTAATGGCATGGATTTCCGGACGTGAAATTGGGATCGAGCTGCAACGCGCGCCGGAATTCCTTGCCAGCCGCTTCCCAATCCCAGTCGAGCATGTGGGTGAACGCGAGCGCGGTATGCGCCTCGCTGAGCGACTCGTCGAGCTCCAAGGCCTTGGTCGCCGCTTCGCGTGCCTGCTCCATCGCATTGATGGCGGGAAGCAATCCAGTGATCCCCAGCATGTTATAGGACTCTGCAAGGCCGGCGTGAGCCTTGGCATAATCGGGGTCTTCGCGGATTGCTTTTCGCCAGTAATGCTGCGCTTTCCATAGTCCGTCGTCGGTTACGTTTTTGAAAACATTATGGCCCTTCAGATATGCCTGGTACGCCGCGGGATGGCGGGAGTGGCCGCTAACCGGCAGGCGCGGACGACACTCCGGCACCAATTTTTCGGCAACGTGTTCGGCAATCGCCCCACTGACGTCCGAATGAAATGCCAGGATGTCCCGAAACATGTAGTCGTAACTTTCAGCCCACAGAAATTCTTCGGTCAGCGTGTCGAGCAATTGCACCGTCACGCGAACGCGGTTCCCGCTGCGAAGCACGGCGCCCTGCAGAAGCGCATCGACCTTTAACTTTCGGTCAGAAGCGGATGGGCTATGATCCTGGCCCTTATTGCCCAACGTGCTGCGACGCGATACGACGTGCAACGTGGGAATCTTCGCCACTGCGGTGACCAGGGCGTCGGTCAAGCCGGCGGCAAGATGTTCGTCAGCGGGATTGCCGGACAGGTTGCGGAACGGCAAAACGGCCAAGCGAGGTTCCTTGGGGTCGGGAGTGTCAACGGTGGCGTTATGAATCGGCTTGATGGGCTCCGTGGGCACGGCAAACCGGTAGCCGCGTCCGGGCAATGTCTTGATGAGCTTTGGATTTACGGCCGAATCGTCGAGGTATTGGCGAAGTCTCTTGATTGCAGAATTGATGCTGTCGTCAAAATTGACAAAGCGATCAGACCACAGGATGCTGCGAATCTCTTCCCGGGTCACAACCTCTCCCGAGCGTTGCGTCAATAATGTCAGTAGCCGAAAGAGCTGTTCGGGCAAACGGATCGTTGCGCCGTTCTTGCGAAGCTCGCCTGCGCGGGCATCCAGTTCGAAATCGCCCGGAATACCACGCAAGCTACTGACGGAATCGGACATCACACCCCCCGCGTTCGGCGAAGGTAGCACTCCCTGCTATGCGGAGTCAATTTGCGTATTCGCAATTGAGCAATGTTTTTCGAGTGACTCAAAGGCTCAACCGGCGAAATCGGACCGCAGCGTGATTCACCTACCCGGGTCAAACTCGAAAGCTGGTAAGTGGCATGGGTACAGAGGATGGAAGCGCGGCCGAATATCGAATTCTCGTTCAAAAATCTGGCAGCGAAGATGCATCCATACCCGGCTCCGAGCATGACGTTTTCCCGAATGTGATACTTTCCAGAAAGGTCGTCAGTAATTCCCTAAAAGAACAAACTTGTCAGGGGATTCTCCAAGTGAACTGGACGGCACGCTTAGATCAGCGTCCAGGAAACTCTTTGAGATTTCAAATTCCGGACTTCAACATCGAAAATGTCGGGACCAGCAATCGGCTAAACACTTTTGCCCGCTACTGGCCCGAAAGGCGCACGACCCACGCCATATGATCCTCAGCGCCAAACTACTGGTCAAATGCACGGCACGACTTCTACGCGGCTTTGCGTCCGACAGCACCTTTCTTTCTTCGCTCCGCCCATCTTTTCTTCATCATTTCGGATAGCCGCTTTCTGCCTTCGGCACTAAGATGGCTGCCCTTCTTACCTTTACGAATGACCAACGCCGGAGCGGCACTTTTTCCGGCACCGACTCTTACTACATCCGTTCCCTCTAGTGCAGCTATGGCCCGGTTCAGGCGGTCCCTTTCTTTCTTCAACTCTGACACAATCGCCGTTATCTCCATGACTCCTCCTAATTTTCTTATCTAATGTGGACTTGAGTTAGCACCTGTGCCACCTAGGATAGCTATCATCTCATGAGATGGGAACCGTTATCAAGTAAGTCGAATGACTCTCGACATGATTGGCTTAGCGGCAGCTTTCCGGGATGGGTCGAGCGGGCATGGTTTAGCAGGAGATAGCTCTAGTTGAACCACTTGCCCCGACTTCCTATGAGCTTAGCGCAACTTTGCAGTACAATCGTCGAATCAGATATCTCGGCAGAATCGTTTTTGGTTGCAATCCATGCGAATGTGTACTATCAACCATTGGTAATGCTGCGGAATTGACCCGGCTAGTTCTACTGTCAAGGAGCACCCATGAGTCCTAAATTATCCGGTCGAAGGAAATTCCTGAGAGACAGCGCCGCGCTGGTCGGACTGGCTGCGGGAGTCGCGCCTGTCGCCGGTGCGCAGATGTCCCATTCCGAGGCAGCCCCGCAAGAGGCTGCTAAGGACAATAAAGAGTGCAAGAATAATAAGGATCTGATCGCCTATGGCGAGCGCTCCCGTTATGTGAAATCGATTCGCATTCCAGTGATGGAGCGGATGTCTCCGGACGAGTTTGGGATGACGTTTCACGTGCTTTCGCCGCTGCAGGATTCGGTGGGAATGATTACGGCGTCGTCGCTGCACTATGTGGCGACGCATCGCGGCTCTTACGTGCCGGACATCAATCCTGACGAGCACAGGTTGATGATTCACGGCATGGTGGACCGGCCGCTGATTTTTACCGTGGCCGAACTGAAGCGGCTGCCATTTGTGACGCGCGCCCATTTTCTGGAATGCAGCGGAAATCGCGCCAAGCCCACACACAAAACTGTGCAGCAGACGCATGGGATGACCAGCTGCTCAGAATGGACGGGCGTGCCGCTGTCTCTGCTGCTCAAAGAGGCTGGCGTGCAGGAGGGCGCGGCGTTCATCGTGGCGGAAGGAGCGGAGACCGTGAAGGGTGCGGTGAGCATTCCGCTGGCGAAGGCCGTGGACGACTGCCTCATTTGCTACGGCCAAAACGGCGAGCCCGTTCGACCGCAGCATGGATTCCCTCTTCGGCTGATCGTGCCGGGCTACGAGGGAATTTATAATGTGAAGTATGTGCGGCGAATCAAGGTCGTGGAAAAGCACTACATGACCTATAACGATTATGGTCACATTGCGGCCGATTCGCGCGTGGCTGCGCTGAATCGGCAGCCCGGGCCGAAATCGATCATCACGTTCCCGTCGGGCGATCAAAAATTGCCGGGGCCCGGATTTTATGAAATTACCGGCCTCGCATGGTCCGGCGCAGGCGCCGTCAAAGGCGTGGACATATCGCTCGACGACGGGCAGACCTGGGCGCCGGCTGAGCTTCGTACGCCAGCCTACCCGATGGCGCATGCGCGGTTCGGCTTCCACTGGACGTGGGACGGCAAGGAATGCGTGATGATGTCGCGCTGCACGGATGAGTTGGGCACCGTCCAACCGTCGCGCGCCGAAATCGCCAAATACTGGGGTCAGCCGAACGATAGCAATCTCATAGTCAAAGGCCTCGATAACAGCATTTTTCCGTGGCGGGTGGCCCCAGATGGGAGCATTCACAATGGGCTCGCGTAAACTTTTGTTACTCGTGATGATTGTGGGGCTGGCGCAGATTTGCCGGGCACAGTCACCGACCTATGGTGTGGGCAGAACTCCTACTCCGGAAGAAATTCGCAAGTGGGACATTTCCATCGGCCCCGACGGAAAAGAACTCCCGCCCGGGCAAGGAACGGCGAAGGAAGGTGCTGGAGTTTTTATGCGTAAGGGCTGCTTTACGTGCCACGGGGAAAAAGGATCGAATGGACCCGCTCCCACGCTGATCAAGAGCGATGGCAAGACCAAGTCAGACTATCCCTGCCTCGTGCCTTGCGTAAACGATTTGAATCTGATGTCGGTGCACTCGCCGTACGCGACGACGATGTGGGATTACATCAACCGCGCCATGCCGCTCACCAAAGAAGGCACGCTGAAACCGAACGAGGTCTACTCGCTGGTGGCGTATCTCCTCTACAACAATGGCGTGATCAAAGAAGACGAGGTGATGGACGCGCAGAGCCTGCCAAAAGTGAAAATGCCGAATCGCGATCACGTTGGTTTGGCGCCGGAATGGAAACATGGGACGCCCAGGTTGCAGGGGTATCCGTGATGGCGCAGCCGATTTTCCTGATGATTTGAGTTCTAGGCTGGCATGCCTGGCGAGCGGTGAGCTGTTAGCGGGAACCGTAGACTTGCACGGTCGCGTAGACGACAGCCGAGATCAAAAACGGGATGAAGTACAACCCCCAAGCTTCAGACCATCCGCATACAATTCGAACAGTCACGTTTTATGACAGCATAGAAACAATAGCTTCCGTTCCGCATAAACTGACCGAAGTGTGCCGTGCGTGCAAATAACATAAAAAGCCCCGGCAACTTTCACCTTGCCGGGGCTCGGAATTCCAAGTGAGACTGTTTACCGCGCTGGCGTCGAAGGAAAGTTTTCGGAAACAATTCCCACCGTTGTGCCGATCACATCGCCGGAGACGACCATCTCCACACGGCGGTTTTGCTGACGTCCTTCCGCCGTGTCGTTGGAAGCTACGGGCTGCATCTCGCCAAATCCCTTTGACGTCATGGACGTCGCCGGAATATTTTCTTTTATCAGGTAATCGCGGACGGAATTGGCTCGTTGTTCCGAAAGGATCTGGTTTCTGGAATCGGTGCCCACACTGTCGGTGTTGCCTTCAATCGCCAGCCTTAAGTCCGGATAGGCCAAAACGATTCCGGATATTTTAGCGAGCTTCTCGCGGGCTCCGGGACGAAGCGTGGACTTGCCGGTGTCAAACAGCACATCCGAAAGATTCACGATGAGGCCACGCGCCGTGTCGCGAGTGGCAAAAATCACGTTAAACTGTTTTAATAATTTAGCGCGAAGTTCTTCCTTTTCCTGCACGGCTTCCTTCAGCTTTTGATCGGAAGAAGCGGCGGCCAGACGGCTCTGATCCGATTCCGCTTCAGCGTTCTTTTGTGCGCGTTGAGCTTCCGCGGCTGCTTGATTTGCGTCGATCGCCACGTTTCGGTCCCTGTCTGAATCGGCTTGGGCGTTGTGCTGCAGGCGTTCAGCTTCGGACGTTGCTTTGTCGGCATCATCTCGGCCGCGATTGGCATCCGCGATTGCTGACTCGGCTTGCATGCGTTCCTGCATGTCACTGTTCGATTTCGCCTGCGCGTCCGCAGTTGCCGATTGGGCTTCCTTGAGGGCGCGCATTTCATCTATCGACTTGGCTTGTGCGTCGGCATTTGCGGATTCGGCTGCCATGCGGTCCCGCATGTCGCTGGCGGACTTGGCTTGGGCCTCCGCATTCGCAGACTCGGCCTGCATGCGCTCGTGCATGTCAATGTTCGCTCTTGCTTGCGCGTCCGCGTTGGCCGAGTCAGCCTCCATGCGGGCGTGCATTTCGCTCATGGACATGGATTGGGCAGCGGCTAATTTTGCTGCCTCGCGTTCCTTGTCGGCGTCCACGCGATCTGCTTCGATGCGCTTGACTGCAATTTCACGGGAGTCATCCGCCGTTTGCACGACTTCGCGGGATGCCGCAATAAGCGCCCTCTTATTCATGTGATGGCTGATGGCCATGTCATCCGCCTGTTTCATCTGCTCCTCGGCTTTTTCAAAACTAGGCGTCGCATACGTATCGGCGCCTGCGGACTTGGCGATGCGGACGGCATTGCGCGCTTCAAAAAATTCCAGCGGCAATTTCAGATTCAACACGACGGGATCAAAGTGATAGCCGGTGGGAATGTAACCGCCGCGGTCGATAAGCTCATATTTCGCGTCCACTTTTTCGCTGGTTCCAACCGTGTCAGGGCGAATTACGTTTTCAGCGATGACGACGTTACTGGGACGGTGCACGGCATAATAGGGTTCGGCGGTAACGACCAGCGCGAACGACTGCAGGTCCGTGGTGACGTTCAGCTTGCTGGTGCCGTCGCCGTTTACCAATACTTCTCCCAGGTTGATGGGCCGGCCTTCCGGTGAGATAGCCCACATCACATAAGTAAGATATTCGGTGCCAAACGTCGTTGGCTTATCGAGCCCTTTAAACTTGGCTTCGATTTTCATCGCGCCGCGCTTGCTCTGTACTTCGGCTTCTCCCGACGCACTTGGCATTAAGGGAGTGCCTTCAAAATCGATTTTGGTGGATCCGCGGCGGTGCTCGTATTTGACGGCTCCAGTCGTACGGCTGACGACGTTTGCGCTGTACGCAGGTATCTGATTATGTTCATCGGAATTCGTTGTTTGGGCTTGCGCGCATATCGATGCGCTCAACAGGGTCATGGCTGCAAAAAGCATTGCGAAATTTTTCAAGTTGAATCTCCTTAACGTACTCTGAGGCCGTAGTATCTGCGCATTGCGCAAGCAAATACTGTGCTGTATTGCTCGTTTTAAGAAATAACTGAAAAATAAGATAACAACGGATATTTGGAGGATTGCGAATGCCGCCGGAGGCATTCGCGCATCGGGTGAAACTTGGCCTGCGACTGTGTGAATTGAGGCGAAACGCTGCGTACAGTACAGTTAGGATGCTCGCGGACAGGCTTGCTAGCCAATTCGGATATGCGACATGTTGTGGAAAATTCCAAATACGTTGCCGAGCCACCACAAGACCCCGATGACGACAATGGCGTTCAAAATCGATTTGATGGAGCCGGCCATTGGAATAAACTGGTTAATCAGCCATAGAATCACACCGACGACGATTAATACAAACACCACTTGAGTTAAAGCCATACTGGATTGACCTCACTTTATCGTGTTCGTTGCTTTGCAACGTTTTCTCAGTTTACGGGTTTGGTGCGGCGGAAGCTGTTCAATTGAGCACATTTTCAGGAATCCGCTGAAGTCCGCCCGCAAATATCTACGAATGGGCCTTGCTCGTGCAGTCGCTAATCAAAAATTTGTGCCTGGATTCCATGTAAACAGGCATGAAATTCCTTCCCGCCGAGCCTGCCATAAACTCATCCATGGCCACGCGCGCCAAGTACACGGCACGCGACCGGATTCCGGTCCACATAGCTGGCCGCACCATTGTTCCACACAGGGATAAGTCGCCCGTCTTTGGAAATCACGATCTGAATGAAAGAAGCGCCATTGAAGTGCCAGGAGCAGGCATACACGAACACGGCGTTGGCGAATCTAATTCCGAGAAGGAATCCAATCCTTGCTGGCGACAGTCAATATGAAGCTCGTTCGAAGCAACGATTCCGTCGTGCAGGACAATGACTGTGCGCATGGGAAATTTATTGCGCGCGACTTGCATGGCATCGGCGATTTCCCGCGCCGTAATTCGATTGGGAGCAAACAGGGGCGGATCGCCTGACGCGTTGACTGGCGGCGTGGACAACGCTTTCCGGCAATAATCCGCGAGCGCACGCCCTTTCCGCCGGCCCTCCGTGTCTTCCAATTTAAAGCGGCCGCGCTTCACGATTCGAATCGCATCCGCGTGGTTACCGCCAACCTCGAGCAACGCCCCGAGGTTCGTAACCGCCTCCACAAGCGTAGGGTCCAGATCGAGCGCTCGGCGATAGTCCGCCTTCGCGGGGCCTGTAAGTCCCATAGCGAGTTGCGCCGACGCCAATCATTCCATCGCTCGGCAGTTGCTCTGTCTTTCCGCGCATTCCAAAACAGGTCCGCAGCCCGTTGAAAATCTCCTTCCTTAAACGCGTTTAGGCTTGATTGGTGACAGCGGGGAAATTCCACTTGCATTTCAGAGTCCGCTTTGGACCGGCCATTTATTGCCTCCACTGGGCAATCCTTGCCTGGCTTGCTCGTCTGTAGTCGCACAATTCCCTCCTCGCCACGCACGTAGAAAACAAAACTGTGCATGTAACGGGCACCAAGACCTAGTTTTTGGGAGCCTTGAAAATATTCCGTTTTGCAATGAATCGGGAAGGAAGTCCGAGAAACTAAAACTCACACTGGATTTCAAAACTACAGTCGCGGGACCGAGGCCTTAAAATTTTTTGCAATTTTTAATGAGAATTTTTGGTGAACCGGGTAGGACTCGAACCTACAACCCGCTGATTAAGAGCAGTAGACTGAAATTCTTCATAGCTTGGTCACTTTCCATGACTTCCATCGCAATCGATTCCACGATCTAACCTTGAGCGTTTCTCGCTACGTCGGTCACATTGCACCGAGTTGAAGCAAAGTGTTCGGACAGCCTCCACAAATTTCACCGCACTCATTGGACTGACGCGCTGACGTTTCCCCGCGCCTCAGCTTCTGCAATCTCCCGCTCCGCACGATACCGCTCAATTTTGGTTTGAGCCTCAGAGAGATGGCGTTTCGATAGGTGCACGTAACGGAGGGTCGTTTTCAAATCAGCGTGCCCCATGAGCCTCATGAGCGTGAGCGGGTCAGTCCCACTCTCGATTGCCCGCGTTCCGTAAGTATGTCTCAAATCGTAAATTCGGAAACTGGGAGTGATCTTACTCGCCAACAAAGCCCGGCTGTGGGCCGGCCCAAGCTCGTGCATGGGCATGCTCCAGTCGAAGCCAGTCCCGACACGAAGGGGAAAAATATATTCGCCTTTTTCCTTCTGCGCCTTGGCCATCCTAGGTTTCAACACGTCCATCGCGCGCGCGGTGATCGGAACGT
>Ga0075522_10003952_pt1 | contig 10705 bp, 15 predicted proteins | sample NGEPerA_FD_74796 | JGI IMG/M metagenome (GOLD analysis project Ga0075522, IMG submission 74796) | Arctic peat soil microbial communities from the Barrow Environmental Observatory site, Barrow, Alaska, USA - NGEE PermafrostL2-A | ecosystem: Environmental > Terrestrial > Soil > Wetlands > Peat ...
TAGCCCGCGGGAACTGGACAAACTATCTTTCTGGCGTGGTAGCTGGCTGGTTTATCTATTATACATGCGTATAGGTTTTACTTCTATTCTATTTGGAATATTATATGCTTTGTGGAGTATACATCATGGTAGATAAGAAAGTTCCATTCAAATCTGTTCCTGATATGTGGGCGGCGGAAGATGTCAAACTCGCCGAACTAAAACAAAGCGATAAGATAGAAGACCAACTCACTGCTGCTCTTATGGAGCCTCATACAGAAGATAATAGTGAAGAAGACCCTGTTGGATTATGGCATAACTTTGCTCATCATAAGGCTCGTGTTATACTAAAGAGGTTCAATGTTACCCCAAAGAACGAAAGTAGTCCACTGCCAAAAGGAAAAGTATGATGTATATGTTGGGCGGCGTAGCAATAATCATCACCATTACGGTAATCCTTTCAGCCATCTTGAGGTTTCTCTGGGAGTCGTTCGGGTTGCGACGAGAGAAGAAGCAATACAAGCCTTCCGAGATTGGCTCGCGGGAACTAGAAGCACAGATGTTGAACCAGATAGACGTGAATGGATCCTCGCCAACATCAAAACATTGAAAGGTAAAACATTAGGTTGTTTTTGTGCTCCCCTTTATTGCCATGGAAATGTGTTAGCAGAGTTAGCAGATGAATCATAGAAAACCCAAATATGCTATTATTAGTTATTGGTTCAGTCGTTTATTCATGGGAAACGAGTACTCGTTCAGTATGCTATTTGACGCTCGGGATGAAAATATACATGGTAAGTATCTAGTCCAGGTGACATTCTGGAGGTTGAAGGAGTTAGCCGATGTATCATAAGAAACCACAGGTAGCTTTGATTGGTTATTGGTTTTTCAGACTATTTGGATTTGGCCATTGGCATACTATTGAAGATATGTATGATAGTGATGAGCAATATTGGTGTATGATAGTGAGGGATAAATGAGAACGATTGATCCTACCTTTGAAATGGTAAAACCACGCGACAGAGAAACAGGTATAACTCAACTTCGTTTTATAGAACACATGGCTCGTATTAGTCATAAGTCAGAAGATAAACAGACCGACGATAGTTGGCTACGCTTCCTGACTGCAGTTGTAATGCAGAAGGGAGACTGGAGTGTAGTAGAACATGAGGTGGCGACCGTTATCTTCAGAGTTGACCGTGGTGTTACGCACGAGTTGGTTCGACACAGATTGTTTAGTTTTACGCAAGAAAGTACTCGTTTCGTTAATGGTAGGAAATCCTACCCGGAAGGGCTCGAGTTCATTAGTCCTTCGTTTGTCGGTAATGACCCGGTAGTAGCCCAGGCTAACTGGAAAGCAGAACTATATAATACTGAACAGGCTTATTTTGAACAACTTGATATGGGTCAACCTCCACAAATAGCCAGGTCTTTGCTCCCTAACGCACTTGCTGCTACAATAGCAGTGACAGGTAATCTACGGAACTGGCGCCACATATTGATTATGAGAACTACCCAGGAGACTCACCCAGACTTCAAGAGGATAATGATACCTCTATTGAATATGTTTCGTGAGAGAGTTCCTCTATTGTTTGACGATATTATTCCGAACCAGAAACAGAGCGAAGCACTATCAAAACCAAGATAAAAAGGAGAAACACAATGAAAGTACAAGTAATGAAGAAGCACATCAAGAATGGTAAGAAAGAAAACAGCAAGCGTTGTCCTGTAGCCTTGGCTTTGCGTGAACAAGGCTTTAAGAATGTAGAAGTAGATGCAACTTGTGTACATATTGATGATGAATATTATGAGGTTCGCCGCGGTAGCCGTTTTATTAGCCGCTTTGATGAAGGTCTTCCTGTCAAGCCTACCATTATTGAACTGATTACTCCTCGGAGATAAATGTCTCGTTGTTGTGCGTTAGATAATAATACAGGTCGCCAGTGTGGGAATAGGAGTGTGGGCTCCTATTCCTACCATGGTGAATCTGAAATTCATGAAGAATCTTATGGTTGGGCCGGTTGGATAGTAGTCCCACTTTGTAAAAATCATAGACCAGACGGGGAGAAAACATATGCCGCTTATAGACGTGAACAAAAACTACAGCGTAAATAAATACTATGTCTATATACATTTTCATCCGAAGACGAAGGAAGTTGTGTATGTAGGTAAAGGAACTGGTCATAGGGCTTGGGTCACAAGCTGTAATCCAGCGGCATATAAACAAAAATATGGTCAAGGCAGAACTCCTGAACATCACTCCTGGGCAGAAGCATTATTTGCTGAAGGCTATACCCCAGAAGATTTTGTGAAGATAAAAGAGAAAGGATTAAATAATAAAGCCGCTCTACAATACGAAGCCGAACTGAAAGCTACATATATAAAGGCAGGATCTAAACTATTCAATATGAATGTTGGTGAAAAACTATTGAAACTTTCCATTCAGCAAACAAAAGAAGCCGAAAAACTCCGCCTAGACGACAAATCTTATTTGGAAATAGCAGCCCATTTCGGTGTTAGCACTATGGCGGTTTGGAACCTACTGAATGGAAAGAGAAAATCTCACAATGAGAGGGTGGCCAATGCCAACTGATATCAACAAAGAGTACCAAAGTTTTGTATACAAAAGTAGATACTCCCGCTGGCTATACGATAAGGAGAGACGTGAAACCTGGGATGAGACAGTTGATAGGTATATTAAATTCTTCAGTCAACGTATTCCATATAAGCTCCGCAAGAAGGTGGGAGAAGAACTTAAAAATGCTATACAGAATTTTGAAGTAATGCCTTCTATGAGGGCTCTTATGACGGCCGGCCCGGCATTAGAGAAAGATAACTGTGCTGGTTATAACTGCAGTTATATAGCAGTTAATGACCAACGAGCATTTGATGAAGCAATGTATATTTCTATGTGTGGAACAGGTGTTGGCTTCTCTGTTGAGCGTCAGTATGTAGCCGAGTTGCCATCTGTAGCAGAGGCTTTCTTTCCTTCTGCTATGGTGATTAAAGTAAAAGATAGTAAGCTTGGATGGGCTACAGCCTTTAAAGAACTTATAGCCTTGCTTTATACAGGTATGATACCCAAGTGGGACTTATCTGAACTCCGTCCCGCGGGAGCACCATTGAAGACGTTTGGTGGGCGTTCTTCAGGACCTGAACCATTAGGAGAACTCTTCAAGTTCGCAGTGCTTACTTTCCAACGTGCCGCGGGCAGGAAACTAACATCCATAGAGTGCCACGACCTAATGTGCAAGGTCGGCGACATTGTTGTAGTGGGTGGGGTTCGTAGGTCAGCAATGATTTCATTGTCTAACCTGTCTGACGAACGAATGAGAGCTGCCAAGAACGGGCAATGGTATAATGAAAATCCACATCGGCGATTGGCTAACAACTCTGCAGTCTATACAGAGAAGCCAGAGATTGGTATCTTTATGAAGGAGTGGCTATCACTTTATGATTCAAAATCAGGAGAAAGAGGAATCTTTAACCGTATGGCGACTACCCTTCAAGCTAAGGCAACGGGCCGTCGCAAGTGGGAAAAGATTGAATTCGGAACCAATCCTTGTGGGGAGATCATTCTGCGCAATATGGGCTTTTGCAACCTTACTGAAGTTGTCATACGTCCAGAGGATACGCTTAAAACCCTCAAGAACAAAGTAAGAATTGCTGCTATACTTGGGACACTACAGTCTACACTAACTGACTTCCGCTATTTGCGGGCAGGATGGAAAAAGAATGCAGAAGAAGAACGTCTCTTGGGTGTATCGCTCACAGGTATCATGGACAACCCGCTTACGGCTAATCCTAAACCAGTTTTATTGGAAGCACTCAAGCAGATGGCAGTGGATACAAACAAAGAATGGGCAGATAAGCTTGGTATTAACCAGTCAGTCGCAGTCACGTGTGTCAAACCTTCTGGGACAGTAAGCCAGTTGGTTCATTCATCTTCTGGTATCCACCCTCGGTATGATATTTATTATACGCGGGCGATAAGACAAGATAAAAGAGACCCTATTTCAATGCTTCTCAAGGAATGTAATGTACCAAATGAGAGTGACTCTGAAAAGCCCAACGACGTGGATGTTTTCTATTTTCCGATTAAGGCTCCGACGCATGCTCGTACGAGATACGAGGTATCGGCGATTGCACAACTTGAAGTCTACCTACAATACAGAAAGTATTGGTGTGAGCACAACCCATCATGCACGGTCTACGTCAAAGAAAAAGAGTGGATTGAAGTAGCTGCTTGGGTCTATGCACATTTTGATGACGTGGGTGGTATTTCTTTCCTTCCCTGGTCGGATTTTGTTTATAAGCAAGCACCTTATACTTCTATTACCAAGGAAGAATATGAAAAGGCGGTCGCCAGTTTCCCTCAAATAGACTGGGGGCGACTGACGCAGCTTGAAAAGGACGACCGCACATTAGGTGCTCAAGAATTAGCATGTTCAGCAGGAAGTTGTGAGTTATAAGGAGGCAACATGGAATGGACAGATTTAAATCCCTTTTGGGATATTAGTAGGAGATGTGCGGAAGAACGTTATAAACAAAAGAATGATTTCAAATCCACCAGAAACTGGAACAAAGATCCTCATTTTGTAGGTTTACTATCTGAACATGTTTATGGTAAAATGATAGGACAAGAACCAAATCTAGATCTATTGATTCAAGGCGATAGTGGATTTGATTTCCCTGGTGTAGATGTCAAAGGTTGTACTTATGTAAACGATCCATATCTAAAATGGATCCCATCTGCTCCTTTAGTAGCTGATACTTATGTTCTAGTCGTTATTGATTTGAACAAGCGACGTGGAATGGTAAAAGGATACGCTACCAGAGCAGAAGTAGCGGCCGCTCCTCTCATTGATTGGGGTTACGGTGATAGATTTTCTATACAAGGAAATTTACTTCATACCTGTGAGATAACTGATAAAAACACCTTATTTTATGCGGTTTAGCGGTCGCTCGGCGAACTATACTAACCAGGAGTAAACAATGCCAAACAACATACTACTAAAGTATGACGCAGCCAAGGAACAGCTTAAGAATTACCTTGTCAATTATTTAGAATCTAATGGTAGACATGTCTCGACTACCAGTAAGTTATTTACTTGTATCAATCCTGAACACGATGATAGTGATCCTTCTTGTGGTATAGTTAATGGTTCCAATGATCAGATCTTCCATTGCTTTGGCTGCGGTGCTGTTGGTAATATCTTCCATGCTGCTTTCTTTCTTGAGAACCGGCCGTTGTCAGGTGCCGGCTTCATTCATGACAATCTGAAATATCTCGCCGACAAATATGGCGTTGAGATTCCTATCGAAGAGCCTAATCCAGACGAGCAATACGAAATGGATACCTATCGGGCTTATCGTGACGCCTCCCAAATCATTCTATTCTCCAAATTCAGCGACCGGGTCGACACTAAACTCGCTGAATATGGATGGTCAAAAGAGATCCGCACTGGTCTTGGTGTAGGCTCCGTGTCTTCATACGAAGATTTCGTCACTCGTATGAAGAAGCAACACGGATGGTCTGATACTTTCTTGAAAGAAATAGACCTACACAGGAAAGGGATGTTCAATGAGAACAATCTTATCTTCACCGTTAAAGACGAGAACAGTAATCCAGTGGGATTCGCCTGTCGCAACCTTCTTTACGAAGAGCAACGAAAGGAATACGATGCTATTCGAGCTGGGATATTGGCTACATCTAAGGAGGATTCAGAGGAGCGTAAAGTGGCGCTTGCGGCAATAAAACATCCAACTAAATACATCAACTCAATGGAGCACGCCGGTGAAGAGACAGCCATTCGGAATAGGATTTACCAGAAGTCGAAACGCTTATATGGATTGCACAGGGCCCGGAAGTATACTCCTCCGTTGTATGTGTTCGAGGGCTACTCCGATTGTGTCACGGCTGTCAACGCAGGATTACAGAATAGCTGTGCGATTGGGTCGACGTCGTTCACGAGAGACCATCTCGAGCTTATCCTTGGCTTGGAAATCAAACATATCGTCTTCGTCCTGGACGCTGACGACGCAGGAGAAGCTGGCACTGACCGCTTCGTTAAACTCTTGGAGGAGTGCGTTGGAGGTCATATTGGGCTTCGGGTTGAAATAGTAGCAATGCCCGCGGGCACAGATGACCCAGATAACTACATTAGAAAGATGGGTGGTATGAAAGCATTCAAAGAACTGGATAAGACTGACATCTTTGGTTGGTCTTTATTCAAGGCGGTGAAGAATGGAGAAGACCCAACCACGTTGGCGGAACGTATGGTACCGCTCATCGTCAATGATCAGTCTAACTTCGTACGACTTCGGAAGGCTGAGCAGCTATCTAAAGCTACGGGCATATCACAAGATGTGGTATGGAGAGAAGTTACCCGACTCGTGGATAGTGAAGTGTCTCAAATTAATGAAGAGAAGACTATTATTGCTCAGACGGTGGCTAAACAACTCCAACTGAAACCATTAGACGCAGATACTATTATGGCCGCGGCCATAGACAAAATAGAACAAGTTCAATCTCAAAAGAATGGATACAACTTCATCAATACAATGAACTATCTGGAAGATATCAAGAAGATACAGGAATCAGATAAAGAAACAATTGAACTCGCCACTGGCTGGCCATTGTTTGATCAATGGGTTGGTGGTATCCCACGTTCAGAATGCTTTATAACTATACCAGGCAAGACCAATCAAGGTAAGTCTACTTTATTGGCTAATATAGCCTGGCGTTTGTTGGAATATAACCCAGATTGTATGGTTTTATATCATACCGTTGATGACTCTATGCCTATCTTCTGGCCACGGGTTTTGGGTGCTAAATACCAGAACCACGAGTCCTTCAATAAGAACACGCACGGAGAAGGAAACTATAAAACAGGATGGTATTCCAACGACTTCAAGAAGGCAGGTGCTTCCTTCGAGAAGTATCCAGGATTTGAAGAAGCATATCAAGAAGCCTGGGCTTGGACTATAGATAAGGTACAAAATGAGTTCTTCATCCCACAAGACATTTCTAATTTGGCTCCTACGTTGCCGGCTCTTGAGAACCGCATCAAGGCTCTCCGTCAGAAGTTCCCTGAACGGAAGTTGGTTGTCGTCGGGGACAACTTCCATCTGTACGATCTACCTGGATCCCAAGATGGAGAGAGCAAAACTCGTCATATGTCGATGTTCGTCAAAGGGCTCGCGAATAAATATCATGCTACCATAATCATGACCATGGAACTACCCAAGACCGCTCTTATGCCAGGGGTTAGACCCCGTGTCAGAGCTATCAAAGGAACAAGTGGTATTGCTTATGATTCATCTTTGAACATTGGAGTCTACAATGACATCAAAGACTTCGGCGAGAGTGCCAAGTTGGTTGATATTCAGCACGAGTTCTATGACCCATCAACTAATGCCAAGCCTTATCGTCGTCCTATCTTGGAGTTGGTATTTGACAAGTCAAAGATAAATGCTTTCGATGGAACTATTTACTATCAATTGGAGCCGCGGTCAGGTCGTATGGACGAGTGTCCTATGCAGTCAGTAGATGGTTGTAAGAGTCAAGCAGAGTGTAGACAACTGGCTAATGACTACAAACAATCTACCCATAATGAAGTTCAGAATAGTGTGGCATCAAATAAGGATCCATTTTAGTCTTTGGCTGTGGCGCCATATAAGGTAAAATATAATGGGTGATAAAATGACAGGCGATAAAATGGATATCATCAATCCAAAAACTGGTGGCACGAAGTTTATGGTTGATGCTGATAACAAAGTTGTAGATACGCACCAATGTGTCTTTGCAGGAGACCATTCAAAAGGTCTTGATGTAGATGATGCATGTACTATATGTGGAAAGACGTTGGGTGATATAATCACAGAGGAATTTGATCCCCTCCAGCCGAAGATTCCCATAATTATAGATTCCGATAAGGAACAAGGAGAACCAGAATGAGTACAATTCCCAACGCTGCGTCACGTGTAGCAGCACAGACTCGGCAAATGCAAGGTAAAGATCTAACCTGTTCAAAATGTGGTAGTGAATATATGTATGAGGTTCAAGTCACTCGTTATCTGTCGGGTGGACATGGTTCGGTGGAGATCCAGGCTGATCCAAATGGACAGACCTTCTCTGTCCAGATTTGTATCTGTGGACAACCTATTCTTCCCAAACCTGCAGTCAATCGTCGTGCTGGTGGACAGTATGAGACAGCCCACAATGCTTGTAGAGAGTCAGTAGCGAGAGCTATTGAATATAGAGACACTACAAATCCAGAGGTGGTTACGAAGAATCTCTTGGAAGCCGCGGCAGGTAAGAGTGTAGAAGGTCATGTTAATAAACTTGAAGATAGAGTTACCAAGTTAGAGACAGACCTTGGTGAACATCCAGCTGAAAATAAACCCGAGCACGAAAAGAAGAAGAAAGATGACCCAGCCAAGTAAACTAAATGAATTCCTCGTCAGTCATCCGATTGACGAGGAGTTCCTTTCTAATCTAGAGGTAACTAGAGATGATAAGTTTCCTCTCCCAGGTGCTATCACCAAAAATCCAGGTGATTCCCGTATCCATTTATCTTCCAACATTGCGAAGTCGAGTGATGAAATTATATTATGCGAACATCTTGCGACTATTAGGCACAAGTCGAGTGGGAGGATCTTCATCGTTTACAGGGACACGGTCGATGCCCTTTTCCTCGAGAGTCAAGATACTATAAAATACCCGAAGTGGTTGATGGACGACCCACGGAAACAGGAGGAAAGATCTATACGCATTAACGAAATGTTAAGATCGCCTAAAGACAAGTATGATCGTGATTGGCTGGGCGGTGAATTAAGTGATAAGGAATATGATACTCTTGTTATGTTTCTCTATAAGATAAGAGTTGGAGACAATAATGTCTAACGGTATGAGTAAGGAAGATACAGTAATACAGTTAAAAGATAGTTGGGATACAGCTCCACAGAACCGAAAGCCTTTGATTTATTCTTTGCTCGGTCATCGTGTAAAGTTCTCAACGATTGCTGAAGAGATTGGCAAATCAGTAGAAGAAGTCCGAGCCGCTTATAAAGGTGAAAGTTATGTAATGTCTATGTCTGCTGATTTTGATAAATCAATGGAATTAGTTGATGCTATTGAACCTGGTGTCAGTCCTAAAGTGATGCAAATCGCCCCAAGCAAAGCAATGTATCATCTTCCCTTTGAGGATCTATTGCAGAAGTATCGGGATAGTATTGGATGGAAGAGCTATCCAGATAACCTTCCAACACCAGGCGAAGGGCCTAATGACCCTGACTATCTGAATGGCATCATCATATCAGATCTTCACGTACCATTCCACGATGAAGAGAAGTTTGCTGCAATGATCAACGAAACCCGCGGCAAAGTAGATGTATGTATCCTGGCTGGAGATGGTCCAGACTTCCATAACTATTCTCGCTTTATCAAGTATGGACAACACTTTACCATACAGGACGAACAGAAGGCTTTTGTGGCAGTGTTAGCTGCGCTATCTGAATCTTATCCTGAAATCATTATGTTTCCAGGAAATCACGATGAAAGAACCAGGAAGAAATATGCACAACTCCTGGGTCCTGAATTCTATCAGGCAGTGTTGAGCTTCCATGGAGCCAATGCTTTCGACTTCGCCGAACTAATGGCAGAGCAGTTCGAGAATATTATCATACCACCTGCTCCTACCAAAGGCTTCGCCGACTATCGTTTCCTTTATCAGATCACAGGGACTGATATTGTTGTTGGACATCCGGAGTTGTTCAGCAAGATTGCTTGTAAATCAGTTTCTACTTTCATTGATTGGTTGAAAAAGAAAGCCGAACCAGATGGAGTAATAAAGCATTTCAACCATGCAGTAATGGGACACACCCATCAAGCAGGCAAAATCTACGCTGATTTTGGGATTATAGGTATAGAGAATGCTTCTCTATCTATGACACCTGACTACGATGGTAATCCTAAACTATCAGGATGTCTACGCCCTGTTGTCCATGGCTACACTCGTTTCAAGACCAATAGAGCTACAGGTATAACAGCGAAGAACGATATCAACCTTGTTTATCTATAAGGAGCACTATGAACGAAGAAAAAGAGACCCAAGCAATGGTAGCAGAAGGAGGTCCTGTTAATAATGATAACCAGCAAGAACATATTCCGGTGGAGGTGGCACCTGGGACAATGGGGTCGGAGCAGCAGGTCAATAGACCGCCATCACCAACGGAACCTTCACCTTTCAAATTCCATCGCCCAGCACAGAAAAAGAGCGTAGACATTCCAGTTGGTAAACCTTTAGATGCTGTTCTATTAGAAAATCTACCCAAGAGATGGGAAAGAGAATGTTATAGACAGTTTAGGAAGGATGACCACATTACTCTAATAGGGATGACTTTCTTCCCTGGTATAGGAGCCTTGTATGAGTTTGAAGAAGGGAAAAGGGGTTCTTTCTGTGTTCGGCCCGACCAAGTTAGTATTTCGGACACAGAGGTGCCTCAAGTGGAGTCAGTGGTATCAGAGCATGTTGAAGTATATCAAGGAGTAGATCCCCAAGGAGGGACAAATGGCGGGCAAGAAGAAATCATACCAAGTCCAAGCAACTCTCCATCTGATGGTGTCGACTGAAGTATATGCTGCTAGTATGGATGAAGCATTAGAACGTGCTAAATCTATGAAAGAGGAAGACTTCGTAGATATTACAGGTGAATATATGAA
>Ga0075522_10003954_pt1 | contig 10703 bp, 6 predicted proteins | sample NGEPerA_FD_74796 | JGI IMG/M metagenome (GOLD analysis project Ga0075522, IMG submission 74796) | Arctic peat soil microbial communities from the Barrow Environmental Observatory site, Barrow, Alaska, USA - NGEE PermafrostL2-A | ecosystem: Environmental > Terrestrial > Soil > Wetlands > Peat ...
TGTCCTGTAGTTCCTGTTCCATCGTCCCGGATCGTGCCACGAACCCGCCGCCAGCGCAATACGGCTTTTGTTAGGATCGCCGCCCCGCCATCAATCGCCGTGCCGAACGGCATTAACAAATTGTAACAAAGCGCACCGCACCACCGCGATTTTGGTTGCATTTAGTTGCACGGCGTCGCATGAACCCCTCTGGCGGGGTCGCCAAAGGGGGTGTCGATATTGGGGAGATGCAACACGCGTGTTGCGCGCCGGCTACCGCTATTCCTTGATCTTCTTATCCAACAACCGAAACAACAGCTTCTTCGCGTAAAACCCCTCACGCTCGCGCACCGCCTGCTCGGGCACCACCTGGTCCGGCAAATTGATTTCCTTCAGGTCTTTCAGGTCGGTCGGCACCGTGCCGGCATCCGGGTTTAGGATGATGTAGGCCAGGGCCTTTTCCAGGTCCGGCTTCTGGATCGTACTCTTGAGGAGATCGAAAACAATGAGCGGAATGGTGGACTCGTTGGGGTCTTCCACCACATCGGGAATGGCGCAGACCGACAGCAGATTCCGCACGCGCTGCGGCACATCCTGCACCGACGCCGGAGGCCAATCGGGAAGGGCATCCTTCAGATCGTCGAGGCGTTTTTTGCCATCGTCGTCGAGATTGCTCAGGTCCGGCGCCAGCGGGGAGACGGTGCCCTGGTCATCGGGCACGTCGTCATAGGTGATGGCGGCAATCTGCGCCTTGGTGATCTTCTGCCAGGGCTCGGCTGTCGCATCGGTGTCGGAGGGGGCGGTCGTTGTGGGGCCGACGGAAGGATTCGGCACTTGTGCGATTTGTGTGGCGGCGGGTAATTGGGTGTTTGCCGATCCGAACGCGTTCGGTTTTTTTGACGCTTTGGACGCGCCTGATCCCGCGCCCAGAATCGCGCCGGCGGGGCCTTCGAGCGGCTCGCGGGAAGCGGCGGCAATTCTCAATTGCCCGGTCCTTTCAGCGGCCAAGCCGATTCCCGCCCAGGCGATTACCGCGACGGCCACCCAGGCGCGAGCGGGGATGGTGATCTTTTGGCCGATGTCCCAGCGAAATAATTTCGCGCCCGCCAGCAGGGCGGAGAGGCCGATGATGGTCAGCGCCAGCAGGTTGAATTGCCCGCCGACCAGGCCGTGGCCGCGCTGGCAGGTTTGCAGCGCCTCGACCGCGTAGCGGCCGGGCAGGAACGCCGCGACGTGCTGGGCCCAACTTGGCAAAACGTAGAGCGGCACGCCCACGCCGCCGATCATGATCATCGGCAGAAAAATCGCCTGCCCAAGCGCCTGCACGGAAGGGACATTGTCGGCGAGCATCGCGATCACCAGCCCCAGCGCCAGGAACGCGAAGCAGACGAAGGTGAAGGCGATCAGCATCTGCCACGGATGCTGCGGCAACGGCGTTCGATAGATGCACCACGCCAGCGCGTATTGCAAAATGACCGCGGAAAGGATGATGAGAAAGCGCGCGATCATGGCGCTGAGGATGATGCCGGCGGTGGCGGTGGGGAGCAGGCGATAGCGCCGCCACACGCCGCGCTCGCGCTCGGCAACCATCGCCGTCGGCATGCCGAAGCACGCGCCGCCGAGGATGGTCACGGTGATCAACTGCCCCATCTGCTGCGTGAGCGGCGGGATCTTGGTGCTGGTGCTGTGGAACACGCTGCCGAACGCCAGCAGAAAAAAGAAGGGAACGAGGTAGCCGTAGACAATCGACTGCTTGCTGCGGAAGTTGAGCTTGAGCGTGAGGGCGAGATGATGGAGAAGGCCGTTCATTGGGGAGTATTGTTGTGGAATCAATGGTGTTTACAACGATGGGCGGCAAGCGTGGTTGCGGCGGGCGCGGTCGAGGTCGCAATTTCAGGTTGAATCCAAAAGGTGGGGCGGACATTTTTGTCTGCCGTGAATCTGATTTCGGTGGGCCCGTCGAATCACAGTCGATGGCATTCTCGGCTTTCCAGCGGATTGGTCTGGCCGAGCATTATCGAATCGCTCGGAGCGGCAGGAATGCCGCCCACTCGCGATTCGATGGCAGGCAAGAATGCCTGCCCCACCAAATGCTCGGCATTTTACTGATTTTTATCGCGCCGGAATGTGTGAGCCCGCTCTCAAGGCGCCGCTCATCCTTCCCCCGTGACCATTCGGCGAACCGCTGCTCCCCATCCGCGGACCGCGTCGTAGAAAGGGGGCTGGGAAGTGGCGCAGCCCTGGCGTTTGGCTTCGTATAGCGCTGCGTCGTCGCGCAGGCGCAGGATAGCGTCGCCGTAGGCGGCTACGTCGTTGGGAGGCACTTCCACAACCGCATCGCGCACATACTCCAAGGCTGGGCAAATCGAGGAAGTAATCACCGGCTTGCCCGCCAACACGCCTTCGGCGACCACCTTGTTAAACCCTTCGATGAAGTCGCTGGTGGTTGGAGCGATGATGATGTGGGCGGTGGCGTACATCTGCCGCATGCGGGGCTTTTCCACATGCCCGTGACAACGAAACCGGGCGGCGAGGGCTGGGCCGGCCCGTTCGATCCGGCTTCGCAATTCGGGCAGCGCGCTGCCTTCACCGCACAGGTCGAATTCGATGTCGGTCCGCCCATCGGCCTGGAAGCGCCGTGCGATCTCCAGCACATCGAAGACGCCTTTATTGCGTTCGATCCGCCCGGCAAAAAAAACCCGGAACGGCGGCGGCGCCGGCGCATCAGCCAAGCCATCAAACGATTCGCGGCGGTAGGTCGGCAAAAACGGCAGCACGCGTTTGGGGGTTGTGCGCAACAGTTCCGAAAGTTGCTGTGAGATATCGTTCGAGAGGCTCAGCACCCCGGCAGTCGATTTGCGAAAAAAACGCCCGTTGAGCGATTGAATGGTCCGGCCTACCCGGCCCGTGGGCGGCTGGCCCTTTCGCCACAGCACGCAATGCAGCGTCGGCACCACCTTCACGCCAAACCAGGGAAGCAGCCCCAGGCTAAACCAATGCGCTCCGCCGGAGATGATGGCGAAGTCGGCGCGAAAGCAAATGGCCGAGAGGGTGAGCCGTAGGCCGTACCAAAGTTGGCCCAGGTGATATAACGCTCCCGGGCCTTTGCCGAAGCGCAGGGGGCGGTGTTCGATGATGAACGGGCCATCGACAATTCGCTCGCGGCGCGGGCAATAGGAGATCACATAGCCGCGCGCGCCCAGATCCCGGCAAAGCGAGTAAAACTGCCCGGAATAGGTGACGGCGACCTGCGACGGATCATCGTGTCCCTGCTTCCAATGCCGATAGGTTCCAATCACATCCCCCGGTCCAGCGGCGTAAAGAATGCGGGGCGGCAAAGCCATGCCCGGCAGTTAATCGCGCCCCAGCACGTAAGGCAAGGCTGGACTTCCGGGAGGACGCCGCTTCTACGTCGCAGCGCGGCGGTAGCAGGCCGATCGCAGCGACGTACGGCGCAAGTAGAAGCGACGTCCCCGTCGCTTCATGACGCGACCGGCGAGGAAGCGGCGAGGACGCCGCTTCTACGGCGCTGCCCGGCGGTAGCGGGCCGATCGCAGCGACGCGCGGCGCAAATAGAAGCGACGTCCCCGTCGCTTCATGACGCGACCGGGGAGAGAGCGGCGAGGACGCCGCTTCTACGACGCGGCGCGGCGGTTGCGGACGAATCGGGGCAATGCGCGCGGCCTGCCGTGGACATCGGCGGCGGGCGCGGTAGATTTGCCGGCTCGCGTGTGCAGGCGCACTCGTGATCGTTCAACTCATTCACAAACGTGTTCGCCAACGAGGCAGCTCATGATTTATCGCCGCTGTGTGTCGTGGTGTTTGGTGCCGGGAGTCGTGCTTTTGTCGCTGGCGCTGGGGTTTGTTTTGTCGATGGCGCCCGCGTCGTTTGCCGCTGACTCGGCGAACAAGGAAATCAAGCCGCTGGGAAAAGATGGCAAGCCGCTCAATTTGGATTTTGAGGACGGCACGCTCAAGGACTGGACGGCAACCGGCGACGCCTTCGACGGCCAGCCCATTCGCGGCGACACCGTCTCGCGCCGGCGCTCCGACATGCGCAGCGGGCATCAGGGGCAGTTCTGGATCGGCGGATTCGAGGTGCATGGCGACGATGGCATCGGCACCCTCACCAGCGTCCCCTTCAAGGTAACCCATCCCTGGGGCAGCTTCATGGTGGCCGGCGGACCCTGGCCCGAGGAGCGCGTGGAATTGGTTTCAACTGCGGACAAAAAGGTGTTCTTCAAGGCCATCGGCAATGAAAGCGAGGAGCTGCGGCCAGTCGCCGTGGATTTGCGCAAGCTGATGGGGCAGGACATTTTCATCCGCATCGTGGATGAGCGCAAGGGCCACTGGGGCCATATCAACTTTGACAACTTTGTATTTTACGACCAGCAGCCGAAGTTCGCGGATCGGCCACAGGCGCCGATTCAAGAAGTGACGCAGGGGGATATTTTCAAATATGCGGGCATCCCACCGGAGAAGGCGGCGGAGGTGATGGACCTGCCCCCGGGCTTTAAGACCAGGCTCTATGCGGGCGAGCCGGACGTTCGCCAGCCAATCGCGTTCACGATTGATGCGCGGGGCCGGCTATGGGTGGTGGAAGGGATGACCTATCCGCAGCGCGCGCCCAACGGCAAGGGCCGTGATCGCGTTTTGGTTTTCGAGGATGAGAAAGGGGACGGCCACTTCACCAAGCGCACCCTCTTCATGGAGGGGCTGAATCTGGCTAGCGGCATCGAAGTGGGCTTCGGCGGCGTCTACGTGGGCGCGGCCCCCTACCTGTTGTTTATCCCGACCGATCTGAACGCCGACACCCCAAAGCCCGCCGGCCCCGCGCAGGTGCTGCTCGATGGTTTCGGCTATCAGGATACGCACGAAACGCTCAACACGTTTTGCTGGGGGCCCGATGGCTGGATGTACGGCTGCCAGGGCGTGTTCACACAGTCGTATGTTGGCAAGCCGGGGACGCCGCGCAAGGATCGCATTCACATCAACTGCTGCGTGTGGCGATACCATCCGATCCGCCATGTCTTCGAGCGGTTTTCCGAGGGAACCAGCAATCCGTGGGGCGTGGATTTCGATGACAAGGGCCAGTGCATCATCGAAGCCTGTGTGATCCCGCATCTCTGGCACATGATCCAAGGCGCGCACTACCAGCGCCAGGGCGGACAGCATGACAACCCGTACGTTTACGATGACATCAAGACGATCGCCGACCATCTGCACTGGGTGGCGGCGGCAAATCCCTGGGCCGCCAATGGCCGCTCCGCCTCGGCCGGCGGCGGGCATGCGCATGCGGGGCTGATGGTTTATCTGGGCGGCTCATGGCCTTCGCAATTCGTCGGCCAGTATTTCATGAACAACATCCACGGCGCCCGCATCAACATGGATATCCCCGAGGCTAAGGGCTCGGGTTTTGTCGGGCATCATGGGAAGGATTTCATCGTCTTCAATGATCTGTGGAGCCAGATCGTCAACCTGCGCTATGACCAGGATGGCTCGGTTTACATGATCGACTGGTACGACAAAACCCAGTGCCACACCACAAATCCAGATGTGCCTGATCGCAGCAACGGCCGCATTTTCAAGGTCGTATACAACAATACGCCGACCACGAAAATCGATCTCGCGAAAGCGACCGATTCGCAGCTTGCGGATATGCAGTTGGAGCCGCACGAATGGCGCGTGCGCGAAGCGCGGCGGCTGCTTCAGGAACGCGCCGCCGCCGGCAAACTCGATCCCGCCGCCAATCAAAAACTGCTGGAAATCCTCCAATCCAACCCCGATGAAGGCCACAAGCTTCGCGCGCTGTGGGCCCTGCATTGCACGGGCGGATTGACGCGGGATGTGCTCATGCGGCAACTCGCCAGCGACAAGCCATACGTCGCCGCCTGGGCGATCCAACTGTTGTGCGAAGAGAAGAACCCCCCCGCCGACGCGGTGAAGGAATTTGCCCGGCTGGCCAAAGAAAACGCATCGCCTGTCGTTCGGCTGTATCTATCGGCGGCGCTTCAGCGCATGCCCGAGGCGCAGCGCTGGGATATCCTGGCCGCGCTGCTGGCACATTCGGAGGATGTCAACGATCACAATCTGCCGTTGATGGACTGGTACGCGCTTGAGCCTTTGTGCGCGGCGGACCCCCAACGCGCGCTCTCGCTGGCGGCGGAATCGAAGCTGCCCAACGTGCTGACGTTCGCGGTGCGTCGGATCGGATCTCTTGGAGGCAAAGCCACCGATACGCTGGTGACTTCGCTGGGAGCGATCAACGATGAGCCGCGCCAAATGCAGGTGCTCAGCGGCATCCGCGACAGCCTGCAGGGCCGCCGCAGCGTGCCGATGCCGGCGGCATGGAAGGAAATCGAGCCGCGCCTGATGCACGCCGCCAGCCCGGCGGTGCAGGCGCAGGCGCGGGCTCTGGCTGTGACGTTCGGCAGCGAAGGCGCCATTGAGGCGACGCGTAAGATTGTAGCCGACTCTGGCGCCTCAGCCGGCGATCGCCAGGCGGCGATTGAATCGCTGGCCGGAATTAAGGACTCCAAGCTGCCCTCCCTTCTTCGCGGCGTTCTTTCCGATGCGCACGTTCGCGGCCCCGCGCTGCGAGCCCTGGGCGGCTACGATGATCCCAAAACGCCCGCCGCCATCATGCAGGTCTATCCGGCGCTCGACCCCAGCCAGAAGAAGGATGCGCTGTCTACGCTCGCCGCGCGACCGGCGTACGCGAAGGTACTGCTCGACGCGATTGCCTCTGGAAAGATCGCGCCGCGCGATGTGTCGGCGGACATCGTCCGCCAGCTTCGCTCGCTCAATGACAAGAGCCTCGACCAGCAGGTGACGAAGGTGTGGGGCGTATTGCGCGACAGCCCCGCCGACAAGAAGAAACGGATTGCGCAGCTCAAGGGCCTGATCAACGCCGCCGGCAAGCAGCCCGACCTCTCGCATGGCCGGCTGCTTTTCAGTCGAACGTGCCAGCAATGCCACGCGCTGTACGGCGTCGGCGGCCATGTCGGCCCCGACCTCACCGGCTCCAACCGCGCCGACCTGGATTACATCCTGGAAAACGTGGTGGACCCCAACGCCATCATCCCCGCCGACTACCGCACGACGCAGATCGATACCACCGATGGCCGCACGATTTTGGGAATCGTGAAGAAGGAGGATGACAAATCGGTGACGGTGGTGATGCCCAATCAGGATTTGGTGATCCCCAAATCCGAGATCATGCAACGCCGGCTCAGCCCCTTGTCGATGATGCCCGAAGGCCTGGTGGACCCCTTCCCCGATTCGGACATCCGCGATTTGATCGCCTATCTGCGGGCGAGGGAGCAAGCGCCGATGCCGGTGGAGGCGGCGGGGGCGAAGTAGCGAGAGACCTCGGCGCGGGCGAGCCCTCAACCCAAAAAGGAAGGAACCACGAATGGACACGAATGCACACGAATGAAGATGAATTATTCGTGCCTATTCGTGCTCATTCGTGGCCGTCTTCTGTGTGGAGCGTACAAACGAGCTTGAACAACTTGCCGGCAAAGCCGGCTACAATCAGCCCGCCATGTCCAACCCCCAACGATATCCACCCGCCGAAATCGCCGCGAAATTTGGCGTCGGAAAATTGGCTCGTCACCTTTTCATTTGCATCGGACCCGATTGCGCTGAGCCCGGGCAGGGCGAGAAGACCTGGGAATATATCAAGAAGCGCTTGAAGCAACTCAACCTCTCGGGGAGCGAAGGCCCCTGCTACCGCACCAAATGCAACTGTCTGCGCATCTGCATTGATGGGCCGGTGGCGGTCGTTTACCCGGAGGGAACCTGGTACAATAAAGTGACGCCCGAGGGGGCCGAACGCATCATCCAGGAACATCTGATCGGCGGGAGAATTGTGGAAGAACTCTGCTTCGCAAAGAATCCGCTGGGCGCCGGAAATGTGTGCGGGAATGCGTGAACAACCATTCACCCCTCCTCCTCCCATTCCCTCGGCATCAGCCCCGCCTGCTGGTATTGCTGCAGACGGTAGTAGAGCTTGCGAAGGCTGATCCCCAGGTCGGCGGCGGCGGCTTCGCGGTTGCCGTGACGGCGCTCCAACGCGGCGAGGATGAGGTGGCGCTCCATTTCTTCGAGGGATACAACCGGCGGACCGCCGCCGCCGGAATCGGCGTTGACGGATGCTTCTTCCGGGTGAATTTTCGGTGACGGGTCTTGCTCCTGTTGGGGGGCGGGCGCCTCGGCGGCGTGTTGGGCGGCCCAGGCGGTAAGCCAGCGGGTTTGGGCGCGGCAATGCGCCTGCTCCAGCTCGTTCATGCCGCAGGGTTTGGTGAGGAAATCGGCGACATCCAAGTGAATGGCGCGCCGGGCGGCGTCGAGATCGCCAAAGCCGGTCAGGATGATGATCTGCATGAACGGCCAGCGCTTCCGTAGCGCCTCGGCCAGCTCGATGCCGCCCATGCCCGGCAGATTCAAGTCCAGCACCGCGACCGCGAAACTGGCGTCGGCCAGCAGGCGCAGCGCGGCTTCCGCCGACGCCGCCACGGTCGGCTCAAAGCCCATCTCGCGGATGGACGTGTGCAGCATCTCCCGAAGCCGGCGTTCGTCCTCGACGATCAGCGTGCGGCGGCATTGGGCGCGGGCCAGCGGATGATCGGCCTGCGGCGCGGGGGCGCGGGCGGGGCGCGACGGCGCGTCCTCGCGCGAGGATGGATCGACATGGGATTCGCCGTGGCTGTGGGGAAGCAATGTCATGGAACCGTCTTCTGTATTTGCGCGGCGTCGGCGTCCCTGGACAAAGGCGCGGGCGCCTGGGGCGCCGGCGCGTGCTCAGTGGTCGCAATCGCGTGCGCCTTGGTCTCCGGCGCCGGCAGCCTGGGGGCCGGCGCGTGCGACTCGGCATCCGCGCTGCACGCGGGAAGCCGGATGGTGAAACAACTGCCTTTGCCGGGGCCGGGGCTGTCGGCGCGGATCATGCCGCCATGGTCGTTCAATATCGCATGGGTGATCGACAAGCCCAGGCCCGTGCCCGGCTGGCCGGAGCCGCGCTTGTCGGTGTAGAACGGCTCAAACACGCGGTCGAGCGTGGCGCGGTTCATGCCCCGGCCATTGTCATGGACGGTAAGCTCGATCCATGTGTCATCGCGCCGGGCGTCGATGATCACTTCGCCGGTGGCGGGGCTGACGGCTTCCAGGGCGTTGATCATCAGGTTCAACAAAACCTGTTTGAGCTCATTGGCGTTGGCATGCACGTTCAGCGGATCGCCGGGGTGAATGGCGACGCGCAGCCGCCGGCCGCGGAAGTCGCGGATGCCGCGAACCATGATGGCCACTTCCGAAACCTCGCGCGTGATGGAAACCTGCTCGCGGCTTTGGCCGCCGCCTTTGACCATCGAGAGCAGTTTTCCGGTGATCTGCTTGCAGCGGAACGCCTCGGCGCGGATGACTTCCTGCCAGCCCAGCACGTCGGCAACCAAATCCGGATCGGCCAGGCGGCGCAGCCGTTTGACGGAGAGCTCGGCATAGCCGGCCATCACGCTTAGCGGGTTGTTGATTTCATGCGCGACGCCCGCCGCCAGGAAGCCGACGCTGGCCAGCCGCTCGGAGCGGACCAGTTCCTTGCTCTTGGCGTCCACCATTTCCTTGAGGGTGCGATAGAAGGCTTCGAGTTCCCCGGCCATCTGGTTGAGGTCGCGGCCCAGTTCGAGGAATTCGCGGTCGCCGGTCGGCTTGTAAGGCCGCGAAAAATCGCCGGCGGCCAGTCCACGCGACCATCCGCGCAGAAGCCGCAGCGGCACCGTGATCCGGCGGTACTGCCAGACGCTGGCCAGGCAAGCGAACAGCGCGACCGCGCAAGCCGCCGAGCAGACGCCCGCGATTGCCGTGCGCAGGTCGCGGTCGGATTCCAGTTGCGTGGTGTTCATGAACGTGTTGCAAACGCGAAGCAGGTCCGCCAATTCACGGGTGACTTCATCGGCGCGCGCGGAAACCTCCTCGGTGCTGGGCGCGGGAGGCGCAATCGCCGGGGCCGCTGCCTGCGTCTGGGCAATGCGGCGGCGCGGAGGGTCCAGCAGGAAGACCAGGGCGGTGAGTTTGGCGGAAGCCGACCGGGTCCGGGCCTTTACGTCGTTTTGCTCATTTATGTTGATCTCCGGCGGCAATACCTTGGCGTATTGTGAAATGACCGCCTTGTAGGTTCGCAGGTCTTTGAGCGCGGCCCGCAGTTGCGGCGCCGCCTGAGCCGGCGTGGCGCCCGGTTCGTGAAGCTTGGCCTTTGCATTCACGACGCCCAATTCCGCCAGTTCCACCCACTTCAGCGACGCATACTCGGCCATGGAAGCGCGGACGTGGGTGCGCTGGCGAAGCAGCCCCCAAAGGCTCGCCGCCGCCACCGCCAGCAGCCCGGCGAGCAACGCCACGTTCATCAGCAATAATTTGCGGCGTAACGTCATCTGTACATTGCCTCTCCCCCGTCGTCCTCGAAAAATGAGTTTACGCGATTTGTAAACTTCAGTAGTCCGCGACCTCGCGAATGGCGTTGGGCGCGGCCCGTTACCGTATCACGGGCGTCTCGCCCGTGCCGAGGGCGCGGTGGTCGAGGAATCGCGATATTCCTAAACTCCAAGCACCACGCACGGGCGAGACGCCTCATCTTTCGTCACATTTTTTCCAGTCCAGCCGCCCGCGCGCCCATGACCATCAGGTGAAGGTCATTCCATCCGCGCCAGAGGGTGAGCCAGCCGGGTGGG
>Ga0075522_10003956_pt1 | contig 10696 bp, 6 predicted proteins | sample NGEPerA_FD_74796 | JGI IMG/M metagenome (GOLD analysis project Ga0075522, IMG submission 74796) | Arctic peat soil microbial communities from the Barrow Environmental Observatory site, Barrow, Alaska, USA - NGEE PermafrostL2-A | ecosystem: Environmental > Terrestrial > Soil > Wetlands > Peat ...
GCCTCTTCCGGTGTGATGTCCGTGATCAGCGCGCCATCGGCGCCTGCTTTTTTTGCGGCTTCGGCAAATTTTTCGAGACCCATCTGCAAAACCGGATTGTAATAGCTGAACAAGACGAGCGGGACTTCAGTCTTCGTGCGAAGGGACTTTACGAGGGCAAGCACACCGGCGAGCGTGGTGCCGCCGCGAAGAGCGCGCTCGCTTGCACGTTGGATCACCGGCCCATCGGCAACAGGATCGCTGAATGGCACGCCCAGTTCGATCACGTCCGCTCCCGCTTCGGCCAGCGCGAGAACGAATTTCTCGGTCGCGGCGAGCGTCGGGTCGCCCGCGGTGATATAGGCGACAAGGCCCATTTCGCCAGTGCGGCGCAGGGCAGCAAACCGTTGCGCGATGCGCGTTTCGTTCATCATGGTTGTAGTCGCGTGGGACATTGCATTTTGTAGCGCAGGCTAAAGCCCGCGCTACTAAAAAAACCTACAGATAGCGGGCCAGGATTTCCATATCCTTATCGCCGCGTCCGGACAAATTTAAAATGACCAGCTCATCGCGCGACATTCTCGGCGCGCGCTTGATCAACTCAGCCAGCGCGTGCGACGATTCGAGCGCTGGAATTATACCTTCCATTCGCGCCAACATGCGCGCCGCAGACACGGCCTCGTCATCGCTTACCGCCGTGTACTCGGCACGATGCGAATCGGAAAGCATCGCGTGCTCCGGGCCAATCGCCGGATAATCGAGCCCCGCGGAAACGGAATGCGTGTTGGCAATCTGCCCGTCTGGAGTTTGCAGCACGTAAGAAAATGTTCCCTGCAACACGCCTGGACGAGCGCCAGAGTATCCCGCCGCGACAGCCATCCGTGCGGCGTGTTCGCCAAGCGTCAAGCCGCGCCCGCCGGCTTCCACGCCAAGCATTTTCACGTTTTCATCATTCAGAAATGCGTGAAACAAACCGATCGCATTAGAGCCGCCGCCCACGCACGCAATAAGCAAATCGGGCAAGCGATTTTCCGCTTCTAAAATTTGTGCGCGCGCTTCGACGCCGGTGACGCGGTGGAAATCGCGCACCATCATCGGATACGGATGCGCTCCCAATACCGAGCCCAGCAAGTAATGCGTGGCGCGCACATTGGTGACCCAGTCCCGCATCGCTTCGTTGATCGCATCTTTGAGCGTGCGCGTGCCCGAATTTACGCCGACCACTTCCGCGCCCAACAGCCGCATGCGGAAAACGTTCAGCCGCTGGCGTTCCATGTCATCGACGCCCATGTACACAACACACTCAAGTCCAAGCCGCGCCGCGACCGTCGCCGTGGCCACGCCGTGCTGGCCCGCGCCTGTTTCGGCAATGATCCTCTTCTTGCCCATTCGCACAGCGAGGAGTCCCTGGCCGAGGCAGTTGTTAATCTTGTGCGCGCCGGTATGCAGCAGGTCCTCGCGCTTGATGTAAATGCGCGGCCCGCCGAGATGTTCTGTCAGCCGCGACGCAAATTGCAGTGGCGTAGGGCGTCCCGCAAAATTTTTCAGCAGGTAGTCGAGCTCTTTTCGAAAATTGGGATCTTTGCGCGCGTCATCGTACGCGCGCTCCAGTTCTTCGAGCGGCGCGACAAGAGTTTCCGGAACGTAGCGGCCCCCGTACGGCCCGAATCGGCCCTTCGCGTCCGGCCATTTTTGCGTTGCGCTGCTCATTGTTTTCCTTCGGCCTTGCGTCAATCGTGAGGCGCCTGCTGGTTGCCGTCTGCTATAGCCCGTCTCCGAGGTAGCACAGGCTTCAGCCTGTGGAATTTCAGCCCTGGAAGGTCTAACCCCACGGGCTGAAGCCTGCGCTACTGCAGAGCTACAAAATGCGTCCGAAATTCAGCGCTCCGCGGACTGGATCGCGTCGAACAATGCCCGCAAACGCGATGGATCCTTGCGTCCAGGCCGCAACTCTACCCCACTGGCAATATCCACCGCATACGGCTCGGCAACGCGAATCGCTTCCGCAACATTCTCCGGCGTCAGCCCGCCCGCCAGTATAATTCGCCCGTATCGCCGCGCCGCACGCGCTAATTTCCAATCCAGCGTGCGCCCCGTGCCGCCATGCAAACCGGGCGCGAACCCGTCGAGCAAAATTGCATCCGCCGCTCGGAACCGAGCAAGGGAAGCGACGAGAAATCCGCGCTTCACCCGCACCGCTTTCGTAACGCGAAGCTTGCGCCCCAATGCGGCAACATCCGCGGGGGTTTCTGCTCCATGCAATTGCACCGAACCAAGCCTCACCGCTCGCGCCAATGCGGCCACAACCAGCGGCGGCCAGTTCACAAATACACCAACCGCCTCCACGAATGGCGGCAAACGCCGGATAACGCTCCACGCATCCGCAGGACTGATCGAGCGCGGACTCGGCGGATAAAAATTGAATCCGAGAGCGGACGCGCCCAGATCAATAGACAACCGCGCGTCTTCCCAAGTCGTGATGCCGCAAATTTTAACACGAGTCGGCATGAGATTTTTGTAGCGCGGGCTTCAGCCTGCGGGGTTTCGTGCTTGCAGGGCGTAAACCCCGCAGGCTGAAGCCCGCGCTACTAAGTACCCAGCAAATCACGCAGCGCGACGCCCGGATCCGGCTGCGACATAAGATGCTCGCCGATCAGAAACGCGTCGTAACCAGCGGCTCGAAAACGCAGCAAATCCTCATGCGTGCGCAGGCCCGATTCGCAGACCGCGATGCAATCTTCCGGAATTTCCTCGATCAGTTCCATCGAGGTTTCGACGCGCACTTCGAGCGTGCGCAAATTGCGATTATTTACACCTATAATGCGTGCTCCAGCCCCCATCGCCCGCACCAGTTCGGCACGCGTGTGCACTTCGACCAGCGCTTCCATCCCCAATTCGCGGCCCAGCGCCAGCAATTCTCCGAGAGTCGTGTCGTCGAGTCCGGCCACAATCAGCAGAAACGAATCCGCATCCGTGGCTCGCGCTTCCCACACCTGCCAGGGATCGACAATGAAATCTTTGCGCAGCACGGGCAAACCCACCGCGGCGCGCGCATCGCGCATGTATTTCAATTCGCCCTGAAAATATTCCTCTTCCGTCAGCACGGAGAGCGCCGCCGCTCCCGCCGCCTCAAAACCTTTTGCCAACGCCACGGGATCGAAATCCGCGCGAATCAAGCCGCGCGACGGAGAAGCTTTTTTTAGTTCCGAGATCACGTTGAGGGAGTCGCGAGTCAGAGCAGCCGCAAAATCGCGCACCGGCTTCGAGTGCTTCACTCCGAAGCGTAGGGCCGTCTCCGGAACGGATTTTTTGCGATGAGCGATCGCGACGCGGCGCGCTTCAATGATGCGGTCTAGCACAGTCCCGGATTTGGTCTCGGCCGACATTAGGATACGCCATGCAGAACGCCACGCACAGGCGAGCACACTATGCTAAGTGGCAGGTGTGCCGAAGTCAACGCTGGCGGGTTTTCGCAGAGGCATCTCCGTTCCCTGCCGTCCGGAACGGAGACGTTCAGCCGAACGAGGCGCAACGCCCCGCACAAGGCCAATGCGTTCAACCGCCTACAAGCGATTGAACGCAAGTCTGTCCGGCCGAGCAGGTATGGATAAGCATAACGCCGCCATTAGGGCGAAGGCGTCGCCGTCCGTTTGGCAGCCGAATAATGAACCACTTCAGTGCTAGACTTCAGCACAATCGATTTGGCTGTGTCCGCAATGCGAATCTCGATTAGTGATTTACTCCCGTCGGGATTATCGAGCAGCACCGCCGCATCCTGGTTATATTTCGCGCCGCTCTTCACGAAGGTTCCCTCGGCGCCGGCTACAAACTTTCCGTCCTTCTGAAGTGTTATGTGCGCCTGAGTACCTTGCGTTTCCCGGATCAGCAAATAAATTCCGGCCGGAATTTGCGCACCGTTGAGGACGACCTCCTGTCGCAACTGAAACGGCCGAGGCGGATGCTGTTTCGCCAGGACGGGAATGCTTGCAGCTAATAAAATGATTGCACTGAGTATTGCGACTTTTAATTTCATTTTGCACTCGGTTCTGGCCCCAGCGAAGATTTCAGTAGCGCGGGCTTCAACCTGCGGGTTTTTGCGCTTCCGAGGTCCAAACCCCGCAGGCTAAAGCCCGCGCCACTCAAACCAACTATTTCTTGCTCGGTGGAAGCCGCGTTGACTGATACGATTTTGTCTATCGGCAGAAGCAACAACAGACTCAAATTGGTTGGCATCCAAAATGGCTGGCGAACCAAATTGATTGGCGTCCAAATTGGAGGGCAGAGCTGCATGTATAAATAAATCGTTATCGGGCCGCAACTGAAGCACGGCAAACGAGATTCGCGAATAGTAGCTTTCCGATTCTTGCGCGCGTATTGCTGTTTTGTTGCGGCGGCAAGAAAAAAAATAAAAATATCTATGCGATTTATAATTTCGTTAGAGAAATGTAACGGGATTTTATTTTCATAAGGAAGGCGCATTGTCGAATAGCGATCTAATCATTCTGGAACAGGAAATTGTGGACTGCCGGAAATGTGCGCGCCTCATTCCGTATTGCGAGGGTGTAGCGCGCACAAAGCGGCGCGCCTACCGCGATTGGGAATATTGGGGACGGCCCGTTCCTGCTTTTGGCGATCCCGACGCGCGCCTTGTAATCATTGGTCTTGCGCCCGCCGCGCATGGAGCCAACCGCACCGGCAGAATGTTCACCGGCGACCGTTCCGGCGATTTTTTATACGACCAGTTATTTCGCGCGGGTTTCGCCAATCAGCCGCATTCCAAACGCGCGGAGGATGGGCTGGTTCTTAAGGACGTATTCATTTCGGCGGCAGTGCGCTGCGCGCTACCCGCGAACAAGCCGCTGCCGGAGGAAATTCGCAACTGTCTGCCATTTCTCGAAAAGGAGATTGCGCTCATTCGACCGCGCGCGATTCTTGCTCTGGGTGGGATTGCACTCAATACGTACCTCGATATGTTGAAGCGGCGACGTTTGATCGCGTCGCGCGCTGCGTTTCCCTTTTCGCACGGGGCGAGTTTTGCGCTGCCGGGAGGGCTGCCCCACTTGTTTGCTGCGTACCATCCCAGCCAGCAGAACACGCAGACTGGGCGGCTTACGCCGGAAATGTTTGCGCACGTGCTGAAGAAGATTCGTAAATTTTTAGAAATGAAGTAAACCGCGCCGCACGCAGGCTTTTGTGGCGCCGGCGTCCCGTTGGCTTTCATCGTGACACGGCGCAAAAACCCGCCGAGAAGTTGCTGGCGCCACAAAAGCACACCCGCAGTCAATCTACGACGGTGTTTCGCCGGACAGCGCTGGTTGGGTGGCCAAAGTTTTACGGCGCGCCAATTTACTTCGCAGCCGCTCCATATAAAGGTAGACGACGGGCGCGGTAAACAACGTAAGAACCTGGCTGACCATGAGGCCCCCCACAATACTGATTCCCAACGGGCGCCGCAGTTCGGAACCCATCCCCGATTCAATCGCGAGTGGAAGGCCGCCCAGCATAGCCGCTGTAGTCGTCATCATGATGGGTCGGAAGCGCAGCAGGCATGCCTGATAGATAGCCTCTACAGGCTTCTTTCCTTCGCGGCGTTCCGCATCGATCGCGAAATCGATCATCATGATCGCGTTTTTCTGTACAATTCCGATCAGCAGAATAATTCCAATCAAGGCGATCACGCTTAAGTCCGTTTTTGTAATCCGCAACGCGAGCAACGCGCCCACTCCCGCCGAGGGCAGCGTCGACAAAATCGTGATGGGATGAATATAGCTTTCGTAAAGCATTCCCAAGACGATATACACGGTGATCAGCGCGGCCAAAATTAAGTACGGCTCATTGCGCAACGATTCCTGAAAAGCCTGCGCGGTCCCCGAAAAACTGCGGTGGATCGTTTCCGGCACGCCCATCTGCAGCGTGGCCGCTTCGATTTCCGTTACGGCGTCGCCGAGCGCGACGCTCGGATCGAGATTGAAGGAAATCGTCACCGCCGGAAACTGGCCTTTATGGTTCACCGCGAGCGCCGCGGTTCTCTGTTCGTAATGAGAAATCGCGCTGAGCGGAACCATCGTTCCCGCGGACGAACGCACATAGATACTCTTAAGCGCGTCGGGGCTGTTCTGATAAGCAGGATCGACTTCCATCACCACGTGATACTGATTCAGCTGCGTGTAAATCGTGGAGACCTGGCGCTGACCGAATGCATCGTAAAGCGTTTCGTCGATTTGCTGTGACTGGATGCCCAAGCGTCCGGCCGTGCTGCGGTCGAATACGAGGGATGCCTGCAAGCCTTTGTCCTGCTGGTCGCTTGTCACGTCGCGCAATCCGCGCAGGCCTCTCAGGCGCGCCTCGATCTTCGGCGCCCAGGTCTGAAGTTCCTCCAGCGTTTCTCCCTGCAAGGTGAACTGATACTGAGAGCTCGTAAACAGGCCGCCAACGCGCACGTCCTGATATGCCTGCAAATACACGGTGGCGCCGGGAACCACGGCGAGTTTTTTCCGCAGCCGGGCGATGACCGCGTCCGCATTTATTTTTCGCTGCTCGATATCCTTCAACTCGATAATCATGCGGCCGGTATTTTCCGCGCCTCCGCCAACGAATGCGGAGATACTGTCCACAGCCGGGTCGGTCCGAATAATATTTTCAAACGTGATGAGCTTGTCCATCATCGCTGGAAATGAAATGTCTTGCGCACCGATGATCGCACCATTCAAGCGCCCGGTATCCTGCTGCGGGAAAAAACCCTTGGGAATTACCACATACAGATAGACGTTAATGCTGATGGCCACCAGCGTAACCACGAGCATCAGCGCCTGATGGGCCAGCACCCAGCGCAGTCCCCTGGCATACCCGCTGTGCATGCGCAGAAAAAGTTTCTCGCCGAACATGTACATGCGCCCGTGCCGCATGTCATTCGGAGATTTCAGGAATCGCACGCACATCGCCGGCGTGGCCGTCAGCGAAACGCACAAGGAAACCGCGATGGCGATGCTGAGCGTGACCGCAAATTCGCGGAACAACCGGCCGACCACTCCGCCCATCAGCAAAATCGGTATGAACACGGAGATTAGCGAAACGCTCATCGACAAAACCGTGGGTCCGATTTCCTTCGAGCCTTTCAGCGCCGCCTGCAGGGGCGTTTCTCCCGCCTCCAGGTAGCGTGCAATGTTCTCGATCACAACGATGGCATCGTCCACCACGAATCCTGTCGCAATCGCCAGAGCCATGAGCGAAAGATTGTCGATGCTGTATCCCAGGAGATACATCACGCCAAACGTGCCCACAAGCGAAAGCGGCACGGAAATACTGGGGATTACCGTCGCCCACACGTTGCGCAGAAACAGAAAAATCACCATCACCACCAGCGCCACCGTCAGCACCAGCGTGAACTGAATGTTTCGCACGGACGCCCGAATCGTGCGCGTCCGGTCCGACACGATCGAAAAGTCTACAGCCGGAGGCATGGAGGCGCGCAATTCCGGAAGGATCGCTTTGATCTTGTCCACACTGTTTATAATGTTTGCCCCCGGTTGGCGGAACACGATCATGACCACGCCCGGTTGGCCGTTGGTATACGCGCCGTTGCGAAAGTCTTCGACGCCTTCGGTCACGTTCGCAATATCGCTCAGCCGGATCGGCGCGCCATTGCGGTACGCGATGATCAGCGGCCTGTATTTATCCGGAGTGAGCAGTTGATCGGTAGCAAAAACGATCCATCGGTTGCTCCCGTCTTCCAGCATGCCCTTCGGAGAATTCGCGTTGGCCGCCTGCAATGCCAGGCGAACTTGCGCGAGCCCGATCTGATAATGCGCGAGCGCGAGTGGATTTAAATCCACCCGCACGGCGGGTTTCGCGCCGCCGCCCACAAAAACGAGTCCCACGCCGTCCACCTGCGAGAGTTTCTGGGCCAGGATGGAATCCGCCATGTCGTAGAGCTGGCTTCGCGGGATGACCGTCGATGTCAGCGAAAGAATGATGATGGGAGCATCTGTCGGATTCGTTTCGCGGTAACGGGGCGGACTCGGGAGATTCGAGGGCAGCTGTCCTGCTGCTGCATTAATCGCCGCTTGGACATCGCGCGAGGCCGCGTTGATATCGCGGTCGAGGTCCAACTGGAGCGTAATGTTTGTCGCGCCCAGCTGGCTGCTGGAGGTCATCTCCGTCACGCCGGCGATGCGACCGAAGGAACGCTCCAGCGGCGTGGCCACGGACGACGCCATTGTCTCCGGACTTGCGCCGGGAAGATTCGCCTGCACGGTAAGCGTGGGGAAATCTACTTTGGGGAGCGGGGCAACAGGGAGAAAAAAATAAGCCACGCCCCCGGCCAGCAATATCGCGGCGCTCAGCAGCGACGTGGCGACGGGGCGCTCGATAAAGGGCCGGGAAATGTGCATGAATCGTTAAACTCTTTTTGGACGACCGTATGGCCCGAACAAAATTTTTAGGAAGATCGCTTGAAGCAAGCGCAAATTCCGCTCGCGATTTTAATCCGCCGAGGCACCCGCCTCGGACTCGTGCTCGATGGGCGAACCATGCCCAAGACGCTTGGCGAGCCGGTCAAATGCGAGATACACAACCGGAGTGGTGAAGAGCGTGAGCGCCTGGCTGAAGATCAACCCGCCAACGATTGCGATCCCCAGAGGCCTGCGCAATTCCGCTCCCGTGCCGCCTCCGAGTGCCAGGGGCAAGCCGCCCAGCATGGCGGCCAGTGTGGTCATGAGAATCGGGCGGAACCGCAGCAGGCAAGCCTGATATATGGCATCGATCGGATTCTTGCCTTCCTTGCGCTCCGCTTCGAGCGCAAAGTCGATCATCATGATCGCGTTTTTTTGCACGATTCCTATCAGAAGGATGATTCCTATGAGCGCGATGATACTGAAATCTGTGTGCGTAAGGATCAACGCGAGCAGCGCACCAACGCCTGCGGAGGGCAGCGTCGAGAGAATCGTAATCGGGTGGATGTAGCTTTCATATAGCACGCCGAGAACGATATACACCGTGATGAGCGCGGCCAGAACGAGAATAGGCTCATTCGCCAGCGCGGCCTGGAACGCCTGCGCGGTTCCCTGGAATCCCGCATGAATGCTGGCCGGAAAACCGAGATCCTGTTCCGCTTGCTTGATGGCGTCCACAGCTTGTCCAAGCGAGGCGCCCTGCTTCAAGTTAAACGACAGCGTCACCACAGGAAATTGTCCCTGGTGGTTGATCGCGATGGGCGCCAGTTCTGACGAGTAGGTGGTGAAAGCGCTGAGCGGAACCTGTGTCCCGTTGGATGAGTGAACGTAAATTTGTTTCAGCGCGTCCGGATTCTGCTGGAACGTGGGATTTACTTCGAGTATCACGTGGTACTGGTTGAGCTGCGTAAAAATCGTGGAGACTTGGCGCTGCCCGAATGCGTCATACAGCGTGTCGTCAATCACCTGAGGCAGAATGCCAAGGCGCGATGCGGTGTCGCGGTCAATCTGCAAAGTCGCTTGCGTGCCGCGCTCCTGCTGGTCGCTGGTCACGTCGGTGAGTTGCGGCAGCGCGCGCAGTTTATCGATCAGTTTGGGAACCCACTGAGCGAGTTCCTGCGCATCGGCATCTTCCATTGTGTATTGAAATTGCGTGCGGCTGATGCGGTCTTCGACGGTCAGATCCTGCACCGGCTGCAGATAAAGCGTAATTCCCTTCACGTCGTTCAGCTTCGATTGCAGGCGTCGAATGACGGCTTCCCCGTCGTCCGCTCGCTCCTCGCGCGATTTCAGATTGATCTGGATGCGTCCGCTGTTAGGCAGCATGTTCACGCCGTCCACACCAATAAAGGACGACAGGCTGACAACATCCGGATCTTGCAGAATTACTTTCGTCAGGGCCTGCTGCCGTTCGGACATGGCTTGAAACGAAATGCTCGCCGGTGCTTCGGAAATGCCGAGGAGAACACCAGTATCCTGCACCGGGAAAAAGCCCTTCGGCACGATGAGGAACAGAAAAATCGTAAGAGCTAGCGTCCCGACTGTAACGACCAGCGTGGCCGGCTGATGCTTTAATACAAAGCGCAGAATCGTCGCATATTGCTCGATGATCCAGTTCAGCGAATTTTCAGAAACACGATAGAAAAGGCTCTTATCCGCGTCTTTTTGATGGCGCAGAATTTTTGAGCACATCATCGGCGTGAGTGTCAGGGAAACGACTGCCGAAACAAGAATCGTTACGCTCAGCGTGATGGCGAATTCGCGGAACAGCCGCCCCACCACGTCCTGCATGAACAAGAGCGGAATCAGCACGGCAATCAACGAAACGGTGAGCGAAAGAATCGTGAACCCGATTTGCTCGGAGCCTTTGAGCGCGGCTTGCAGCGGCGGCTCACCCTCTTCAATGTAGCGGGTGATATTTTCGATCATCACGATCGCGTCATCGACCACGAATCCAGTGGAAATCGTGAGCGCCATGAGCGACAAGTTGTCCAGGCTGTAGCCCAGAAGATACATCACCCCAAACGTGCCGACGAGCGAGAGCGGCACAGCCACGCTGGGGATTGCCGTGGCTGCCACGCTGCGCAGGAACAAGAAAATAACCAGCACGACCAGCGCGACGGTCAGCATCAACTCAAATTGCACGTCGGAAACGGAAGCGCGAATTGTGGTCGTGCGATCCGTCAAAATGGAAAGGTTGACCGACGACGGCAGCGACGCTTTCAACTGTGGGAGAAGCGTCTTGATGCGGTCCACCACATTGATGA
>Ga0075522_10003957_pt1 | contig 10695 bp, 9 predicted proteins | sample NGEPerA_FD_74796 | JGI IMG/M metagenome (GOLD analysis project Ga0075522, IMG submission 74796) | Arctic peat soil microbial communities from the Barrow Environmental Observatory site, Barrow, Alaska, USA - NGEE PermafrostL2-A | ecosystem: Environmental > Terrestrial > Soil > Wetlands > Peat ...
GCCTCGGTCAAATCGGCTTCCGGGTGGGCGGGCACCGACTGCAAACGCCGCACCGGTGGCTCGGCGATCAAGATGTCCTCGGGGATGTCTTCGCTGTACCGAACCTCGCCGCCGTCGAGGCAGGAGATCACGTAGACCGCCGTCCAGGGCACCACGGTTAGGTGGGCGATGCGCGAAAACGACAGCGTCGCGCGCACGTGTCGGTCGTCTACCTCAAGGTCCGGAATCAAGATCGGCAAGTCATAGCCGTACTGCAGGACCAGATGCGCTTCGCCGCGAAACGCGGGTGGAACGGCCACTCCCGGGTGACGCGCGTCCAAATGGAGAGACGTCCACCCTCTTTTCAAGAGCGCCAAAAAAGCCTGCTGCTTTGGGGGACGGTCGGGGAAGCTCATCCGCGCTCGGGGTGGGGCCGAAAGTCGGTAGAGTGTTACTTGGAAGGCCTCGGCTTGCAACGGCGAGCACGGGACCGCCGGCCAAACGGGCGTGGCCGCGAGGGAAATTCCATCAAAAAGATTCCTGCCGACTCTCGTCTGTCGGGTTTTTGCGATACCCTTCGGGGTAGATGAACCGCCTGACACCCGCCGCGCCGCCGGGGGCCTCGCCCCGGTTTCCGTCGGGTTGGCGTGCGCGCCTGGGCCGCGATCCGGTGCCGATCCTGCTGCGAGAAGGCAGCCAGGCGCTGGTGGCCCGGGTCCGCCGTGACCTCATCGACGACGACGAGGCGCCCCAGGCCGAGGAGCTTCTCACCTACCCCGAGGTGAAGGCCTTCCTGCGCAAACAGGACAAGAACGGCGCGTTTCCGGCCAAGCCCCCCGAAAAGGCGCTGGGCTCCCCGCGCTTCTCGCGGGCGGTGGCGGCGATTCGCGCCCTCGAGCGAATGGCCGAGTACGGGCTCGGCCGCGCCGAAGCGCCGGTGGCCAGCGCGGCCGAGATTCTCCTCGAATCACAAGCCACCGACGGGGGCATTGCCGCCCTGGCGCTGGGAGAGACGCCCGAATCACGCAGCCGCGCGGTGGCGCTGCACTTCCACGGCTGGGCGCTGGCGGCCCTCTGCCGCGCCGGGTTCGACGCCGATCCGCGCGTCGAACGCGGGTTCAAGTTTCTGCTCGCCAACCGCCAGGCCGACGGTGGTTGGGCCTGGCGCGGCGTGCGCACCGATTCGGCCGCGCGCCCGTCGAGCCATCTCGTGACCGGGATGGCGCTGCGGGCTTTCGCCTCGTCGCCGTCGCGGCGCACCTCGCGCGAGGCGCGCCGTGCGGCCGAGCTGCTGGCCACGCGGTTCTTGCAACCCGACCGTTACCCCGACCGCAAGGCGCCCAGCTTCTGGGAGCAGATCGGCGAGCCGCGCTTTTGGACCGACGTGCTCGACGCGCTCGACGGCGTGACGGCGGTGGGGCTCGGTAAGGAGAACTCGGGCGTTCGCACCGCCGAGGCCTACGTGCGTGGCCGTCAGAATTCCGACGGGCTGTGGTATCCGGGCGCACCGGCCCGCCCGGACGCGCTGGTCAAGCCCGCAGGCGGCCCCCCGACCAAGGAGCGCGAGTCTGCCCGCTGGCTAACGGTGCGGGTGCTCATCATCTTGCGCCGTGTGAACTAGCCCGCGGACGTGGTAGAAGACCCACGCTTGTCACGTCCAGAGCTCAGCGCGGCCGCGGTGCGCGCGATCCACGATCTGCCGATCCCAGACCTGGTTTTGCGCGCGCAGCTCGTTCACCGCGAGCACTACCCCTCGACCGACGTGCAGCTCTGTTCACTCTTGTCGGTGAAGACCGGGGGCTGTCCCGAAGATTGCGCCTACTGCTCGCAATCCTCGCGCTACGACACCGGGCTCGAGAAGCAGCGGATGATGAAGACGCCAGAGGTTCTGCAGGCCGCCGGCAAGGCCAAGGCCGCCGGGGCGACCCGTTTTTGCATGGGCGCCGCCTGGCGCGAGGTCAAGGACGGGCCGGCCTTCGACGAGGTGCTCGACATGGTGCGCGGTGTGCGCGCGCTCGGCATGGAGGCCTGCGCCACGCTCGGGATGCTCTCCGAGGACCAGGCGCGGCGGCTGGCCGATGCCGGCCTCACCGCGTACAACCATAACTTGGACACCTCGCGTGCGTACTACAAGTCGATCATCAGCACGCGCAGCTACGACGATCGCCTCCAAACGCTGGCGACCGTGCGCAAGGCCGGCATCACCGTCTGCTCGGGCGGCATCATCGGGATGGGCGAGTCGATCGACGATCGCTGCGCGATGCTGGCCACGTTGGCCAACCTCGACCCGCAGCCGGAGAGCGTGCCCGTCAACGCGCTGGCGCCGATGTCCGGCACGCCGCTCGGCGAGCGCGATCCGGTCGATCCGCTGGAGCTGGTGCGGATGATCGCCACCGCGCGAATTTTGATTCCCAAGGCGCGCGTGCGCCTGTCGGCGGGGCGGCTGGCGCTGACCCGCGAGGCCCAGATACTCTGCTTCCTGGCCGGCGCCAACTCGATCTTTTACGGGGAGAAACTCTTGACCACCGGAAACCCCGACGTGACCTCCGATATGAATCTGCTCCGCGACGCGGGCCTCCGCGCGGCGGTGGCCGAGTGAGCGTCGCGCCGCTCCACGCGCTGGACGCGATCGACGTCGTAAAGCTGAAGCCCTGGATGCAGCCCTGGTGGAAGCCGGCCCGCGGCGACGGGCCGACTTTCTTCTGGATGATGACGATCCACACCCTGGCCATCGTCGGCCTGGTGGTGGCGCCGATCCCGGGTTGGCGGGTGCTGGCGGCGGCCGCCGCGCTGCACTTCCTGGGCGGCCTCGGTACGACCGTCTGCTTTCACCGCGCGCTGGCGCACAAGTCGGTGCGCCTCAACCCGGTGGTCCGGAACATCCTGATCTTCTTCGCGATGCTCAACGGCGGCGGCTCGCCCCTGTCGTGGGCCGCCAACCACCGCCTGCACCACGCCAAGTCGGACACGCCGGAAGACGTCTCCAGCCCGCGCGTGGGCGGCTTCTGGTGGTCGCACCTGCGCTGGCTCTGGCAGGCCGGCGCCGCGCCGGTCCGGCGCTACTGCAAGGACCTGGACACCCCGACCTATCGGTTTTGGGAGCGGGCGCAGATTCCGATCTGCGCGCTGGCCTTGCTGATCGGGTTGCCGTTCGGTCTGCGCGCCTTCTTCTGGATGGGCGCGATTCGGCTGGTGTTCGGGCTGCACGCGCAGTGCTTCGTCAACAGCGTCTGCCACATGAAGAAAGACGCCGGCCCCGAGGATGCCACCGCGCAAAACGTGCGCTGGCTGTCGCTGATGCACTTCTTCCAGGGCGAGAACTGGCACCAGAACCACCACGACCGCCCCGGCTCGGCGCGCCTCGGCTGGACGCCGGCGCAGCTGGACGTCGGTTGGTACACCATCGTGATTCTCGAGAAGCTGGGCCTGGCCACGGACGTCCGCCGCCCAAACATGGAACGCTCTCTCGACGCCGCGGCCTGAACGGCGGGGCGGCGGGGTGATAGACGGGCGAGGGCTCGTCGTTCAGATCGCCGTTTGCGAAAACCCGAGGCGGCTCAGCGCCACGACCACTGGCGGCGGATTTCATAGGCCGCCAGCGCGACCGAAGTCGATAGGTTGAGTGAGCGAAGCCCGCGATCGAGCATCGGGATGGCGACCGTGTCGGCCGCATGTTGGGCGAGAATCTCCGGCGACAGCCCGACGCTCTCGCGTCCGAAGATCAGCACCACCGGCCGCGGGTAGGCCACGTCCTGGAACGTCCGGTCGGCGCGGGCCGTGAAGAAGAAGGCGCGGCCGAGCGCGGGCAGGGCCGCCGCGAACGACGCCCAGTCGGACCAGACCTCGGGATTCACGCGCGGCCAGTAGTCGAGCCCGGCGCGGCGCACCTCTTTGTCGTCGAGCGAAAACCCGAGCGGCCGCACCAGGTGCAGCTGCGCGCCCACCGCCAGGCAGGTGCGGCCCGCGTTGCCCGTGTTCCAGTGGATCTCGGGCTCGACCAGGACGACGTGCAGGTCGGTGTCAGCCAGCATCGGCTCCGCCGCGGGCCGCCAGCAAGCGAAAATCGCCGGGAACCAGATCGCGCGGCAGCTCGTGCTGGCCGAACTGGATGCGGCAGAGGCCCAGCACGTGGCTGCCCAGCGCGGCGAAGATGCGGCGGACCTCGTGGTACGCGCCGCCCACCACGGTGATCGAGGCCAGCACCGCCGTCTCGGCCGGCACCTGCAAGCTCGGATGGGCAGCCTCCCGCGCCAGCTCGGCGAGCAGGCTGACCTGCGGTCGGTGTCCGTCGTCCAGCACCAGCGCCGGCGGTAGCGGCGCGAACGGCTCCCCCAGCGCCGCCTGGTAGGTGCGGGGCACGGCGCGCTTGGGGTGGGTGAGCCGCTGGATCTCCGCGCCGTCAGTGGTCCAGATCAGAAGGCCGGAGGTCTCCAGGTCGAGGCGGCCCACCGCCCGCAGCTCGCCCCACAGCGGCGCCCCCTGGAGCAGCGCATAGGCGGTCGGATGGCGCGGGTCGCGCAGCGCCGTCACGCACCCGACGGGTTTGTTCTGGATGAGGCGCGCGTCTTCGTAAAGGAGGCGCCGGGCGTCGGCGATCTCGACCTCGACCGGGTGCTCGGCGGCCGCGACATCCCGTCGCGGATCGGCGACCGCCTCGCCCGCCAGGCGAACCCTCCCGGCTGCCAGCGCCGCGCGCACGGCGGTGCGCGACCATCCGAGGTTACGCGCCAACAACACGTCGAGACGCATCGCCGTCAGCCCGCCCCGGGCGCGACCAGCACGCGCCACCGTTCGTCGGAGAACCGGGTCTGCCAGCCGTCGCCGGACAGGCGCGTGAGCGCCGGCGATTCCGCCGGTAGGATCGCGCAGTGAATCCCGTAGCGATCGAAGGTGTCGCGGTAGGGGCCGCCGTGCTCGATGGCGGTCGTGACCCGCGTGATCGCGAGCGGGTAGGGATCTTGCCGGGTGTCCGAAAAGACCGGCTTATCCGGGACGAACCAGATCAGGAACCCGCCGTCGTTGTAGCGGTTGAAGACCTGGGCCGGACAGCTGCGTACCGCGGCCAGCGCGCCCGCGCTGATGGGCTGCCAACCGAGGCCCGCGTACGGAGCGCGCCAGGCCAAGGCGATGCCCACGACCTCTAGCGCCGAGATCCCGACCAGCAACGCCAGGTTCAGCCGCGGATGATCAGAAGTGTCTGGGCGCGCGCCTCTGCGGCCGAAGCGAAAGTCCTCGCCCAGCAAGCGGCTGGCGGCCGGCACGGCGATCAGCAGGAACACGCAGGTGTTGCGGATCGCACGCGCCGCCAGCACCAACATGAGGAGCGAGGCGGTGAGCAGAACCAGATCGCCCCAGGGCGCCCCCCGCAAACGGCGTCGGCGCCAGAACAGCACGGCGAGGAATGCCGACGCCAAGGCCCAAAAAATGATCCCGAAGGGACCGTCGGGCCAGGTCGGCTGCCACTCGAGGATGTGGTTCTGGCGCGACAGCGCCAGGGAGGTCCCAATGTAGCGCCATAGCCCAAAGCCGAGCGGCGTCAGCAACGTCGCCAGGGCGCAGACGGGCGTGAGCCCAACTAAAATCCAGGCGCGACGCCGCGCGCCCGCATCGCCGCCGCGGGCTCGTACGATCGCCACGCCAGCGACCGCACCCAGGACGGCGATCCCCATCGCCACCGCGCCGTGCGCGTTGGCCCAGACGATGAAAAGCAGCGGCAGCCAAGCGTGGCGTTCGTGGACCAGCAACCAGAGCAACACCGCCAGGAACAGCGTGCTCATGAGCTGGGGACGCAGCGCCCAGGCCCGCGTCGCCAGTGGCAGACTGAGCGCCATCAGGACGAACCGCGTCGACGCTGGCCCGACCGCCAAGCGATACAGGATTGCGCACGCGCCCACCACCAGCCCGGCCGATCCGAGCACCAGCGCCGGCATGCCGCCCAGGCGGTATAGGCCGTACGAGAAGGCCTGCCAGAGCCATTCGTGATCGGGCCAGAACCCGCCGGCGGCGGTGTACGAGTAGTGCTCGTCGAGCGGCACGCGCCAGGTCCGCCAGATCTCCTGGCCGGCGCGCAGGTGCCAGTAGGTGTCGCCCTGGGCGGGCATCGTGCAGGCGAAGATCGCGATCGCGCCGAACAGCAGACCCACCATCATCTGGTCGAAGGACAGGCCGAGCCTCATGCGATCGACCGGCTTGGCGGCAAGCATTGTTTTTCGCTCGGTCGGACCATCTCGTCAACCTCGGGCGGGGTGGTGCCTTGCGCCCATCCGCCAAGAGCGGGCGTGGCCAATCGGCTCAGCGACCGGGCGTCGGCGCTATGGGGTCTGATGGCGTCGGCTCGCCGAGACCGGCCAGCGTCTGCGGATGGTGCCAGCTCCAGAGCCGGGCGGTGTCGAGATCGATGTTGGTCGGCGTGAGATTCCAACCAACGGCGCGCGCGGAGATTGCGCCCGCCGAATTGATCGCGATGCTGAGGCCGCACAACAGAGCCACAACGGCCGCGCTCACGTAGCGCCGGGACGTCGTCGCCCCGGGTAAATCTCGACGGGCGCCGTCGAGGCCCAGGATCGCCAGCACGAGCAGCCAGGGGACCATCCCGGTCGCGAGCCGCGCGCCGAAACAATGGCCGCCCCACCATTTGTCGAACGCCGAGATCACCAGCCAGTGCGCCAGGCAGACCGACGCTGCCATCCGGAGCAGAGGAACGAACCGCAGCGCCTTCCGATGGCGCCAACAAATCCAGACGACCGCCAGCGTCGCCGGCACGCAGACCAGCAAACCGCGGCTGGGGCTCATCAGCGTGCCCAGCAACGCCTCGCCCGAAGGCGGGCCCAGGCGGTCGTGGAAGTAGGACGGGAAAGGCGTTCCGAACCGGTGGAGCGCGTCCGCGACGAAGGCCGTCAGCCAGAGCGCCGCCGCCGCGAAGAAGGCCCAGCTGGCCCGGCGATCGACGATGAGCAGGTAGAACGCGGTCGCGGCCAGGGTGAGACCGCTGGTCGGCCGTACGAAGGTCGCCCAGCACTCGAGCGTCGCCAGCCAGAAGAGCCTCCGACCGTCGCCGCGCACCGCCGATCGCACCAGGAGATAGATCGCACCCGCGACCAGCACCAGCGCCCAGGTGTCCGACCAGAGCGTCCGCGAGGCGGTGCTGTAAACCTGGGTGCCAAAGGCGCCAACCAGCGCGATCGCTAGGCTCGAGGAGACCGGCAGGACGAGACGGGCGGTGCAAAAGGCGATCACCGTGAAGGCCGCCATCAAGAGCGCGGCGAGGATCGCCTCTTGCCGACCTTCGACCTTGGTCGCGTAGGTTCCGTTGGGGCGGACGACAGATTGGCCGGCCAGATGCCCGAGCGCCACGAAGGGGATCGACAGAATCGAGCTGGCGACCGGGAAGAAGTAGGTGGTGTGCGCGCCCGTGCGCTCGAGACGGTAGTTTGAGCCGGGGACACTCTCGAGCTGGTAGCGTTCGAGATCGAGATCGCCGTGGCGGATCAGGTTCTCGCTGACCAGCAGCGCATAGCCCGAATCGGTCATCTGGTGGTTGGGTGACCCCAGGAAGACCGTGAAGGAGCCCAGGAAGACCAGGATCGGCAGAGCGCGCGCGGTGCCCGCCGTCCTGGACGTCCGCGCGGGATGTTCGACGGCGTCCACCCACCGATCATGTTACTCCCACGTACGGCGAACGGCGCCACGACCGGACGCCACGGCCGAACGGCGCCGGCCGAGCGGCACCGGCGCGCGATCGGCACGGGCGGTCCGCGATCAGCGCGGCGTGGCCGAGGCGTGCTTGAGCGCTTCGCGAATGTCTGGGTGCTCGTCGAGGAACGCCTGGCGGCTCTCGCGGCTGATCTCCACCACCAGGTTCGCGTCGCGCAGAATCTTGGACTGACATCCGAGGCGCGAACTCGCGCGCACGTCGAAAGCCTTGTCCATGATGTCCTCTTCGCGCTCCGACGCCGCCTCCAGAACCGCCAGCCCCTCCTTCACGTAGACGTGGCAGGTGGAACAGGCGCAAACCCCACCACAGGCGGAGCCCACCTGGGCGTGCGCCTTTTGCGAGGCCTCGAGAATGCTGGTTCCCACCGGCACCTCGATCTCGATCCCGTCCGGTTCGAATCTGACTTTGGGCATCGGTTTATCTCGCGCACTTCATCTAGTGTGAATGTCCGGCGTGGCTGCCGGCGCGGGTCGCCAGATCGCGCTTCGACGCCGTTTCGTCGGCCTTGGCCTCGACCGCCGCCACGTCCTTGCCGCGCAGCCCCTGCGCGATGGCGCGGTTCATCCGCCGTCCGGCGAATTCCTTCGAAGCTTGGTCCACGGCCTCGACCCCCCGGCGAATCGCGTGGTGGTCGCCGCTGGCCTCCGCCGCCGACAGCGCCGACAGCGCCGCCTCGATCGCGATCCGGTCCGCGTCCCTCAGCAGCTCCGGTGAATCGGCCATCGCGACGCGCACCGCCGCGATGATTCCTTCGGCCTCGATCTGCTGCTCGGCCAGCAGGCGCGCCTTGATGTCCGCCTCGGCGTGCGCGAACGAGTCGAGCAGCATGTGCTCGACCTGCTCGTCCGTCAGACCGTAAGTCGGCTTGACCTCGATCGCGGCCTCTTGTCCGGTCAGCTCTTCGCGGGCCGACACGCGCAGAATGCCATCGGCGTCGACCAGGAAGGTCACCTCCAGCCGCGCCATCCCGGCCGGCATGGGCGGAATCCCCTTCAACGAAAACCGCGCCAGCGAGCGGCAATCGGCGACCAGCTCGCGCTCGCCCTGCAAGACCTGCAGATCGAAGCCGGTCTGCTTGTCGGCGTAGGTGGTGAAGGTCTGCGTGGCACCGCAGGGGACGGTGGTGTTGCGGTGGATGATCTTCTCGACCACGCCGCCCATCGTCTCGATCCCCAGCGACAGCGGCACGACGTCGAGCAACAGCACGTCGCCTTGCCCCGCGCCGCCGGCCAGCACGTCGGCCTGCACCGCCGCGCCGAGGGCGACCACCTGGTCGGGATCGATGTCGGAAAGCGGCGGGCGACCGAAGAGCCCTTCGACGAAGCGGCGCACCACCGGCATCCGCGTGGCGCCGCCGACCAGAATTACGCCCGACAGCGCGGCGGCTTCGAGGCCCGCGTCCTTGAGGGCGCGGCGAACCGGTGACGCGCAACGCGCCAGCACCGGATCGACCAGTGCGTCGAGCTCGGCGCGGGTCAGCCGCGCAGTGGTGGCTCGCCCGCCGACCACGATCTCGATCGTCGCGTCGGCCTCGGTGGTCAGCTTTTCTTTGAGCGCCCGCGCGGCGTCGAGTAGCCGTCGGATGGTTCCAGGATCGATTTGCGCTCCGAGACCGAGCTGCGCGATGAGCGCGCCTGTGACCGCGCGATCGAAGTCGTCGCCGCCCAAGGCGGAGTCGCCGCCGGTGGACTTCACCTCGAAGACCCCGTCCTGCAGCTTGAGGATCGAGATATCGAAGGTGCCGCCGCCCAGATCGAACACCGCGAAGGTCCCCTCGGCTTGCTTGTCGAGGCCATAAGCCAGCGCCGCCGCGGTTGGCTCATTGATGAGCCGCAAGACCTCGATCCCCGCCAGGCGGCCGGCGTCGCGGGTGGCCTGGCGCTGCCCGTCGTCGAAGTAGGCCGGCACCGTGATCACCGCCCCGGCCAGAGGTCCGTCCAGCGCCGCCTCGGCGCGCGCGCGCAGCGTCTTCAAGATCTCGGCCGACACCTCGAGCGGCGTGACGGCGCGCCGGCCGCCGTTCACCGAAAAGCGCACCACGCCCTCTTCGGGCCGGGCGGGCGCGAAGAGATACGGTGTGAGCTGCCGGGTGGCCTCCGCGTCGCGCGGGCCGCGCCCCATGAAGCGTTTGACGGAGGCGATGGTGTCGCGCGGGAACTGGGGCGCCAGCCGATCGCGCGCCTCTGCCCCTACCACCACGCTGCCGTCGTCGGCGTAGTGGACGACCGACGGAACCAGCGCAACGCCGTCGTCGTTCGTCAGACAGACCGGCCGGCCGCCATCGACGATCGCCACCAAGGAATTGGTGGTGCCCAGATCGATACCGACCGCGCGTGTGCGACAGGCGTGCTTGACCCGCGACGCGCCGGGCTCGGAAATTTGAAAGAGCGCCTCAGCCACCGCGCGGCCCCGCTTCCGACATCGACAGCCCAGCCGAAAGCGCGGCGCCCTCTTGGTACGCCTCCGCTTCGTCCAAGAAACGCCGGTAGTAGCGCAGCGCGATCAGCGCGCGCGCCGCCTCGTCCAAGCCAGCCGCCTCGGGCGCCGCGGTCGTCCGCGGGTCGAGCGCCGCCGCGATGGTCTTCATCGCCTGCGCGGCCCGTCCACGCATCTCTTCCGTCAAAGCGGCGACCTTGGCGGCGTCGCCGCGTCGGCGGGCCTCTCCGAAGTCGTCGTGCAACTCCAAGATCTCCATCAGAAAAGCGGGCGGCACGGCCACCTTGCGCGTCAGGCGCTCGGCGCCGGCGCTCGGCTTCTGATCGTCGCCGGCGACGTCCACGCCCGCCAGCTCCAGCAAATACTCCGCCCGCCGCACGGGATCCTTGAGCGTGCGCCAAGCTTCGTTGAGCTGTACCGAGTGTCCCAGCGACGCCCGCCGCGCCCGTGGATCCGCCGTCGCGAACCGATCCGGGTGCAACCGCCGCGACAGCTTCTGATACGCCCCCTCCGCCGCCGCCAGATCAATCCCATACCGCCGCGGCATCCCCAACACCGCAAAATGA
>Ga0075522_10003959_pt1 | contig 10688 bp, 9 predicted proteins | sample NGEPerA_FD_74796 | JGI IMG/M metagenome (GOLD analysis project Ga0075522, IMG submission 74796) | Arctic peat soil microbial communities from the Barrow Environmental Observatory site, Barrow, Alaska, USA - NGEE PermafrostL2-A | ecosystem: Environmental > Terrestrial > Soil > Wetlands > Peat ...
GCGCCGAAATGTTCGAGGCCGAATTGAAATCTGACACGCAGTTGCGCCGGTCCCAGCTTGAGGAATTCGTCCGGACCTCGCGCGATGCAGCCCAGCAACTGGTGGCGAACCTGCATCGCGCCGGCGAGCTGATCCAGTCCTTCAAGCAAGTCGCGGTGGACCGCTCGCGGGCGGAACGCCGGCAATTCAGCCTGAGCGAGGCGACCGACCAGATCATCGCCAGCCTGCGGCCGGTTCTGAAAAAGGCCCCGATTACGCTGTCGGTCGAGGTCCCCGAAGGCCTGATGATCGATAGTTACCCGGGCGCTTATGGCCAGATTCTGACGAATCTCTTCCTTAACGCGGCCAATCACGGGTTTGCGGACGGGCGCTCCGGTGCCATCACGATCTCGGCAAGGCCCCGCGGCAGTGACGACGTCGAGATCATTTTTGCCGATAACGGGGCCGGAATGACCCCCGACGTGCAGCGCCAGGCCTTCGACCCGTTCTTTACGACGCGCCGCAACGAGGGCGGCACCGGCCTTGGCCTGCACATTGTCTATAATCTTGTCACCCAGCAACTCGGCGGCCGGATGATGCTGGATTCAAGGCCGGGACAAGGCACCACATTTCGCATTATCATGCCGAGAGCCGTCAAGGACGGCTCTCTAAACGCAGACCCAAGCGACGGGACCTTTCAATGGCCGAACAGGACGATGTCCTCCATTTGATCGACGATTCCGGGACCGCTCCGGAAGTATCGACCGCGCGCAAATGGAAGATCGCCGTGATCGACGACGATCAGGCCGTGCATGAAGGCACGCGGTTTGCGCTGAGCGACTACAATCTCAACGGACAGACGCTCGAAATCCTCTCCGCCTATTCGGCGGCCGAGGGCCGGACATTGATGCGCACGCATTCCGATATCGCCGCCGTGCTGCTCGATGTCATCATGGAAACCGACGCCGCGGGCCTCGATCTCGTCGAATACATCCGCAATGAACTCAAGAACGAGACCGTTCGCATTATCCTGCGCACCGGACAGCCCGGGCAGGCGCCGGAGCGCCGCGTGATCGTCCAGTACGACATCAACGACTACAAGGCGAAGACCGAACTGACGGCTGACAAACTGTTCACCTCGCTGACCGCGGCGTTGCGCAGCTATCAGCAGCTCGAGCGCATGGTGCAAACCCGGCGCGGACTGGAAATCATCATCGATGCCGCCTCGACCCTGTACGATTTCAGATCGATGCAGCGCCTCGCCGAGGGCGTGCTGACGCAAATCGCATCGCTGCTCAATGTCGATTGCGCCGGCATTCTGGTGCTTCGCGACGGCGGCGTGGTCGGCGATGATTTTTCCGTGCTGGCCGGTTCGGGTTGCTACAGCCGCTTCATCGGCACCGCAGGGTCCAAATCGCTCGACCCCGAGCTGCGGTCGATGGTGGAAGCCGCCTTCAGGCGGCGCAAGCATGAATTTGTCGATCACCGCTCGGTGCTTTACATTCGCACCGGCAGCGGACGGGAGGTCGTGGTGCTGCTGCAGGCCGAACGCGAGCTATCCGAAACCGACCGGTCGCTGGTCGAGATTTTCGGCAGCCGGCTTTCGATCGCGTTCGACAACGTGATTCTTTATCAACAGCTCAACGAGGCCAACACCCAGCTCGAGGATCGGGTCGCCCAGCGCACCCGCGCGCTGATGCAGGCCAACCGTAGGCTGTCGGCGCAATGGCTACGGCTGCAGCGCGCCAACGGATTCAAGAATGAAATTCTCGGCACCGTCGCCCATGATTTGAAGAATCCGCTCGGCGTCATCCTCGGCCGTACCGAAATGCTGACCGAATTGATCGGTGCCGGTTCTTCCAGGGAAAGCGTTACCGCGCAGGTCGAACATATCCGCGACGCCACAAGGCGACTGACCTCTATGGTCGATCATCTGATTTCCGACGCCATGGCCGACGCCTTCGATATCTCGATTCGCCGCGAGCCGGTCGACATCGCGGCATTGGTCACAGAGGTGGCCGATGCCAATCAGCCGCTGGCTGCCAACAAGCAGCAGACCATTACGCTGTCGGCGCCGCCGAACTTCATAACCATGTGCGATTCCGACCGGATGCGGGAGGCGATCGACAACCTGATCAGCAATGCCATCAAGTACAGTCCGATCGGCGGCAAGATCGCGGTGCTGGTCAATCGCGAGCAGAACAAGACAGTCATCCGCATCGCCGATGAAGGCGCCGGCCTCTCCCCCGAAGATCTTGGACGATTGTTTGGCCGCTTCCAGCGGCTCTCGGCGAAACCCACCGGCGGCGAAAGCTCGACAGGTCTTGGGCTTTCAATCGTCAAGCGTATCATCGACATGCACGGCGGCCAGGTGACGGCCGCGAGCAGCGGGCCGGGACAGGGATCGACCTTCACCGTGGTATTGCCCGCGACGGATGTGCCGTGACATGACCCAAAGTCCGCACATCATCATTGTCGATGACGAGGCGCCGGCCCGCGAGATGGTCGGCGAGTACCTCAAGATGCACGGCTTTGCCGTGACGTTGTGCGATGGCGGCAAGAGCCTGCGCAGCGCGATCGAAACCAACGTGCCCGATCTGGTGGTGCTCGACCTCAACATGCCCGAGGAGGACGGGCTTTCGATCATCCGCGATCTGAAGAGCCGCACCAATGTTCCCGTCATCATGCTGACGGCCACGGCGAGCCCGATCGACCGCGTGGTCGGACTCGAACTCGGCGCCGACGATTACATCGCAAAGCCGTGCGAGTTACGCGAATTGATGGCGCGGATTCGGTCCGTGCTGCGGCGCAGCTCTCCGGCCAGGATGCCGGCGGCAGCGCCCGAGGCAGCCGGCGCGAAGGCCGCCAAGGACCAATTGGTGCGGTTCGGAACGAAATGGCTCGATCTGGCGGCGCAGGCGCTGCGCGACGACGAGGGCAATGAACATCCGCTGACCGCTTCCGAATTCGGCCTGCTCAAGGTCTTCGCGGCCAATCCGAAGCGCGTGCTGTCGCGCGAGCGCCTGCTGGAACTGGCCAATGCGCGCGACAGCGAAGCCTTCGACCGTGCCGTCGACCTGCGAATTATGCGAATCCGGCGCAAAATCGAACCCGATCCGACCAAACCCGCGGTGATCCGAACCATCCGGGGCGGCGGGTATCTGTTCTCGCCGGTTGGCGAAAAGGCCTGACCTAGCCGGATCAGGTCTTTCATCCGCACTCGCGCCGGGAACGGATTCGACGATTGCTGCCCCGCTACCGATCCGTCGCGAACGAACAATCGGCGCCGCCGCCGGAATTATCCTTGATGACGTTCGGGTCCAGCGTGCAACTCAATTTTGTGACGGTCTGGATCATCGAGCCGGCCGCCCCTTCCGCGGTAGCGCCCGCAGCGGTCAATGTTGCGTTGACTTCATTGGCTTCACGACCCTTCAGGGTACGCTTGCCCTTATTGAAGGTCATTTCGCAGCCGCGCGCGGTGATATCGACATTACTGACCCGGCATATGATGGATTCGGCCGTGACCGTGAGCTTCTTTCCAGCCCTTGCAGTGCCATTGAACAGTCCCGCGATCGTTCTTTTTTCGTAAGCGCTCAGCAGCGGTGAATGCTGGGCTATCACGGCGGCCACCGCCAGCGCAGTCGATCCGGTCACACTCACCGGCGCCGCCGCCGCGGGCGTCAGGCCGAACGCCGCCAGCAGAAGTAAAGCGGCCGAGGTTCTAGTCACTCCATGCAACATGACAATTGCTCCCAAGATCGCGCGCCAGGATGAGATCAAGATCAGATCATGTGATGGTAGGTTGGGTTTATGTAAAACTGAAGATAGTGCGACGAGACAATATTGCGCAAAAAGACGTCCGGGAATTTTCCGATAAGAAGATTCTGTTCGTCGGCGCGATGATGCCAAGGCGGCGGATGCGCATCAAGCCTCGGCAGATCGTGCGCCGTTCAGGGAACGCGGTTGACACGAATGCGGCGCAATTCCAGGCAACATGCTTGCCGTCGATAAACATCCGCAGGGAAAGCCGGGCTTCAGCCGGACCTCTGGTCCGGCCGACCTCTGTTTGAACGGTGAATACACGGATGCGAACGGTTATTATATCGAACAAAGTTACCTTGCTGCTTTGTGGGCTCGCCCTTGCCTGGATAGCCGTATCGCCTGTGATCGCGCAGGACGCGCTCTTTCAAAGCCGGCAGGTCACGCCCGCCGGCGAATACACCTTTGGAATCGAAGGGCCGGCCGTCGACGCCAAGGGCGATCTATACGTGGTCAATTTCGGCAAACCGGGAACCATCGGCAAAGTGGCGGCCGGCGCCTCGCAATCGGAACTGTTCGGGGTGCTCCCCGAAGGAAGCGTCGGCAACGCGATCCGCTTCGATCGCGAAGGCCGCATGTTCGTCGCCGATTACAAGAAGCACAATGTCTTTCTCGTCAGTGCCGACGGCAAGGACATCAAGACCTATTTCCATTCCGACGATTTCAATCAGCCGAACGATTTGACCGTCGCGGCGGATGGCACGATTTACGCGAGCGATCCGCATTGGAAGCAGCACGATGGGCAAATCTGGCGGATATCGAAATCGGCCAATGGTGGGGCGATCGGTGAAAAGATGACCACCGAACGCAAGATGAGCACGACCAACGGCATCGATCTCAGTCCGGATGGCAAGACGCTTTATGTCGGCGAGTCCGATACGCGGGAAATCTGGGCTTACCGCATCGACGGCACGCGGTTGCTCTCGCCGAGACTGGTCAAACGATTCGCAGATTTCGACATCGACGGCCTGCGCAGCGATGCTGACGGCAATCTGTTTGTTGCTCGGATATTGAAGGGCACCATCGCCGAACTATCTCCACAGGGAAAGTTGAGGCGCGAGATACCGCTCACCGCGCCCGAACCGACCAACCTCGCCTTCGGCGGCACTGACGGGAAAACCATCTTCGTCACGCAGCGCAGGGGCGGATTCGTCGAAGCGTTTCGTACCGATCGTCCTGGGCGCGAATTCTGCCTTTGGGCTTGTCAGCGACGTCGATAAATTCACCATTGGAGTCAAGCGCGGCCGTCGCAGGCCCGCCGTTGCCAGATCGGGGTAACTCCGGGCTGAATTCCGCGTTCCAACGGCCTTCCCGGGATCGCTCCAAATCGCCTAAAACCCACACCATTCAAATTACTGACTTTTGCTGCCCAATTGTTTCGTCGCAGGGCCCGCGACGAAACAATTCTCCTGCGCATGAAACCATTTTCCGCTTTTGGTGCAGACATGCCGAAACGTTGGCTAACTATCAATTTACCCAACGAAACGCCGCCAAGCGGCGACCAAGTGGGAGCCTGTCATGCAGAACGTCGTCGCCATCAACGCCGCAGCTCGCCAGAGCATTATCGCCGCCCAAGCGACTTCGGATGAAATGCTGCTCGAAGGCATTGCGGATGGCGGTCGGACCGCCATGCATATTCTTTATTGCCGTCACAACATCCGGATTTACCGCTTCGTGCTTCGGATCGTGCGGGACACCACCTTGGCCGAAGATCTGGTCAGTCAGGTATTCCTCGACGTTTGGCGCACCGCCAGCCAGTTCGAAGGCCGCTCGCAAGTGTCGACCTGGTTGTTGTCGATCGCGCGCTTCAAGGCGCTCACCGCCTTGCGCCAGCGCCGACACGAGGACATCGAGCAGGAGGACGTCCTTGAAATGGCCGACGAGGCCGACACGCCGGAAGCCTCGCTGGACCGCAGCAGGACCAGTGCGATTTTGCGGGCCTGCGTCGCCAAGTTGTCGCCCGCGCACCGCGAGATCATCAATCTCGTCTATTATCACGAGAAATCGGTGGAAGAAGCCGGCCAGATCATCGGGATTCCCCAGAGCACGGTGAAGACCCGGATGTTCTATGCCCGCAAGCAACTCGCCGATCTGCTCCGGATCGCCGGCCTCGACACCCTGGCCGCCTGAGCCAATCGCAGGAATTCCGACCGAACTTTCAACCTCCCCAACACTTCCAACGACCCGGATGGGACATCCCTTCCGGGTCGCATTGGTGTCGGGGCTGCCTCCACGCTTCAACGATTCCATCGCGATCGGGAGCATGGTAAACATCCGTCGTCTCATGACAACGGATGGCGGCGATGTTCGAGGGCTGGGATGCCGTAGTGTTGGCCCGGGCGCAATTCGCATTCACGATGTCCTTTCACATCGTGTTTCCCGCCTTCTCGATCGGACTGGCCAGTTATCTCGCGGTGCTGGAAGGGCTCTGGCTCTGGACCGGACGCGAGGTCTTCATCAATCTTTTCAACTATTGGCTTAAAATTTTCGCCATCGCCTTCGGCATGGGCGTGGTGTCGGGTATCGTGATGTCCTACCAGTTCGGCACCAACTGGTCGGAGTTTTCCGACAAGACCGGCCCCGTGATCGGTCCGCTGATGGCCTACGAGGTGCTGACCGCATTCTTCCTCGAAGCGGGGTTCCTCGGCGTGATGCTGTTCGGCCTCGAGCGGGTCGGCCACAAACTGCACTTCCTGGCGACCTTGATGGTCGCAACCGGCACGCTGATTTCGGCTTTCTGGATTCTCTCAGCCAATTCCTGGATGCAGACGCCGGCCGGTTACGCCATCAACGCCGACGGCCAGTTCGTCGCCGCCGACTGGCTCAAGGTCATTTTCAATCCGTCGTTTCCCTACCGTCTCGTGCATATGGTGCTGGCAGCCTACCTCACCACCGCGCTGGTGGTCGGCGCCGTCGGCGCATTTCACCTGTTGCGCGATCAGCATCTGGCTGGCCCCCGGGTAATGTTTTCGATGGCGATGTGGATGGCCACGTTGGTCGCGCCGATCCAGATTCTCGCCGGCGATCAGCACGGCCTCAACACGCTGGAGCACCAGCCCGCCAAGGTGATGGCGATGGAAGGTCATTACCAGAGCCATCCCGACGGCGCGCCGCTGGTGTTGTTTGGCCTGCCGGATCAGGCCGCGGCCAAGGTCAGGTACGCCATCGAGATTCCGAAACTGTCCTCGCTGATTCTCAAGCACTCCCTCGATGCGCCGCTTGCCGGCCTCGATACCGTACCGCGCGAAAACTGGCCGCCGGTGCCGATCACATTCTGGTCGTTCCGGATCATGGTCGGACTGGGATTCCTGATCATGGGACTTGGGCTGCTCAGCCTTTGGGCGCGCTGGCGCGGTACACTCTACGAGTTGCGGCCGCTGCACCTGTTCGCGATGGCGATGGGCCCCGCGGGCTTCATCGCCGTGCTCGCCGGCTGGATCACCACCGAAACCGGACGTCAGCCGTTCACGGTATATGGGCTGTTGCGGACGGTTGAATCCGCGTCGCCGCTCGCGGCACCCGCGGTCGCCTCGTCATTAATCGGCTTCGTGATCGTGTATTTCGCGGTGTTCTCCGCCGGCGTGATCTACATTTTACGGCTGATGGCAGTGCCGCCGCACCACGGCGAACTGGGACCGCGCGGCGATATCCCGGCCCGCGCCGCCGGCATCACGCCAGCCGCCGCGGTGATAACGGAGGGATCGGCCGGATGAACGGTATCTTCGACATCGCGACCCTCTGGGCCTTCATCATCGCCTTCGCGGTCTTTGTCTATGTCGTGATGGACGGGTTCGACCTCGGCATCGGCTTGCTGTTTCCGCTATTTCCCGGGAAGACCGATCGCGATGTGATCATGAACAGCGTCGCGCCGGTCTGGGATGGCAACGAAACCTGGCTGGTGCTGGGCGGCGGCGGAATGATGGCGGCGTTTCCGCTGGCCTATGCGGTGCTGATGCCGGCGCTCTATACGCCCATGATCGCGATGCTGATCGGCCTGATCTTTCGCGGCGTTGCGTTCGAATTTCGCTGGCGAACCCTGAGCAAGCGAAACCGCTGGGATGTCGCATTTGCCGGCGGATCGCTGCTGGCAACCCTGGCGCAGGGCATCGCACTCGGCGCCATCCTTCAAGGCGTGCATGTCGAGGGGCGACATTATGCCGGCGGCTGGTGGGACTGGCTGACGCCGTTCAGCATTCTGACCGGCGTCGCGCTGGTGGTCGGTTACGGACTGCTCGGCGCGACCTGGCTCGTGCTGAAGACGGAGGGCACGCTCCGTGACAAAGCCTATCGGTTGAGTTGGCTTTTGTTGTTCGCGATGCTCGTCGCCATCGGCGCGGTCAGCATCGCCACGCCGTTCCTCCACGTCGGGTACGCGCATCGCTGGTTCACCTGGCCGAACCTCATCCTGACCGCGCCGGTGCCGATCGCGGTGGCCGGCGTGACGGCGCTGTTGCTTCGCAGCCTCGCCAACAAGCAGGATCGCCAGCCGTTCTTCCTGGCGCTGGCACTGTTTGCGCTTTCCTATGCCGGCCTCGGCATCAGCATGTGGCCCTATATCGTGCCGCAGAGCATCACGATCTGGCAGGCGGCCTCCCCGGAGAACAGCCAGATCTTCATGCTGTTCGGCGTAGCCGTGCTGGTGCCGCTGATTCTCGGTTATACCGGGTGGGCCTATTGGGTGTTCCGCGGCAAGGTAAGACCCGAAAGCGGATATCATTGATGCCCGCCGAGCCAAATCCGCGACCGCTGGCACAGCGCCTGTTGTGGTTCGTAGCGCTCTGGCTCGGTGGCGTCGGCACGGTGTCGATCGTGGCCTTCGGCTTGCGGCTGTGGATCGCGCCGAAATGAGCATTCGAACGCGCGCTTTCGCAGTCGGTCAATGCTGAAAATTGAAAGCATTCCAGCAACGTAGTAACCTCTCCGCCACGGACTGCTTGCCATCGAGCCAGACGTGAGATTTGATGGTTTCAGTGATTTGTCAGACGATGGTACAAACTCGGCGGCATCTTCGAGGAGAGTTTTGCATGATCAAGTTTCGTCACCTGACCTGGATGATGATTACGGCCGTCGGCCTGATGCTGTCGGTCTCGCAGAGCTCTGCCCAGCAGCCCGATGTCGGCGACCAGCCTGGCCTTCTGCCCGACGACTCCCTGCAATTGGCCCCGGAATTCCGCAAGCAGATGGTCTACTACCGCACCACCGAGGCGCCGGGCACCATCATCATCTCGACCGCGGAGCGCCATCTTTATCTGGTCCAGGGCAATGGCCGCGCGCTGCGCTATGGCATCGGCGTCGGCCGCGACGGATTCCAATGGCAGGGACTGTTGAGCATTACACGCAAGGCCGAATGGCCGGACTGGACGCCGCCGCCCGAGATGATCGCGCGCCAGCCCTATCTGCCCCGCTTCATGGCCGGCGGACCCGGCAACCCGCTCGGCGCCCGCGCGATGTATCTCGGGGCCACCGTCTACCGCATTCATGGCACCAACCGCCCGGATACGATCGGCACCGCCATCTCGTCCGGCTGCTTCCGGCTGGTCAATGCCGATGTTGCCGACCTTTATGATCGCGTTCCGGTCGGCACCAAGGTGATCGTACGGCAGAAGCCGTCGCTCTAGCTGCCGCGCCGCTCCACAGCCCATTCATTTTCCCGTTTATTGCGAGAGAAAAATCATGCGGACATTCCGAGGCGGCCTCCTGATCGGGCTGGTGATTGCGTTCGCGATCGCGGCTGCCGCCGTCACCTATGAACGATATGACACGCGAACCCTGAAGCGGACGATCCGGCGCGGCGAAGTGCTGTGCGGCGTCAATACCGGCCTGCCCGGCTTCTCGATTCCGGACGACAAGGGTAACTGGACCGGATTCGACGTGGATTTCTGCCGTGCGGTGGCGTCGGCCATCTTTGACGACCCGAAGAAGGCCAAATTCATTCCGCTCGATTCCAACGAGCGCTTCAAGGAGTTGCGAAACCGAAAGGTCGATATTCTCTCGCGCAACACGACATGGAGCATGTCGCGCGAGACCTCCGACGATCTCTATTTTCCGGCCGTGGCCTATTATGACGGCGAAGGATTCATGGTCCGAGCTGCGAAGAACGTCGATTCGGCGCTATCGCTCGACGGCAGCAAGGTCTGCGTGCAGTCGGACACCACCACCCAGCTCAACCTCGCCGATTATTTCCGCGCCAACAACATGAAGTACCAGGAGATGAAGTCCGCAAAACTCGACGACGTCATCAAGGCCTATGATTCCGGCCAATGCGACGTCCTGACGGCGGACGTGTCCCAGCTTTATGCACTGCGGCTGAATCTGGCAAAGCCCGGAGATAACGTCATCCTGCCGGACATCATTTCAAAGGAGCCGCTCGCGCCGGTGGTGCGCGAGCGCGACGACGACTGGATGTTGATCGTGAAGTGGACGTTGTATGCGATGATCAACGCCGAAGAACTCGGCGTCACGTCGAAGAACATCGACGAAGCGCTGAAATCGAAGAAGCCGGACGTGATGCGGCTGGTTGGAACCGAAGGCTCCTATGGCGAAGATCTCGGCCTGACCAAGGATTGGGCCGCGCGCATCATCCGCCATGTCGGCAATTACGGCGAAGTCTATGATCGCAACGTCGGCAGTGGATCGAAGCTCGGGATTCCGCGCGGCCTCAACCAGCTCTGGAACGCCGGCGGCATCCAGTACGCGCCGCCGATCAGGTAACGTTTGGGCCGTCATTGCTGTGCTAGGAGCGAAGCGACGAAGCAATCTACCCTTTTGCATGGATTGCTCACATGGGGAATGTGTATGTCAAGCGTGAGCAGTCACCTTTTTGTTCGACTGCGGCCACCTCTTCGTCCCGACCGCGGGCTGTGCCGGATGACGCGCGCAGATCAAGTCAA
>Ga0075522_10003960_pt1 | contig 10686 bp, 11 predicted proteins | sample NGEPerA_FD_74796 | JGI IMG/M metagenome (GOLD analysis project Ga0075522, IMG submission 74796) | Arctic peat soil microbial communities from the Barrow Environmental Observatory site, Barrow, Alaska, USA - NGEE PermafrostL2-A | ecosystem: Environmental > Terrestrial > Soil > Wetlands > Peat ...
GGCCCGGGCCGTGTAGGGACCGACCCCGGGTAGGGCCAGCAGCGACTCGAGGTCGTCGGGCACCGCCCCGTCGTGCACCTCCACCACGATGCCCGCCGCCCGGTGGAGGTCGCGGGCCCGACGGTTGTAGCCCATGCCCTCCCAGGCGATCAGCACCGCGCCCAACGGTGCCTCCGCACAGGCGATCGGGGTCGGGAACGACCCGAGGAACCGGCGGTAGGCGGGGATCACCCGGGACAGCTGGGTCTGTTGCGCCATGGTCTCGCTCACCAGCACGGCCCACGGGTCACGGGTGGATCGCCAAGGCAGGTCGTCGCGCCGGGTGGCGCCGCCGCCGGACGCACCCCATGCCTCGATGGCCGCCCCGAGGGCGCGCACCCGGGTCGGAGCGGGCGTCGTCACCGGCCCGGTTGGGGGCTCAACCCCAGACGTCGTCCCCGTAGGGGCGACGGCGCTCGGGGGCGAACGCCTCCTTCCACACCATCACCTTGCGCCGGAAGAAGCAGACCTCCTCGCCGCGCTGGTTGAAGGCCTTGGTCTCGACCGTGACCACGCCCCGGTCGTCCCGTGATGTCGACTCGACCTTCTCGATGACCTTGGTCTCGGCGTAGATCGTGTCCCCGTGGAACGTGGGTGCCCGGTGCAGGAGCGACTCGACCTCGAGGTTGGCGATCGCCGCGCCGCTGACGTCGGGCACGCTCATACCGAGGGCCAGCGAGTACACCAGGTTGCCGACCACCACGTTCTTCTTCTGCACCGACTCGTGCTCGGCGAACCATGCATTGGTGTGCAGCGGGTGGTGGTTCATGGTGATCATGCAGAAGAGGTGGTCGTCCGCCTCGGTGATGGTCTTGCCCGGCCAGTGCCGATAGACGTCGCCAGGGACGAAGTTCTCGAAGTAGCGGCCGAACGGGCGGTCATACGTCGTCATGACCGCCGATAGTAGGCCGGTCGGGGGCGGCTCCGACCGGTCGCCGTACGTCAGGCGGCGGGGAGCGGTCGGGTGGTGAAGGCCAGCACCCAGTCGGGGTGGCTCTCGCCGTCGATGGCCATGCGCCAGGTGTACCGGGTCCCCGGGGTCAGGGGCAGGGGACCGAGGTTGACGGCCAGGGCCACGTCGACGGGTGAGCCCTCGGGCACGTCGGTGGGACGCCCGACGGTGAACTCGCCGCGGACCTCGACCGGGTGGTCGCCATCGGGGGTGGGGACCAGCACCGGGCCCCCGTCGGCGTCCTCCAGGTACAGCTCCCAGTGGTGGGCGGCCTCCGCCTCGTGCCATCCGACATCGATCTTCAGAGCGATGGCGGACGGGACGGGGTCGGGCCCGGTCATGCTCCACCCGCCCCCCAGGACGTAGAGCTTGCCGTCGGCCACCTGGGCGGAGTCACAGAGGATCATGGTTACCTTCACGGGACAGGAGGCTACCGGTCCGCCGGGGCCTCCGGCTACGCCGGGTCGGCCGCCGGGTGGACGTGCCGGAGCCGGAGCGGTCCGTGACGCAGTGAACTCGCGAGACCTGCCGGTAACGTTGCGGGATGGAACTGCGAGGCCTGCGCGACGACGTCTACCGGCGACCGCTCGCCACCGCCCTCGACCGGTTGGGGATCGGGCCGGGCTGGACGTGCGTCGACGTGGGCGCCGGCGGGGGCGACGTGTCGGTCGCCCTGGCCGAGATCGTCGGGCACGACGGCCGGGTCTATGCCGTCGACTCCGACCCGACGGCCCGGGACGAGGTGGCCGCGGCCGCCTCCGCCCACAGCCAGGTCCTGGCCATCACCCAGGCCGGCGAGGACCTACGCCTGCCCGAGCCCGTCGACCTGGCGTTCTGCCGCTTCCTCCTGATGCACGTGGCCGACCCGGCGGTGGTCCTCCACCGGATGGCCGCCGCGGTGAGGCCCGGCGGCTGGGTCGTGGCCCAGGAGCCCATCACATCGGCGGGCCGGATCGCCGGCCGGCCGTTCTCGATGCCCGACGCCCGCCACCCCGACATCGGGGCTCTCCTCCCCTCCCTCGTCCGCGATGCCGGCCTCGAGATCGTGGATGCCTGGGCCGAAGCTCCCGCCGGAGCGGGGCCCGGTCCGGTGGCCGACTATCTGGAGCTGCTCACCGAGGTCGATCCCGGCGACGACCCGGTGGTGCTCCCGCCTCTGGTCACGGTGGTCGCCCAGCTCCCCGTCGCCTGACCGGCACCCGGGAGGAGGGAGGCAAGACGGCGGGGCAGCCCGTTATCCTTGTGCGGTGACCTCCGACACCGTCCCCGCTCCCGACCTCCTGGCTGCCACCGACGCCACCGCCGTGGCCAAGGCGGTGGTCGACGCCGGTATCGCCGGCCTGCGGGCCGCCGGTGGTCCGGACCAGGCCCAGGTGCTCGCCTACGACGTCTCCCATGCCGCCGCCGCGGTGCGCACCGCAGAGTCCGTCCTCACCTACGGGGCCCACGGCGACACTGAGGCGCGTATCGCCTGCGCCTTCGTGGCCGACGCCTTGGCCGACTTGGCCGCCCGGATCGTCGGCCGCTCCGCCGAGTGGGGCGTGGCCGTCGACTGGATGGCTCGGGCCGAAGCCTTCGTCGCCACCTATCGCCACCCGGGCTACTTGGCCTCACTGGCCGAGGTCCAGGGCGACCGCCACCTGGACCCCGACTTCGACCTCGTCCGCGACACGTTCCACCGGTTCGCCGACGAGCAGATCCGACCCCGGGCCGAGCACATCCACCGGGCCAATACCGACATACCCGAGGAGATCATCTCCGGCATGGCGGCAATGGGCGGCTTCGGCATGTCGGTCCCCGAGGAGTACGGGGGCTTCGCCACCGAGGGCGACGCCGACTACCTGAGCATGGTCGTGGCCACCGAGGAGCTGACCTGGGGCTCGCTGGGTGCCGGCGGCTCGCTCATCACCCGTCCCGAGATCCTGACCCGGGCCATCGTCAAGGGCGGGACGGAGGACCAGAAGCAGTACTGGCTCCCGAAGCTGGCCACAGCCGAGGTGCTCGGCGCCGTGGCCGTCACCGAGCCCGACTTCGGATCGGACGTCGCCGGGGTGATGCTCTCCGCCACCAAGGTCGACGGCGGCTGGATTCTCAACGGCGTGAAGACCTGGTGCACGTTCGCCGCCCGGGCCAACGTCCTGCTTCTTCTCGCCCGCACCGATCCCGACAAGTCGAAGGGCCACCGGGGCCTGTCCATCTTCCTCGTCGAGAAGCCCCCGGCCGACGGCCACGGCTTCACCTTCACCCAGGAGGCCGGCGAGGCCGGCCGGCCCGCCGACTCATCGGGGAAGATGGAAGGGCGGGCCATCGACACCCTCGGGTACCGGGGCATGCACTCCTACGAGGTCTCCCTCGAGCGCTGGTTCGTGCCCGACGCCAACCTCATCGGCGGCGAAGACGGACTCGGCCAGGGCTTCTACCTCCAGATGCAAGGATTCGAGAACGGCCGCCTGCAGACCGCGGCCCGGGCGGTGGGCATCATGCAGGCCGCGTACGAGGCGGCCGTCGAGTACGCCAACAACCGGGTCGTCTTCGGTGCGCCCATCGCCGAGTACGAACTCACCAAGGTGAAGCTCGCCCGCATGGCCGTACTCATCCAGGCGTCCCGCCAGTTCGCCTACGAGGTGGCCCGACTCATGTCGAAGGGCGAGGGTGTCCTCGAGGCGTCGATGATCAAGGCCTACGTGTGCCGGTCCGCCGAGTGGGTCACCCGCGAGGCGCTCCAGATCCACGGGGGCATGGGCTACGCGGAGGAGTACCCGGTCAGCCGGTACTTCGTCGATGCCCGCGTCCTGTCGATCTTCGAGGGGGCCGACGAGACTCTCTGCCTCAAGGTCATCGCCCGCCGGCTCCTCGCCGGGGGCTGAGCCGCCGGCGTCCGGGCCCGATCGACGCGGCCGTTCAGGAGTCGGAGTTGACCCGGGTCAGCTCGATCGAGATCTGGTCATCGGCCAGTTCCTGGCCCGAGAAGACGCAGTCGAACGCTTTGGCCACCCGCAGCACCATCTCGGTATTCGAAGCGCTGACCGCCATGTGACAGGCGCCGTCCGCGCTGAGCCGCTCCCACAGGATCCCGATTTCGAAGCCGCGCTGGAACTCGGGGTCGTCGGTGTCGAACTGCAGGACGGCATCCATGACTCCAATATCGGCCGGTCCGCTCCATTCCTTGACCCCCCGTGCCCTTCGATGCCTGTTGACGCACCGTCCACGGGGGTCGACGATGGGTCGGTGGCCGACGCGACGAGATCCCTCCTGAGCCAATTCCTGGCCGCCCTCGGCTCCGACGCCGACGTGGCAACGGTGGGCCTGCCCGCCGGCGGATCCCTCCCCTCGGCGTTCGCGGTGAGCGACCTCGCCCAGGCATCGATCGGCGCGGCCGGAGCGGCCCTGTCCGGGTTCGTCGCCACCGCCGGGCACCCGCCCTCCGTCACGGTTGACCGGGACCTCGCCTCGGCGTGGTTCTCCTGGTCCCTTCGACCCGACGGGTGGGAGGTGCCGGCGCCGTGGGACGCGGTGGCCGGCGACTACGCCGGCGAGGACGGATGGATCAAGCTCCACACCAACGCGCCGAGCCACCGGGCCGCCGCCCTCGCCGTACTCGGCGCCCCGGGCGAACGATCGGCGGTCGCCGAGGCCGTGACCCGCTGGAAGGTCGAGGACCTCGAGGCCGCGGTGGTGGAGGCGGGTGGCGCCGCCGCGGCACTGCGCCCGGCGGGCGCATGGGACCTCCATCCCCAGGGTGCCGCGGTGGCCGGCGAGCCCCTCGTCCATGTCGAACGGACGTCGGCGGACGATCGGGCTCCGGGGCACCTCGACCCGGAGCGCCCGTTGACCGGCGTCCGGGTGCTCGACTTGACCCGCGTCCTGGCCGGACCGGTGGCGACGCGGCTGCTTGCCGGATGGGGGGCCGACGTGCTGCGCATCGACCCGCCCGGGTGGGAGGAGCCCGGGATCGTCCACGAGGTGACCCTCGGGAAGCGGTGTGCCCACCTGGACCTGACGGCGGACGGTTCCCTCGAGCGGTTCCTCGCCCTGCTGGCCGGTGCCGATGTCCTGGTCCACGGGTACCGACCGGGTGCACTCGACGGACTGGGGCTCGGACCCGCGGTGCGCGATGCGGCCCGACCGGGCCTGGTCGACGTGAGCCTCGACGCCTACGGATGGACCGGGCCCTGGGCCGGTAGGCGCGGGTTCGACAGCCTCGTACAGATGAGCTCGGGCATCGCCCATGCCGGCATGGTCGCAGCCCGGAGCGACCGCCCCGTGCCGCTGCCGGTGCAGGCCCTCGACCATGCCACCGGTTACCTGCTGGCCGCCTGCACGCTGACGGGGCTGACGTTTCGCCGCCAGGACGGCCGGGGCAGCCGGTGGCGCACGTCGCTGGCCGCCATGGCCCGCCGGCTGGTGGACACCGGCATCCGGACGTCGATCGAGGGGGACGGGATCGACCCGGCCGGCCCGTCACCCGACGCAACGGTCGAGCGCACGGCGTGGGGCGACGCGCGGCGGTTGCCTTCCCCGGTGGCGGTGGAGCGCGCCCCATTGCGATGGGACCTGCCCGCCGGTCCGCTGGGAACGGCCGAGCCGCGCTGGCTCGGGAACTGAGACCGGTCAGTCGACGGGCGCGGTGGCCACGGTGTCGCGGGCGATCTGGTCCGCCAGGTCCGCCGGGGTGAGCTGCTCGGACAACAGCCGGTCGAAGCGGACCGGGTCGCCCGCGGTGAACGCCCGGCACAGGGGGAAGCCCTCCACGTAGCAGGTGAGGTAGGCCCGCCACGTCGGGTGGGTGAGGAACTCGACCGCCTTGGCCGCCCGGTCGCGGGGCAGCAGTCCCCAGCGGGCCACTTCGTCGATGACCGTCTCCGGGTCGGCACCGTCCTCGTGGAGGCGGAAGGCGGCATTGGTGCGGACCGCGCCCAGCGCCTCGCCGGCGTCGGCCACCGCGGCGACCACGTCGGTGTCGTAGCGGATCCCGAGCGGCCGAAGGTGCTCGGCCACCGTCGATTCAGGGTGTCGGCCCCAGACCACTTCCAGCCCGAGGTCGGCCAGGCCCTCGGCCAGGAGGCACTGGGGGGTGCCGACCAGGAAGATGGACTCCTCCCACCACTGCCGTCGTCGGACGAGGCCCACCTCCTTGCGGGTGTGCTCGGTGTGGTGTCCGGGATAGGCCTCGTGGGCGACCAGGTGGGCGAGGCCGGTGGACAGCACCGGCAGGTCGGTGTTGATGGCTACCCGGCTCCGCAGGTCGCCGAGGTAGTAGTTGAACCCCGACCAGGGCTCGTCGGTCACCAGTTCGAACTCGATGTGCTCGCCCTCGGGCAGGCCGAACAACTCCCGGGTGCGGTCGCGCAAGGAGTCGGCCAGCGTGTCGACGGCCCGGCGGAGCAGGTCGACCGGCACGGCGTGCGACTCGCGCCAGGACACCAGGCGGTCGGCCAGCGGCCCCGATCCGGGGAGCACCTCGTCGAGCTGACGATGAGCCTCGGATAGCGCCTCCTCGTCCACCCGGTGGGGCCGGACGCCGTAGCAGGCCTCGACCTCGTCGGCGTAGCCGATGGGCTCATCGGCCAACTTGGCGCACGTGGTGGCGAGGCCCCTTACTTGAGCGGCCATCCAGTGCCGGCGGGCCGGGGCCGCCGAGTCCTCGGGCCCGGACGCCGGGTCGAGCGGTGCCCCCGACTCGAGGTCGGCCAGCAATGCCCGGGCCGAGGCCAGCAACTGCTCGGGAGGGACGACCGGCTCGGCCGCCACGACCCGTTCCAGGGCGGGCGGACCGTAGTAGGCGTCCACCATGCCGTCGATGTGGCGGCCCAGGCGCAGTCCGAGCGTCAGGTAGTCCTCGACGGGTCCCGCGTCAGGCACGACGCTCACCCCGCTCAGCCGAGCTGCGCCCGCAGGAACGCGACGGTGCGCTCCCACAACAGGGCGGCAGCCGCGGCGTCGTACACCTCGGGGCGGTCCTCGTTGAAGAACGCATGGTCCACGCCGGGGTAGCGGTGGAAGGACGCCGTCTTGCCGAGGCCGGTCAACTCGGCCACCAGCGCGTCGGCGGCGGCCGGGGAGAAGGAGCCGTCGAGCTCGGCCACATGGCCCTCGACCACCGCCTGCAGCTTCGAGTAGTCGGGCTGGGCGTCGGGCCAGGGGATGACCCCGTAGGCCGGCACTACGGCGGCGACGGCGTCCGGTCGCTGGCAACCGAGGACGAGGGCCAGTCCGCCCCCCATGCAGAAGCCGACGACACCCACCGAGGATGCGCCGGTGCGTCGCAGGAGCTCGTCGACGCTTCCGCTCAGCTGGGTGGCCGCCTCCCCCATGTGGAGGGCCATCATGTGCTTGGCCGCTTCGTCGGGCTCGGTGAGCGGGACGGCGGTGCCCTGGTAGAGATCGGGGGCCAGTGCGGTGAAGCCGGCCTCGGCGAACCGGTCGCAGGTGCGCGTGATCTGGTCGACGAGGCCCCACCACTCCTGGATCACCAGGACGCCGATGGTTCCTTCGGAGCCACCGGACGGGACGGCCAGGTAGCCGTGCGAGTGACTGCCGTTGCTCGGAAATTCGATGCGTTCTCCCATGGGCTCGACCCTACTCGCCACAGCCCGGGATTCCTCGGTGAAACGAGTGGGTCGGCGAGGCCACGATTCACCGATCTGCAGCCGATCGGTCGAGGGTTCGCCGGAGAAAAGCCCAGTTCAGGGCCTTAGGTTGCCGGGGTGTCCTTGTGACCGAGTACCCCGTCGACTACCATCAACCCGCATATGACTCACGCCGAGCAGTACTCGACGGTCGAGCCAGGTGCCTGCCCCGCACGCCGCAACAGGACCCGCAACCGGGTGTTCGCGACGATTGCAATGGCCTCCGCTCTCGGAGCCACATCGGTGGTCTTCATGAGCACCACACCTGCCTCTGCAGACCAGATCTCCGATGCCAAGGCCCAGGCTGCGGCCATCACGGCCAAGCTCAGCGCGGCCCAGGCCCAGATCCAGGCCCTCACCGGCCAGGTAAACCAGGCCGACTACAAATTGTCGCAGCTGCAGGGCCAGATCGCGGCCAGCCAGGCGCAGATGGCCAAGGACCAGCACGAGGTGGCGACGGACCAGGGCCAGCTCCGCACCCAGGCCATCGCCGACTACACCAGTTCGGGGACGTCGAGCACGGCCACCCAGCTGTTCACGTCCAACGTGAACACCAGCGGCATCCGGTCCGAGTACTCGTCGATCGCCACCGGCAACGTGACCTCGACGATCGACCACCTCCACACCGCCCAGGCCCAGCTGTCCGCCACCCAGTCGTCGCTCGAGCAGCAGAAGTCCCAGGCGCAGTCGGAGCGCAACAGCCTGTCCTCGGCCCAGGACCAGGCCGCCGCACTCGCCACCCAGGACAAGTCCACGCTGGCCAGCGTGGACGCCAACATCCAGACGCTGGTTCAGCAGCAGCAGGCCCAGCAGCAGCAGGCCGCGGCCGCGGCAGCCGCGGCCGCCTTCAACCAGAAGGTCCAGGCGGCAAAGGTGACCCAGGCGACCCAGGCGACCCAGGCCCAGCAGGCCACCGGCGGTGGCCAGTCGTCGGGAGGTGGCCAGTCGTCCGGCGGCGGCACGGTGACCACCCCGTCGGCTCCCCCACCGCCACTGGCGCCCGGTGCACAAGGTGCCGTCCAGGCAGCCGAGGGTGAGATCGGCGTCCCCTACGTCTGGGGCGGCACCACCCCGGCCGGTTTCGACTGCTCGGGCCTGGTGATGTGGGCCTACGCCCAGGTCGGGATCAGCCTCCCCCACTACTCCGGCGGGCAGTACGACGCCACCACCCACATCTCGATGGCCAACATCCAGCCGGGCGACCTCCTCTTCTACGGTCCCGGCGGCAGTGACCACGTCGCCATGTACGTCGGTGGCGGCTCGATGATCGAGGCTCCGTACACCGGGGCCAACGTGGGGATCACCGGTGTCCGGACCGGCGGCCTGGCCGGCGTCGGCCGGGTGGGCTGAGCCGGGCCTCCCCGTCGTCGGAGTGGCGGGCCGACTGCGGCCCCGCCCTCCCGGCACCCACCCATGGCCTTCGGCCAACCATCCGGACCGCCGGCCACCGCGCGTCAGCTCCGTGAGCTGACCGCACTGGTCGAGGCCGCGGGCCACACCGGCTTCAAAGATGCCCGGGGCCCGCTCGGCCTCAACCAGCGTCAGGCCGGGGGGCGTTTCACCCAGGATGAGGCGACCGAACTCATCGCCCGACTCGAAGCCGAGTCCGAAAATGCCGGCGGCGCCGAAGCCGATGACGCCCCCAAACGTGATGCGGTCGTGCGCACGTCGCCGGGATGGACCGGACCCAAACGCCCCACTGCATCGGCTCCGGTCCATCCCGCGCCACAAGCCGCGCCACCGGCCGCGTCACGGCGCCAGAGCCTGGCCCGTCAGCTGGAGCGCGTCCCCGAGGACCTGCTGGTCGACGAGCTCCGGCGCCGCGGCTGGACCGTCACCTCCCCCTGAGGCGGGGGCTGTCCACCGCCACTGCGGTGCGCCCGGTCACAAGGGCGTCACCCCTGGTCGTGGGCGGCGAACTCCTTCGGCGGCATCTGGCCCACGGTGCCTCCGGCCCGGGGCCCGGGCGGGCGGGCGAACCGGAACGCCAGGGGCTCACGTCCGGCCTGGATGACCATGGCCTCGCCGGTGGACCCGCCGGACAGGAGGTCGACCACGGCGGCCGACACCGTCTCGACATCGATCAGTGGGAACCCGCTCGACTCGAGGACCTCGCGCATGTCGGCGATCAGCGGGGTGTCGACGATGCTCGGGCACACGGCGTTGATGGTGATGTCCCGCTCGCCCAACTGCGGGCCGAGTGACCGCACCAGACCCACCACCGCGTGCTTGGTCAGGCAGTAGATGGGGTCGGGTGAGAAGCCGATCAAACCGGCCAACGACGCGGTGGCCACGATCGACCCACCGCCTCGCTCCACCATGGCCGGCACCACCGCCCGTACCCCGTAGAAGACGCCGTCGACGTTGACGCCGGTGGCGCGGTCGTAGGTCTCGTCGGTCACCTTGGTGATGTCGGCCTCCCCGGTCGTCACCCCGGCGTTGAGGTGGGCCAGGTCGATCCCACCGAAGCGCGCGGTCACAGCCTCGACGATGCCCGGCCACTCGTCCGACCGACCGACATCGGCCTGGAGGGCCAGCCCGTCGAGCTCACCGGCCACCCGCTCGGCCGCTTCGGCGTCAAGGTCGACGACGGCCACCGACACGCCGGCCGCGGCCAGCCGCGTGGCCGTGGCCAGGCCGATGCCCGAACCCCCGCCCGTCACCACTGCAACCTTGCCTGCCAACGAACCCATGGCGTCACCTCTGCGCTTCCGCTCGGGCGGGGCCCATGCCGTGGTCCCCGCATCCCCTGTCCACCGCCCAGCGATGGCCCGGCGAGGCCACCCTACCGGCACCCTGAGGCATACTGAGGGCCTGGTCGGCACCCCGGGGCTCACCCGGCGGCCCGGCTCACCACGCCATGAGACCGATACCCGTCGCCTTCCACATCTGGTTCCTCGAGGTCCACACCTACGGGATCGGCCTGGCCCTGACCTTCTGGTTCGGACTCCGCTACACCGAGCGGCGCCTACGCGACCGCGGCTACCCCACTGAGTGGGTGACCGGGATGTTCGTGTGGGTCATCGTGTCCGCCATCGTCGGGGCCCGGGCCATGCACGTCCTCAC
>Ga0075522_10003962_pt1 | contig 10683 bp, 12 predicted proteins | sample NGEPerA_FD_74796 | JGI IMG/M metagenome (GOLD analysis project Ga0075522, IMG submission 74796) | Arctic peat soil microbial communities from the Barrow Environmental Observatory site, Barrow, Alaska, USA - NGEE PermafrostL2-A | ecosystem: Environmental > Terrestrial > Soil > Wetlands > Peat ...
CGGCGCATGCGCCGCGGGTCGCGTCCTATGAGCATGCGATGCGGGAACGCTCGCGGCTGCTGCGCCCCACCGACCAAGGGGGCCCCCCGGACCCGGTCTGGCTCGACGCGCTCGAGGAGACTATGGCGGCGCAGGGCGTCGCGGTGGCGGCGGCCCGGCGCGACGCGGTGGAGCGGCTCGACGCGGCTTGCGCCACTGCCGGGGGTCCGTTCCCGCGCGCGCATCTCGGTATCGTCGGCGCTGTCGAGGGCTGGCTCGACGAATTGCCCGCGCTTGCCGCCGAGGAGCGCCTGAAGGCGGCGCTCAGGGAAGGCCGCGCCGCCGATGCCCCGGCCGGCGGCGCGACGGTCGGGCCGCACCGCTCCGACCTCGCCGTCACCCATGCCGAGAAGGGTATCGCCGCCGAAGGCCTGTCGACCGGCGAACAAAAAGCGCTGCTGATCTCGATCGTCCTCGCCCACGCCCGGTTGCAGCGCCAGACGCGCGGCGAGCCGCCGCTGCTGCTGCTCGACGAAGTGGCCGCGCATCTCGACGCCGGCCGCCGCGATGCGCTCTTCGAAACCCTGCTCGGCCTCGAAAGCCAGGTCTGGCTGACCGGCACCGAAACCGCCTTGTTCACGCCGTTGCGCGCCGCGGCGCGCTTCCTCTCCGTCAGCGATGGCGCCCTTTCCGAAACAACCTTCTGAACCCGATGAACGATACCGCGCACCCGACCGAGCCACAGCCCAACGGCGCCCACGGCGCGCTGCCGCCAAACGGCAATCCGCCGACCGGCGAGGCCGACGACGAGCCGCGGCTCTATGACGAATCCTCGATCACCGTGCTGCACGGGCTCGATCCGGTGCGCAAGCGGCCGGGCATGTATATCGGCGACACCGACGACGGCTCGGGCCTGCACCACATGGTCTACGAGGTTGTCGACAACGCGATCGACGAGGCGCTCGAAGGCTATTGCGACACGGTGTCGGTGACGCTCAACGCCGACGGCTCGTGCACGGTCACCGATAACGGCCGCGGCGTCCCGGTCGGCATCCACCAGGAGGAAGGCGTCTCGGCGGCCGAGGTCATCATGACCCAGCTCCATGCCGGCGGGAAGTTCGACCAGAACTCGTACAAGGTCTCGGGCGGGCTGCACGGGGTCGGCGTATCGGTGGTCAACGCGCTGTCGACGACCTTGGAGATGCGCATCTTCCGGGGCGGCTCGGAATGGTTCATGCGCTTCCACGACGGCGTACCCGAAGCGCCGCTCAAGGAGCTCGGCCCCGCCACGCTGTGGCCCGAGGGGTCGAAGCGCGAGGGCCAGAGGACCGGCACCGAGATCACCTTCCTGCCGAGCCCGCGGACTTTCACCTCGCTCGAATTCGACTTCACGACATTGGAGCACCGGCTGCGCGAGCTCGCCTTCCTCAATGGCGGCGTGACCCTGATGCTGACGGATTTGCGCGGGGTCGAGCCGAAAAGCGTCACCTTTCATTTCGAGGGCGGGCTGGAAGCCTTTGTCCAGTATCTCGACCGCTCGAAGCAGGCGCTGCATGCACCGTCGATCGCCATCAAGGGCGAGAAGGACGGCATGTTTGTCGAGATCGCGATGGAATGGACCGATTCCTACCACGAGACGATGCTGTGCTTTACCAACAACATCCCGCAGCGCGACGGCGGCAGCCACCTCGCCGGGTTCCGCGGGGCGTTGACCCGCACCGTCAATACCTATGCGACCGACAGCGGCATCGCCAAAAAGGAGAAGGTCGCGCTGTCGGGCGAGGATATGCGCGAGGGCCTCACCTGCATCCTCTCGGTCAAGCTGCCCGACCCGAAATTTTCCTCGCAGACCAAGGACAAACTGGTCTCGTCCGAGGTCCGCCCGGTGGTCGAGGGGATCGTCGGCGACCGGCTTACCCAATGGTTCGAGGAGCACCCCGCCGAGGCGCGCAAGGTCGTCGCCAAGGTGGTCGAGGCCGCCGCGGCGCGCGAGGCGGCGAGGAAGGCGCGCGACCTGACGCGGCGCAAGAGCGCGCTCGACATCGCCAACCTGCCGGGCAAACTCGCCGACTGCCAGGAGCGCGACCCGGCCAAGAGCGAGATCTTCATTGTCGAGGGCGACAGCGCCGGCGGCTCGGCCAAGCAGGGCCGCGACCGCCGCTTCCAGGCGATCCTGCCGCTCAAGGGCAAAATCCTCAATGTCGAGCGCGCCCGCTTCGACCGGATGCTCGGCTCGGCCGAGATCGGCACCCTCATCCAGGCGCTCGGCACCGGCATCGGCAGCGAGGATTTCGACGCCGAGAAGGCGCGCTACCACCGCATCATCATCATGACCGACGCCGATGTCGACGGCAGCCACATTCGCACGCTGCTGCTGACCTTCTTCTTCCGCCAGATGGCGGCGCTGATCGACCGCGGCTTTCTCTACATCGCGCAGCCGCCGCTCTACCGGCTGCAGCGCGGCAACGCCAAGCCGGTGTACCTGAAGGACGACCCCGCGCTCGAAGCCTATTGCGTCGAGACGGTGCTGCGCGACGCGGTCTTCACCCAGCACGACGGCGGGCAGCGCGCCGGCAACGATCTACGCGACCTGTTGGAGCAGGCGCGCACGCAGCGCCGCCTGCTGCTGCCGCTCGCCGCCAAGATCGGCAATGCCGGGATCGCCGAACAGGCGGCGATCGCCGGCGCCTTCTCGGGCGACCGGGCCGCGGCGGCCCGGCGCACGACCGAGCGCCTCAACCGGCTCGGCGACCCGCAGGACGGGCTATGGGAGGCCGAGACCGTCAACGACGACATCCTGTTCAGCCGCACCCGCCAAGGGGTCGGAGAGCGCCGCCTGCTCGAGACGACGATGCTCGCCGGCAGCGAAGCGCGCCGGCTCGACGCCGAGAGCGCGGCCCTGCGCGAGGTCTACCAGGGCCCCGGCAAGCTCGTCGCGCGCGAGCGCGAATACCGCATCACCGGCCCGACCGGCCTCGTCGAGGCAGTCATGGAACAGGGCCGCCGCGGCATCGACATCACCCGCTACAAGGGCCTCGGCGAGATGAACCCCGAGCAACTCTGGGAAACCACGCTCGACCCGGAAATCCGCTCGCTGCTGCAGGTGCGGGTCAACCACGCCGACTCGGCCGAGGAAACCTTCTCGACCCTGATGGGCGACCTCGTCGAACCGCGCCGCGACTTCATCCAGGCGAACGCGCTGAACGTGGCGAATTTGGATGTGTAGGCAGCCTCGTCAACCCCGCCGGGCGTAGTGAAAACGGCACATCATAATCTCGATCCGCTGTGCCTCCCCGGCGCCGACAATGCGGTAGACGAGCCGATGTTCGCCGGTGATTCGGCGAGACCACCAGCCGCTCAAATTATCCCGTAACGGTTCCGGTTTGCCGATCCCCTCAAACCGGCCGCGGCGAATATCGGCAATCAACGCATTGATGCGACGCACGGTGCCGCGGTCGGTGTCTGGCCAGTAGAGATAATCCGCCCAGCCGTCCTCCGACCATAAGAGGTTCATTCCTCTATTTCGTGTTCGGCGAGTTGTCCTGCCTTGGCCTGGGCAATCGATCGTAAAAGCCGCTCGGCATTCGTAGGATTGCTCAATAAGTGTAAGGTTTCCTCGAGGCTTTCGTATTCGGCGAGCGACATCAACACCACCGGCTCGCCGTTTTGGCGGGTCACCAAAAGCGGTGCGCGGTCGTCGCAAACCTTGTCCATGCGGGCTTTGAGTTTTTGTCGCAGCTGGGAATAAGAGACCGTATCCATCGTCGCCGGCCCTCCTGTTGTACTAAAATGAGTACAGATAAAGAGGGTGTCAATGACGCCGCCTTTAGCCCTTATTTCCCGGCATGCGCCCCGGAATAGGCGACGCGCCAGAGCGTGCCGTTGCCGTCTTCGCTGAAGAGGAGCGCGCCGTCGCGGGCGATTGCGACGCCGACCGGGCGGCCCCAGACGCTGCCGTCTTCGGTGACAAAGCCGGTCACGAAATCCTCGTACTCGCCGGTCGGCACGCCGTCCTTGAGGATCGCGCGGACGATCTTGTAGCCGGTGCGCAGATGCCGGTTCCATGAGCCGTGCAGCGCGGCGAAGGCGCTGCCGCGATACTCGGCGGGGAACATCGCGCCGTCGTAGAACGCCATTTCGAGCGGCGCCGAATGCGGCTGGAGCAGCAAATCGGGCACGGTAATTTTGCCGGCGAGGTCGGGGCGTTCGCCCTTGTGCCGCGGGTCTTGGCGATCGCCGATGTAATACCAGGGCCAGCCGTAGAACCCGCCTTCGCGCACCCGCGTCAGGTAATCGGGCGGCAGATTATCGCCGAGCCCGTCGCGCTCGTTGGTCGAGCACCACAGATCGCCGGTCTTCGGCTCGACCGCGAGGCCGACGCAGTTGCGGATGCCGGTCGCGAAAACCCGCCTGCCCTGCCCTTGCGGATCGAACGCCAGCACGTCGGCGCGGTCGGTCTCATCGCCCCAGGCGGCGCCGAGCGCATGCGCGTCCCGCCATCCTTCAGGCGCTTTCTTGGACATGCCCTCGGCGTCGTTCGAGCTTGAGCCGACCGACACGAACAGGCGCTTGCCGTCGGGCGAGAAGGCGATATCGCGGGTCCAATGGCCCGCGCCGCTTTCCGCGAGGCGCGGCACGATGGTTTCGGGCGGCGCGCTCGCCTTCAGGTCGCCGTTCCCATAGGGAAAGCGCAGAACCGACATCGTCGTCGCGACATAGACAAAGCGCGGGTCGGGGCCGGGCGGATAGAACGCAATGCCGAACGGCTCCGCGAGCCCGGCGGCGAAGACCTGGTTTTGCTCAGCCTTCGCCCCGCCAGCCGCGGCCCGCACCACCCGCACCCGTCCGGCCCGGCTCTCGGCGATAAAGATGTCGCCGTTGGGCGCGACGCGAATGGCGCGCGGAGCCTCGAGACGGTCGGCCAACAGCGAAACGGCGAATCCGGGCGGCGCCGAAAGCTGCGCCCCGGCCGGCCGCGCGATGATGCGCGCCGACTCGCGCGCCGCGGGGGTGGCGTAGGGAGCCGGCAGATCGGCGGCGGTTATCTTACGGAGTGTACCCGGCGCATCGGCTTTCCAGTCGCCGAATGCCGCCTGGCCGGTCAGGATTTGGGGCGGGTCGGCCGCCGCCAGGAAGATGGCGCTCGCACAAAGCCCGGCGCCGGCCAGCGCGGCTAGCTTCCACCCACGACCCAGCATCGCCCCCTCCCGTCGCCAAGTGCCCTTGGTCAACGGCAATGCGGCGCGCTTCTCCCGCCTTCTCCCCACAGAGCGAAGGCAATCATCGCATGGCGACCGGGAAAGCTACTCCGCGGCTTCCTTGATCGCGGCGGGCAGCGCCTCGGCGCCGGTCCAGGCATGCTCGGCGACATCGAAGAGCACACCCTCGGGGCCGTAGAGCTTGACCTCGAAACCGCCGGTGCGGTCCGGGTTCTCCTGGTCCATGTAATGGGTGCCGCCGAGCGCCTCGACCGCCTTCTGCGCCTCATCGATATTCTCGACGAGGATGCCGAAATGATGGAGGCCGGTGTAGTCCATGCCCTTGCCGATCTGGTCGCTCTTGAACTTTAGGATCGCCAGGTCGATCGTGCCGTCGCTGATGTGGTGGCCGTAAGCGAGCGTCCCGTCATTGCTGCTCACGAGCTTGAAATCGAACGCCTTGATATAGAAATCGGCCATCGCGTCGGGGTCTTTGCAGGCGATGGCGAGGTGGCGCAGCTTGGCCATGAATTTGTCTCCTTATTCGGCGGCTTGCTTGATCGGCGCGGGGAGCGGCTCCGAGCCGGCCCAGCCATGCTCGGCGATATCGAACAGCACGCCTTCGGGGCCGAAGAATTTCTTCTCGAAATACCCGGCCTGGTGACCGCCCTGGCCCTGGTCGATGTAGTGCTCGGCACCGAGGCTGTCGAGCTTCTTGGTGAACGCGTCGACGTCGTCGACCAGCACGCCGAAATGATGCAGCCCGCGATAATCCATGCCCTTGCCGAGCTGGTCGGTCTTGAACTTGAGGATCGCCATGTTGAGCGTGCCGTCGGAGAGGAACACGCCGTCGGCGAGGTGGCCGTTCGGCCGGCCGACTTCCTTGAAATCGAACGCTTTCTTGTAGAATTCAGCCATCGCTTCCGGGTCTTCGGCGGCGATCGCGATGTGACGGAGCTTGGGCATGGCGTCCCTCCAGAAATCGATGCTGGTCAGTTCTATCATGTCAGCGCGGAGAGCGAAATCTCGGCCAGCAGCCGCGCCAGGTTCTTGCCGACACACCCCAGCGCCTCTTCATGCGTAAACAGGCCGAAGCGGTCGAATTCCGGCAGTCGCGTGCCGTCCGCCAGGGTGAAGAATTCGCCGCAACTCAGCGTCTTCGGGTCAGGCAGGTCCGGCACGACCCAGGCGAACAGCGCCAGATCCTTGGTGCGCAGATAGGGAAACAACCCGATCTCGGTCAGGGCCTCCGGCGGCGCGGCGAGACCGGTTTCCTCCAGCAGTTCGCGGATCGCGGCGGCGGCAAAGCTCTCGCCCGGCTCGACCCCGCCTTTCGGGATGTCCCAGCGCGGCGAGCGGCTGGCATGGCCGAGCAACAGAAGCTGCCCGTCGGTGACGATGACGCCGCTGCTGACGGTTTTGGCCGGCACCTAACGGGTCGCCCCGCCGGAGACGCCGCCGTAGAAGCCGCCGAACCGGCCGTTGCCGGAGCGCCTGTCGCCATCGGCGCAGCCGGCGAGGACAACGCAGGCGAAAATCAAAAGCGCAGATGCCAATCGCATCACATCCCCGCCCCGCCTCCGCCGGCGCCACCGGATTCGCCGTGGACAGGCTCTAAATCGGCGCCGGGGGGCGGCTGATAGCCCGCCGCGACGCAGCCGCCGACCGCGACGCAGACAGCCAAGACGAATGCTATTCGCCAGCTCATTGCGCCGCCTCGTAGCGCCGCACCTCCTCGGCGTTTTGCGCGCGAAAGCGGGCGACCGCCGCGGCGTGCGCCGCCTGCTCGGCCGCGCCAAAATCGGCTTGCGGCCGGGGCTCGTCGTCGAAATGCCCGGAGCGGTCGATGCCGCGCACCAGCATCGCCGATTGGCGCACGCTGGCGCGGCAGGTCGCCGAGGCCGGGATGTAGCTGATGCCGAACCCGATCCGCCGGTCGTTCGACAGGTTCGGACCCGAGCGGTGGATCAGATGCGTGTGGTGCAGCGACATCTGCCCCGGCTTCAGGGTGATGAAGAGCGTGCCGTCGCGGGCGAAATCCGCGGTCACTGTCTGGCCGCGCGACAGGAGGTTGCTGTCGTCGGCGAATTGGCCGTGATGCAGTTGCCCCCGCCGATGGCTGCCCGGCACGACCTCGACCGCGCCGGATTCCACCGGCACCTCGGTCAGCGCCAGCCAGGCGGTGATGTGCACCGCGGGGTCGAGGCCGAAATAGGTCGCGTCCTGATGCCAGCTCACATAGGCCGGGTCGCCCGGCGATTTGGGCCAGATCGTGAAGTGGAAGAGGCGGATGTCGGGGCCGATGATGTCCTCGACCGGGTCGAGTAGCGCGGGATGCCGCACCAGCGCATCGACCCAGGGAAACAGGAGATGCGGCTTGAAATTATGGCCCTTGCCGAATTGCCGCCCGTCCTGCCGCTCGAATGCCTCGAGCCGGTCGCGAAATTTCCGCGCCTCCCGCGGGGTGAACGCGTCGATCGGAAAGAGGAACCCGTCGCGGTGATAGCGCGCGATTTCCGTGCCGGACAGCCGCTTTCCCATCAAAGACCTCGCTTCGGCGCTCGATCGATTATAACGCCTTTGCGAACGCCAGGCGCGTCCAAGTGACACTGGGCTGACGCGTGGACTCCACAACTTGGTTCAAAATCGGACGCAAGCCCAGCGGCTGCGCCAGCCGTATTGTCTCTTCGGCCGAAACCTCGAACATCCGCCGCCCGGGCGGCACCGGACCGTGCCGCAGTGACAGGGTCAGCGCGCCGCCCTCCCGCACGAGCGACGCGACATTGGGCATCGCCCGGCAGCGTTGCCGCGCGTCAAGGTGTATCCATACCGCAGTTAGCATGACGACGTCGAACAGCTCGTCTCGCGCTCGCAAGATAGGCAAATTCGGCAGGCTGTCGTCGAGCCATTCGATAAGCGGCGAGGGATGCAGCGCCATCGCGCCGCGGCGCAGCTCTTCGGTCGGCTCTACCGCAACAACGCTATGCCCCATCGCCGCGAAGCCAGCCGCATCCCGACCTGTGCCCGCACCGATATCAACGACGCGGCAGGGAGCATCCGGAATCAAATAACGGATGAGCCGATGGGCGTCCCAGAACGAGATGCTTTCGTAGCGTTTGAGCAGGTCCGGAGCCTCGTTCGCATAGTTTTCGGTGCCGCTGACCCGAACAGACTTCACCCGATACCCTCCGCCCATAGCGTATCACGAGGCCGATCATAGCTTGTTTCGCGGCTTGTTCCGGGGCCTACTTGAGCGGCGAGCCAGCTCCGGGAGAGAGGCACACGATGTCGCACGAACGCCGCTGCTATCGCCCGCTGATCATCGGACGGCAGGGCGCCTCCGCGGCCAACCATCCGCTCGCGGCGCAGGCTGGGTTGATGGCGCTGCGCGGCGGCGGCAACGCGGTCGACGCGGCGGTGGCGGCAGCGCTCGCGCTCGGGGTGGTCGAGCCGATGATGTCGGGGCTCGGCGGCGACGCGTTCTACCATGTGTTCGATGCCAAGAGCGGCCGCGCGGTGGTGTTCAACGGCACCGGCCCGGCGCCGCGCGCCGCCACCGCGGAGCGCTACGCCGCCGGCATCCCGCGCACCGGGCCGCTGTCGGTGTCGGTGCCGGGGATGCTCGCCGGGCTCGAGATGATGCACCGTGAGTACGGATCGCTGCCGTGGGCGCCGCTTTGCGCCGAGGCGATCCGGCTGGCGCGCGACGGCTTTGGCGCGACGCCGCATTACCGCCATTTCGCCGGCGAGCATCTCGATTGCCTGCGCGCCGACCAGCGCAGCGCCGCGGTCTTCCTGCGCGATGGGGAGGCGCCGCGCGTCGGGACCACGATCGTCCAGCCCGAGCTCGCCCGCACGCTCGAAGAAATCGCCGCCGATGGCGCCGAATGCTTCTACCGCGGCGCCCTCGCCCGCCGGCTCGGCAAGACGCTGCCCGCCTGCGGCACGCTCGTCGCCGAAGCCGACCTCGCCGAGTTCGAGGCCGAACGGCAGGAGCCGCTGGCGATCGACTATCGCGGGCTTCGCGTGCTCGAAGCGCCGCTCAACTCGACCGGCTTTGTCGTGCTGCAAGAGCTGAAGATCGCCGAGAATTTCGGCCTCGCCGGCATGGGGCTCGGCTCGGCCGACCTGGTGCATGTCATGGTCGAGGCGAAGAAGCTCGCCTTCGCCGACCGCGAGCGCTGGGGCAGCGACCCGCGCACCCTGCAGCCGCCGTTCGAGGAATTGCTGTCGGCCGAGTATTGCGCCCGGCTCGCCACCCGCATCGACATGCGGCAGGCCGCGCCGACGCGATCGCTCGCCGACGCGGCCGGCGACACGACCTATTTCTGCACCGCTGACGGCGACGGCAACGCCGTCTCGGGCGTCCAGAGCATCAACAGCGGCTGGGGTTCGGGGGTGATGGCCGGCGACACCGGCATCCTCCTCAACAACCGGATGGCCTATTGGCACCTCGACCCCGGCCACCCGAACCATCTGCGCCCCGGCCGCCGGGTGCGGCACACGATGAACCCGCCGCTGGTGCTGAAGGGCGGCAAATTATGGGGCGTCTTCGGCACACCCGGTGCCGACAACCAGGTGCAGGTCAATTTCCAGATCGCCGCCGCGATGATCGATTTCGGCCTCGACCCGCAGCAGGTGGCGGAGATGCCGCGCTGGACTTCGAACGTCCCCGGGCAATACGCCAACTACCCGCATGACGGGCCGGATGTGCTGACCATGGAGCGCCGCTTCCCCGAAGACGTGCGCCGCGACCTCGCCCGCCGCGGCCATCCGGTGAACCCGGTCGGCGACCTCGAAGGCCCGTGCAGCGTCGAAATCATCCGCCGCGCCGATGACGGCCAAGGAAATGCGGTGCTGCTCGCCGGCTCCGACCCGCGCCGCGACGGCTGGGCGCTGGCGTGGTGAGCGCAATCCGCCGCTGTTCCGCAGCCTTTCGAGCTGATGCCGAAAAACCTCAATGTATTGAAAATACATGCGTATTTCTGACTCAAACCGGCACGCGAAACAGCGGCGAACAGCGAAATATCAGTAGGGCGGAAAAGCGAAGCGTATTCCGCCAACATCGCCTCGAATTGGCGGATAACGCTCCGCTCATCCGCCCTACAAGCGGCCCCGCGCGCACGCACGCGGAGCGAAAAAAGATCAGGAGCAAGTGATTGGAATTCTTGCGTTTCGCTTCCCGGAACAGGTGGATAACAAGTGGAAGATGACAGGAGGGCCGGAATAGTCGACATCGACGCGCTCGGGCATCATGCGGCCGAGATCATATGTGTTCTTGATAGGTTCTCGTCAATGCCCAAAGCGAGATGAGATAATTCGGTATTCGGGCGAAAATGGGACCAAAACACAATCTAGTAGATAACTGATTTCGGCTTGACCATATGCCGGCATCAACGGCGCGATCAAGGCCCATTCGCCATCGGTCATGTCGCTTGCATACCGCAGCCCATCGCGCCGATATTGTCGGCGAGTGATCTCACTCCAGGCCATCGTGAACCCCACC
>Ga0075522_10003963_pt1 | contig 10682 bp, 10 predicted proteins | sample NGEPerA_FD_74796 | JGI IMG/M metagenome (GOLD analysis project Ga0075522, IMG submission 74796) | Arctic peat soil microbial communities from the Barrow Environmental Observatory site, Barrow, Alaska, USA - NGEE PermafrostL2-A | ecosystem: Environmental > Terrestrial > Soil > Wetlands > Peat ...
GCGGAGCACCAGCGTTCCCACCGACCGCGCATGCGCCGTAAGCGGTACGACCTTCGTTCTCGGATCGACCACCGTGAACGGGTGCACGCCCGGAGGCTCAGCGATCAACCCCGCGCCCGCCTGCGCCGCGAGCTCCGGCGCCGCGCCCTCTCCCTGGTGCACCCAGATCTCGCAGGTGTCGGTGCCGATCGTGTCGCGCACGACAGTGGCGATCGCCGTCAACGCCTGTGCCGCACTCCCCGTGCTCAGCGTCTCCGCGCCGAGTGAGGCGAGGCGATCGATCTCATCCGCGCGGCGGCGCGCTTCGAGCGCCTTTTCGTTCGCGCGCGCGAGCAGCTGCGTAGCCACCACAGCCGTCGCCAAGAAGGCGATGAGTACGATCCAGTCGGGACGCTTCGAGATCTCGAAACGCCCGTACGGCGGCTGGAAATAGTAGTCGATCGAAATGAACGCGAGCACCGCGAGCGAAAAGCCCACGCCGCGCCCGCCGCCCGAGCTGGCGCCCAACACGACGAGCAGGTAGAGTAGCGCGACGTGCGCCTCCGTGATCTCGCCCTGAACGCCCACCATCACCCAGGTGGAGAACAGGAAGATCGCTGTCCACAGCAGTGCTGAGGGCCACCGGCGTTCCGGCCGGTGAGTCATTCAGCGCGGCAGCTCGAAGCGGTAACCGACGCCCGGCTCGGTGACGACGAGCTGCGGACGCACGGGATCCGTCTCGATCTTGCGTCTGAGATTGGCAACGTGGACTCGCAGATACTGCTGCGGATCTCCGAACGCGCGTCCCCACACGGCGTTGAAGATCTGCTGGTGCGTGAGTGTGCGGCCCGCCTGCGTGACGAAGGTGCGCAGCAGCTCCCACTCGATGGGCGTGAGGTGGATCGTCTCCGATCCGCGGCGCAGCACGCGCGCGGTGAAATCGGCGACGAGAGAGCCGATGGTCATCGGCTGCACCGATGCGGCGATCTGCGACGCTTGAGCGCGGCGCAGGTTCGCGCGAATGCGCGCAGCGAACTCGAGATTGCTGAACGGCTTGGTGATGTAGTCGTCGGCTCCCGAGTCGAGCAGCGACGCTTTCTCGCGATCGGAGTGGCGCGCGGACAACACCACAATCGGCGCGCTCGACCACGAACGGAGCGAGCGGCACACGTCGATGCCAGCCATGTCCGGCAGTCCGAGATCGAGTACCACGAGCGTCGGACGCTCGGCGCTCGCGACCGCCAATCCTTCGGCGCCATCGGATGCTTCCAGAACTGAAGACACCTCACTCGAGAGCGCGTTCTTCACGACGCGGCGAATTTGCGGCTCGTCGTCGATGATAAGGATCGTGTCAGCCGTCATCTGAAAGCCTGGGGTTGAGAGACGAGAATCAATATTGCGTAGTTGATGCGGAAGTAAAGCGACCTGGAATGTTCCGTACCGCTTGCTACCCGAGATCCCGCCGGACGCTCCAAAGCCTGTCCGTCCGGATAGGGACGTTGGGAGCATGGCGGTTTAGACTTCCACCCCGCAGCCGGCGGCACGCGGTCGCGTTACCACGAACCCACGTCAACGTAATCCGGACGCGATCCGGCGAATTAACAGGGAGTTCGAGATGAGCAACGTCGACTTCGCCGCGCAGGCGAGCGAGCTGGAAGCAAAATGGGCGTCCGACCCGCGTTGGAACGGGGTCGAGCGCACGTACACCGCCGAGGATGTCGTACGACTGCGCGGTTCGGTAAAAATCGAGTACTCGCTCGCGCGGCGTGGCGCGGAGCGCCTGTGGGAGTTGCTTCACAGTAAGGAATACGTTCATACGTTCGGAGCGCTTACGGGCGCGCAGGCAGTGCAGATGGTGAAGGCGGGGCTGCAGGCCATTTACCTCAGCGGATGGCAGGTTGCGGCCGACGGCAATCTCGCGGCGCAGACGTATCCGGATCAGAGCATCTATCCGTCGAATAGCGTGCCCGCGCTGGTGCGCAGGTTGAACAATGCGCTGATGCGGGCGGACCAGATCGAGTGGAGCGAGGGCAAGACCGGGCGCGAGTGGCTAGCGCCAATAGTCGCGGATGCCGAGGCGGGATTTGGTGGCCCGATCCACGCATTCGAATTGATGAAGAACATGATCGACGCTGGTGCGAGTGGCGTGCACTTCGAGGATCAGCTGGCCGCCGAGAAGAAGTGCGGCCACATGGGCGGGAAGGTGCTCATCCCTACCGCGTCGTTCGTCCGGACGCTCAATGCGGCGCGGCTCGCCACCGACGTGCTCGACGTGCAGACGGTCATCATCGCGCGCACCGACGCGCTCGCGGCCACTCTCATCACGAGCGACATTGACGAGGCTGACCGCGCCTTCACCACGGGCGAGCGCACCAGCGAGGGCTACTTCAACGTGCGCAACGGAATGGCCGCCGCCACGGCGCGCGCCATCGCCTACGCGCCGTACGCGGACCTGCTCTGGTGCGAGACGGCGACGCCCGATCTATCGGAGGCGAAGAAGTTCGCGGAGGCGGTGCACGCCAGCTTCCCCGGCAAGATGCTGGCGTACAACTGCTCGCCGTCGTTCAACTGGCAGCGCAACCTCGACGCAACGACGATCGCGAAATTCCAGCGTGAGCTGAGCGCAATGGGCTACAAGTTCCAGTTCATCACGCTCGCGGGTTGGCACATGATCAACTACTACAGCTTCGACCTCGCGCACCGCTACCGTACGCAGGGCATGCCGGCGTACGTCGAGCTGCAGAACGAGGAGTTCGCGCGCGAGGCCGATGGTTACACGGCAACGAAGCACCAGCGCGAGGCGGGCACCGGCTACTTCGATCAGGTGCTCATGGCCGTGACGAGCGGTCAGTCGGCCACTGCGGCGCTAGCGGGTTCCACGGAGGCGGAGCAGTTCCACCTGGCGCACAAATAGATCGTAGATCGCGCGTCTAGCAGGGTGCTAAAAAAACAGAAACTGCTCGACGCAGAGTCACAGAGGTGAACTGAGAGACACAGAGGAGTAGGACTCAAGTCTTCCATGGCGGAGTTCCCTGCCGCTTTTCCTCTGTGTCTCTGTGTCCCTCTTTTGTCTTTTTCTTCCTTTTTCAGCAACCTGCTAGGCTGACGCCGGCGCCGCGGATGAAGGCGTGCCCGACAACGCGTGTTGCGACTGCTCGTAGCCCATCATCTTGAGCCGGGCAATGCGCGTTGGCATGGGCGGATGCGTGCCGAAGAGCTCCGCCATCTTCCCCTCGTTTCCGTTCACGGCACGGCCGAGCGGATCGGCGATGCAGAGATGAGCTGCGCCGCCCTTGATACTCGTGGTCGGCGCGCTCGCGCCCTCGATCTTGGCGAGCGCGCTCGCGAGCGCCATCGGATTGCGAGTGAACTGCGCGCTCATCGCATCGGCCAGGTACTCGCGCTTCCGGCTCACGCCCATCGCGAGCAGTCGCGTGATGAACGGTGCGAGGATCCAGCTAATTATCCAGACGACGAACAGGATGATGACGAGCGGGTTCGTGCCGCCGCTCGAGCGATCGTTGCTGCTCCTGCGTCCGCGGCCGAAACCTCCGCTGAACATCACGCGGCCCGCGCCGTCCGCGATTAGCGCCACGACGCCCACCAGCGCCGCCAGCAGCGTCATCAGCCGCACGTCGAGATTCTTGATGTGCCCCATCTCGTGCGCGATCACCGCCTGCAGCTCGTCGCGCGAGCACACCCCGAGCAACCCCTGCGTCACCGCGATGTTCGAATCGGCCTGATCGTGCCCGGTGGCGAACGCGTTCGGATCAGGATCGTCCACGATCCATATGTGCGGCTTCGAAATCCCGGATGCCAACGACATCTCCTCCACCACGTTCACCAGCTGCTGTTCCTGCGGCGTCTGCGCGTCGATGATCTCGCGCGCACCGGTGGACTTGAGGATGTTCGTGGGCCCCGTCGTGTACGAATACCTCGCCATGCCTGCGCCGATGGCCGTGAGCAGAAGTCCGAACCAGGGGAAGACGTGATGGTACGCCTCCGGCGGCGCGTGCTGGGTGGCGAGATAGAAAATGAAGTCGCCGCCGAATCCCAGCCACGCAAAGAACAGGATGAAGCCAACCACCAGCCATCTCGAGCGCCGGCGGTTGGTCTCCTGCTGCGCGAAGAGATTGACCTCGTCGCTCACTTCTTGGCGTTCATCGACAGATCGACCTTCACCACTTCCCGCTCAGCCGCGTCCGTGATCTCCCAGAGCTGCGCCGGCGTGGTGTGCGCGAAACCAGCGACGATGCTTCCGGGGAACTGCTGCTGCCGCGTGTTGTAGACGGTGGCCTGATCGTTGTAGAGCTGGCGCGCGAACGCGATCTTGTTCTCCGTGGACGTGAGCTCCTCCTGCAGCTGCGCGATGTTTCCGGTTGCCTTGAGATCCGGATACGCCTCTACCACCGCGAACAGCCGGCCGAGCGACTGCGTGAGCTGACCCTCCGCGGCCGCCGTGGCTTGCACCTGCTGCGCCGACGGTAGCTGCGTGGTGCCGGTGCTGGCCGCGATAGCCTGGTTTCGCGCCGCCACCACCGACTCGAGCGTCTCGCGCTCGAAGCTCATCGCGCCCTTTACCGTCTCGATGAGATTCGGGATGAGATCGTGCCGGCGCTTGAGCTGCACGTCGATCTGTTTCCACGCGTTGAACACCTGATTGCGCAGGCTGACGAGCGAGTTGTAGACGCCGATGAACCAGAAGGCGACGGCGACGATGATGACGAGCAGGATGATACCGATCATGACGTCTCCTTGACGGTTGTGCGCCGTGATCGAACGCGTGAGCGCCCGATAGACGAACGGGACGAAACCGAAGTCTCGTCCCGTACATTAATACGACAGGGATGCCGGAAAAGTGTCAGACGACCGGCGGCGAGGCGGGCTTTCTCGACTTGCCGTGCATCATGTCGTGGAGCCGCGTGGCCAGCAGCGTAAACAGCGGCGTGATCATGAGACCGAGCAGCGAGTTGATCCAGATCAGCGCGATGTAGAAGCAGCCGAGTCCAATACTTACCCAGATGACGCCCAGGGGGCCGTGTGTTTCCACAGATGTCCTCGTCGAGTGTGCGTACGGAATGGAATCTATGCGGCCTGCGCCGCCGGAGCCAGTGGAGTTACACTGCTGAATGGATGACTTGCCACTTGCCGTTGCCAACGCGCTGCGTGCGCGCCGCGTGATCCTCGCCGTTTCCGGCGGGCGCGACTCGATGTCGCTCATGCACGCGGCGCTTCGTCGCGCGCCCGAATCAGTAGCATGCGTGGCGTGCTTCGATCACGGCACGGGACAGCACGCGCGGCGCGCGCTCGCGCTCGTGCGGCGCAGCGCCGCGCGGCTTGGCGCCGAAGTCGTGTCTGCGCGCGCCGCCACCGTCGGTCGGACGGAGGCGGAGTGGCGGGCGCAGCGGTGGAGCTTCCTCCGCCGCGTCGCCGCAGAGCGCGGCGCGCAGGTGGCTACCGCGCACACCCGCGACGATCAGGTGGAGACGGTGCTCATGCGCATCATGCGCGGCGCTGGTGCGCGCGGCATTGCCGCACTCGCAGCGGATGGTCCGGTCGTGCGCCCTCTGCTCGACGTGGGCCGCTCTGCGGTCGCGTCGTACGCGCGTTCGAAGCGCCTCGCGTGGGTGGAGGACCCCGGCAATCGCCGCGCGGATCATCTGCGCAATCGCGTGCGACGTGACCTTCTCCCCGCCATCGCGCGTGCGAATCCGGCGTTCGCGAACGATCTCGCCCTGCTCGCAGAACGCGCCGCGCAACTGCGCGCCGAGGTGGAGCTATTCGTCGATCGCGAGCTCGCCCTCGCCGTTCGCGGCGACGCGGTTCTTGTTGCTCGCGAGATGATGCTACGCTATGATGCGCAAGCGCTTGCATTGCTCTGGCCGGCGGTCGCGGCGCGTGCGGGAGTAACGCTCGACCGAAGGGGAACCGATAGGCTGGTCGAGTTTACCACAGGTGAGAGAAATGGCGCGCGCGTGCCACTCTCCGGCGGCTTCGAAGCGATCGCCCACCGCGGCAGCATCGTGGTGCGTCGCGGCGGGATCGCGGCGCAGTCGGAAGAGCGGGGGCTCGCGACTGGAATTCGAATCGGGAGCTTTCGCTTCGACGAACGCGACGCGGGCGTGTCGTCGCTTTGGAGCGCACGGCTCCCCGCGGAAAAGCGACTCACCGTGAGGGCGTGGCGGCCGGGCGACCGAATGGTGCCAGCGGGCGGAGATGCGCGTCGAGTAAAGGGACTCCTGCGCGATGCGGGAGTCGATGCGGCGAGTCGGGTCGAGTGGCCAGTCGTGCTGGCCGATGACGAAATCGTTTGGGTTCCTGGAGTCCGCCGCAGCTCCGCGGCTTCCGCCCGGTCCGGTCGGCCGGTGGTGACATATCACTGTGAGCGCAGTGAGCGTATCGATCGCTGACCCGCGGCTCGACGGACGCGCCGTAAAGCGCATCGCGTACGACGCCGAAACGATCGCCCGTCGCGTGAGCGAGCTGGGTGCCGAGATCTCTGAGAGCTACCCCGAGGGCGACCTGCTCGTCCTGGGGCTGCTCAAGGGCAGCTTTATCTTTCTCGGCGACCTCGTCCGCCACATTACGCGTCCCATCCAGGTAGATTTCCTCGTAGCATCTAGTTATGGCTCCGATACGACGTCCAGCGGCGAAGTACACATGGTCTACGATCCAGAGACGGTGCTCGAAGGGCGCCACATTCTACTGGTCGAGGACATCGTCGACTCCGGACGGACACTGAGCCAGTCGATGGACCTTTTGTCGGTACGACGTCCGCGCTCGCTGGCTATCTGCGCTCTCCTACACAAGCACATCGCCGAGCACCTGCGGTATCCGGTTCGGTACGTGGGTTTCGATGCGCCGAATGAATTTCTGGTTGGATACGGATTGGATCACGCGGAGAATTTCCGCCATCTTCCCTATATCGCGAGTTTGCAGTAATGGCTGACCGCACCCCGCCCCCAAAGCGCGACTTCAGCTGGGGCAAGATTTCGAAGACGTTGTCGCTGTGGATCCTCGTCATTCTGATCCCCATCATCGTGCTGCAGCTGCAGGGCACGAAGGATCAGCCGACGGAGATCGACTATTCCGCGTACAGCTCACAGCTGGACCTGGACAACGTCCAGAAGGTGACGATCCAGGACGGGAAGGTCATCACCGGCGATTTCCGTCACAAGGTTCCGGTCACGTCGGCGGCCAAGGATGTATTGCACTTCACAGTGCGGTTGCCCGTGGCCAACGATGCGAAGGAAGTCGAGCGCCTGCGCGCGAAGAACGTCGAGATCGCGGCGTCCGACGCGAAGATGTCGGTGGTCACGCAGCTCGTGCTGCTACTGCCTTACCTGCTCGTGTTCGGAATCTTCATCTTCATCTTCCGCCAGATGCAGGCCGGAGGCGCGAAGGCGTTCAGCTTCGGCAAGAGCAAGGCGAAGCTGATCACGGGCGACACGCCCAAGGTGACGTTCGCGGACGTAGCCGGTGCCGACGAGGCGAAGGAGGAGCTCGAGGAGATCATCGAGTTCCTGCGCGATCCGCAGAAGTACACGCGGCTTGGCGGCCGCCTGCCCAAGGGCGTGCTACTCATCGGTCCTCCCGGCACAGGCAAGACGCTGCTCGCTCGTGCGGTGGCCGGCGAGGCCGCACGGCCGTTCTTCTCGATGTCCGGTTCGGACTTCGTCGAAATGTTCGTGGGCGTGGGCGCGAGCCGAGTGCGCGATCTGTTCGAACAGGGGAAGGCACACGCGCCGTGCATCATTTTCATCGACGAGATCGACGCAGTGGGCCGTCATCGCGGCGCAGGGCTCGGCGGCGGACACGATGAGCGAGAGCAGACGCTCAACCAGCTGCTTGTCGAAATGGACGGTTTCGAGTCGAACGAAGGCGTGATTCTCATCGCCGCGACGAACCGCCCCGATGTGCTCGATCCGGCGCTGCTGCGCCCGGGGCGTTTCGACCGCCAGGTGGTGGTCGATCTTCCCGACTTGCGCGGACGCGAGGAGATCCTGCGTGTGCACCTGCGCAAGGTGCCGGTGGCCGACGATGTCGACGTGACGGTGATCGCGCGGGGCACGCCCGGCATGTCGGGCGCCGATCTCGCGAACCTCGTGAACGAGGCCGCGTTGCTCGCCGCGCGCCGCAGCGCGGACAAGGTCTATCTCGCCGATCTGGAAGAGGCGAAGGACAAGGTCATGCTCGGCGCCGAGCGCAAGTCGATGGTGATGAAGGAGGACGAAAGGCGAAATACAGCGTACCACGAGGCCGGCCACGCCGTATGCGCGATCAAGACGCCTGGCTGCGATCCGCTGCACAAGGTGACGATCGTTCCGCGCGGGCGCGCGCTCGGGCTCGCGTTCACGCTGCCCGTGGAGGATCGATACTCGATCACCCGCCAGCAGCTCGAGGCGATGCTCGTGATGACGTACGGCGGGCGCGTCGCGGAGGAGCTCGTGTTCGGTCGCGACAAGGTCACCACCGGTGCATCGAACGACATCCAGAAGGCGACGTCGCTCGCGCGGCGCTACGTCTCGCAGTGGGGATTGTCGGACGCGATCGGTCCGGTGCTCGTGGGCGACAACGAGCAGGAGATTTTCCTCGGCCGCGAGCTGTCGCGGCATCGCGAGGTGTCGGAGCGCACGGCGCAACTTGTGGATGCGGAAGTCACGCGGCTGCTGAACGAGTCGTACGGACGCGCGAAGCAGACGCTCATCGACAACCGCGATCTCCTGGAGCGCATGGCGGAAGCGTTGCTGGAGCGCGAGACGCTGACGGCGGAGGATGCGGGGATGCTCGTGCGCGGCGTCGCGCTCCCGCCGCGGAAGACCAGCGCGCCGGCGGCAACGCCGGTGCCCGTGGCGCCAGGTTTGGTGCCGCAGCCCAAGCCCGCCAAGCCGCCGCTGCTCGGCGGTCCGGAGGTCGCTCCGGCGTGATCCTCGCGGCACGGCAAGTCGCCGCGTGATCGCACTGGAGTGGCGCCTCCGAACGCGCACGCTCCGGTTGAACCGTCCCCTCGTGATGGGGATCGTCAACGTTACCCCCGACAGCTTCAGCGACGGGGGTAAGTTTTTTTCGCCACCTGCGGCGGCCGCGCACGGGCGCATGCTCATCGCGCAGGGCGCGGATCTGCTCGATGTTGGCGGCGAGTCCACGCGACCGCAGGGTGCGACGCCCGTGACCGTGCGCGAGGAGCTGCGGCGCGTGCTCCCGGTGCTCGACGCGCTGCGTGAGTCGAATCCGGAGACGCCGATGTCCGTGGACTCGGTGAAGAGCGAGGTGGCGCGCGAAGTGCTTGCGCATGGTGCTGAGGTCATCAACGACGTCTCGGCGTTTCGGCTCGATCGCGACATGGCCGCGCTGTGCGCGGAGGCCGAATGCGGAGTGATCCTCATGCACTCCAGGGGCGACGTGTCGACGATGGGGACGTACGAGCACGCGAGCTACGGCGCCGACGCAGTCGGCGAGATCATCGTGGAGCTGGAGGAGCGTGTGGCCGCCGCGCGCGCAGCGGGCGTGGCACGGGAGCGGATCGCAATCGATCCGGGCGTCGGCTTCGCCAAGCGGAGCGAGCACTCGCTAGCCGTGATGCGAGCGCTCCCGCGACTGTCGGCGCTCGGCTACCCACTCGCGATCGGGGCGTCGCGCAAGCGATTCGTGGGTGATTTGAGCGGCGCCCCGAACCCGGCAGACAGGCTGGCTGGCACGACTGCGGCGAATGTCCTCGCATTGGCGGGGGGAGCGCGCATCTTTCGGGTGCACGATGTCGAACACGCGCGCCGCGCGCTCGACACCGCGTGGGGCATTCTGGGTGGGGGCGATCGCTGAGCATGTTCGAACAACTTCGATTTCTCGCCTTTGGCTGGCGCGACGCGATCGAGATCGTCGTCGTGGCGTACGGCGTGTACCGTCTGCTGTTGCTGCTGCACGGCACGCGGGCGGTGCAGATGCTGATCGGCATCGTGGTGCTCGTGCTCACCTATGCGCTGGCGTGGGTGTTCAAGTTCACGATGATAACCTATCTGTTGGGTATCGTCTTCACCTACGGCGCCTTTGCCGCGCTCGTGATCTTCCAGCCCGAGCTGCGCGCTGCGCTCGCGCACCTCGGCCAGTCGCGCGTGACGCGCTTCTTCCGACGCATGGAAGTGAGTGAGGTGGCGGAAGAGGTTGCGGATGCGGTGGAGAGGCTCAGCCGATCCGGCATTGGCTGCATCATCGCGCTCGAGCGCGAGATCGCGTTGGGCGACTACGTGCAGAGCGGCAAGGAGATGCAGGCCAAGGTGAGCGCCGACCTGCTTGCGACCATTTTCACGCCGTACTCGCCCCTGCACGATGGCGCCGTGATCATTCGTGGCGACACGATAGTCGGCGCCGGATGCATCCTCCCGCTTTCCCAGGCCCAGAACATCGACCGCACGCTCGGCACGAGGCATCGCGCCGCGCTCGGACTCTCGGAGGAGAGCGACGCGCTCGTGATCGTGGTGAGTGAGGAGACCGCGCAGATCTCCGTTGCGGAGGATGGGCGGCTGGTGCGGGGACTCACCGCGCCGCAACTTCGCGACATCATTGCGGGAGGCAAGCCGCGCTCGACGGCGGAGCACCCGCTGCTCAACGTGCACGGCTGACCACTACACGCCGCGTCTCACTCGCCGCGGCGCTCCTGCTCGGCGCCGCGTACGCTGGAACGCTCGCGCCCGGGCTCACGCTTTGGG
>Ga0075522_10003965_pt1 | contig 10682 bp, 10 predicted proteins | sample NGEPerA_FD_74796 | JGI IMG/M metagenome (GOLD analysis project Ga0075522, IMG submission 74796) | Arctic peat soil microbial communities from the Barrow Environmental Observatory site, Barrow, Alaska, USA - NGEE PermafrostL2-A | ecosystem: Environmental > Terrestrial > Soil > Wetlands > Peat ...
CAGCGAGGCGGCGACAAAGAAATATTCCTGGCGCAGGCGCAGCTCGCGCCCCGCCGCGGTTTCGTCGCTCGGGTAGAGTATCTTCGACAGCGCCTCGGCGCGGGCCCGCTCGTGCAGCGCGCCGACATGGTCGCCGCGGTTGAACACGTCGAGCCGCAGCGGATCGACCGCGCGCGCCGACCACAGGCGCAGCGGGTTGACATGCGCGCCCTTCCAACCGACCACCGGGGTATCGTAGGCGACCGCCTCGATCGTCTCCTCGGGATGCCAGACAAAGCGGGTGTGGCGGCCGCGTCCCGCGACCGTCTCGACCCAGCCGCCATAGTTGATGTCGTAGGTGACTTCCGGCCGCTCGAACTCCCACGGGTTGGTAAAGGACAGCCACTCCTCGGGGTATTCCTGCTGCCAGCCGTCCTTGACGATCTGCCGGAAGAGGCCGTTGTCGTAACGGATGCCGTAGCCGTAAGCCGGGATGCCGAGGCTCGCCATGCTTTCCATAAAGCACGCGGCGAGTCGGCCGAGGCCGCCATTGCCGAGCGCCGCATCGGGCTCGGCGTAGCGCACCCGCTCGAAATCGACCCCGAGATCGCCCAGCGCGCGATGCACGATGTCGTTCATCCGCAGATTGCCGGCGACGTCATTCAACAGCCGGCCAATCAGGAATTCGAGCGAGAGGTAATAGATTTGCTTGCGGCCCCGCGCGAGGGTCTGACGCTCGGCCTCGAGCCAGCGATGGACCACCCGGTCGCGCAGCGTCAAGGTCGTCGCGACGAACCAGTCGCGATCCGAGGCCGAGGCCGCATCCTTGCCGACCGCCAGGGTCAGCTTGGCAAGCACCGCGCGCTTGAACTCGTCGATCGCCTGTTCCGTCGCCGCATTCTCCGGCGGGTCGACCAGGCGAGGCCGAGCCCGTTGCGGATTGTCCGCGAGCCTGCCAGCCGTTTTCACCGCGCCCCCCTCCGACGCTCGCGGACAACGGTCGAGGCTTTGCCGCTATTCGGGTTGTGACGTAACAAGGCGGGCGTCCCTCTCGCCATTCATCGCAGCGGGCATGAGCTTCGTTTATTTGCGCCGGACTCGGCAAACTTGCCTTGTTACCAAGCGATTGGATCGCACGTGCCGGAACCGCGCCGGCGAATCGGAGCTGACCTGCCCGATGCGCAGAGCTTGCATGGCGCCCTGTTTTTTAGCTCCTCGTTGCCTCGCCGCGTAAACCCCGACACCGCAAACGGTCCGACCCGGCATGTGCGCGGCCCATGCCGATTGCGCCCGAATTGCTGGCATGGCGCGCGCCGCCGCCGTAAGTTCCGGCCATGTCCCGGTTTTTGCAATCGATCCTCGTGCTGCTGAGCGCGTGGCTCATGGCCGGCGCCGCCGCGCCCAGCCCCTCTCTCGAGGGTAGCTGGCTGACCGAGAAAAAATCCGGGATCGTCGAGATTTTCCGCTGCTGGCCGGGCGGCGATGAGCTGTGCGGCAAGCTTGTCTGGTTTCGGATCAAGCCCGACGATCCGAACCCGCAGGCGCTGGACCTCAAAAACCCCGATCCCGCGCTCCGTAAGCAATCGCTGTGCGGCCTTATGTTCATGTACGGGTTCAAGCCCGTGGACCCCGAAACCTGGGAAGGCGGGACCATCTATAACCCCGAGAGCGGCAACACCTATCACGCGACACTGAAGTTGCGGCCCGATGGCACGCTGCGCCTGCACGGCTATATTGGCATCTCGCTGATCGGCGCGAGCGAGATTTGGACGCGATACGCGCAGACGGCGCCGCCTTGCCCGACACGATAAACCTGAGACGGAGGACACAGATCATGGCGCGGCTCCCCCACATCACCGCCAAGGACCAGGTCGCGGCGAAGGATCACGCCGCGTTCGACTCGATCGTCGCCAGCCGCGGCGCGGTGCAGGGCCCGTTCCTGATGTTCATGCACTCGCCCGAAATCGCCGGCCGCGTCGCTCATCTCGGCGCCTATGTGCGGTTCGAGGGCGAGCTCGACATGAAGATGCGGGTGCTGGCGGCGATGACCGTCGCCCGCGAATTCGAGGCGATGTACGTCTGGGGCGCGCAGACCGGCGGCGCGCGGCGCCTCGGCGTACCCGAGTCGACGATCGACGCGATCCGCGAAAACCATTCGCGCGGCGTCCCGGCCGAGGACGCCGACATCATCGAATTCACCCGGCAATTGCTGCGCCGGCACCGCGCCGACGAGGGCTTGTTCAAGAAATTGCAGGCGCGGCTCGGCAACGACCAACTGATCCAACTCACCACCGCGATCGGCTACTACACGATGCTCGGGATGACCGTGAACGCCTGCGAGCTCGAGCCGGCGCAAGGCGCCGAAGTGCTGAAGGTGTAGATTGGCGCGGCGTTCCACGAGCCGGGTAAGCGAAACGCACGCGCGCTTTTAAAGGCGGCCGCGCGGTCACCGGGGGCAACGGCGACGAGACGCTCGCCGGCAAACTCCCCTGTGAGCTGCGAGGGCCGCCGGCGAGCGAAAGCAGGACTTGTTTACCGAGGACCGAGCCAGCCCTTGTCGGCGTCCCGATCATGGGGCCAGTCGTGATAGTACTTGGCCTCGGGCGAGCTTCTGTAGGATTCCCGGTATTCCGGCTTATCCCAGGCATGCCATTCGTGAGTCCGGGTCCAATAACCGTCGTTGTAGCCGTAAGCGACAACGCCGGGATTGAACACGACGACATCGGCGGCATTAGCGGCGCCGATTGCCGTAGCCCCGGCAAGCGCGAGTGCGATTGCCATAGCCTTCAAGGTCTTGTTCATGGCTTTGCGGAATCCTTTATCCGCCCCGACTTCCCATGCGGATTTGCCACGCTCGGCAGCGGGGGGACCGGGCGCTGGTCGGAAAACGCCCCAATCTGGCAAAAAGTCCGAACCGGAAGCAGCGCGAAAGGCACGTCATGCCCTTGGGGGGAGGAGCGTTTCGTCGTCGGCGACCTCGTGGCTGCCCGGCAGTGCCAAGCTGTCCATCCCGCGCCTCCACCTCTGTGGGAGCAGATACCACCCCGGCTAGGCATTTTTGGTTCCGGATATCGGCCCGATCGCGTAGCTGCCCCCGAGACCGCCGCCCGCGCCAAACGTGCGGCGCCGCTCGATCGCCTGGATCAACTCGCCGATCGCGCCGGTATAGGCCTTTACCCCCACATGGGTCAGTCTGAGGGCGGGATCGATGAAGACCCGGCCGCCGAGTTCTCGCCAGCGATCGCAGAAGACGTAATCCTCGGTCTGCTCCTCGTCGTCGTACATGAAGAAGCGGTAATAGAATTGCTGCTCGGCCGGCGAGAGTTCGGCTGCCTCGCCGCGTTTCCATTCCGGACGGGCGCGGATCATCTCCTCGAACACCCCCCGCTGGAGCCGCATGAAACCGGTCGCCGCCCGGGCTACCTCGATATTGCCCGAGGCATCGGTCACGAAGCCCCGGTCCGCGCCGGAAAGCAATTGGCAGCCCCACCCCGCGACATCGTCGGGGTTGTCGAGCTTTTTGCGGGTGATGCCGGCGATCAGCGGCTGGTCGCAGGCGAGCAGCCGCACCACATCGTTCTGGTCCCAACCGACATCGTCGTCGATGAACATCAAATCCGTCGCGCCGCTCGCCAGGAAACGCGCAGCGAGCACGTTGCGCGCGCGCGGCAGGTTCGACGATCCGACCACCGAGGTATAGTGGAACCTGACGCCGAGCCCCTGCAAAAGCACGCAGGTCTCGGCCAAGGCGAGCGTATATTGCCACACCGGCGCGCGCGCGATCGGCGTGCAGATCATCACCGAGCGGGATTTGAGGTGGTCGGGGCTAGGCAGCAAGCCGCATGCCTTGAGTTGATGAGTGGTGCCCCGAGTCTGATTTGAACAGACGACCTACCGCTTACGAAGCGGGTGCTCTACCGCTGAGCTATCGGGGCGCATTTCGTGTCAGCGGCTTATCTAGCCGATTGTCCGGCCGCCGCCAAGCCATCGGACATCGCCCACGCCTGCCGATGCCGGCGGCTCGCTCACCACCGGGCCTCGGCGCTACGAATGCGACGGCCCCTATCGGCTGGAAGGGGCGCCGTCCAGGCCGCCGGGCGTCGGTCGCAGCGACGCGCTCGCCGCTGCCGCCGCTCGGCCCGGACCGCTGTTTTCGGTCATCACGCGCAGGTATTCCGCGCGCTGCGCTTCGAGGCCGATAAAGCACAGCGAGAAATTGTTGTCGGCGTAGTCGCCGCCGCGCGCCCTGACATCGGCCATCGCGTCGCAGATCAACTGCTGCACCCGCAGCGCCTCTTTAAGAGCGGCTTGTTTCTTGGAATCCGGTTCCGCATGTGCCGCCAACGGCACGGCGAGGACCGCGATCGCAGCGATAATTCCCCCTCGCATCATCGAACTTGTCCTTCGGATGGAGCGGCGGCGGCTGCCGCTGGGATCGGGGCGATTATTAGCATGGAAAACGCCCGAGGCGCACCCGTTCTTCAACCAAGACGCAGGAGCGCCGCGATGGTCTCGCCGGCAACCGCCTATCTTCTCTCGGGCGCCCCCATCGCCGCCGTCAGGCCACCGGACATCGGCAACAGCGCGCCGCTTGCCGCCGCGGGCGATATCGCCGACGCGGCCGGCAGCGCCGAGCGCCAGGCGAGCGTATCGAAGCCGTGGCAATGGCCGCACAGCGCGCCCCACTCGGCGCTCTCGGCGCCGCAGCGCGTGCAGACATAGCGCGGGTCGGGCGCCGCGGTCAGCGCCCGGTCGAACCATTCGCGGGCGGGGTTCTCCCGCGGATGCTCGCTCTCCTCGAGCTGCGCCATCAGCAGGCAGACCCGCCGCGACGGCGCGTCCGCCTGCGCCGCGACCGCCCGGCCGAGATGGCGCCGCGCCTCACCCCACAGCTGCGCCGCGAGCGCCGCCTCGGCGAGCGCCACCGCGCTTTCGACCGAAGCCGGATTGTGCGCCGCGAGCTTCTCGAACCAAGTCACCACTGCGAGCGCCGGCGCGGCGCCGCCCAGCTCGCTCCAGACCCGCGCCAGATCGGGGTGCGGCAAATGCTGCCACGCCTGCGCGACCACCCGCCGCGCCGCGCGGTTGCGCTTCTCGGCGAGCAGCAGCCTGGCGTGCCGTACGGCCGGCGCGGCGAGGTCATGGACGAGGGTGTCGGCGGTCGCGGCCAAGGATACCGCCCGGCGCGGCTCGCCCGCCTGCCCCGCCGTCAGGCTCAGCTCGTAGGCGATGACGCCGCGGTGATGCTCGGCGCGCGCCGCCGGCAGCAACTGGCGTCGCGCCGCGTCGGCGAGCGTTTCGCGCGCCTCCTCCCAGCGCCGCATTCGGGTTTGCAGCGCGAACAGCGTCTCGAATGCCCATCCCGCATTGGGGCGCAGCGCCCGGGCGCGCGCCGCGAGTCGCGCCGCATCCTCGCCGTCGCCATCCTTGAGCGCCTGGCCGATCAGTCCGCGCACGCCGAAAAACGCCGCCTCCTTCTCGTCGAGCAGCGCGCCGTAGCGGCGACGCGCCCCGTCTTCGTCGCCGCCGAGCTCGGCGGCTTGCGCCCCGAGCATCAGCGCCAGCGGCGTGCCGCCGAGCAGCAGCTCCGCCCGCGCCGCATGACGCTGCGCCCCGGCGCCGTCGCCGGCGGAAAGCGCGATCATGCCGCGCGTCAAGGCCAGCTCGCCCGCCCGCCGGCGGCGCTCGCGCCGGTTGCGGCGGAAGCGGCGCGGCAGGCGCACCAGTCCGGCGAGCAGCAGGACGAGCAGCCACAGCGCGAGCGCGACGACTACCAACGCCGCCGCCAGAACGCCGACCGAAGTGTTTATCTCCCAGCCCTGCCAGGTGACGACGACCGTGCCGGGATGATCCGCGACCGTCGCGGCGGCGACCGCCAGCACCACGAGCAGGACAAACGCCAGCAGCCGGCGCATCAGCCCTTGCCCGGCGCGGAATTGCCGAGCACCGCCGTCACCGCCGCCTCGACCTGACGCAGCGCGGCCTCGACCGCAAGACGTTGGCGCGCCATCTGCAGCCACGGCTCGGCCGCTTCACGAGCGGGTCCGGTCAACCCCGACAGCGCCTCGACCGCCCCGGCGAGGTCGCCGCTCGCCATGGCGCGCTCGGCGGTGCTGACGCCGGCCTCGGCCGGCGTCTGCGCCTCGCCCGCGACCCGGCGGATGGTCACGAGCGCGCGCAGCCGCGCGACGATCTGCGACTTCCAGCCCGATTTTGGCGGCGCCCTGGCGGTGGCGATCCGGGAGCCAAGCTCACGCAGCCGCTCGGCGAGCGCGGGACGGCTCGCCACGCCGCCCGCCGCGGACCCGGCCAGCGGCTGCGCCGCCGCGGCGATCTCGGGGTAATCGCGGGCGAGCAAGAGCAGCGACTGATACTCGGCGTCAAACGGGCGCGCCAGCTCGACCGCCTCGCGGATCTGCAGCAGCACCAGCGCCAGCGCGGCGGTTTTCGGATCGGTCGCGGGCTTTTCCTGCTCCGCTTTCTGCACCGCCGTGACACTGGCGGCCAGTTCACCGTTCGCCTTTGCCAGCGCGGTGAGCTGCTGCTGGATCGCGGAGAGGTCGGGCGGCGCGGGAGCGGGCTTGGCTTCGAGCGCGGCGAGACGCTGGTCGAACTGCTGAAGCGCCGCCGCATTCTGCACCGCCTGCATCCGCGCGGCGGCGATCCTCGGATCGGGGGGTGCGGCCGGGGGCGAAGCCGGCGCCGGCGTCGGGGCCGGCGGCGCGAGGGTTGTAGACGATGCCGAGGACGGCTTCGCGGCGGGCGCCGGCTTGCCCCAGGGAAGCAGCGGCATCACCGCGGGGGCCCAGAATGGCACCGTCGCGACCCCGACAAGGACAACCAACGCCACCGCCAACAGCCACGGCAGCGGGGCGCCGGTCCGGCGCGACGGCTGCCGCCCGGCCGATGCCGGCATTTCTGGCGACGCAAGGGGTTTGGGCGGCGGCGGCGCTTCCGCCGGCGCGATTTCGGGAGACGGCTCGCTCGCGGCGGGCGCTTGGTGCGGCGCGCGCGGTGTCGGTTCCGCCGGCGTGTCGCTCATGCCGGCTGACGCGCGAACTGATCGACGAGCGCGACAAGCGCCGCCTGGGTCGGCGCGCCGGCGACCGCCCGTTCGCGAAACCGCAGATCGCCCAGCGCCGCGTCGGCGGCGCGGCTGATCGAGAGCGCGGCCGTCGCGGCGAGGCCCGGAGCCGCCGCCGCTTCCACGACGAGCCGCGCGAAGACCGCCGCGGTGCGCGGCGAAAAGAACAGCGCCAAATCGATCTCGCCCCGCTCGATCAGCCGCGCCGTCGCCGGGGTCAGAGCGGCCACTGCGTGCGCCTGGTAAAGCACCGCGCGCTCGACGGCGAACCCGGACGCGCCGAGCCGGCCGGCGAGATCGCCGGCCACCGCGCTGCCGGCGACGTGCAGCAAACGCCCGCCGCCGGGACGCAAGCGCCCGCATACCAGCCGCGCCAGATCGCCGACATCGCCGCCGGCGCTCTCGACCCGTTCAAACCCCGCCGTCCGCGCTGCCCGCGCGGTCGCGTCGCCGACCGCGAAGACCGGCGCCTGCCGGTCCCCGGTCGCCCGCGCCAGCGCCCGCACCCCGTTGACGCTGGTGCAGAGGATTGCCTGCACGCCGGCGAATTGGGGCAGCGCAGCGAGGCAATCGGCGATCTCGATCAGCGGCTCGACCACCGGCTCGACGCCGCGCCGGGCGAGTTCCGCGGCGAATGTCTCCGCCTGCAAGCGTGGCCGGGTCACCAGGGCGCGCATCGTCATGCGCCTTCATCGCCCAAACCCGGCGAGGTGACAAGGTTTGCCGCCACAAGTTTTGCCCGGCCGGCAAATGCTCCATACTCGCCGAAACGCAATAGGGAACACGCCATGCCCCTCACCCGCCTCCCGCCGGCGATGCCGGGCCCCTTCCCTCTCCCGCATGCGGGAGAGGGAAGGGGCCCATCGCGTCAGCGATGGGAAGGGTGAGGGCGAGCCGCGATGAGCATTCCGGCCCCCGCGCTTCTCGTCATCTCCGACCGCAGCCAGGCGCGCCGGCCGCTAGTGGAAGTCGCGGCGGCCGCGTTCGCCGGCGGCTGCCGCTGGTTCAGCCTGCGCGAGAAGGACCTGCCGGCCGGCGAAATTCATGCCCTGCTCGCCGAGCTGGTGGCGCTCGGGCGCGAGCATCGGGCCACAATCATGGTGCACGGCGACATCGAAGCAGCGATCGCCGCCACCGCCGGCGGCGTGCATCTGCCGGCCGGCGGCGATCCCGCCGCGGCGCGGGCGCGGTTGCCGCGCGGGCTGATCGGCGCCTCGGCGCACAGCACGCCCGAGGCCGCCGCGCTGATCGCCGCGGGCGCCGATTACGTCACGGTCAGCCCGATCTTTTTGACCGGCAGCAAGCCCGGCTACGGGCCGGCGCTCGGCCTCGAAGGCCTGGCCCAAGCCGCCCTCGCCGCGCCGGGCCCCGTGCTCGCCCTCGCCGGCATCACCCCGGCCAACGCCGCCGCATGCCGCGGCGCCGGAGCCGCCGGCGTCGCGGTGATGGGCGAAGTGATGCGCGCCGCCGATCCGCAAGCCACCGTGCGCAAGCTCCTGGAAGCGTTGTCTGCGCCGAGGCCGCGATAAATCACCTGAGAGGCTCGGCAGAGCCCTCTCTCAATCTTTGCGTCCTCCGCATCAAAGTCGTTTTTTACGTATTCCGCCCGACCTGCTTTCCCGCCGAGGTGCCGGCGATCTTGCCGAACACCGAGCCCGACACGAGGCCCGTCCCGCCCGGATAGTTGTGGTAGAACAGGCCGCCGACCAGCTCGCCGGCCGCATACAAACCGGCGATCGGCTTTTGCGCTGTGTCGAGCACCTTTCCCTCGGTGTCGATCCGCACCCCGCCAAAGGTGAAGGTGACGCCGCAGGTCGTGCAGAACGCCTCGTAGGGCGGCTTTTCCAGCGGCATCGCCCAGTTGGTCTTGTCGATCGCCAAGCCCTTGGTGGTGCGCCCGTCCTTGACCGTCGGGTTGTAGGGGATGTCGCGTTGGACGGCCGCGTTGTAGTCGCTGACCGTCTTGAGGAACGCCACCTTATCGACCGGCGCGTATTCGGCCATCTTGTCGGCCAGCCCCTCGATCGTGTCGGCGGTGACCTTGGTGATCTGGCGGATGCGGTATTCGTCGCGCTGCAGATGGACGACCTGCTGGTCGAAGATCTGCCAGGCGAACTGGTGCGGCTGGCTCAAAATCTCGCGGCCGTATTTGGCGTAGGTGTAGTTGCGGAAATCGGCGCCCTCGTCGCAGAACCTGACGCCATCGGCGTTGACCATGATGGCGAACGGGTAGGAGTGCTTCTGGAAATTGTCGCCGACCGCGAGGTCGCCGAATTCGGGCGCGTTGTAGTCCCAGCCGACCGCGTGGCAGCCCGACCAGTTGCCGTACGACATCGCGCCGATCTCCAGCGCCATCTTGATGCCGTTGCCGGTGTTGAAGCGGGTGCCGCGCACCTTGGCGAGGTCCCAGCCGGGGCCGAGATAACGGGTTCGCATCTCGGCGTTGGCCTCGAATCCGCCACAGGCCAGCACCACCGCCTTGGCGCGGATTTCCGTGGTCTTGCCCTCGACGATGGCGACGATTCCGTGGACGCCGTCATCGTCGTGGATCAAATGCTCGCCGCGCGCCTCGTAGGCGACATCGATGCCGCGGTCCTCGGCCGATTTGAAGAGGCCCTCGACGAGCCCCGGCCCGCCGCCCCAGGCTTCGAGCGCGAGCCCGCCCCAGAACACGAACTTGCCTTCGTGCTTGAACGCCTGCCGCGAATACATCGGCGCGAAGCGGATGCCCTTGCCGCGCATCCACAGCAGCGTCTCCTGGCTGAGCGTGATCAGCTGCTCGGCCATGTCGGGGTTCGACTTGTAGTCGGTCAGGCGCCCGAGATCGTCGTAGTATTTGTCCTGGGTGTAGGTGCCGAAATCGCTGGTCGCGATCTCGGTCTCCGACAGGTCGCAGAGCTTCAGCAAGTCGTCGACGCCGTTATAGACAAAGCGCAGCGCCCCGGCGGTATAGCGGCTATTGCCGCCGCGCTCGTCGAACGGCGCCGCCTCCAGCACCAGCACCCGCGCCCCGTTCTCCTGCGCCGCCAAGGCCGCGCACATGCCGGCATTCCCCGCCCCGACGACGACGACATCGTATTCGCCCGAAATCATCACGCTTCCTCCGCCTCGCTCGCTGGGTCAAACGAGTAGCAAGCGGAAGGCGCTGGGGGCAAGGGGCGCGGCGCGGAAGGCGCCGCGTATTTGACCTGGCTGCCGGGCTAAATCTCCCGGACCCGCGGCAGGACCGCCTTGCCGAACAGTTCGAGCGAGTCCATCAGCGCGCCGAGGTCGCCGGAGCCGGGGCTGGTCAAGGAGAGGTCGAGCACGCCGGCGCCCGTCACCTCGCGGCACCGGCGGATCTGCTCGACCACCGTGTCCGGGCCGCCGATAAAGGTCGTCGGCAGCACCCCGCCGACATTCGCCTGGCGCGCCTCGCCGGCGATGTTGCGCTTGTCGACCGCGAGCATCGCCTCGCGCAGCGCCGGGCGCATCGGGAACGGCGCCGCGCCGGCCTGGCTCTGCATCCGCGCGGCGGCCGCGTCGTCGCTCTCGGCGAGCAGCATATTGGCGCGGTAGATGATGTCGTCCGGCCCCGGCTCCCAGCCGTATTCCTTGCACTGCGCGCGGTAGTACTGGG
>Ga0075522_10003966_pt1 | contig 10682 bp, 8 predicted proteins | sample NGEPerA_FD_74796 | JGI IMG/M metagenome (GOLD analysis project Ga0075522, IMG submission 74796) | Arctic peat soil microbial communities from the Barrow Environmental Observatory site, Barrow, Alaska, USA - NGEE PermafrostL2-A | ecosystem: Environmental > Terrestrial > Soil > Wetlands > Peat ...
GCGTTGTTCATCCGATAATCGCTCACGATCCGAAAAAAAATTAGCAAACACCGCTCCGGCCTGCTTTGGGGCGCCTTCACGGCCCAGAGAAACGCCCATACCAACAATGAGCACGGAGAGCACAGCGCTGCCCAGGGTGCGCAACGAGGGCATGCGTCCGGCATGAAACCATATAGCGGCCGTCGTGTCGATACCGTTTCCGCTCGATAATTGTTTCAAGATGATTTGACCGGCGCCTGTCACGAGTCCCGCGCCGAGCAACACGAGCATGTGTCTCCACGCACCGGCATGTTCGGCCGCCTCCAAAATGTTGGTTGCGGAGCCATTCCACACAATATGCTGCACGACTTCCAGAAGTCGAGTGAGCGCCGCTGCTCCCACGCCCGTGCCGATGCCGGTAAGAACAACGGCAAACCAGAAACGCGCCGCACCTGGCCGTTCCAACGTCGAAGGTATTGCGTCCTCGCTAGGAATGGGAGGTATGTTGGGAGTGGTCAATGCTGCCCGCTTTCATTCTTGTTCCACGCTTTTTCCGCGCACAATTCCAGCCTCATTGAATCGTTCGCAAATTCAGGAACTCCCTGTCAATTTATAAGGATTTGTCGTCAAGCCAGCCGTTACGAAAGCCTGCCCGGCGAAGTCCGTTCACAATATAGCGGCACCCCCGAATAAGTTTCCAGATAAGCCCCGACTGAAAATTTTCAATCATTAAGATAATCGGGCCTTGATTCAGCCCAAAAATCCAGGGGGACACCCAGCCATGTGGATTCCTGCTGTTGTCAGGGTAAGTTGAATTGAAACTCGCGTCGAATCCGTAAGGGCTATGTCTTTTCAGATGGAGACGCTCAATTGCATGACGGATTGTATCGATCACAATCTCAGGCGCAAAGGGCAGGGAAGCAGCTACCGCCCATGGCGAAATGGTTCCATCGTCCGGGCCAAAGGGCGCGCCTCGCGCGGTATAGTCAAAAAATTCTCTTCGGATACCGTTAACTTTGAGAACGGCCGGTCCCGGTCCATCGCTCGCAGTCAGCCCCCAACCATATTCGTGATAGTGCGAAAATCCTTTTGGGTTTTCCACGCCATAGAGTCGTTGAATGTGAGTGGCCCGACGGCTGTTTTCAAAATAATCAATTCCCATTTTTCTGTTGAAATCGTCATGTATCCCGCGAAAATCCACCCACAGGTGGGACATCTGATGGATGAAAAGCGGTCCGGCGTACAAGTGTTCTATGTCGTAAATTTTCTTCGATTCAAACGTCGCGGTCCATTCAGAATATCCCTTTGGATCGATTGGAAATGTTGGAGAACCCATTGCAAGCATATACAGGATCAGAGCTTCGCTATAATTTTTATCCCACCGGTATGGAAGAAAACCCGATTCGGGCGACCAGCCATGGCAGATCGTCGCGCCCCCATTCAGGGCCCATTTCCAATCGGTGCGCCGATAGAGCGCATCGGCGAGCTCGCGAATCTGGCCCTCTCCCTCACCCTCGCCAGTAAAGTAGGCTGCCGCGGTAAGAACTCCGGCCATCAATATCGCAGTATCAATGGTTGATAATTCGCATTGCCATGCACGGCGCCCTGTGTCCATGTATATGAAATGGTAATAGAACCCCTTGTATCCGGTAGCATGGGGTTCCGGCCCCTGATGGCTGGAATGAAAAAATTTGAGAATGGTCAAGGTTCTTGCGATTGCATCCGCGCGTGAGAGCAAACCCCTTTCCGCCGCAACCGCATAAACACTGAGCCCCATTCCCACAGCCGCTATGCTGGAGGGCGATCCCGGCTGGGTCTTATCCACGATCAGGCCGTTTTGCGGATTATATTCAATGCGAAAAAAATCGAATGTTTCACTACAAAGGCGGTTCAGCATTTCCGAATCCGTTCCCTCGGAATGGGAAACCCCTGGCAATGAACTCATGACCGGCGCTCTCCTCAGAACCGCTTTACGATGGAGCAAATTCAATCGTGATCGCGGCAACGCTCTGTGGCGGCAACTCCACATTCAACTCCATATTTCCCTGTTCGTAAATCCACGGTTGCGATTCTTTCCGTGTAACCGACGCGGTTGCAAGCTGCTCAACTTGCAACGCGCTCAAGTATTCCAGTTCGCCCAAGGTCCGCCAAAGCCGGCGCGGATTTGCATGATCTTCATCGATTCGTTCGATCCATGCGGTGCGCGGCCCCGGCGCGCCCGCCAGCCGAAGGTTCAGCAGTTCCGTTTGGATCGGATGCCGGGGCATTGCCAGATTGGTCATCAAGATGGTTGCGGTTTTATCTTTACGAATCATCCACGCGTCTACCGTCGGATGCGCGCCGGTGAATTTCAGCAACTCGGTGCCGCAGCGATGCAATAACTCGAATGCCCGGTAGGATGGTTTCGCAATTCCATGCAAATTGAGCAGTCCAAATCCCCCGTGAAACGGCACCGACGGAAAATAGTTTTCCGCGAAAATGTCCGTGAAGGTCCAAAAACTGTAGCCCTGAACGAGACCGCGCGCTTCCAAGATGATTTTGGTGACGAAGGCAGCTGCAAATGGGCCGTCATGCAGGGGATCGCGCGGATTCGAGGAGATATTCCACTCCGTATAGTAGAGCGGCAACTCACCGGATTCCGTGCGCGCCGTGCTCGCCTGCTGTTTCATCATTCCCGGAGGCATATTTTGCAGTTGCGTTTCGGTATCCGCGCCTGGCTTGCCAAACGCGTCTGTCGGATAATGGTGAGTGCTGACGAAATCAACACTGAGCGAATTCTTTTTGCAAAAGCCGAGGAAGTCCGGAATCCACTTGTTATCCGCGGTGGCGGGGCCTCCCACTTTGAGCGATGCGTCCACACTTTTGATGGCCGTAACCGTGTGGCGATACAGATTAAAGTAGCCTTCCTGCGTCCCAGTCCAAAACGCATGGAGATTGGGCTCATTCCAAACTTCAAAAAACCACTCGCGTACTTCCGCCACTCCGTAGCGATCCACCCAATGCGCGGTGAGTTTTTTAATCAGCGTGGTCCACTGCTCAAAATCCCTCGGCGGGGTTACGTTCGCTTGGTAACGAAAAACAGTGGTATTCCCGGACGATAGCGTTGTGGGCATGAAGGAAAGCTCCACAAAAGGCCGCATTCCTATCGATAGAAGAAAATCGATAATTTGATCCGCGTTGAAGAAAGAATAAAGCAGTTTTTCCTCCTCACAGATCAGTGTTCCCAAGTCGTCGGAAAGCAGCGCGTGAAATCGCACGTGCTCGAAACCGAGTTCGTTGTGGCAGCGAAGCATCTGCGCTTGCCAGTCGGCCCGCAACGCGAGCAGCGCGTGTCCGCTTCCAACGGTATGTTCCCAAAAATGCGGAAATGGTTCGGGGGTCTGCAGAAAATCACAGGTAAATTCGGTCATGCCATCCCTCATTTCAGGCGTTCCGCCAAAAGATGGTCGGCAATGCGGATCGCATTGGCGATAATGGTCAGCGACGGGTTCACGGCGCTGGCCGAAACGAAACACGAAGCGTCCACAATGTACAGATTGTCCAGGTCGTGGGCTTTGCAGTTTGCATCCACAACACTCGACAGCGGATCTGTTCCCATTCGGCAAGTCCCGTTCTGATGGCCCACGCCTTCGATGGGAATGCGTTTCTTGAAATAGGCGTGGAGGGGCACGGATGTTGTGGCGTGGCCGGATCTTTTCAGCACGTCGACCCAGCGGTCTTTCAGCCGCTCAAAACTTTCCACATTATTTGGCGTGTAGGAAAGCTGAATGCGAAAGGGAGCGTTATCGGAAACGTTTTCGGATTCATTCGTATGGCCGGTGTCGCCCGAGGGGTGCGGGCCGCCAATCCCTGGCTGGGAGTTTTGCACGGAGAGCGGCGTCGTGTTGTGCAACGTCACCCGATTTTCGGCGTCCGGCAAATCCTCCGTGGTCAGCCACCACGGCACCGCATAATGCTTCATGGTTTCGAGGAGGAATCCGGGTGTAAGCGGCGGAGCATCCCCTTTCATCATTTCGTGGTGGAAGCTGCCGATCGGTTGAACCTGGCCGAGAGGATACGGATAACTCGCATCGCCATCCTGGAGGTAAAAGTCATTGCAGCCCCACGTCTTGGTATAGGAGGCTTCATTTCGATCGGTCGAGATAGCGAGCAGCGCATCCGCCTGGTGGTACATAAAATTTCTGCCCACCTGGCCGGACGAATTGGCGAGGCCATTTGGGAATTTGTCACAGATTGATGCCAATAGAACCACCGCTGAATTCACTGCGCCGGCACTCAGGCAGATGAGGTCGGCCGAGTAGTTGACGGCCATGCCGTTCGTGGAGGGCGGGTCAAAATTGCCGGAGCCGCCAAAAGTGCTGGAACCTGAATGAATCACCTCGACGGCATCGACCGCGGTGCCCCTCGCATTCGGAATAAGGCGCGTCACTCGCGAATTGGTCATCAACGTTACATTGGGCATCTGCAGGATCGGGCGAATGCAATTGATGTCGGCATCGGATTTTGCATGAACAAGGCACGGATACCCGTCGCACGTATCGCAGCGAACGCATTTGGAATCGAATGAAGCAGCTTCGTCACGCTTGAGACCTAGTGGAATGGGAAATGTGTGGATGCCTAGTTTGCGTACACTGTCTTCGATGGCCTGCATGTGCGGCTCGTTGGCCAATGCCGGGTAAGGATATTTTTTGGAATGAAACGGTTCGGTGGCATCAAAAGAGCTACCGAAGCCACCCGGCACCTGAGGAGCTGACCCGAGGTCGCCGTGAACGTGAAAAAGTTCTTCGGCGCGCGTATAAAACGGTTCCAGGTCGGCGTAGGAGATTGGCCACGCGGGAGAGAGGCCACCGTGATGCCGGATCACGCCAAAATCTTCTGCGCGCATACGAAACATGGCGGCGCCATAAACTTTTGTCTGTCCGCCCACAAAGTAAGACTGTTGCGGGTGCAATTCCTTACCGTTTTTATCCTGCCAGATTTCCTTGGTGTGATACCTATTGTCTAAAAATACGGCGGAAGTATCCCAATTGAGTTTTTCCTGAGGCAGGAATGGTCCGCGCTCCAGGATTAGAATTTTCTTGCCGGCCCGCGCCAGGTGCAGCGCGAGAGTGCCACCCCCCGCTCCAGTGCCGATCACAATGGCGTCGTATCGCGTGGGCATCTTACCTACGTTAGCAGATGGACCGCTTGCATGGCACACGCTATTGTGGAAATAAATCGGGAAGGACAACGGCGATGATTGCAGTTCATGCCTCCGCGCTAGGCTCCGGCGCGGGACGATGTCCAGGAAAGGTACACAGGAACGGGCAGGGGTAACGCGGGTCGATATAAAGTTTCGCGCAAAGTATGCGATCCTCGCCGAGCGATTGGAGATAGATCTCCGCGATTACCAACATTCCGAATAATGGAGCAGTAAAATACAGCCATACGGCTGTCCAGATACCTGCAAATACCGCCGAGCCTGTCGTGCGCGCAGGGTTAATGCTGAAACCTGAAACAGGTGCGAAGATTAGAATGTAGAATGCGATAAGGATTCCAACGGAGTAACTGGTGTAAATTGCCAGATGCGGCAGGTTCGTCAACCACAAAACAACGCCCATCAGCAAGGCGGACATGAAAAGTTCCGCGAAGAACGCAGCCGCCGTTCCGTACGGGCCGGGCACGGTAATGGCGTACTCGACCGCTGGATCGGCAAGGGTGCCGCCAAAGAAAAGGGTCGCGATCGCGACTCCCAGCACCCCGCCCAGGAATTGGAATACTACATAAAAGATGGCGTCCCACTTGGCGATTTTGCCAAGACGAAAATACGAAAGCGTAATGGCTGGATTGAAGTGCGCGCCGGAGCGCTTTCCCGTCGGGGAATGAATGATCAGAACCGCGGTGATGCCCATGGCGATGCCCATAAGCGTTCGCCGCACAACCGCGCTGGGCAACAGGTGAAGCGCCGGATAAGTGGGGTCAAAGAGGAAGACCGTAAACGCGCAGGCCGATAGCATGAAAATCGCGAGCTCGAAGGCTTCAAAAACATAGAGGTGCCAGTGTCTCGCCAGGGCGCGGCGTAACGTGGTATTGGAACGCCCCTCGCCCGTCGGATAACGCAAAAAACCCCCACCGTGAAAGTTACGTCTGGAACGCAATGAATCATGCAGCAATCGCCGCTGCGCCGAATCCGCAAATTTCAAGAATAGCACGCACGCGATCTCTGCGTGCTCCCGCCGCTAACCGGCCGGTGGCGGATCTTTGCGATTATCAAGATTTTTTGCGACGCCAGAGTGGAAATGTGTTCCCATAAGTAAGGTGGATCGCGCAGCGTAGGACAGCCACTCTTGGTTGTCCTCCCAAACGGATGCGCCTAGCTGCGAAATCCGTCCGCACACGAGAGGTGGCAAAGTGACACTACAAAACAAAGTAGCCATAGTTACCGGAGCCGGAACAGGAATTGGGCAGGCCATCGCATTTGCATTTGCGGAAGCCGGGGCCTCTGTCTCGGTGGACTATGTTGGCGATGCCAGTGTTTCCGTGGAGACGATAAATAAAATTACAGCCATAGGCGGGAAGTCCCTGGCAGTCCGCGCGGATATTTCAAATCCGGATGAAGTCAATACTCTGATTCAAAAGACAGTCGCAGCTTTCGGTAAACTCGATATTTTTGTGAATAACGCGGGTATCGAAAAGAAAATCGATTTTGTAGACTATCCCTTTAGCGAATGGCAGAAAATCATGGCTGTAAATCTTACGGGGCCGTTTCTTTGTTCGCAGGCGGCGGCCCGGCAGATGATCCAGCAGGGACAGGGCGGGAGAATTATCAACATATCTTCCATCCATGAGGATCTGCCAATGCCCACGAACGCTCCCTATTGCGCTACAAAAGGCGGTTTGCGGATGCTCATGCGCACGATCGCCGTCGAGCTTGCTCCGCACCAGATTACCGTTAATAACATTGGCCCTGGCGCGATTTACACGCCGATCGATAAAGATGTCGAAAGCGATCCCAAATTAGATCACCTGATTTTGGCGGAAATTCCCATTGGACGCTGGGGAAAGCCGGAAGAGGTCGCTCAGCTGGCAGTGTATTTGGCATCCGATGCCGCTGCGTATGTTACCGGCAGCACTTACTTCATCGATGGCGGCATGCTGAGAAATGCCGGGCATTTGTAGTGATCGCAACTAATGTTACATTGAGTAACGGTCCAATCCCAGGGTCGCCGGTGTTCGCGTTGGTGTACTTTGCTTCCGTCGTTCAAACCCTCACGATTCGTATCGGTGATACCATATCCATTGCGTGATGATTCCCTCATCTGTCCGGTCCGCAGTTCTTTGCTCCGTCCAAATCGGAATGCCCCAGAACTACGGATCCGGCGATGCCCTTGACCCGCACGACAAATCATGGACCACAGGCTTTTTCAAGTTGCCGATAAAAGGACCGGTGTTTGCCGGCACGACAAACCTCGTAGGCGACGGCCAGGCAGACCTCATAAATCACGGCGGTTCCGACAAAGCCGTGCTTGCCTATAGTGCTGACCACTACCCAAAATGGCGGGACGAACTGCACCTGCCGGGTATGGCGTACGGCGCCTTCGGCGAAAACCTGACGATTGTCGGGCTGAGCGAAGAATCGGTCTGCATCGGCGATATTTTCTCCATCGGAAAGGTAACGTTTGAGGTGAGCCAGCCGCGGCAGCCTTGCTGGAAGCTTGCCAGGCGCTGGCGCTTGCATGAGTTGCCCGGCCTGGTGGTTCGCAACGGGCGCAGCGGCTGGTATTTGCGCGTGCTGGAGCAGGGGTGGATAGAAGCGCAAAGTCGCGTTGTGCTGATCGAGCGGCCGAATCCGGAGTGGTCGATCGCGCGCGCGAATGAGATCCTGCATCACCGCAAGATGGATTTGGCGCGTTCGTTGGAGCTGGCTGCTGTGCCGAGGCTAGCGGATACGTGGGCGGAAGAATTGCGGGAACGCGCAGAGCGGTTGCAGGCGTAGGACGGCCACTCCTGGGTGTCTGGTTTTGCGAGATCACCGTGGAAGTTTCACAATGCGGGCGCAACTGCGTAGCACCGTATAAGGAAATTGCCGGAAATGCCGGAGCGATAGAACCATCAGAGGACAGCCAGGGGTGGCTGCCCTACAACGGCGGCAGAAGCCTTTGGGCTCTGCCGCCGTTCTTAATAAGAGAGTACTGTTACTAGTTGGATGACATAATCATTCCGGGCATCGCCGCCATATCGTTGTGAATCACGGCGCCGCCCTTCATCACGAATTTCACGTGCTGCATCTCGGAAATATCCTGCAATGGATCCCCCGAAACCGCGATGATATCGGCGAACTTGCCCTTCTCAATGGTGCCAAGTTTGTCTGACATGCGAATGATTTCCGCATTCACCGTGGTGGCCATCCGCAGCGTATAGACTGGGCTCGCTCCCCACTTTACGAAGACGGGAAACATTTCGCCCTGCACGCCGTGCGAGCAATTGCACTCGGTGTTATAGACGCGGCCTGGCGGCGGCGCCGAGCCGCTGCCCCAGCCGAGAATCACGCCCGCAGCCAGCATTTTCTTCCACGTAACTTCCACCAGGCGCCAGCGGCTATACGGAGCCCACTGTTTCAGATCGTCCGGCTCATCCTGGCGATGATCGAGAATGGTGGTGGTGATGGGCAAGTGCTTTTGCACCATCTCGCGGATGTCATCATCGTTCGCTGCCGTCGCATGCTGGATGTTGTCGACCCCGAGATCCAGCGCCATTTTCAACCCTTCGCCCCCATAGGTATGTGAGGCGACCCACATTCCGCGCCGGTGCGCTTCGTCAACCACCGCGCCAAGTTCTTCCCGCGTGGGGAGCGGCTGGTTATACATTTTGCCGTCCTTATCGAAATAGAACGGGCCAGTGGTGTGAATCTTTACGTGCTCCGCGCCGTACTTTGCAAGCTCGCGGACAGCGCCGCGAAATTGATCGGCGCCGTTTACTTCAATGTCCGTCTCCTTCGGTGAGTACATCAAAGGAAAAGGAACCTTTTCCGGCATGGTGATGTTAACGATCGGGCCAGCGGTAATAATGCGCGGGCCCTTCACGAGGCCGGCTTCGATTGCTTTTTTGAGTTCCACGTCGGCAAAGCCGCCCCCGTGCGAGCCCATGGCAACGAGCGTGGTGTAGCCGGCATTCAGGCTGGATGTGGCGCTGAAGAGCGCGACCATCATCTGGTGCTGCAAATTTCCTTGTGCGTCGGTCAAGTGAACGTGGCCGTCAATCAATCCGGGCAACACTGTGGACTTGCTGAGGTCGATCACTTTTGCGCCGGCTGGAATGGTCACTTTGTCGGTCGGGCCGACGTCCGTAATTTTGTCTCCGGTGATGAGGATCACCTGATTGGAAAGATTGGTTCCGGACTTGGGATCGAACATTTTTCCGGCACGAATCGCGGTAACCTGCCCCTGCGCGGAAGCCGCGATGGCCGCGGCGAGCACAACGAGGGCAATACTGAGTGCGAATTTCAAACGTTTCATGAGTCCTCCGTGGCGATTCAAATCCAATTTCTTCAAATCAAATGAACTTAATTACCAAACGATTACGTTACTTTCCATAAATCAAAAGACGGAACGTTCCCGGTGTGGCCACCGGTTGCGGATTGGGCTGCTTTTCCGTGGGCGCGGGCGCCGGGCCAAAGTCCGATGTGGTGAGGAACAGCTTGTGGGTCTTTGGATCGAGGCCCATTGTCTTGGCCCCGAACTGGGTCTTGATGGTTTCGACCATCGTCAATTTGTCGGGTGAATCTTCGTGGAAAATATGCAGGGTACCTTCACGCGTGGCGGCCGCCAATGTATTTGTGGCCGCATCGAAAACGTTGGCGTCCACGCGGTCGCCGATGGGAAACGGCTCGCCGATCACCTTTCCGGTGTCCGCATCCATCATGATCAACATCTTGGGATTGCGGCCGCCCACAAACAGTCGGCGCGTCTTGCGGTCCATGGTGATGGAGGTGGGCGCGCCGGCGGGCGCGACCGGGAAGCGCGATTTCACGGTAAGGGTTTTGGTGTCGATGGCGACGATCTCGTTCGTGGCTTGCAGCGTGTCATAGATCATTCCCTTGCCGTCGGCGTAGGCCTGTTCGGGCGCGCCGCCCAGGGGAATGCTCTTGACCACTTCCTCCTTCACGGGATCGATGACCGTGGCGGTCTTGGAGCTGCCGTTAAATACAAAAATGCGCTTGGAGGCATTGTCGTAGAGGATCCAATCGGCGTCATCTTCGGCCTTAATGGTTTTGGTGGGCCTCAGCGTCTTCAAATCGAATACGATCACGGTGCCCGCGTCTCCATCGGTGATGAAACCTTTGTTCAGTTCCGGCACTAGCGCCACTCCGTGAACGCGCTTCCAGTCTCCCGTGATCGAGCCGACTTTGTCTCCGGTGTCTGCATTCACCACGTCCACTTCGGTGCCGTGCGTAAAGTACATGCGACGTGCGGCCGCATCCGGAATCACGTAATCAAAGTATTCCCGCGTAGCGCCGACTCCCGGAGCCGCGCCATAGGTAACAGTCTTGAGCAGGTGATAACCACCCTTTGGCGAACCTGCGAGGACGGCGGCAGCCGACAATACAATTGAAAACGCCAGCGCCAGTCGTGCCTGATTGGAAACTTTCATCGATTTCTCCCCCTTAGTAATTTGCAGCAGTGACAGACGGTGCGCCCCGTAGGACGGGCTTCAGCCTGTCTTCC
>Ga0075522_10003970_pt1 | contig 10674 bp, 7 predicted proteins | sample NGEPerA_FD_74796 | JGI IMG/M metagenome (GOLD analysis project Ga0075522, IMG submission 74796) | Arctic peat soil microbial communities from the Barrow Environmental Observatory site, Barrow, Alaska, USA - NGEE PermafrostL2-A | ecosystem: Environmental > Terrestrial > Soil > Wetlands > Peat ...
ATTCTTCAGTGGCGTTTGCGCGAATAACTGCTTGTCCGCCAGACAGGCCCCTGCGGCGAGAACTCCTAGGCCGCCGAGAAAGTTCCGGCGTGACGAGTCATTTATAAAAGAAGAAATATCCGGCCGCTGATGCATGGGCGTCCATTATGTTGAACGCCGGTGCCGGTGTCAAGGCTACTTCGCTGCGTTCACGTGCACGTCCACATCGTACGAAGTGAACAGCGCGCCATCGCAAGCCAGCGCGCGCAGGCGATAATCGCCCGGCGCTGGGAACGAAACTTTGGTCTCCGCGACGTTGGGCTTACCGTAAACCGCGGGACTCACCTCCGGATCGAACTTCACGCCGCTTTGCCCGCGATACAACAGCCAACGCACTTGCAAACCCAGAGGCCGCCCGCCGCGACCGGTGCGGGTCTTCGGTTTGGGAACGCCATCGTCGGTCGCCGTGACAGAGACGGTGGCCGTCGAGGGCAGCGTGATCGTTTGCGCGGCGCTGCCGGTCAACTTTGGAGGCTCGTTCTCATGCGGACCGTCAGTTTCCCAAATGCCAATGGACCGATCCACCACCGCGTTCTTCGTGATGAGAGGCTCATCCACTTCCCACTCAGGTTGCAGCCAGCCCTTGGCCGTGCTCGTGCGGCCCGCCGAGGTCAGGGTCCAAACGAGGGCGCTTGTCTTTGGGCCAGTCCTTGGCAACGGTGGTTTTGAAAACAAACCAGCGTCGGCCCGAGTAGAAGTGCGTGGGCTGGCCGTCGTCGCCCTTATCGCGATCGAAATTATTGCCCTGCCCCAGCGGCACGTCGATCTCCTCTTCGGCGTTGCGATTGTAATAGCCGAAGTAAAGAGAGAAGCTGCCGTCGGCGTTGGCCTCCCAGCCGTCGAATGTCGGGCTGACGTCCTGGCCGCGCGCGTATTTCACGCCGGGATACGGAATCTGCGCGCGCAACGCCCACAGGCCCGCACCCAGCAATAGCGCGACCACACATATGGATCTGGCAGCCGGTGCCGTCGCGAAAATACGTTTCACAAAGATTACTCCTGAGAACTATTTCGCGTTCGACGCCTGCTGTGCGCTCTGCTTGGCCTTGCGCTCCGCTGTCTCGCGCTTGAAGTCGTCGTCGGACATGTAATAGTAGCTCAGCCACGCCGAGCCCATTTCGTCCACGGTGCGCTGGCCCCACGTGATCTGCGCGTCGGGATCGGGATTGAAACGCGCGTTCACCGAATTGTCGTGCCACATGATGGAGTGCAGCACCGTGCCTGCCGGCAGCAAGGGCGCGGCGTCATCATCGTACACGTAGTTCAGGTGCCAGTTGAAGTAGAACCGCGCGCAGTTCAGCATTTCCGTTTTGCCGCTGGGATAAATTGCTTCCAGGCATTCAGCCTTGCCCCGGCTGTGCAGGTGCGGCTGGAAGGAAAGCAGGCGCGCGGGCTTGATCAGCGGAATGTAGCCGTCTGAGCGCACGTCGGCTTCGCCCGGCCGCAGGTCGATATCGTTCGCGCCCACCGTCAGTGATGTAATGGAATGCTTGGGCACGTATCCGCGCGGATAAAACTTCAGACCGAGCGCGACGTTCGTCGGCGTATCGCTCTTGCCATCCGAATGCAGATGGAATTGGAAGTTGATCTTCGTGCCTTCCTTCACCAGGCGGCCGGAGCCTTCCGGGAACATGTCGCCGCCCTTGCCGATGGCGTATTCATTGAGGAAGAGACCCTGCTCGCCCACTTCCAGCGAGACATTGCCGTCAAGCTGGCCGCTGTGAACAGTGTCGTCCTCCGGTTCCACCAGCGACGTGCGGATGTGGTGGATGACGTTGTGGCCCTCGAGCGGGATGATCTGGACGGCCTTGATGTAGCGATCCTCCGAGAGATGCGGATCGACCAGAATGTCGGGCCACTGATCGGGACCGCGCGCCTTGACGACGATATCCTGCGGGAGTTTGACGATCAGGTCAGGCTCGCCGATGTACCAGACGTCGCCTTCTGGAAACTTGCGCGGCGGCGGCATGTCCGCCGCGTTGCCCTGCGGCGCGCCCGCGTCCACCCACTTCGCGATGGTGGCGATTTCCTGATCGGTCAGCGATACGTCGTTAGAGAAATGCTGCACGCCGAGCGATTTGTCGATGTACCAGGGCGGCATTTCGCGCGCGGCCACCTTTGCCTTGATGGACTTCGCCCACGGACGAGCCTCGTTATAGGTCATCAGCGACATGGGCGCGAACGTGCCGGTGCGATGGCAGACCTGGCAATGCTCGGCCAGTATGGGCGCGACGTCTTTCGCGAAAGTAACGGTTGGCGATGTTTGGGATTGCGCCACAACAGAGGACGCAGCCAGAAGAACGGTGACGACAAGTCGTTGCATCGTTATGCCTCCCACGAGTACGGCTGACATTATGTCTGATTTTTTCGACGGGCGGTACCGTGGCGGAAAGTTCGTCCAGCGGAGTATCCGTTAGGATGTGGCGCACGCACTCGTGCGTGCCGTGTCGATACTCGTATCGACACATTTCCCGCCGCAGGAGGCGTCGACTGGAGAGTCGACGCGGCACGCATGAGTGCGTGCGCCACAAGCAGGCTGACGTTTTCTCTGCGACAGCTCATCAGAAAATCAGCTTTAACGCCAACTGGACTTGGCGCGGCGTGCCGACGATGCTGGTGATCTTGCCGAACTGGCTGTTAGGAGTTCCTGTGCCGCTGAACGCCCCCGAAACGGGCAGCCCGAAATTCGCACGATTGAATAGGTTGAAGAATTCCGCGCGGAATTGCAGATTCATAGACTCGCGGATGCGCGTGTCTTTGAGCAGCGCCAGATCCGTAGTGAGCAGGCCTGGGCCACGGGCGACGTCGCGTCCCAGGTTTCCAAGCGTGCCTTGCGCCTGCAGCGCGAAGCAGGCCGGGTTGAACCACGCGTTCACGTTGGTCTGCTGAATGTCGCAGCCATCGACATAGTTCGGGCGGTCCGGGCTCTGCGTATAAGCTCGCGACGCGCCGCTGATAATGTTGACGGGCACGCCTCCGTAGGCGCTTTCGATTCCCGAGAATTGCCAGCCTTCGACGAATCGGTTGCCGTGAAAAGGCAGCGCCCAAATTCCGTTCACGCGCAGCGTATTGCGGATATCGAAACCGCAGAGGCCTTTATCGCCCAGAACATTGTATGGATTCTGCGGCGTGTTGGTGGACGCGGCCGTGCCGCCGCTGTTGGTGGTGTTGCCGCCGCCTCCGCCGCCGCCGATATCGTCGATACAGACGGAATACGTGTAGGATCCCTGGATTTGCAGGCTCTTCGAGAAGCGGCGGTTCAGCGTCGCCTGAAGGGAGTTGTAGCGTGAGTCGCCGAGCGTGGTGTTGTCCGAAAAGCTTCCCAGCGCGCAGTTGATGCGGCCCGAGCCCTGGGCGGCCGTGGGGCACGCGGGGTTCAGGCCGAAGTGATACACGCCCGTGGAATCGATGGTCGCGGGAAACGGATCGTCCTCAATCGCCGAAAGCAGTTTCACGCCGCGCGATCCGACGTAGGCCACCATGAGCACAGTGCCGGGCGTGATTTCGCGCTGCACGTTCAGGTTGTACTGCATGTTGTAGGGCGTCGCCGACGTACGGTAGGCCCAGCCGGTGGTGAGCGTCAACTGGGTGGCAACGTTTCCGACGAATGGCGCCGGATACAGCGCGCTGTTCACCTGCGACTGCGTCCACGGATAAGCATTATGGAAGCCACTGACGTAATCACCTGGCACGATGGGCTGATGGAAAATCCCGAAGCCCGCACGGATGGATGTCTTGTGATCGGAGAAAGGATCAAAGGCGATGCCCACGCGCGGATCGAACGTTTTCAGCGAAGGATTGGTGATGAACGGATGAGGGACGTTCGTCACGTTTGTATCCGTGTTGAAATTCTCGATGGTGTAGAGCTGATTGTGGACGTCCACCGGATTCGTCATGGGCGACCAGCGCACGCCCAGGTTCACTGTGAGGCGGCGCGAAACTTTCCAATCGTCCTGCACGTAGGGAGTAAATTCCAGGTCGCGGAAATCGCGATTCGCATAAAGGACGCCGCCTGCGGCATAGTTCACGCCCGTGAGGTTGGTAGCGAGACCGGTACCGACAAAGGAAGCGAGCCCCTGTTGGAATACCCAAATGGGTTGCTGCTTGGTGGCGAGGTAGTGATTCGTCTGGAAACGCGAAAGGGAGATCCCGAAGCGCAGGCTGTGCGCGCCTTTGTTCCACAGGATGTCGTCGGCCTCGGTGAAGCGGTTTTGATTTTGATTGAAGGGAATGACCAGGTCTTCGCCCAGGTTGGAGAGTCCGCTGATTTGGACGCCTCCATCGCCGAAGCCCATGTTGGGAAAGAATTGCAGCGGCTGCACGCCGTTCGCCGTCACGGCGTTGGGCTGGCGGGCCGAAGAAACCTGACGTGTGAAGCTGGCGCGGAAAAGATTCACGACGGTGGGCGAGATCAGATGGCGCTCCTCCACCGTCAGAAACTGGTTGTGGGAGTGGCCGAACTCGGTCCAGAACGGCAGCGGTCCGCCGGCGGGGCCGCCGCCTCCAAAGGGTTCGGTGAGATTCGCTTTGTCGGAAAGGTAGCGCCCGAAAATCGTGTCCTTGGCCGAAAAAGTGTAATCGATGCGCCCCAGCACATAGTTTTCGTTGGAAGGCTGCACGCCTGTTTGCACCGCCGTTCCGATGTTGTTGGACCCGACCGTGCCGGGATCGGGCAAAGGAAAAATCGCGAGCGTGTTGATGATCGCCGTACGCGTGGCGGCGGGAAGCGTGGCGGCGGGGACGCACACGCCTGGCACATTGCAGGCGGGCACCAGCGCGACCTTTGTCTCGCCCAGACTTTGGCGGACGCCCTCGTAATTCGTAAAGAAGAACAGCTTGTCTTTCCTGAGCGGGCCGCCGATGCTGCCTCCGTACTGATTCTTGCGCAGCAATTGTTTTGCGCCGCTGGGCGCGTGGAAGAAGGAATCAGCGTCCAGCTTATCGTTGCGGAAGAAGTCGTAAGCGGTGCCGTGGAAAGAGTTCGTTCCGGATTTGCTGACGGCATTGATCACGGCTCCGTTGCCTGCGAATTGCGCGCCGTAAGAATTGGTGAGCGTTTGAAACTCGGCGATGGATTCAATGCCGAGCGAGGAGCCGGAGATAGAACCGATGCCACGATTGGAAAATCCCTGCAAGTTTTCGTCGTCCATCAGGATGGCTTGTCCGGCGGGACGTGCCCCCGCGACGGAGTAGAGCGTTCCCCGCCCTTGCAGCGCGCTGGCGTTGAACGCATTATAGGTCTGCACGCCGGGCGCAAGCTGGATGAGTTGCTCGAAGTTGCGGCCGTTGAGCGGCAGCTCTTTCATCTGCGTGGGATCGGTGACCGAGCCCACCGCGCCGTTCGTGGTCTCGACCAGCGTGGCCTGGCCTTCGACGGTTACAGTCTGCGTTTGCTGTCCCACGGTGAGCGCGAAATCGACCACGCTTTGCACGCCAACGGTCAGCGTGATGCTTTTGCGAACCTCGTTGGAAAATCCCATGCGAGACGTTTGCACGTCGTATTCGCCGACCGGTAATTCAGGCACGCGATAGCGGCCCTGGTCGTCGCTGGTGGCGTTGGCGATCGCGCCGGTGCCCACGTTCTTCACTTGAATCGCAGCGTTGGGCACGGCGGCTCCGCTGGTATCGGTAACGGTGCCGAAGATGGTTGCGGCGGCTCCCTGGCCTGATACACGAGAGACGGTCGCGACCATCGAGAGGCCAGCGATCAGCGCGACAATTGCGAGACGCGCGTTGCCATGAAACAGATTCCTCATTTCCACCGAGCCCCCTTCGAAAAAACCGTTATCCTACACAACCCCGTAGCGGGGCATAATTATTTCCGAAGCGGATGTGGTTGTCAATGGCGGGTCGTGGACGGAGGTCAACAATGCACCGGTGGACCGCTCCCTGTGGTCGCGGCTCGGGTCCGCGTTTGTCTGTTACGCGCTGCGATGCGCGGGCAGCAGCTTCGCCGCGTTTTCGCGATAGATACCGCGCCGCTCGGCGGGGCTGAGGCCGCTGGATTCCAGGCCGGTGACTTGCGCGGCGGGATTCGCGAATGGAAAATCGCTGCCGTAGACGATCTGCGACGCTCCGACCAGCATCTTGAGCGATTGCATCAGCACGGGATTGGTGGACTGCGCGGTGTCGTAATAAAAGCCGCGCAATTGAGCGAGGCGCGAATTGGGCTCGGCTGGCTTGGTGATGTTGTCGCCATTGCCCGCGGGTCCCAGGAAGCGCCCTGCGATGGAGACCAGCGTTCCTCCGGCGTGCGAAAAGATGAACTTGATATCGGGGCAGCGCGTGACGGCGCCGCTCGCGATCAGGCTCAGGATGGCGCGTGTGGTGTCCGCGGGATATTCGGCGATCTGCGACTGAACGCCCTGAATGAGATTCGTGCAGCAGGCGATGGCCAGAGGATGCGTGTAGACCACGGCCTTGCGGCGGTTCAGCTCGTCGAACAGCGGCGCGAAGGCTTTATCGCCCAGCCATTTGTTGTCGTAACTGGTGAGCATCGCGACGCCTTCGGCCTTCAACGTGTCGAAGCCGTATTCCAGTTCCTTGAGGCTGCCGTCGACGTCGGGCACGGGCAAAGACGTGAACAGGCCGAAGCGTCCTTTATAATCGGATGCCATTTTCGCGCCGTATTCATTGACCTCGCGGGCGGCTTTGCGGCTTTCTTCCACGTCGCCGAACCAGACGCTGGGAGCGGTGGGTGAGATCATCGACGTTGCGATGCCGGCCTTGTCCATGTCCGCCAGGTTGCGCGCGGGCGTGTAATCCTTCCACTGCGGCCCTCCGCCGAGGTGCTTGCGGCCTAACAGCGCGAGGTAGTCCGGCGAGACGTAGTGCTGATGAACGTCGATGATGCGGCGGTCCGTATTTTGCGCCGAGAGCTTCAAGAGGCCGCCGGCACCAAGCGCGGCGAGGCCTCCCAGTATTTCGCGTCGTGAAGGGCGGCCGAGGTGAAGATCCATAACGCTGGATGCTACAGGGGCGAGGGTTTCGTGTCAAGGGTTGCGGCGGGGTAGTGGCCGAGCTTGAAATATAGTAGACTCGAACGCCAAGGAGATTAGCTAAGTGCGAATTACATTACTTCTTGTGGGAACTGCGATGCTCTCTGTCTTTGCAGCGAGTGCGTCGGCCGAGATAACGTTTCGCTGCGATGCGCGAGCACCTGACGAGTGTGCGTTTTCTATTGTAGATGTCAGAGGTGGAGGTATAACAAACTTCGTGCTTGCCCCCGGCCAGACCCATGGTCTAAATGACAGTTTCGCCGGCGGAAGATATTGCGTCGTCGTTTCAAAGCCACGTGCGCAAGTCAAAGACTGGCCGCCGAGCTGCAATAATGCGATCGAACCACAGAGAGGTGGAAAGATCACTAACAATATCAGGCCCGGACAGACCTACAATTGACGCCTGTGCGTGAATTCAGCGCAACGCCACCTTTCTAAACGCTGTTGGAATATTCGAGGATCGACACGGGGTCTGCCATGGCCATTGCGAATGCGCACCTGAATAGCCGCAGGCCCCGTCCGGCCCGAGACTCGCGAACTTCGCTCTACCTCTACCTACCGCACCTTGACCTCGATCATACGGGCACATATAATTCCCCGGTGCGGACCGGACCTTCTCTTCGTCTATTCCGGACGTTTGTGAGCCTTGCGTCGGTGTTTGCGTTCGGATGCCTTGTCGCATATGCGCAGGAGCGCTCGCCTGTCGATCTTACGGGCACGTGGCGCTGGGTGCATCACGAGGATGAGTATGAGCATGAACCCGGAGCCGATCCCGGCGAGTATTGGGGCTTGCCGTTGAACGACGCCGCGCGCATGCGGGCCGATACGTATAACGAAGAATGGGTGAGCACCGCGACGCTGCTGCAATGCCGGCCGAGGCCGGTGGGCTATCAGCCGCTGGGCTTGGATCCCATGCGCATCGATCAGATGGTGGATCCTGTGTCGCGGCAGATGCTGGCGCTGGGAATCGCGTATGAGAAAACGCCGGGGCAGCGGATGGTCTGGCTGGACGGCCGTCCGCGTCCTTCGCAATACGCGAAGCATTCATGGGAAGGCTTTTCGCTGGGCAAGTTCAAAGGCGACACGCTCGAAATCACCACCACGCATATTAAGGAAGCCTACGCGCGGCGCAACGGCGTGCCCACCAGCTTTCGCGCCACGGTGATCGAACAGGTTTCGTTGGATGAGCCGTTCATGACGTGGGTGGTGACCATCATGGATCCGGACTATATGACCGAGCCGCTGGTCAAGAGCTCCATTTATGTTCGCGCGCCCACGTTGCGACTGCCGCAGTATCCGTGCCAGCCGGAAGATGAGCAGATGCCGGGCCTGGGATATCGCGTGCCGCATTATCTGGTGGGCGAGAATCCATACCTGACGGAAGACGCCGTGAAATACCGGACTCCGCTGGAAGCCGTGCGCGGCGGCGCGGAGACCACGTATCCGGAATGGCAGAGCGTGCTGGCGAAGCTCTCGCCGCCGAAGGAGCAGTTCGCATACAAGCCGATATATAAGGATGCATCCACGCGCATCGCGGAGATGGCGGATGCGCAACCCAAACGTCCACCGGCGTATGACAAAGTGGAACCGCTGCACGTGGCGGGCAACGTATTCATGATCGGCGGCGCAGGCGCGAATATCGCGGTGTCCGCTGGCGGCGACGGAATCATCATGGTGGATTCCGGAGCGGCGGAGGCCAGCGACAAAGTACTGGCCGCGGTGCGCAAGGCCGCGGAAGCGCTGGTGCCGCCGGAGCGGCCGGATTCCGCTTCGCCCTTCGGAGACACGTGGCAGGTGACGCACGCGTTTCGCGATCCCGTGATCCGCATGATTATTAACACCAGTGACGGCGCGGATCATGTGGGCGGCAACGCGAATATACACATGTCACCGCTGTTCCGTCCGCTGGGCGCCGATGGCGGCGCGAACATCGCGGTGATTGTGGCGCATGAAAACGTGCAGAATCGCATGGCCGACCGGAAGGCTCCCGAAGCGGCGCTGCCCACCAGCGTGTATTCGTCGGACAAGTACACCATCCACCGTTTCCTGAACAATCAGGCGATTCAACTGGTGCATCTGGCGAATGCGACTACCGACGGCGACAGCGCCGTGTTCTTCCGGCGATCGGACGTGCTGGCAACGGGCGACGTTTATAACAGCGACGTCTATCCGCCGATTGACGTGGATCGCGGCGGCAGCATTGAAGGCGAGATCGAGTCGCTCAATAAGCTGACGGATATGTGCGTGGAGGAATTTATGTCGCAGGGCGGCACGCTGATTGTTCCGGGTCACGGATGGCTCAGCGATGCGGGCGACCTGGGCTATTACCGCGACATGATCATTATTATTCGCGACCGCGTTCAGAAGATGATCGATTCGGGAATGACGCTGGCTCAAGTAAAGGCCGCCAAGCCGACGCTGGATTACGATCCCGAATACGGACGCGAGCCCGGCGTCACTGCTCATTTCGTGGAGGCGGTGTATCGCAGCCTCGCGGAAAAGAAGAAGGCCAAGTAGAGCGGAAGGTGTTTGCGTGAAACAGGAGACACCCATGAAACAATCGATGCTTCTCACATGCGCCGCGGCGCTGCTCACATGCGTTCCCGGGCTGGCCCACCACTCTTTCGCGGGAACGTATGACGCCAGCAAAGAGATCACGATCAAGGGCAAGATTGTCGAAGTCTCGCTGCGCTCGCCGCATTCCTTCTTCTTCGTGGAAGCCGAGGACGCGAACGGCGCAGCGCAGCGCTGGTCGCTGGAAGGCGCGTCGGCGGCACAGTTCGCGCAGCAGGGCGTGACGCGCGATGCGCTGAAGGTGGGCGACGTGGTGGAGGTGGTCGCCAATCCCGCGCGCAGCATGACTACGGGCTCGCGCGCGCGGCTGTTAAAGATCACGCGGCCGAGCGATGGCTGGTCGTGGGGCACGCGTCCGGGCGAGACGGTTCGATAGCGGGCCGCGAATATCCACCGGAGAAAATTCAGGGAGAAGCATGAACCGCCGAATGCCAGTGCGCCGAATGCCAGTGCGATGTGCTTTTGTCATGCTGTGTGCGGCGGGCGTGTGTTTGTTCGCGCAGGAAGGTGGACGCGGCGGGCGCGGAGGGCCGCCGCCCACGGCGAAAGCGTCGGCTCCCATCGATCTGACCGGCTACTGGACGGCGGTGATAACCGAAGACTGGCACCTGCGCATGCAGACGGCGCCGAAGGGCGATTTCGGCGTGGGCGCTCCGGGAGCGGTAGTGCTGCCGGGCGGCGCAGCGTACGGACTGGGGCCGAATCCGTCAGACGGCGGCAACATTCCTTATAAGACGAAGGGCGGCCAGGCCGCGATGAAGTGGGACCCCGCGAAGGACGAGGCCGATGGCAATCAGTGCCGCGCGTACGGCGCGCCGGGTGTGATGCGGCTGCCGACGCATTTGCACGTGACGTGGAAAGACGACAACACGCTGCAGTTGGAGGCGGACGCGGGGTCGCAAACACGCGAGCTCCATTTTGTTCCGCCGCCGCAGGGCGGGCAGATCAATTTTCAATCGGGCGCGTACATTCCACCGGAAGCCGTCAAGATGGAACCGCCGCCAGGAGTGCAGGCTTCGTGGCAGGGATATTCGGTGGCGCAATGGACGATCATGGGCGGCGG
>Ga0075522_10003971_pt1 | contig 10672 bp, 9 predicted proteins | sample NGEPerA_FD_74796 | JGI IMG/M metagenome (GOLD analysis project Ga0075522, IMG submission 74796) | Arctic peat soil microbial communities from the Barrow Environmental Observatory site, Barrow, Alaska, USA - NGEE PermafrostL2-A | ecosystem: Environmental > Terrestrial > Soil > Wetlands > Peat ...
CTCACGCTCAGCGAGTACGCCCTCCTCCGCCTCGAAGACAACAAGATCATCGCCGCCGAAACCGAAGAGGCCATCTACAACGCACTCGACCTCGACTACATCCCCCCCGAACTCCGCGAAAATTGCGGCGAGCTCGAAGCCGCCGCCAAACACACTCTCCCCCGCCTCATCCACCGCAACGACATCCGCGGCGACCTCCACATGCACACCACCGAATCCGACGGCGCGAACTCCATCCGCGAAATGGCCGAAGCCGCCATCGAGCGTGGACTTGAATACATCGCCATCACCGACCACTCCAAAAATCTCGCCATGACCAACGGCATGGACGACAAGCGCACCCTCGCCCACGCCGCCCGCATCCGGACTATCTCCGATGAGATCCAGGCCGACATCGCCGAAATCAACGCCGCCATCGCCTCCGGCAAAGACCTCAGCAAAAACGACCACCTCAGCTTCCTTTACCGGGCGGCCAAAAGAATGTTCGACGAAGGTACGGGAGTAGCAGCGAGAACCGGAGTAGCAGCGAGAACCGGAGTAGCAGCGAGAACCGGAGTAGCAGCGGGCTTCAGCCCGCGGGAAACCATGTCCGGCAAAGAACAGGGCTTCAGCCCCGGCCCCCTGCCGCCAAACTTCCGCATCCTCGCCGGCATCGAAGTCGACATCCTCATGGACGGTGCCCTCGACCTCGAAGACGCGACCCTCGCCCAACTCGACATCGTCGTCGCCAGCGTCCACTCCGGCTTCAACCAGACCGAAGACGAGATGACGGCGCGCGTCCTCCGCGCCGCTGAAAATCCTTACGTGCAAATCCTCGGCCACCCCACCGGCCGCAAGGTCCTCAAGCGCGAGCCCTACAAGATCGACCTCGAACGGCTACTCCCCGCCGCCGTCCGCCTCGGCATCGCGGTCGAGCACAACGCCTCCCCCGCGCGCTCCGACCTCTCCGACATCAACCTCCGCAAGGCCAGAGAGTTCGGCTGCAAAATCATCGTCGACACCGACGCCCACTCCACCGACGAGCTCGACCAGATCGACCACGGCATCGTCCAGCTCCGCCGCGCCTGGCTCACCCCCGCCGACCTCATCAACACCCAGCCGCTCGACAAATTCCTGGCCAGCCTCCGCCCCCGCCCATAACCTCACCGTTGCCGTTCTACTTCGCGAAACTTAGCTCCCTTCGCGCCCTTTGCGTTAAAGCTGTTGCGGTTGCTGTTGCTTGTTTCTTTCGCCGCGATACACTCTCCCATGCCCGAATTCAACCCCGCTCTGATCCCCTCGCGCTCCCGGCTGCCCTCCGTCCTCGCCGCGGCCGGCATCCTCATCGCCGTCGCGGCCGCGGTCCTCTACTTCAGCCCGCACAAGACCGCCGAGCTCACCATCACCCGCGTCCAAATATTCGCCGCCCACACCCAAACCAGGGCAATGCAAGGCTCCACCCACATCATCGGCTCCAACCCCCACGCCGACGACGACCTCTACGTCCTGCTCACGGTCAAGCTCACCGACAAGCTGCGCCTCCCGCTCTTCATCAAGGACGAAACCGCCATCCTCACCGCTCCCGACCACTCCGTCGCCGACTCCAGCGCCATCGAGCTCCCCGACCTGCCCAACCTCTACACCACATTCCCGGCGCTCCAGAAACTCGCCTCCGAACCTCTCGCCCGCGACATCAAGGTCGCCCCCGGCCAGTCCGCCGAGGGCATGGTCCTCCTCCACTTCCCCGGCGCCACCCAGGAAAACTGGACCAACCGCGAGTCCGCCACTCTCACCCTGGATCTCTACCACCAATCGTCGCAGACAGTAACTATCCCTTGAGCCATAGGACCGCCGCAGCAATGCGAAAGGACGGTAGTGGCGCGTTGGAATTCCAGGACGAGCGAAGTTTCTTATAGCACCATCTTCAGGGACCGCGGGAATCGCTTCCGAGAGGCGACTTGGCGGGACCGAGACGGAAGCGTCCGCTGGATCCGTGCTACTATCTACGGGCTAATGCCGACAATGAGGACTGTCGTGCTCGCAGTCGCCGTTAGTGCCTTAGGCGCTATTCCAGTCGTTGGTGGAAAAGAATGAAGCACCGGCTAACACTGTTCAGCGATGCAGTCTACGCAATCATCATCACTCTGATGGCGCTGGATTTGCGAACGCCCGAAACTCCCGGGTGGCATGGCTGGTGGCACCTGCTGCCGCGCATCGGCGGCTATTCAGCAACATTTGCGCTCCTGCTTATGATCTGGCTGCATCATCATCACATGTTCTGCCGCGTGCGGGAAGTCAATCGGGCAATGTTCTGGTTCAATGGAGGCGCCCTTTTCTTCTCCAGCCTGCTTCCCTTGACGCTTCGCTCCATCATCGAACACCCGCATGATCCGACTGCATATATCGTGTATCAAATCGTTGCCTGGAATGCGATGACCGGCATGACCTGGTTCAGGTGGTCCGCATCGAAAATGCATGGCAGCGACCCCGGCTGGAAGGAATGGGCCCGCAAGCGCAATCGGGTTGCTGCAATCGGCACCCTGCAAGCGGCGGTTTTCTGCGCGCTTACGTTCGTCTATTTACCGGCTGCCATCGCAATCTATCTTGCGATGCTGATCTTCCTGATCGCTTCCATCGACATCTCTGCGAGTCCAGGCGCCATGGACACGCAAGAGGGTACAGAAGGGAGCCCTCAACCATGATCGACATCCACCCGCCCCAGCACGCGCCCATGACGAAGCGCGAATTCTTCGTCCACCTCTTCATCGTCATCCTCGGCATCCTCATCGCCATCGGCCTCGAGCAAAGCGTCGAGTACCTCCATCACCGCCATCTCGCCAGCGAAGCCGCACGTGCGCTTATCGACGAGCGCCACATCGACGAAGAGGCGAACCAGTTCAACATCTTCGCAACCAGGCGCCATCAGCGCGACCTCCAGCACGATCTCGTCATGCTGCATGCGTTGCGAGCCCACCAGCCCTTGCCGCCAGGTCCTTTCATCATTCAACACGTCTCGTATATCTACCCTGGGGCACAGTGGCAAAACGTCCACCAGTCCGGCACCATCAATTACCTGACCGGCAACCTCGCAGCGCTCACCTACCGCTATCATTACCAGGACCGCTTTTTGGATCTCTTAAGCCGCAGCAATGAGGAACTCGCCCGCGCCGCCTCAGTGCTCCGCTCCCCCGCCGATCCCCTCAATACCAGCTATGAGGACGACGTGGCCTTCAGCGGCTTCTTCAGGCGCCTCGTCGCCGCGCACGAAGACCTTCCCCAGCAGGAGATCGACGCTGCCTGGGCCACCAACGCCGCACCCGGCAACCTCGCCGCGCTCTCACCGGCTCAGATCGACTCCCTTGACCGCGCAGTCCAGATCGCCCTTGCAGACGACGACGCCATGCTTCGCGACTGCTTCACCATCAAGCGCAACCTGACCAATAATCCCGTGCAGTAGCCTCACCGATCCACGGAGCCCGCATGATCGACATCCACCCCCCGCATCACGCACCCATGACGCGCCGCGAATTCTTCACTCACCTCTTCATCGTCATTCTCGGCATCCTCATCGCCATCGGCCTCGAACAAACCGTTGAGGCCCTCCACCACCGGCACGAGCGCCAGGCCCTGATCGAAGGTTTCCATCGCGAGTGCGCCGAGAACCTGAAAGTCTTCGATTTCGATCTGGATGTAGCTCACCACGAGATTGCCTGGGAGCGCGCTTCGCTCGCAGCCCTGCGCAATGCCCAGCCGAACGGCGGATACATCACCGTCACCATGCCTCAACCACCTGAGCAGAACAACCTCCAGTCTCCATCCCGCTCGGTCTGGTCCGTGGCAAAAACCAGCGGCAAGGTCGACCTCCTGCCGGAAAACCTGGCCGAGATCTTCGATCGCGTCGATACCGAAGGCGCGCATTGGAACGACATAGTCCAGCCCGCCACCACCGCTTTCCAGCGCGTGAAGAGCTTCGGCGATCGCACCGGCTCCCCCCTGAACACTGGAGCGACCATTCACCTCACCCTCGCCCAGCGCGATGACGCCGAAGCCATCTTCGACAATCACCTCGTGCAGTTCGAACAGGAGAGGATCTGGATCGCCTGGTGGAAGGGCGCTTCCATCAGTGTCCTTCGCGGCGTCCAGTCGCGCGCTGATATGGCCGACGACATCCGGCGCGCCAACATCGCTTCGCGCCCGCAGTAATGTTCAAACCACCGGCCTTATCGGAATCTCCGTGTCGAAAGACAATGCACCGCAAACTGTCGATTACGCGCCTGCAATCCGCAGAAGAACGTCCGCGAGCTGGTCTGGTGCGGAAAAGAATGGAGAGTGATCGGTGTCGATGGAAAACGTCCGCCGGCATGGCGAATGCCTCTGCATCTCCCGCTGCAGCTTGAGCGTTATAGCGCGGTCGCGCTCGCACTCAATGTAATACCGCGGAGTTCGACCCCAGCGCTCTGCCGACGTTTGGACTGGCGTTCCAAAAGGCGCGCCCGACTGGGCAGCGAGGCGCGACTGAGCGAACGCCACGTCTTCTTCCGCACAATTCCCGTAGAAAGCCTCGCGGCTATATTCCAGCTTGAACCCGATGGCACCATCCGCCCGCGGATCGATGGTTGAGGGATTGACCATGCTCGCCAGATCCTGCGAGGCCCAGGTCGCCAGCGACTCGCCGTTGCGCGGCAAGAACGCGGACAAATATACAAGCGATCCAATTCGTTCCTGGCAATTTTCGGCGGCCTGCGTAATGGCGATACCGCCCATACTGTGGCCCACCAAAATCACCGGCTCAGCCTGCGCGCAGGCGATTTCGCAAATGCGGTCGGCGTAACTCTCAAGCGTGACCATCGCCGTAGCCGTTTTGTCGTCTCCATGCCCCGGCAAATCCGGCGCGAGGACTCTGTGACCCGCAGCTTCGAGCAGGGGCACGATCTTTCGCCAGCACCAACCTCCGTGCCAGGCGCCATGAATCAGCACATAGGTCGTCGACATGATGACGAGCATTCTATCAAGAACCCGACGCGTTCTCGTTTCGATACGAGCGGGCCCACAGACAGTACCTTCAGTTATTCACTTTCAAATTGGTCCGCCAGGCGAAGGACCTGCTTCTTGCTCGCTGTCGCAACCCCGGGTTAAAACTCCAAACAGCCGCATAAAAAGCAAAGACCCGCGCGACATCGTCGCACGGGCCTTTGCACTGCAACAACACTTACGGCATCGAGATCTGCTGAGGCGCATTCTTCGGCGTGCTCAGGTATCCCGTGATCTGGTTCTTGCTTTCCGTGTTCACCACGATCTCGTACAACATCGGAGTCTTGCCGGAGTAGAACTGAATAGGCTCATCCAGATTCTTGTCCTTCTTCTCGATGGTCCGATCGTCGGCGTTCACATTGAGGGTGAACTTCGACCGCTTCTGGTCAGCTTTCTTCAGTTGGATTTTAATTGTCGATACGAGTGTAGGCTTCGCACCCTTCGTAAGAGTGAACTCGTAGTAGTTGCGGTCGCCGCGATGCCTCAGTTCCTCCAACTGATCGTGGTTGGTCGCAATCAAGCCGCTCATGTGGCCTTCGTCGCCCATCATGCTCGACATCTGCGTTTTGGCCGCAGCCAGGTCGGCCTGCGTGGTCGCCACATCGGTCTTCACACCGCCGACATCGGTCTTCACGCCGGTCACATCGCTCTGTACCGCTGAGACCTGTTTGTTCGTCTCATCCTGCGCTCTGGCCAGCTTCGCCGTGGTTGCCGCTGCGGAGTGTTGAGCCGCAATCAACTGGTTCGACTTTTCCTCCAGTTGTTTCTGGGTCAGGCCCACACTCTGGCCGAGCATTTCGCCCTGCGCCTTCATGCGGTCGTTCGTTTGTTCCAACTTGTCGGAGAGCGCCTGATTGCGCTGATCGGATGCCGTTATGCTCTGCTGTGCGGCGGCCAGATGGTTCTGCAACCCGATGGCCCAGCCAAGCGAACCCAGCGCCAGCACCAAACCGGCTATGGATACACCGATCAGCCAGCCTGGCGCCCGTGGAGCAACGGTTGTTTCAACGTATTCTTCGCGATCACTCATTCGTACCTCCTGCGGTGCTTTTCGTTTGAGGCCCGCCGGCCCTGAATGGGCAGGAGCAAATTACCGGTCGAGCTCGGTAAAAGTCACAACTGTGCCACGGTGGCACAGTAACGCTTAATATGAGACGTAGATGACTGCTCCCAGGGTGCTCCAATCCGACGTTTTGATCGCCGGTGGGGGCATTATCGGCCTTTCCCTGGCCCTTGAACTGTACAACAGAGGCGCACAAGTCACTGTTGTCGAACGAGATACAGCGATGTCCCACGCCTCCACCGCGGCCGCCGGCATGTTGGCGGCCGAGGACCCCTATAACCCTCCCGAAATCACCCTTCTGGCCAGATTTTCCACAGAAATCTACCCGGAAATGCTCGCCCGGATCGAATCTCTCTCCGGAATCGTCGTCCCCTTCCAAACCGGCGCCACCGTGCAATATCTCTCCGGCGGCTCCAGCATTCTGCTTGCAGAGCATTCCCTCGATCCGCGCCAACTCGCCGCGGCCCTGCTCGCCGCCGTGCGCGCCACCTCCATCGACCTTCGCCAGCACACCGGCAATCTCGAACTTGCAGACACCCCCGAAGCAATTCACGTCCGCGACGCGACGGGCACCGAGTTCGCCGCGCCCCAGTTTGTCCACTGCACCGGCACCTGGTTTCGCGGACAGAACGCCGTCTCTCCCCGCAAGGGTCAGATGCTGCGCGTCCAGCTTCCCTCGCCGCTTACGGAAGTCCACCGCGCCGAGCACATCTACATCGTCCCCCGCACCCTCGGCCCGCAGGCTGGCTCCGCCCTCATCGGCGCGACCATCGAGGACGCCGGCTTCGACACCACCACCCACCCCGCAGACCTCGCCAACCTCCGCGCCCGCGCCGCCGAACTCCTTCCCGAGCTCGCCTCCGAATCCGATGCACCCCAGCTCGAAGCCTGGGCCGGTCTCCGCCCCTTCACCCCGGACGGCCTTCCTCTCCTCGGCATTCTTTCTCCGCGCGAATTTGTCGCCACGGGCCACTTCCGCAACGGCATCCTCCTCGCCCCCGCCACGGCCCGCGTCATGGCCGACCTCCTCGAAAACAAATCCCCCACCATCGACCTCACACCATTCTCCCCAAACCGCTACAATCAAACCGGTACATAAGAAACTGGTAGCTCGTAACTGGTAGCTCGTAACTGATAACCCAAATAAGGGTACAGAGCTAACCCCAATCGATAAGGGACTTTACCCGAAATAGAGGGGGAGGGGTCCCGGCAATGTCGACAGAATCCACGCAATCCAAAGTCCGCTGGGGAGTCCTCAGCACCGCCGCCATCGGCACAAAAAAAGTCATTCCCGCCATGCAGCTCAGCCAGCTGTCGACGGTCACCGCCATCTGTTCCCGCGACCTCGCCAAGGCCCAGCAAGCCGCCACAGCCCTCAACATTCCCAAGGCCTACGGCTCGTACGAGGAGCTGCTCGCCGACCCCGACATCGACGCCATCTACAACCCTCTGCCAAACCATCTGCACGTTCCCTGGACCATCAAGGCCGCCGAAGCCGGCAAGCACGTCCTCTGCGAGAAGCCGATCGCCCTCACCGTCGCCGAGGCGAAGACGCTCCTCGAAGTCCGCGAGCGCACCGGCGTCAAGATCGGCGAGGCGCTGGTCATCGTCCATCACCCGCAATGGGTCCGCCTCCGCGAGTTGCTCGCCGAAGGCCGCATCGGCGAGCTCCGCTCCATCCTCGGCCTCTTCTCCTACTTCAAGCTCGACCCCACCAACATCCGCAACCAGGCCGCCATCGGCGGCGGCGGCCTCATGGACATCGGCTACTACCTCATCGAAGCCGCCCGCCTCGCCTTCGGCTCCGAGCCCGACCGCGTCGTTGCAGCCATCGACCGCGACCCCACGATGCACATCGACCGCCTGACCTCCGCCATCATGCAGTTCGGCGCGGCCCAAGCTGTCTTCACCTGTAGCACTCAGCTAGTCCCCTATCAAGGCCTCCAGTTCTTCGGCACCAAGGGCCGCATCCAGTTGGAGATCCCCTTCAACGCCCCACCCGACCGCTCCGTCCGCCTCCTCATCGACGACGGCACCGACCTCTTCGGCTCTGGCATCACCACCGAAACCTTCCCCGCCATCGACCAGTACACACTCCAGGGCGACGCCTTCTCCCGCGCCATCCTCACCAACACCGAAGTCCCCACCCCCCTCGAAGACGCCATCGCCACCATGTCCGTCATCGAAGCAATTTTCCGTTCCGCCGAGACCGGACAATGGGAGTCGCCCCGATCATGAGACATCGTTACGCTTCAAAGGGAATCCCCAACTCCTTCGGCACAATCGGCTCAAACCGCTTGTCCAGACTCGACGCGTCATACTTCAACTGCCATTCCAGCCGCATGCCGTAGTACAGAGCAGTGAATCCCCAGAAGCGCGTCTGCCCCAGGCCCAGTCCGGTTTCTGCGTCGTAGTATTCCCGCAGCACTGGGTTCTTTACCAGCGCCATTTCCAGCAGTCGATCGGCAAGATCTTTCGCTTCATCACGAAATCCGTACCGCATCAGTCCCTGAAAGATCATGTAGTTTGTCGGTGCCCACGTCGGCCCTCGCCAATTGCACTCTTTGTGCAGCGAGCCCTGGTAGTAATCCGGCTCTGTCTTCGCATAACTAGCCACCGGGTACGCCAACCAGAACTCCTTCTCATTCAGCAAATGTTCACGCACCATGCGCTTCGCGCGCGCGGGCGTCGCCGCCCCCGCAAACAGCGGCATAAAGCAGGTTGCCGACTTCACCTTCAAGAGCTTCCCTGTCTTCTCGCTGCGGTCGTAGTACATGCCGTCCTTCTCATCCCAGAACGTCGCATTCATCAGCCTGATCAGCGCCTCGGCCTTCGCGTTGTAGCTCTTCACATCGGTCGCTAGCCCCAGCCCATGCGCAATCACGGCCATCGCACGCAGTTCTCGGACCAGGTAGGAAGCAAGATCCACCCCCTCAATTTCAAACGCCGAGAGCTCCCCACCGCGGCTCCACTGATTGTCCGTTCCGGCAGCATCAGCCGAGTTCCAAACCGGCAATCCGTTCTTGTCGCCGTCGTAGGAAAACCACTTGGTCACATACTTTTCTAATCGCTCGTAGTAGTTCCCTCTCACCCACTCATAGTCGTCCTTGTTCTGCCGGCAGCCCAGCACGACAAGCTGCGCCAGGAACGGCTTGAAGTGCTGACGGTCGCGTTGTTTGATCAGGCTGCGGTTCACATAGCCGTCCGGCTGCTGACGATTGAGGAATTCCCGCAGGTTCGTAAAACAGTACGGATACACACCGTAGTACGACAGATAGAGGTTCTCGAAATACAAATCCCAGTCGTAGAACTCGTTGTACGGATAGCCGGTCAACAGTTTGCCTTCGACGCCGGGCATATCTCTCAGCCCGTGCTCGCGGATGTCGGCATTCACAGTCGGAAGACGCTTGCGCAATTCCGTCCACTGCACTGGTCCGATGGCTTCAGCGAATGCCCTGCCCGCCGCCGTAGGAATGCCTGCCGAGTCACCCATCCCCGAAAGGGCCGATGGCCAGACTGGACGCGTTACAGCCACTGTGCCCAGCACCCCGGCAGCACCTCCTACAAAGAAACGTCGTGTCATGGGCATGGTTTTTCTCCTTCTGAAATAATTTCAAATACGAACTTCAACGCCGCAGAAACACTATCACGTCACACCGATATTCGCCCACCCGTTCGTGACAACTCTTTTCCGCTTTCGCTATAACCGTAATTGCTGTCGATTTCTCGCTGGAGAGCGCTTTCCCTCATGTCAACCACCGCACCAAAAGGCCTACAGGACGTCGTCGCCAACGAGTCCTCCATTTGTTTCATCGACGGCGCAAAGGGCATCCTCTCGTATCGCGGCATCGACATTCACGAGCTCGCGCAAAAGTCCACCTTTGAAGAGACCACCTCCCTCCTCTGGAACGGCAAGCTCCCCAACCCCGACGAGCTGCGAGAGTTCAGCCACCACCTCGCCGCCGCCCGCGAACTTCATCCCGACGTCATCGAATTTCTATACGCGGTCCCCAAAGAAGCGTCGCCGATGGAAGTCCTGCGCACCGCGGTCTCGCTGCTCTCCATGTACGACGCGGACGAAAAGCTCGTCAGCCACGAAGCCAATCTCCGCAAGAGCTTCCGCATCACCGCGCAGATTGCGATGATCATTGCCATCTTCGATCGCATCCGCAAGGGCAAGGAGATCGTCGCCGCCGACTACGATCTCTGCCACGCCGCCAACTTCCTCTGGATGCTCAACGGCGAGAAGCCCTCCGAGACGGCCACCAAAGCCCTCGACGTCGCCCTCATCCTCCATGCCGACCACGAACTCAATGCCAGCACCTTCGCCGCGCGCGTCATCGCCGCCACGCTCTCTGACATGCACTCGGCCATCACCGGCGCAATCGGCGCCCTCAAGGGCCCGCTGCACGGCGGAGCCAACGAAGCCGTCATGCACCTGCTATACGCCATCGACAAGGCCGGCGAAGACCCAGTCGAACACGTCCGCGGAATGCTCGAGCGGAAGGAGAAGATCTCCGGCTTCGGTCACCGCGTCTACACCACCGAAGATCCGCGCGCCACGCACCTGCGCCGCATGTCCGAAGAACTGGGCCGCGA
>Ga0075522_10003972_pt1 | contig 10672 bp, 14 predicted proteins | sample NGEPerA_FD_74796 | JGI IMG/M metagenome (GOLD analysis project Ga0075522, IMG submission 74796) | Arctic peat soil microbial communities from the Barrow Environmental Observatory site, Barrow, Alaska, USA - NGEE PermafrostL2-A | ecosystem: Environmental > Terrestrial > Soil > Wetlands > Peat ...
CGCTGACACCGGCGACGAACAACGCGCCGCCGAGGCCCGCGCCGCCGCCACCGCCGCCGCGACCGCCGCTGCCGTTGCCACCATCGCCACCCTCGGCGGTCATGTCGTTCAGCGCCAGGTTCTCGATCGTCACCGTGCCGGCATAGACGAACAGGCCGCGCTGCGCATGGCCGCCGTCGAGGGTCTGGGACTTCGCGCCACCCGCGTTGGTTCCCGCGATGGTCAGGCTGTTGCCGGCCTTCAGATTGATCGCTTCGAGCGCGGTGGTCAGCGAGAAGCCGGCGGTGATGTCGATGGTCATCGCGCCGGTGTCGGCGGCGGCGTCATCGGCGGCCACGATCGCGGCGTTCAGGGCGGTTTCGCTGGTTACGGTCGCCATGGGAACTCTCCGACGCCGGTTAATCGGATGATCCGCTCCCCGCGAACACCTCCGCCGGGGAGCACACGGTCAAGGTCGAGCAACGGTTCTCGGGTGGACGAAAATGTCAAGCGGATTTCGCAGGTCCGAGAAGCCCGATCCGCTCTGGCGGGGAGCGAACGCCGGCGCGCGGCGTTTGAAGGCCCGGGGCGCCACGGAGGCAACAGTGATGAGCCACTACAAGCTCAACGACGCGGACGAGCATTTCCTCAATGTGCCGCAGGGCGGAGCGCTGATTCCGCCGGGGCCAGCGGGACGGAGACGTGGATCGAGCGGGATCGGGACATGGTCGTGCGCATCGCCGTCCACACCGTCGCCGTCGCCACCGCGGAGGCCGGCAGCGTGGAAGTGTGCATCGAGAACGGCGGCGACCGAGCCCGAGGCCAGGATGGGCCGGCCCCCCCTGGAGACCACTCTGCGCGCCAGCCAGAGCGTCCAGGTGCTGGTCAGGGCCGGCGAACGGCTGGCGTTCAAGGCCTATCCCAACGCCAGCCACGCCATGGTCCTGCGGACGGTGGTGTGGGCGGCGGACCTGAAATACGACCGCGCCTCCGAAGCTCCGGCCCGCGGCGCGCCGGAGCATCCCGCGGCGGCCGGGGCGGCGGCGACAACCACCAATCAGCGGCAGGCCGCCAGCCCGGGCCGCGCGGCCTGATTGCCCGCGCCGCTATCATGTGATAGCGCCGCGGCATGGCTCAACTTCTCGTTCGCGATGTGCCGCTGGCTGTGGTGGAGGCTCTGAAGCGCCGCGCCCTCGACCATGGCAGGAGCGCGGAAGCCGAGCATCGGGCTATTCTCCAGGAAGCACTCAAGGCGGGGCGCGATGGCTTTCGCGCACGCGCCGCCAGGCTTCGCGACGAGACGCGGGGACGGATCATCGGCGACTCGGCCGATCTGATCCGTGAGGATCGCGACGGCCGGTGAGCATCGTCATCGATGCATCGGTGGCGCTGAAATGGGTTCTCGACGAGCCCGGCAAGGAAGCGGCCGACACCCTCCTCGACGAGGAGTTGATCGCTCCGGCGTTGTGGCTGATCGAGGTCGCCAACGCGCTTTGGCGGCGTTCACGGCAGGGGCAGATCAGGGCCGATGAAGCCCGGACGCGGCTGCTGGAACTCACCAATGCGCCGGTGACCACCTACGCGATCGAACGGGACATTCTGGCCGCCGCGGATCTTGCGGAGAGCCTGGCGCATCCGGTCTATGACTGCCTCTACTTGGCGATGGCGATCCGGGAGCGGACCTTTGTCGTCACCGCTGACCGACGATTCCTCGCCGTGGTCGATGGATCGCCCGATCTGAGGGGCGCCGTCCGCCGGTTGGAACCCTCGGTCCCGCGTTCCCCGTCCGGCCGAATCGAGAAACCATGACCGCGATGCGCGACCGGGCGAAATCCTAGTGTTCAGTCTCAAACAGATGATGCGGCTCGCCAGCGACTCGGCGGATCCTCCGACCGGGTCAGTGCACTAGGTGACGACGGCGCCGCTCGCGCTCAGTCTCGGCGATCCGGCGGGGATCGGGCCGGAGATCGTGGTCAAGGCCTGGCGGGCGCTGCGCGGCGAGGGGCCGGCGTTCATGGTGGTGGGCGACGCCCAGTCACTGGCCGCCGCCTCCGCCGCCGGCGGCTCGATCGTCCGCCAGGTGAGCGGCGGGGCGGAGGCGGCGGCGTCGTTCGGCGAGGCCCTGCCGGTGCTGGACATTCCGCTGACCGCGCCGGTGGTGGCCGGCCAGGCGTCGGCCGCCGCCGCGCCGCTGGTGATCCGCTGGATCGAGACCGCCGCCGGGCTGGCGCTCTGCGGCGCGGCCAGCGGCCTGGTCACCGCGCCGGTCGCCAAGGCCCCGCTCTATGAAGCCGGCTTCGCCTTCCCCGGCCACACCGAGTTCCTCGGCGAACTGACCCGGGCGATCGACGACGGCGGCGGCAAGGGGCCGGTGATGATGCTGACCGCGCCGGGCCTGCGGGTGGCGCTGGTCACCATCCACGAACCCCTGGCCAGGGTCGCCGGCCTGATCACCCTGGCGGCGGTGGTCAACGCCGGCCGGGTGACGGCGCGGGCCCTGAGGCGCGATTTCGGGATCGAGGCGCCGCGCCTGGCGGTGGCCGGGCTCAATCCGCACGCCGGCGAAGGCGGCGCCCTGGGCCGCGAGGAGGCGGAGATCATCGCCCCGGCGGTCCAGGCGCTGAAGGATCTGGGGATCGCCGCCCACGGGCCGGCGCCGGCCGACAGCCTGTTCCACGCCGAGGCGCGCGCGGGCTACGACGCGGTCCTGTGCATGTATCACGACCAGGCCCTGATCCCGGTCAAGATGCTGGATTTCTGGGGCGGGGTGAACGTGACCCTGGGCCTGCCGATCGTACGCACCTCGCCCGACCACGGAGTCGGCTACGACATCGCCGGCCGCGGCGTCGCCCGTCCCGACAGCCTGATCGCCGCCATTCGCCTGGCCGCCGAGATCGCGGCCAGGCGCGGGGCTTGAGGTCGGCGCGGCCGGGTGATATGTTTGAATAATACATATCATCGGAACGCGACATGGACATTGCCAAGGTCTTCTGGACCGGCCGCTCGCAGGCAGTGCGCCTGCCGAAGGAATTCCGCGTCAATGCCGACAGGGTGCGAATCCGGCGGCGCGGCGGCGCCCTGATTCTCGAGCCGATCGCCCGGGACTGGGCCTGGCTGGAGGCCGTGGTCGGCCCGTTGGACGAGGACTTCGTGGCCGCGGTGGCCGAGCAACCCTCGGCCCGGGAGCAGCCCGGGCTGGACCTGTTCAGGTGAAATTTCTCCTCGACAGCAACGCCGTCATCGCCCTCATGAAGAGCGACGCGAATGTCGTGGCGGGCCTGCGCCGTCATCGGCCGGAGGACTTCGCCCTGCCGTCGATCGTGGCCCACGAACTCTACTTCGGGGCCTACAAGGGCCGCGCGGTGACCGAAAACCTGGCGCGAGTCGAGGCGCTGCAATTCGAAGTGCTCGATTTCGACCGCGAAGACGCGCGGCGTTCAGGCGAAGTGCGCGCCGCCCTGGCTCTGGCCGGCGTGCCGATCGGAGCCTACGACGTGTTGATCGCCGGTCAGGCTCTCGCCCGGGCTCTGGTCCTGATCACCCACAACACCGCCGAGTTCCGGCGCGTTCCGGGGCTGAAGCTCGAAGATTGGCAAGTCGCGGCATGACCGGCCACGCCATGGCGCTCGCCTCGGCCAGATGAACCTGGTCGATCTGCCGCCGCTGCGGGAGGTTCTGGCCGCCCGGGGGCTCACGCCCGACAAGCGGTTCGGCCAGCATTTCCTGCTCGACCTCAACATCTGCCGCAAGATCGCGCGGCTGGCGGGCGTGGGCGCCGGAGACCTCGTGCTTGAGGTCGGGCCGGGGCCGGGAGGCCTCACCCGCGCCCTGCTCGAAACCGGGGCCGAGGTCTTGGTGGTGGAGCGCGATGGCCGGTTCGCGCCGATCCTTGGCGAGCTCGGGGAAGCCGCCGGCGGCCGGCTGACCGTCGTTGAGGCCGATGCGCTGATCGTCGATGAAGCGGCCCTGACCGGGGAGCGGCCGACGACGGTCGTCGCCAACCTGCCCTACAACGTGGGAACGCCGCTGCTGGTCAAATGGCTCACCGGCCCCTTCCGGCCGGCGAGCATGACGCTGATGTTCCAGAAAGAGGTCGCGCAACGGATCGTCGCGCCGGCCGGAGGAGAACACTACGGCCGGCTGGCGGTGCTGACCCAGGCGCTCTGTTCGGCGGCGATCGCCATGGACCTGCCGGCGCGGGCCTTCACGCCGCCGCCCAAGGTGGCCTCGGCGGTGGTCAGGCTGGTTCCGCTGGCCGAGCGGCCGGAGGCGGAGGTGATCGACGCCTTGCGGGAGGTGGCGCGGGCTGCCTTCGGCCAGCGGCGCAAGAAGCTGAGATCGTCACTGCGGGCGCTGGGCGGCGAGGCGCTGTGCGCGGCGGCGGGCGTGGACGCCGACGCGCGGGCGGAGAGGGTGGCGGTTGCGGGGTTCCTGGCGCTGGCCAAGGCGCGGCTGGGTCGGGAATAAAATGGTAATGATATCATGTCCCCATTTTCCTAATGATATCATGTCCCCATTTTACCCATTTTATCCTCCCCCGCCTCCTCGCGGGGGCGGTGGCGCGGCGCTGTTCCTCGCGCCGTGACGAAAGGGGGCGCAAAGCCGCGTGAACGAGCCTCAGGGCGCCCGCCTCGCGCCCCTTCCACCACCTCGTCCATCGGCGAGGCGGTCCCCCTTCCCGCCGCGCGGGGCAGGAAAGCCGTAGCTGGGTTCAGGTTTCCTCGTCGATCAGACCGCGCACGAAACTTTCCAGCCAGGGGTTGCGGCGGCGGCGGCGGCGTTCGGCGTGGTAGATGGCGAGCAGATCGCGGTAGGCGTGGTCCACGTCCACATTAACGAGGATGTAGTCGTATTCGCTCCAGCGGGCGATCTCGCCCTTGGCCCGGGCGAGGCGGCGGCCGATGACCTCATCGCTGTCCTGGGCCCGGGTGTGCAGGCGACGGGCGAGTTCGGCCATCGAGGGGGGCAGCACGAAGACCCGGACGGTGTCGGCCGGCGCCTTTTCGGCGATCGCGCGAGCGCCCTGCCAATCGATGTCGAAGAGGACATCGCGGCCGCTCGCCAGAGCCGCGTCGATGGGCGCCCGCGGGGTGCCGTAGCGGTGTTCGTGGACATCGGCCCACTCTAGGAAGGCGTCGTCATCGACCAGGCGCTGAAATTGCGCGGCCGAAAGGAAGCGGTATTCGCGTCCGTCCGCCTCGCCGGGCCGCGGATCGCGGGTGGTGGCGGAGATCGAAAGATCCACTTCGGCGCAGTCGGCGACGAGGCGGCGGGCGAGGGTCGTCTTGCCGGCCCCCGACGGGCTGGAGACGACCAGCAGCAGGCCGCGCCGGACGCTCACCGGGGCAGGCCGGCGGCCCGCGCCAGTTCGATGGCGCGCCAGCGGGCGACGTTCTTCCGGTGTTCCTCGAAGGAGGCGGAAAAGACATGGCCGCCGGTCCCGTCGGCGACGAAGTAGAGATCGTCCGTCCTCGGAGGATCGAGGGCGGCGGCCAGGGCGGCGCGGCCGGGGTTGGCGATCGGGGTCGGCGGCAGGCCGGCCAGCAGATAGGTGTTGTAGGGGCTGGGGGCGGCCAGTTCGGAGGCCTTGAGGCCGTGGCCGAGCGGCCGGCCCTGGGTCAGGCCGTAGATCACCGTCGGGTCGCTCTCCAGGCGCATGTTCTTGCCCAGGCGGTTGACGAACACCGCGGCGATGCGCGGCCGCTCGTCGGGCTTGGCCGTCTCCTTCTCGATGATCGAGGCCAGGATCACCGCCTGGTCGGGGTTCTGGTAGGGCAGGCCGTCGCGGCGACGGGTCCACAAATCGGCGAGCAGTTTGTCGCGCGCGTCCATCATCCGCTGGAGGACGGCGGAGCGATCCTGGCCGCGAAGCACCTCGTAGGTTTCCGGCAGCACGGCGCCTTCCGGGGGCACCGGGGCGACGCCGGAGAGAAAATCGGCGCGGGTGAGGGTGTCGATCACCCCCTGGGACGTGGTTCCTTCGGGGATGGTGACGAAATGGCGGACCACGCGGCCGTCACGGATCGCCGCCATCACCCGGGCCATGGAGGCGCGGGAGGCGAAATCATATTCCCCGGCCTTGAGCAGGTGAGCCGAACCGGTGACCTCGGCGGCGGCGACGAAGACGGCGTCGGAGCCGATCACATGGGCGCGGCGCAGGGCGGCGGCGATCTCCGGCAGGCGGGCGCCGGGACGCAGGATGACGTCGGTGGACCGCCCCGCCGCCGCGGCGGGACCGGGTCCATTGAAGGTCCACAGGGACCACAGCAGGACGAACAGCAGGACGAGAAGGAGCGGTACCGCGGCGCCGGCCGCCGCCACGCCGATGCGACGGCCGAGACTCACCGCGCCAGGATCGCCGCCGCCGGGTGTCACGGCGCGCGTCTGAAGATCACCGAGGCGTTGGTGCCACCGAAGCCGAAACTGTTCGAAAGCGCGATCTCGATCTTCATCGGCTTTGCCCGATTGGGAATCAGATCGACCGGAGAATCGACCGACGGATTGTCGAGGTTGATGGTCGGCGGGGCGATCTGGTCGCGCAGGGCGAGGACGGCGAAGGCCGCCTCGACCGCGCCCGCCGCGCCCAGCAGATGGCCGATGGCCGACTTGGTCGATGACATCGCGGTCTTGCCGGCGGCCTGGCCGAACAGCCGTTCGACCGCCCCAAGTTCGATCTCGTCGCCGAGCGGGGTCGAGGTGCCATGGGCGTTGATGTAGTCGATGTCGGCCGGGACGAGGCCGGCGCGGCCGATGGCCGCTTCCATGGCGCGGTAGCCGCCGTCGCCGTCATCGGCCGGGGCGGTGATGTGGAAGGCGTCGCCGGCGAGGCCGTAGCCGATCACCTCGGCGTAGATCTTCGCCCCGCGCTTCCTCGCGTGTTCCAACTCCTCCAGCACCAGGACGCCGGCGCCCTCGCCCATCACGAAGCCGTCGCGGTCCCTGTCATAGGGCCTGGATGCGCGGGTGGGATCGTCGTTGAAGTGGGTGGACATGGCCCGGCAGGCGATGAACCCGGCGATGCCGATCTTGCACACCGCCGCCTCCGCCCCGCCGGCGACCATCACGTCGGCGTCGCCCCACTGGATGAACCGCATGGCGTCGCCCACGGCGTGGGCGCCGGTGGCGCAGGCGGTGACCACCGAATGGTTGGGACCCTTGAAGTGGTGGCGTATGGAAACCTGTCCCGAGGCGAGGTTGATCAGGGCCGAGGGAATGAAGAACGGGCTGACCCGCCTGGGACCTTTCTCGTGCAGTTCTACGGCGGTGTCGGCGATGGTCGAAAGTCCGCCGATCCCCGAGCCGATATTGACCCCGGTACGGCGGCGATCCGCCTCGTCCTCCGGCGCCCAGCCGGAATCGCGCACCGCCTCGTCGGCGGCGGCCATGGCGTAGAGGATGAAATCATCGACCCGGCGCTGGTCCTTCGGGCTCATCACCTGCCCGGGGTCGAAGGCGCCCGGGATATCGGGGCCGCCGCCTCCGCGCCCATCGACGCGGGGAACTTCGCAGGCGACCTGGCAGGCGTAGTCGGCAGGATCGAAGGCGGTGATCCGGCCGGCCCCCGAACGGCCGGCGAGAATGGCTTTCCAGGTGGTCTCGACGCCCCAGCCCAGGGGCGTCACCATCCCCAGGCCGGTGACGACGACGCGGCGCATGTGCATCAGGGCCGTCAGGCGCCCAGGCGCTCTCCGATGAACTTCACCGCGTCGCCGACGGTCTGGATATGCTCGGCCGCGTCGTCGGGGATTTCGATGTCGAACTCCTCCTCGAAGGCCATCACCAGTTCGACGTTGTCCAGGCTGTCGGCGCCCAGGTCGTCGATGAAACTGGCTTTTTCGGTCACCTTTTCCGGATCGGCGTCCAGATGCTCGATGACGATCTTGCGCACGCGTTCGAGAATGTCGGACATCGGCTGGAAAATCCCTCGTTGCGATCGGGCGCCCCTGGTGGCGCGGCCCCCGTTTAAAACTCGACCGCCCGCCTAGCATGTTCCTTTCGGCGCCGCCAGCGGCGCGCAAGAGGCGGGGAAGCGGGGCGTTCAGATCATCGCCATGCCGCCGTTGACGTGAAGGGTCTGGCCGGTGACCCAGGACGCTTCGTCGCTGGCGAGATAGACGCAGGCGGCGGCGACGTCGGCCCCGGCGCCCAGGCGACCCAACGGGATGCGGCCCGTGACCTGGGTCTTTTGGACTTCGGTCAGCGCGTCGGTCATCGGGCTCTGGATGAACCCGGGGGCGATGCAGTTGACGGTGATGTCGCGGCTGGCGACCTCCTGGGCCAGTGCCTTGGAAAAGCCGATCATGCCGGCCTTGGAGGCGGCATAGTTCACCTGGCCCGGATTGCCGGTGACGCCGACCACCGAGGTGATGGCGATGATCCGGCCGGCGCGACGTTTCATCATGCCGCGCAGGGCCGAACGGGACAGGCGGAAGTAGCTTTCGAGATTGACCTTGAGGACGGCGTCCCAGTCGGCGTCCTTCATCCGCATCAAGAGGCCATCGCGGGTGACGCCGGCGTTGGCGACCAGGATCGACACCTCGCCGGCGGCCGTTTCGGCGGCGGCGAACAGGCGATCGACGGCGGCGCCGTCGGCGAGATCGCAGACCACCACCGAGGTCCCCGCGCCCAGTTCGTCGGCCAGAGCCCGCAGCGCCGGCTCGCGCGTGCCCGAGAGGACGACATGGGCGCCCTGGGCGTGGAGGGCGCGAACGATCGCCCCGCCGATGCCGCCCGAGGCGCCGGTGACCAGGGCGGTCTTGCCGGAAAGGTCGAACACCTTGAGGCCTCCTTTCAGATGAGTTTGGCGAAGGCTTCCAGATCGGCGGGGGTATTCAGCGCCAGCCCGGTCGCGTCGGGGGCGATCCTCCTGACCATGCCGGTCAGGACCTTGCCGGCCCCGGCTTCGGCGAAGAGCGTGACCGCGCCCTCCCCGGCCAGCCACTCCATGCTCTCGCGCCAGCGCACCCGGCCGGTGACCTGGCTGACGAGGAGTTCGCGGATGAGATCGGGATCCAGCGTCGGCCGCGCGGTGATATTGGCCACGAGCGGCGCGCGCGGAGAGCTGATGGCGGTCTGCGCCAAGGCCCGCGCCATCTCATCGGCGGCCGGCTGCATCAGCGGGCAATGGAACGGGGCCGAGACGTTCAGGGCAATGACCCGGGCGCCGAGCGCCTTGGCCGTCTCGATGGCCAGATCAACGGCGGCCTTGTCGCCGGAGATGACGACATTGCCGGCGTTGTTGTCGTTGGCGACCACGCACACGCCCGCCGCGCTTCCCGCCTCGGCGGCGGCCTCGGCCATGGCGACATCGCTCCTGGGACCGATCAGGCAAGCCATGGCCCCGGCCCCCACCGGCACGGCGCGCTGCATCGCCTCGCCGCGCAGCCGAAGCAGGCGGGCGGTGTCGCGGAGGCTGATCGCGCCGGCCGCGGCGAGGGCGGAATATTCGCCCAGGGAATGGCCGGCGACGAAGGCGGCTCTCTCGATCGGCACGCCGAAATCGGAGCGCAGAGTGGCGATCACCGCCAGGCTGACGGCCATCAGGGCCGGCTGGGCGTTGTGGGTGAGGGTGAGTTCCTCGATCGGTCCCTCGGCGATCAGGCGCGCGAGCTTCTCCCCCAGGGCGTCATCGACTTCCTCCAAGACGGCGCGGGCGCTGGGAAATGCCTCGCCGAGTTCGCGCGCCATGCCCACGGCCTGGCTGCCCTGACCGGGGAAGAGAAAAGCGAGCGGCATCGACGGAGATCCTCGTGGCGGTGGGCGGAGGGTTAGGCGAAAGGCCGGCGAGCGGCAAGCGCACTGGAAGGGCGCGCGCCGAAGGCGCATACCCGCCGAAGCCATCCCTCGGAGCCGCCTCTCATGAACCGCCTTCTCGCCGCCGCCGGCGCCCTCACCCTCCTCGCCGCCGCGCCCGCTCATGCCGCCCTGAAGGCCGGCGCGACCGCGCCGGACTTCTCGGCCCAGGCCTCCCAGGCCGGCAAGGAATTCCCGTTCAGGCTTTCCGACGCGCTGAAGAAGGGGTCGGTGGTGCTGTATTTCTTCCCCGCCGCCTTCACGCCGGGCTGCACCATCGAGGCGCACGAGTTCGCCGACGCCTCGGCCGACTACGCCAGGCTGGGCGCGACCCTGATCGGCGTCACGGCCGGGCACATCGACCAGCTGACCAAGTTTTCAGTGAGTGAATGCCGCTCCAAGTTTGCGGTCGCCGCCGACCCAAACGCCGCCATCGCCAAGAGCTACGATTCCACGCTGGCGATTCATCCGGGGTACTCTGACCGGACGTCCTACGTCATCGCCCCCGACGACAAGGTGATCTTCGTCTACTCCAACCTCAAGCCCGACGAGCACGTGACCCAGACCCTGGCCGCCCTGAAGACCTGGCGCGCGGCGCATCCGATGTAGGGGCTTCCTCCCTCCCCTTCGTGGCTAGGCGATGCACCCATCTCGGATTGGCTGGCCTGGAGCTCCTCCACCGTAGGGAGAGGGGGACCGCCTCGCCGAAGGACGAGGGGGTGGAGGGGGTGTTCAGCGTCTCCGACGCCGGCGTGGCGGAGAACCCCCTCCCGTCACGGCGCAAGCAAGAGCGCCGCGCCACCTCCCCCTGCGGTGGAGGAGCTGAATTTCGCCAACCCGTGAGATGTGTGCATCCTCTAGCCCTTCGTGGGGAGGGACAGACGGCGAAGCCGTCAGGGTG
>Ga0075522_10003974_pt1 | contig 10667 bp, 11 predicted proteins | sample NGEPerA_FD_74796 | JGI IMG/M metagenome (GOLD analysis project Ga0075522, IMG submission 74796) | Arctic peat soil microbial communities from the Barrow Environmental Observatory site, Barrow, Alaska, USA - NGEE PermafrostL2-A | ecosystem: Environmental > Terrestrial > Soil > Wetlands > Peat ...
GCCACCAGTCGCTGCCGTACATCAGGCGGCGCTTCACCTTCGGATAGCGCGCCATCACGTCCGAGAGCAACGCCACCAAGCGGACCGCGTAGGCGGCGTCATAGACCAACGGCGAGTTGGAGAGATCGGCGTAGACGTTCGGGTAGCGCTCGATGAGCGCCGCGGCCTGGTAGATCCACGCGCCGGCGGTCTCCTTGGGTGCGCCGTGGGCCGCCACCCCATAGTCGTGGCCGAAGTGTGCCAGGTTGAGGCGCAGCTTGGGATGGCGCTCCAGCACCGGCCGCCAATGCTCGGGCGCCACCAAGGTGTGCAGGCCCAGGCCGTATTCGTTGGCGGCGCTGGCGTGGGTCATGATGGGGATCTCCGCCGTCTCGCAGTAGGCGTAGAGCGCCGCCAACGCACCGTCCAGCCGTCCGGCGAACGGCAGATGCGCCCGCAGGCGAACGTTGTCCCACGGCGCGAAGCCCACCGGCGGGTAGAGCTTGACCCCCAGGAAGCCGCCGACCTCCACCGCGTAACGAACCAGCTCCAAGGCCGGGCTGGCGGCGCTCGGCGGCGCGGGCGGCGGCAGCGGCGGCGCGCCCGCCGCTCCGCCCGCATGCGCCACGGCACCCGTCGTCGCCATCGGGGTCGGGCGCCCCGCGTCGACGTCGCGCCGCGGATCAAAAGCCACGAAGGGGTGAAACCGCGCGTCCGGCCGTCCGACGAGCCCGCCGATCGACAAGCGCGCGATGGCCTCCTGGATCAGGACCTGCGTCCAGAGCGGCGTGGGCGCCCGATCCTCCGACCAGGCGTCGTAATCGACCAGGGCCGGCGTGAACAGCGCCACCGATGGAAAGGTTTGGGTCAGGCTGGCCGAGATCATCGCGCGCGGGTGCGCGACCAGGTACAGCGCCTCGATATAACGCGCCACGATCCGCCGCTGCTCGGGACCGACCGTGAACGGCAGGTGACGGGTCAGCTCGCCCAGCAGCGTCTCCAGCCACGACGGCGGCAGCGGTGGCACCGGACCCACGGCGTCGCGCCCCGGGCGCGCCAACCGCGCGCGCAGCTCCGCCAGCTCCTCTTCGCCGGTCGGCGCCGCCGCGTTGGGCAGCTTGGCCACGACCCCCACCAGCGTCCGCACGATCAGCTCGGGCCAACGGGTCAGCAGGCGCGACAGGTCGGAGAGGCCCGGGATGTAGTGCGCGACGAAGCCGACGATGGGCAGATCGGCCGCGCAGAAGGTGTGACAGTGAACATCGACGTCGATGGCGATCGCGGGCGGGATCGGCATCGTTTGGGGCAGAGCCGCGCCCATCGCCGGCAGCCCCAGGCCGGTCAGCGACGCCGCGCCGGCGCCCCCCAGCAGGAGATCCCGCCGACGCGGACGCCGCCCGACGCAAAGTTGGCGTGCCACTCAGAGCACCAGCTTGTAGCCCGTGCCGTAGATCGTGATGATGTGGTGGGGCTTGGCGGCGTTCTCCTCGATCTTCTTACGCAGCTTGACCACGAAGTTGTCGACGCTGCGGGTGGTGGCGTGGCCGGAGACGCCCCAAATCTTCTCCAAGATCTCCTCGCGGGTGACCGGCTGCCCGACGCGCTCCCAGAGCAGCCGCAAGAGCTCGACCTCGTAGAACGACAGCGGGTAGGTCTTCCCCTTGCGGCGCAGCTCGTGCTTGCGCGGATCAATCTGCGCGGCGCCGATCTGGATCTCCTCGTTGGGGACCGCCACCCGGTGGAGACGCCGGAAGATGGCGTTGATGCGGGCCACCAGCTCGCCGACGGAGAACGGTTTGGTCACGTAGTCGTCGGCCCCCACGTCGAGGCCGCGGATCTTGTCGGTCTCCTGCGAGCGCGCGGTCAGCATGATGACCGGCAACAGCGGATGGGTCGAACGGATGTCCTCGCAGACTGAGAACCCGTTGGCGTCGGGCAACATGAGATCGAGCAGCACCAGATCGGGCTGGCGCTCGCGCAGCAGGCGCACCCCCTCGCGCCCGAGCCCGGACGACAGGACCTCGAACCCCTCGAACTCCAGGGCGTCGCGCAGGCCGCGCACCAGATCGGGCTCGTCCTCGATGACCAGGATCCGGCGGCGCGCTGCGGCGCCCCCGATCGAAAACGGCGCGCCGCTCACGGCGCCCCCCGTTCCTCGGGCGCCGGCGTCATGACCGGCGCGACCGGCACGTAGACGGTGAAGGTCGAGCCGCGCCCCGTCGCGCTCTCGACCTCGACCCGCCCGCCGTGCGCCTCGGCGATGTATTTCACCAGCGCCAGGCCGATGCCGCTGCCCCGGACGTTGCGGGTCCGGGCGCTCGTCGCGCGGTAGAAGCGCTCGAAGATTCGCCGCTGTTCCTCGGGCGCGATCCCGGTGCCGTGATCGGCGACGACCAGCGCCACCGCGCCCGGCGCGCGCCGCAACCGGACCCACACCTCGCCAGCGTCCCCGCCGTACTTGACGGCGTTGTCGACCAGATTCAGCAGCACCAGCGTCATGGCGTCTTCGTCCATCCGGACCGGCGGCAGATTGGGCTCGATCTCGGTCCGCAGACGAACCTTCTCCTTTTCGAGGCGGTGGCGAAACACGTCCAGCGCGCGGTCGACCACCTCTTCCAGGTGCCCCTCGGTGAAGCTGTAGCTGGCCTTGCCGCGCTCGAGCCGCGCGAAGTCGAGCACGTTGTCGATGAGGTGCGCCAGCCGCTCCGATTCGCGCGTGATGATGCCGCCGTACTCTCGCGCCATCGGTTCACCCTTGTGCTTGCCGGTCGCCAGCAGCTCGCCGAACATCCGGATCAGCGACAGCGGCGTCTTGAGCTCGTGCGAGACGTTGGCGATGAAGTCGCTCTTCATCTGCGAGGCGCGCCGCTCGGCCCGCACCGACAGCCACACCACGGCCAGCCCCACGGCGATGATCACCGTCGAGACGGGGACCAGCAAAACCCCCAGCAAGCGTTCGGTCTCGGCCTCGGCGCGCAGCTCGGCCACGTTGCGCGGCGTGATCTGGATGCGCCAGGCGTAGAGCGTCTTGCCGAACGAGGCCTCATATTGAAAAGGGGTCGGCGGCTGCGGCTCGCCGTAGACCGCCCGCGCGACCTCGTCGAGGATCACGACCCGCCGCTTGCCGGTCACGACGTCCATCTCGTCGGGGATCCACCCCTTCGCGATGAGCGCCAGGTCCAGCTTGGCCGCCACGTAGTAGTCGTGCCCGTCCTCGGTCTTCTTGGCGGCGTAGGCGATCAGCACCGACTTGCCCTCGAAGAGCTGGTGCAGGTGGCGAAAGTTGCCGGGCTGATCCGGCGTCCAGGGCTGAAGCGACTTCCATTCGAGCCCCTTGACGTAGCTCTGCCAGCGGTCCATCTCGCGCCGGCTGGCGTCGGGGGGCGGATAGAGCGACCGGATCTTGAGCCCCTCGTCGAGCAGCGCCACCGACTCGACGCCGGGCGGCAGGACGACCTTGGCGGGCGGATCGGCGCTGGCGTCGTCCCACTCGACCTCTTCGAACAGCTCGCCGTCGGCCTTGTCGATGCGATCTTGCACCTGCTCGACCAGCAGGTTGGCGAGCTGCTGGTTCCCCTCCATGAGCGAGGCCTTGCTGCGCACCGAGGCCGCGACGGCGTACCGGTAGCCGTAGTAGGCCAGCGCCACCGCCGCCCCGATGATGGCTGGGAAGACCACCGCCAGGATCACCGGAATCAACGAAATCCGTGCGCCTTGGCGGGACATGACGGGATCATATATGGGACCCTGTGGTGGCCATGCCCAAAATCGAGCGGCATTTCTTCGTTTGCGGCAACGCCCGCCCGGTGGGCGCCAAGCCCTCCTGCGGCGCGCACGGCGCGGCAGAGATCCTGACCGCGCTGCAAGAGGGGCTCGGCCGCCATCCGGAGCTGTGGGGACGAATCGCCATCACCCCCTCGGGCTGCCTGGGCCCGTGCTTCGAAGGGCCGACCATCGTCGTCTACCCCGAGGCCGTCTGGTACGTGGGCGTCACGCCGGCCGACGTGCCGGAGATCGTCGAGAGCCACATGCGCGGCGGCCTGCCGGTCGAGCGGCTGGTGCGTCGCGACGACTGAGCGACTGAGCGACTGAGCGACTGAGGTCAGCGCGCGCTAACGGAGCAACGATTGGTTCCTGGCCGCGTTGGCCTGGGCGGAATATTCGTTGCGCGCGTTGCGAATCTCGTCGCGGATGTCCTTCAGAATCCGGACGGCGTCGTCTGACTCGCCCCTCGACGCCACCGCCGTCTCCATCAGAGCTTGGCGGGCTCCGAGTCGACCGGCTCGGCGTGGGAGGCCTTGTGAACGTGCGGCCGGGGCGCCGCCTTGTGCTCCAGGGTCAGCTCGATGGTCTGGTCGTCGTCCAGCGAGACCGCGTGCAGATTGGGCGAAAAGCCGTCCTTTTCCATCCGGATCTCGAGCGTGCCGCCGCGCGGGCGCGTGAGCACCAGCGGCGTCGTGCCCAATACCCCGCCGGCCACCGCATCGACGACGTTCGCGCCGGGCGGATCGGACTCCAGCCGGACGGTGACCTTCTTCGGCACCGCCGGTGGCGCCGACACCGCGGCCGGGTGCACCACCACGGGTGTCTCCACGCGCTTGGCAGCCACCACGGGGGGCGGCGCGACCTTGGAAGCCTCGTCTCGCACGCCGACCTTCTCGCCATCGCGGAAGATGAAGACGCCCGCCGCCGCCACGGCCGCCGCCACGCCCAGCACGATCAGGACGCCTTTGCCTTTGCGCGGGGCGCCGGCGGGTGGTCCCACCCGCTCGCCGACCCCCGTCGTGAACGTCGTGTCGTGCACCTTCGGGCTCGGCGGCGCGGATCCGCGGGGCCTGGTGACGGCGATCGGTCCCGTCGGCGCCGGCGTCTTGCCGCCCAGCTCGGGCGACGAAGGAACCGCGCCGCGCACCACGAATTGCGTCCCCCCCGAAGCCTTGAGCGCCGCCTGCACCTGCGCCATGTTCGGAAAGCGATCGTCGGGATTCTTGGCCAGCATCCGGGCCACCACCGCGTCGATGGCCGGCGAAATGTCGGCCCGCTGCGACGACGGCGCCGGCGCCGCGACGTTGAGGTGCATGTTCACCAGCTCGCCGAACCCCTCCGACACGAAGGGCGGCTGGCCGACCAGCATCTCGAAGAAGATGATCCCCAGCGAGTAGATGTCGCTGCGGTGATCGACAGCGCGCGTGCCGCGGCACTGCTCGGGCGACATGTAGATCGGCGTCCCCATCAGGGTGCCGGTGCGGGTCTTGACCGAATCGCCGGTCGATCCTTGTTGCAGCTTGGCGATGCCGAAGTCGAGCACCTTGATCCGCTCGCGCTCCGGCTCGTGCGGGTCCGGGATGACGAACAGGTTGTCGGGCTTGAGGTCGCGGTGAACGATCCCCTTCTTGTGCGCCGCCCCCAGCGCCGAGGCGGTCTGGTACGCGAACTCGACCGCGGTCGGGATCGCCAGCGCGCCCACCCGACGCAGACGCGTCCCCAAGCTCTCCCCCTCGAGCAATTCCATCACCAGGAACGGCGTCCCGTCGGCGATGGTCCCCGAGTCGAGGATCTCGATGATGTTCGGGTGGCGGATCGCGTTGGCCGCCCGCGCTTCGTTCAAGAAGCGGGTGAGCAGCCCTTCGTCACGGATGTAGTTCTTGTGCAGAACCTTGACCGCGACGCGGCGGCCGATACCAGGATGCTCCGCCAGGTAGACGGCGCCCATCCCCCCTTCGCCGAGCAGCGAAACCGCCCGATAGTTGCCGAACTGCTCTCCGATCATGAGCGCCCCCGATGGTAACCGACCGGGCCTGCGACGGCCGGAATTTTTGTGCCGCCAGGACGCGCGCGGGCGGCGAGAGCCTGCCGAGGTTTCGAGCGTCGGGGGGTTGGCGGGGCCGGTTTCGAGGCCGATTTCACGGTCGATCTCACGGCCGGGGAAGCCGGTTTTCGCAGCAAGATCTCGACGTTTCCCGCGCGGACCAAATCCGGGAGGCGGCCCACGCGGACAAACCCCAATCGTCGGTAGAAACGCAGCGCGGCGCGATTGTTCCCGTCGCACGACACGAACAGCCAGCGCCGCTTCGAAAAGACCTCGGCCGCCACGTGCTCGACCAGCGCCCGGCCGAGCCCTTGCCCGCTCGCCTCGGGGCGCACCGCCAGCAGCGCAATGAATCCGCCCAGCAGAAAACCGTCGTCCGCCACCACGACCGCCTGGGGTGCCGCGCGTTCGCTCTGGGCGATCCAGACGCACCTGGCGGCCGCCTTGCGCGCTAAGTAGCGTCCCAGCGCCTCGGGTCGATAGCCGAGCGTCCGCCAGGGATCCATGGCCGCGATCCAACCGGCCTGGGCGCGGGCCAGGGCCGCGGGCGGCCGTGACAGGCGCAAGCCGCCGGCCACCCTCAGGGTCTCGCCGAGGTGGTCGGCGCCACCGGAATGGCCACCGCGGTCGGCGTAGCCACCGTCGTCACCGTGGGGACGGCGCCCGGCTTGAGCAGCGTCGAGAGCGGCACCAGACGAAATCCGCGCGCGCGCAACCCCTCCAAGATGGGCAGCAGCGCTTCGTGGGTCTTCCAACCGCGCCCGTTGATGTGAAAGATGATGACCGATCCCGCCCGGGCCTGGCCGAGCACCGCGCGGATCATGTGGGCGGTGGTGATCTTGGCGCTGGGATCGCCCGAGACGACGTCCCAGGTGACCGTCGGCAGCTGCCGCCCTTGGACCGTCTCGAGCACGCGCCGGTTCCAATCGCCGAACGGCGGCCGAAAAGCCACCGAGTGGCGTCCATATCGCGAGAGCGCGGCCTCGGTCTGATCGATTTCGTCGTTCATCCGCGCCACCGAGAGCTGGGTCATGTGCGGGTGGTCGTACGAGTGGTCGCCGAACTCGATCAGCGGATCGTTGGTCAGGTCGGCCATCGCCTCGGGGTGGGTGTCGACCCAGCGGCCCGAGACGAAGATGGTGGCGGGCACTTTTTGTCGCTCGAGGATCTCGAAGACGTCGCGATCGAACCCGTACCATCCTTTGCGCGTGGCGCAGGCGTCGAAGGTGATCGCCACCTCCCGGATACCTGGGTCGCCGCGCGTGAACGGATGCCGCTGGGTGGCCAGCGAGACGGCCGGGACCGGCGCGGCGGACGCGGGCACAGCGGGCCTCCCGCCAACCGGCGGGGAAGTAGACAAGAAGGCGAACGCCAGCGCGATCCCGAAGCCCATCACTCCAGATCCAGGAGCATCACGATGGCGTCCTCCTGGTCCTCTGCGTAGTAGTTGGGGCGAACGCCGACCACCCGAAACCCGAACCGGCGATACAGACGCGCCGCGGCCGTGTTCGAACGCCGAACCTCCAGCGTCACCACCCGGCAGGCGTGGCGGCGTCCGAACTCGATGATGTGCGCCAGCATGCGCGAGGCGTGCCCGGCCCGGCGGGCTACCGGATCGGTCGCCACATTGAGCAGGTGCACCTCGTCGGCGACCAGCCAGTAGTTCCCGAAGCCGAGCACCGTGCCCCGGGCCGCTTCACGCACCACGTCGACGTGGGCCCAATCGCGCGCCATCTCCTCCAAAAAAATCTGTCCCGACCAGGGCGAGCGGAAGGAGAGTCGCTCGATCTCCACCACCGCGTCGAGATCGCCCAGCCGCATCGGCTCGATCTGGAAGGCGGACTGGGCCTTGCTGACCGCCATCAGGGCTCCTCGACCTCCGGTGGCGCGGAGGTCGAATCGCCAGGAGGCGAGCCAGCGGCGGCGGCCGCCGCCGCCTCGAAGATGGCCGCCCACAACGCCGGCACCCCCTCGCCGGTCTCGCCCGAAATCATGATGGGCGCCCGGCCGCCGAAGGTCTTGCGGCAGCGCTCGCGCAAGAGGCCGCGCTCGGTCGCCGAGAGCTTGTCGACCTTGGTGAGCACGATCTGCGCCGGCACGTGCTCGGTCCCCAGCCACTCGTAGAGCTGGCGCTCCTCGTCCTCCACGCCCCGCCGCGAGTCGATCAGAATCACGAACAGCGCCAGCGAGGACCGGACCCGTGTGTAGCCCTCGATGAGCGGCTGCCAGGTCTGCCGCTCGGAGCGCGACACCTGGGCGTAGCCGTACCCGGGCAGATCGATGAGCCGCAGCTCGGAGAGCGGCGCGGCGCGACCGAGGCGCAGCGAGAACATCACCAGGCCCCGGGTCCGCCCCGGGGTCTTTGAGGTGCGCGCCAGCCCTTTGCGACCCGCCAGCCGGTTGAGCAGCGTCGACTTGCCGACGTTGGAGCGGCCGGAGATGGCGATCTCCGGCGGGCCCGGCGCGGGCATCCCGCCCAGATCGCGCGCCTCCGCCACGAAGATGGCGTCGACGACGTCGGGGACGAATCCAGAGGGGCGTTCGCGGGTCACGTCCGTCTAGGGTAGCATCGGACGCTGTGATTCGCGGCCTCAAGGTCCTGGGGCTCACCGGGGGCATCGGCACCGGCAAGTCCACGGTGGCGCGGATGTTCGCCGAGCGCGGGGTGCCGGTGGTCGACGCCGACGCGCTGGCCCGCGAGGTGGTGGCACCCGGCCTACCCGCCCACGCCGACATCGCGGCCGCCTGGCCCGAGGTGCTGGGGGCCGGCGGCGCCATCGATCGCCAGCGCCTGGGGGACATCGTGTTCACCGATCCGGCGGCGCGCGCACGGCTGGAAGGAATCACCCACCCGCGCATCCAGGCGCTGGCGGCCGAACGTCTGGGGACCTACGCCGAAGCCGGCCATCGGCTGGCGCTCTACGAGGCCGCGCTGCTGGTCGAGAGCGGACGCTGGCGGGAGCTCGACGGGCTCATCGTGGTCACCGCCTCCGAGGCGACGCAGATCGCCCGGGTTCGGGCGCGCGACGGCCTCCGCCGAGCCGACGCCGAGGCGCGGGTGCGGGCCCAGCTCCCGTCGAGCGAGAAAGTCCGGCTGGCCACCCACCTCATCGACAACGACGGCGGCCTCGACGCCACACAATGCGCGGTCGAGGACCTGTTGCGACGCCTGCGACCGGATCCAGCGTCAGGCTAAGTTCGGCTCGGGGTAACCACGGCCGGGCTTGGCGAACAGATAGCCCTGGCAGAGATCGCCGCCCAGGCCGATCAGCATGTCGCGCTCGGCGACGGTCTCGATCCCTTCGGCCACCAGCTGGATGCCGAGCTCGGTGCACAGCGCGATGATCGACCGCACCAGCTTCTGCTTCACGGCCGAGCTGTCGATCCCGCGCACCAGCGACATGTCGACCTTGACCACCTCGGGCTCGAGCTGGGCGAAGCTGGTGAGCCCCGCATAGCCCGCGCCGAGATCGTCGATGGCGATCCGGTAGCCGAGCGCGCGCAGCCGCATGACGCGCGACTGCAGCTCGTGGATGCGATCGAGGGCCGCGCGCTCGGTGATCTCCAGGACCACCTGCGGCGCGAAGGGCGTCAGCGCGCCGTCCTCGGCGTAGAGCTCGGGATCTTCCAGATCGGCCGGGTGCAGGTTGACGAACAGCAGCGCGGGCGGCGGCGTCTCACGGAGCAGCACGGCCACCTTGCGGCGAATGATGCGCCCCAGCTCGGCGGCCTTGCCCAGCCGCTCGGCGGCGTCGAAGAAATCGATCGGGCTGCGCAGCGTCGGCTCGTCGGTGCGCAGCAGCGTCTCGTAGGCGAAGATCCGGCGACCCGACCACGAGATGATCGGCTGCGCGGCCACCCAGAGCTTCTCGACCGCCGACGCGAAGCGCGCCTCGAGCCCGGCCCGATCGCCGATCGGTTTTCCCTCCAGCTCGTGCACGGCGGCGGCCTCGCGGCGGACGCGCGCCAGCCGGTGCACGCGCACCGCGCGCCCCACGACTTCCAGCATGGCGTCCGGCGCCACCGGCTTGAGTAGGTAGCGAAAGGCGCCGTACTCGATGGCCGCCAGGGCGCTCTCCAGCGCCGGGCTGCCGGTCATGAAGATCATCGGAACGTCGAGATCGCCCTCGCGCACGGTGCGCAGCAGCGCCAGGCCGTCCATGTCGGGCATCGCAATGTCGCTCACGATCACGTCAAAGGGTGTGGCCTTGGCCATCGCCGCGGCCTCGCGGCCGTCGTGCGCGACGCTGACTTTATATCCCGCGGCCGCGAGCGCACGGGCGTACCCGCGGGCGGTGACCGGTTCGTCGTCGACGACCAAGACCTCCGAGGGAACGGCGGCGTTCTCACCTGCTGCGATCCCGGGGCCCATCGAAGCGGCCGCGGTGGCTTTGCCCTGCATCTCCTGACTCCTCGGCTGCGCGACGGTCATTCTTTAACTATCTGTCTCGCCCGGCGTGGGTTTCAGATCACGCGGATCGCGCCGGCGCGGATCAGGCGGGCCGCGATCCGCAACGCGTCGGTCGATCCCAGCCCCGATCCGTCGAAGAGCGCTTCGAGCGTGTGCTGCCCATCGATGCGCGCGACCAGCGAGCGTTCGCGCTCACCGAGCCGGGCGCGCGCGATCTCCTCGGCGCGCGGCGCCAGAACCGGCACCCCGCCGAGCGGACCAACGTAGGCCGCGAAGACCCGCGCCAGGAGCGGGCGCGCGGGCTCGATCACCTCGACGATGCCGGGCGGCGGCGCATCATCGGATTCTTGGAGCGCCGCTTCGGCGGCGGTCACGGCGGCGGTCAGGTCACCCTCGTCGAGCGCGCGGCGCGCCCCATCGATGAGCGCGGCGGCGCGCTGACGGCAGAGCGCGATGCCGGCCTCCTCC
>Ga0075522_10003975_pt1 | contig 10662 bp, 13 predicted proteins | sample NGEPerA_FD_74796 | JGI IMG/M metagenome (GOLD analysis project Ga0075522, IMG submission 74796) | Arctic peat soil microbial communities from the Barrow Environmental Observatory site, Barrow, Alaska, USA - NGEE PermafrostL2-A | ecosystem: Environmental > Terrestrial > Soil > Wetlands > Peat ...
GTATCTATAAGTATTTGTTTCTACATAAGTAATAGTCAGGTCAAATGAGGCTTAATGCGCCGCTTCCCGCGAGCGCTACCATGACCTCGTTGCCCCGCAACATCGGGCAGCCGTGCGAGCGCAACCGTGGCACTCAGATCACGAAGGATTTCACGTTTCTAGGACGTCTACTTGCGCACTGGTACACAGGTTCGCGGCGGGAACCTTAGTAGGGTGCCGCATGGCCTTCAGTCTCAAGGGTAAGCTCGGCATTCCTGACTCGCGCTATGCGACCGAGCTGGGCAAGAGCGCAGCTGACGTCAAATTCGCGCCCGAACTCGAACAGGAATACGACGGCTTTTTCCTGGCCGAGCGGCGATCGCAGGTGCGCGCCTTCACCGGCATGCTGTGCGCGCTGTCGCTGCTGGCATTGATATTGTCATGGGCACACGATCCGACGCACGACGCACTGCAGCGCCTGCGGCTGGGCGTTATCGTTCTGGGGTGTGCGGCCATCGCCTGGGCGGCCTTCGCCCGGCTGTACCAAGAGGTGTATCTCGGCACGGCGCGCTGGGCCTCGCTGGTGATCGCCGTGTTTGGCTCATTCGAGATCGCGCACCGGGCCGCCGCCGGACAGAGCGAGAGTCTGGCATGGCTGGCAGCCTATGGCATCGGGTTATTTTTTATGACGGGCATGCGCTTCGGCGCGGCGCTGCAGGCGAATCTGGCGCTGGTGGCTAGCTTCATCGTCGCACTACTGGTCAACCGGCAATCGTTCGCACAAGTCCTGCACCTGGCGGGCATCGTCACGATCATCCTGACCATGGCCGGCTTCGCCTACTATCAACAAGCCGTTCGTTACCGCAAAGGGTTCCTCGAGCGCGGCCTCATCGCCGATCTGGCCGCGCGCGATGGGCTCACGGGGCTGAAGAACCGCCGCGCCTTCGATGAACACCTGATCCGCTCCTGGCAGCAGGCGCTGCGCGACCGCAAAACGATCGCGGTGATGTTCATCGATGTCGACACCTTCAAGAAGTTCAACGATCGCTACGGCCACAAGGCCGGAGACATTGCCCTGCAGCGCATCGCCGGCGTGGTCCACAGTGCCGCCAAGCGGGCCCTGGACCTGGCCGCGCGCTACGGCGGTGAAGAACTGGCTGTGATTCTGTACGACGTGCCGCACGAGCACGCATCGCAACTGGCCGAGGCCATGCGCGTGGCCGTGATGAACCTGGGTATAGAACACCTGGATGGGACGCCGCTGAACGTGGTGACGATCAGCATCGGCGTAGGTATCGTGCGGCCCACCCTGGCGCGCAGCCCCGATGGCGCGGTACAGCTGGCGGACGAAGCCCTGTACGCCGCCAAGCGCAATGGGCGCAACCGTGTGGAGCTGTTCGAAAGCGAATACGAAGCGCTGTCGACCGGGACCTTCCGCACCCGTTAGCCGGCGCTGCTCAGGCGCCCGCGAGCACCATGGCCTTGAGCGTGGGCACCGGCGCGCCGCCTTTGATTTCCTCTGTGACCGCGAACTGATTGGCGTTCTGGATCGGCTTGCGCGCCTTGAAGTCAACCCGGCCGTTGCCGGAATCGTCCACTTTCAGCAGGCCCGCGTCCACAGGCGTGGGATAGCGCGGGTCGATGATCCACAGCTGATAATCCTTGTCCTTGGGCGGCGGTTTGAGATGGCGCACGACCACGACGCCGCTCTGGCGCTCGTTGTCCCACACACTCACCGCCAGCGCCTGCGGATCGGTGTGCAGCTGTGAGTTCAGCACGGCGATGCGTATGTTGGCCAGGCGATTGCTCTGCTGCAGCCTCAGCACCGTCTGGCGCAAATCGGAGCTTTCCGAGCGCAGCGTACCAGCCACTCGATTGAGCGCATCCATGCGCTGCTGCTGCGCATCGAGCTGCACGCGCAGACCGTTGGCCTGCCAGGCAAACATCAGGCACAACGCGGCAAAACCGGCCGCCAGCGCCCAGGGCAGCCAGGAGTCGTAACTGCGCCGCGCGAGCGGTCGCAGCTGCCGCCGATCACCCAGTTCGATCAGCTTGATCCTGAGGGCAGCAGACGGCTGCAGTACTGGCGCGGTGCCGGCGATCAGCTCGCTCACGCCGCGCAACTCAGCCACCAGGCGCCGTAGCTCGGCGTCGTTGTGCAGCTGGCGCTCGAACTGCTTGAGTTCGTCGGCATCCATGGCGCCGAGAACGTAGGAGCTCGCGAGCTCTTCGGTGCGTTCGTCGATCATGGCGCACCTCCCAGCTGTTCGCGCAATTTGAGCATGCCGCGCCGGATTCTCGCCTTAATGGTGCCCAGCGGCTGATCCAGCCGTAATGCGATCTCGCTCTGGCTGAGGCCGGCGAAAAATGCCAGTTCGATGACCTGACGCTGATCGTCGGACAACTCGTTCAGCGCCGCCCGTATCTGCGCTGCACGTTCGCGGCCATACAGCAGTTCATTGGCCGAAGCGGCCGGGGACTCCTCGACCTGATCCGCCGTGACCGCGATCTCCTCGATCAGCCGGCGGCGGCGCGTAGACGCTCGCACACGATCGATCGCCTTATTGCGCGTCAGCGTCACCGCCCAGCTGGACAGCGTGCCCAGTTCGGCGTCGTAGCCGGCCGACTTGTGCCATATCTGGGTGAAAACGTCCTGCAGGACGTCTTCGGCCTCGCGCCGGTCGCCCAGCACGCGAGTGGCCACCGATAGCAGCAGCGGCGAATAGCGGTCGTAGAATTCAAGGAAGGCAGCACGGTCGCCGGCGCGGATGCGCCGGATGACTTCTGCGTCGCGTTTGCTGCCAATCGGACCCTGATCGTTCACATGCACTCGCAGGGCCAGCATCGCCCGCCAGCCATCGGCCGGGCGTCCGCGGCCGCCATCCTTTGCGTCGCTCTCATTCATAACAGACCGATTCAGCAGCCACAAGCCGTCATCACCTGATAAACGCCCCATCGGCGCGCACGGACGCATCCGAAGGCCGTAGCGGCGCGATATATTGGACAGGAGTCGCAATAAAACAATCCTATGGAAACGCTGGCCATCATCGGCACGGGCATCGCAGGGCTGGGATGCGGCCATTTTCCGCAGCGCCGATACGCTTTGACAATGTACGAAAAAGGCGCCCACGTCGGTGGTCATGCCAATACCGTGCTGGTCGAGGAGGACTCGGGCAGCGTGTCGATCGACACCGGGTTCATGACCTACAATGAGGTGACCTATCCCAATCTCACGCGACTGTTCAGGCAGCTTAACGTGGCCCCGCAGCCCAGTTCCATGTCCTTCAGCGTGCAGCACCTGCCGGCGCAACTGGAGTTCTGCGGCTCGAGCCTGAATCAGCTGTTTGGTCAGCGCCGCAACCTGCTCAAGCCGCGATTCTGGAAAATGCTGCTGACCATCAATCGCTTTAATCATGAGGCGGTCGCCCGCCTGACCTCATCGCGCGACGAGAGCCAGACCCTCGGTGATTATCTGCGTGAGCGCAACTATGGCGATCCGTTCCGCGACTTCTATCTGATGCCCATGAGCTGCGCGGTATGGTCGACGCCGCCGGAGCGCATGCTGCAGTTTCCGGCCGCGACGCTGCTGCGCTTCTTTCACAACCACGGCTTTCTGGGACTGCACACGCAGCATCCCTGGCTCACCGTGGCCGGCGGCGCCCGGCAATACGTCGCCAGGCTGAGCGCGCCGTTTCGCGAGCGCATACATTTGCGCCGCGGCGAGGCAGGTGCGGCGCGAGAACGCCCAGGTCGCGGTGACCGACGAGTCCGGGCACGTGGCACGCTATGACCGCGTCATTCTCGCCTGCCATGCCGACCAGGCGCTGGCCATGCTCAGCGATGCCGACGATCACGAACACAGCGTGCTGCGCGAATTCAAGTACCACGCCAATACCGCGCTGCTGCATACCGATGCAGCGGTCATGCCCAACACCCGGCGCTGCTATTTCCGCTACGGCTTCCATGAAGATGCGTTGACCTCGGCGCTCGATCTGAGCCGTGAGCTGGCAAGTGACGTGTGGAACTGAGTTCCTGCCAGTATGAATGCCAGGTTATGCACCAGCGCCTGGCGCCCAAGCGCTATGCATTGCGTCATGCCTTGTTCATGTTTTACATCGATCTGGACGAACTCGACCTGCTGTCAAACCGGTTGCGCCTGTTCAGCCGCCGGGCATGGAATCTGTATAGCTTTCGCGATGACGATCACATGCCTGGCTGCGGCGATGCCGGGACTTCACTCAAGCACAGACTCGGGCAGTACCTGTCGGGCCACGGGATCCATTTGAGCCCCGGCAGTCACATCCGGCTGCTGACGCTGCCGCGAATGCTGGGTTACGTGTTCAATCCCATCTCGCTGTACTTCTGTTTTGAGCACGAAGCGCATACGCCCGTGTGCGCCGTGGCCGAGGTCGGCAACCACCTTCGGCGAACACAAGCTGTACCTGCTGCCGGCAGCGGACGCGGCCGACGCCGGGCTTTTCACGCTGCGCATACCCAAGCACTACTACGTCTCGCCGTTCTCGAGCCTGACGCTGCAATTCGATTTCCGGTTGCGCGTGCCCGCGCAAGGACTCGATATCCGGGTGGATGACTATGACGGCGATCGCCGGGTACTGCGCAGTGGCCTGCACGGCCAGCGATGCGCGCTGAGCGATTCGCGGCTGCTGTGGTTCGCGCTCAAGTACCCGTTTCTGACACTCAAAGTCATCGGCCTGATTCACTGGCACGCATTGCGCCTGTGGCGGCGAGGCCTGCCGTGGCACCGTAAGTGCGACAATCCGCAGCTGCAATTGCAGGTGCTGAAGCCCAAGCGCCTGGCGGACCCATGATCTGGCTATCGCGGGTGGCATTTTCGGTGGTGCTGGTCACCATGCTGTGGGTTACCGCCTGGGCCAGCGCCCACGTGCCGTTGTGGCAGACCCCGCGCGGGGTGCTAACCCACCCGTGGTTTATCGCCACATTGTTCGACACCTATTTCGGCTTCCTGATTTTCTATGCCTGGCTGGCCTATCGCGAGCGCGCGCCGCTGGCCCGCATCGCCTGGCTGACAGCCATTCTGCTGCTCGGCAATATCGCCATGTCCACCTACACGCTGCAGCTGCTGTGGCGATTGCCGGCCAACGCCAGCATGGCACAGCTTCTGTTGCGGCCGGCAGACCATGGCGCTTGAAAAATTACTGCAGCAGGACATCCTTCCGGACGCGGTGCTGCGCATCGGGATCCGGCGCCTGTTGCGTCAACGCTTGCGTGAGGAGTGCCGCGGTGAAGGCAAATCGCAGGCGGCCGCCGTGCAGGAGCTGATCGCGCAGCTGTGTCTGGGCCAGCGGCTGAAATACAGCAGCGGACTGTGGACTGCCGGGGTCAGCACGCTCGATGCAGCCGAGGAAGCCATGCTGCGCCTGACCTGCGAGCGCGCCCGGATCCTCGACGGACAGCACATTCTCGAGCTCGGCTGCGGTTGGGGCTCGCTGTCGCTGTGGCTCGCCGAGCACTACCCGGCGGCACGCATTACCGGAGTGTCGAATTCCGCGACCCAACGCCAGCACATCGAAGCCGAATGCGTGCGCCGCGGCATTCAGAATCTGCGCATCATCCCCTGCGACATGAATCGCCTCGACACCCCGGAGCGCTTCGATCGCGTGGTCTCGGTAGAAATGTTCGAGCACATGAAGAACTATGAGCTGCTGCTGGCGAATATCTGCCGCTGGCTCAAGCCCGAGGGACTGCTGTTCGTTCATATCTTCACGCATCGCGAATACGCCTATCACTTCGAGGTCCGCGATGAGTCGGACTGGATGGCACGCTACTTCTTCAGCGGCGGCATCATGCCGAGCGACGATCTGCTGCTGCACTTCCAGGACGATCTGCAGATCAAGGATCACTGGCGCGTGTGCGGCAGGCATCATCAGCAGACGGCCGAAGCGTAGCTGGTCAACATGGATCGGCACGAGGTCGAAGTGCGTCCGCTGCTGGCTGCCACCTATGGCCAGCAGCAGGTCAAGCGCTGGTGGGTGTACTGGCGGGTATTCTTTCTCGCCTGCGCCGAGTTCTGGGGCTTTCGCGAGGGCCAGGAATGGCTGGTCTCGCATTACCTGTTCGCCAAACCGGCGACGGCATCTATGGCGCAAGACGGCTAAAGACGTCAGCGCGGCATTGTCGCCGTGCGCAATACAAGGCCACCTGTCGGCTTGGTCATTCCTCATCGCGGTACCGCTATATGCTCTCGGCGGTCTGGAACTCGGCACGCTGTTGATTCCGCTCAACTGTACGCTCGCGCACATACACTGGCACATGGTGTCTGCTCTAGTCGGTCGCGCCGATTGTTTCGGCACGTTCGCGGCGCAAAGGGTTGAATGCGCGCTCAGACCAGACAGCGTACGGCAGGAGCCATGAGGGTGACGGCGCTGCTGCTCGCGTGCCTGCTTGCGCTGCACGCTGCGCAGACAAAGGCCGGCCCGTCAGAGCCTGACACCATCGAAACGCGGATGCTTGCCTGTACGTCGTGTCATGGTTTTCGCGGCCAGGGCACTAATGACGCATATTTCCCGCGCCTGGCAGGTAAGCCGGCCGGTTATCTATACAACCAGCTCACGGCCTTTCGCATTGGGCGACGCCACTACTCTCCGATGAACTATCTGTTGGAATTCCAGACCGACGCCTACCTGCACGCCATGGCTGATTACTTTGCAAGTCAAAGACCGCCACTGCTACCACATCGCACGCTTGTTGCCAGCGGCGCGGTACTGGCGCGCGGGCAGAATCTTGTCACGCACGGCTCTGTCGAGCACGGTGTCCCTGCCTGCATTCGTTGTCACAATCCTGCATTTACAGGCATGGAACCCGCAATTCCCGGGCTGTTGGGTCTGCAGCCCGACTATATCAGCGCCCAGTTGGGCGCCTGGCGCTACGGCACCCGAACGGCCGCGGCACCCGACTGCATGCAGGAGGTCGCAGCACGCCTCACAGAAGAGGACGTCACGGCTGTTGCCGCGTGGCTCTCGAGCCTGCCGGCGCCACTGAAGGCGACGCCGCTGCCGCGTGGGAGCCTCATTACGCCGCTGCCATGTGGCAGCGAGCCGAACTGAGCACCGGCCATGTGCATATTCCAAAAACCATGGAGGACCCTGACGCAGATATGTCAGCTGTTACTGCTCTTGTGCTCCCCGCTGTTCGCGCAGTCGCAATCTGCGGAACCCAAGACCCAGATCAGTAGGGGTGAATACCTCGCGCGAGCGGGTGACTGCATCGCCTGCCATACTGTTCCGGGAGGCAACCTGTTCGCCGGCGGCCGCCCCATGCCGACGCCGTTCGGTACGCTGTACTCCTCGAACATCACGCCCGACCGCGTCACTGGCATCGGCAAATGGTCCGCGAATGACTTCTACGCAATGATGCACACGGGACGCTCGCCGGATGGAGGGTTGTTATATCCGGCCATGCCGTTTGGCGCCTATACCAAAATAACCCGCATCGACGCCGACGCCATCTTTGCTTTCCTGCGCTCCGTGGCTCCGGTGCATGCCGTTAACAAGCCGCACGACCTGCGCTTCCCGTACAACAACCGATCATTGATTCTGGGCTGGCGCACGCTGTATTTCACCGAAGGTGAGTACCAGCCAAACAATGCCAAGTCTAAGCAATGGAACCGCGGCGCGTATCTGGTGCAAGGACTGGGACACTGTGCCATGTGCCATACTGCCATCAATGCGCTGGGCGGCAGCTCGGAGTCCAAATCCTTTCAAGGTGGGCTGATTCCAATGCAGAACTGGTACGCCCCTTCCCTGACTTCTGATAAGGAAGCAGGCCTGGGAGATTGGAGCCTCGCCGAGATTTCCGAGTACTTACGCCACGGCGTCTCGCAGCGCGGCGCCGTCTATGGCCCCATGGCAGAGGTGGTCTCTGACAGCCTGCAGTATTTGACCGACGAAGACGTTCTCGCCATGTCGATCTACCTGAAAAGTCTCGCCGAAGGCGCGCAATCCGAGCCGGCGGCAAACACTATGCCGGTGGAGGAAAACAGCCTGCTGATGCACTTGGGCAAGACCGTGTACGACGGGCAATGCACAAATTGCCACGGCGCTAGCGGCGCCGGACAGCCCCCACGCTACCCTCAGCTTGCGGGCAATCAATCCATTCAGATGCAATCAGCAGTCAACCCAATTCGCATGGTGCTCAATGGCGGCTTTCCACCGGGCACAGTTGGTAATCCCATGCCATATGGCATGCCGCCGTTTGCACAGACCCTGTCGGATGACGAGATGGCCGCAGTCGTCACCTATATTCGCTGCTCCTGGGGCAATCATGGAACGCCGATATCGGCACGCGAAGCCAATGAATTGCGCTCCGCTCCGCTGGACTGAGGCGACTATGCTCAACGCAAATCCTGACTCTGAACGACCCGAGTCTGACGATGCGGCAGTCGATGCAATTGTGAAGACAGGTGGCCGTGGCGCGCTGGTTCTTGTGGCCATCTCGACCGCGATCGTCATAGGCCTGTGGCTTGTTTTTTATCTGCTCGTGTTCGTGCCGCGTTCACCCGCGCCATGAGCTCGGATGCTGCAACCCGCGTCGAGCGTCGCTGGAGCCTGGTGTCCATCGGCATCGTCATGCTGCTGATGTTTCTGGCGAGCTTCGCCGGCATACATCAGGCCATCATGCCGCAAACGCGCGTCGAGACGGTTGATCCACGCACTTTGCACATCACCGGGGAATTCATCGAGACCAATCTAGGCAGCGCCCTCGAGCCGGACGGGTCCGTGACTGTGCGCACCATCGGACAGCAGTATTCGTTCACACCGCAATGCATCGTAGTGCCGTCTGACACCCCTATCACGATTCGCGCGACCAGCGCCGATGTACTCCATGGCTTCCTGATCGAGCACACTAACGTCAATACGATGCTGGTGCCCGGCTACATCTCCACGATCAGCACGCGCTTTGCCACGCCAGCGGAACGCTATATGCCTTGTCACGAATTCTGCGGCGTCGGTCATCAAGGCATGTGGGGACGCGTCCAGATCATTGAAAAGGCGGCCTTCCTGAAACTCGCGGCACAGCGGCGGAGGCTGACCTGTGTTGCACAGTAAAAGGCTCATCCTGGCGCACTTCTGGCTCGCCTTCGCGGCCTTCGGCCTGGCGCTGATCATGGGCGAGTGGCAGATGCTCGTCCGCAGTCCCTTGCATACTTGGATAGGTAATCCCGATTGGTACTACCGCTCTGTCACGGCGCACGGCACTGCAATGGCCTACGTATTTCCCACATTGGTGGCAATGGGGTTTGGCTATGCCATCACCGAGGCCGCACTCAAGCGGCCATTGATTGGCCTCAAATGGGCCTGCGCCGGCTGGGTATTGATCGCCGTTGGTACCGTCACGGCGCTTGTGCCAGTCTCTCTCGGCCTGGCCTCGGTGCTCTACACCTTTTACCCTCCGCTCATCGGCAGTCCGTTTTACTACCTGGGCGTGGTGCTGGTGGTAATCGGTTCATGGATCTGGGTCGCGCTCATGTGCATCAACCTGCACGTCTGGAAGCGAGCCAATCCGGGCGCGCCGGTGCCGCTGGCGATGTATGCGAACGTCGCCGGATCCCTGTTGTGGGCGTGGACCGCTGTCGGAGCGGCCATTGAACTATTGTTTCAGATCCTGCCCGCCGCCCTGGGCTTCACCAGCACTATCGATGCCGGCCTGGCGCGCGTGTTCTTCTCCTGGAGCTTGCATGCGATCGTCTATTTCTGGCTGATGCCGACTTACATTGCGTATTACACGATCGTACCGCGGGCAATCGGCGGCCGGCTGTTCAGTGACCCAATGGCGCGTCTGTCATTCGTGCTGTTCCTGGTCATCGCGATGCCGATCGGGGTGCATCACCTGTTTGCCGACCCGCAAGTAGGGGCCGGCTTCAAGTTCGTACACTCGGTTTTTACCGCACTGGTCGCAGTGCCGACGTTGCTGACCGTATTCACGATCAGCGCTTCGGTGGAGATTGCCGGCCGGCTGCGCGGCGGCACCGGTGCACTGGGTTGGCTGAAAGCACTACCGTGGCGCAACCCCATGATGCTGGCGTTAGCTTTCTCCTTTCTCATGCTGGGATTTGGCGGTGCCGGTGGCCTTATCAACATGAGCTATCAGCTGGATTCAAGCATCCACAATACGCAATGGGTGACCGGGCATTTTCACCTGATCTTCGGCGGCGCCATCGTCATCATGTACTTTGCGATCGCCTATGATCTCTGGCCGCATCTGACCGGACGAGCGCTTGCGAACATGGCCCTGATCCGGACGCAGCTATGGACCTGGTTTATCGGCATGATCGTGCTGACCTTTCCGTGGCATTGGGTCGGAATCCTGGGCATGCCGCGGCGTATGGGCTTCTACGACTATACCAATCCAGCGATTGCTCCCGAGGCATTGCCGGTAATGGCTTCCGTCGCAGGGGGCGCCATCTTGGTGGTTTCCGGAGCATTATTTATCGCGGCGCTCATCGGCGGACATCGTTCCGAGCAGCAGCAACCAGACGAATACCGCTTCAGCGTAGCCGTGCAGCCTTCACGAGCAGTGCCGGTGGCGCTCAACGGCTTTGGCCTCTGGGTGGCCCTGATGCTTTTGCTGACGGCCATTAACTATGGCTTCCCGATAGCGCACCTGATGAGCCTGCACGATACCTCCGTGCCAGCCATCCGGACT
>Ga0075522_10003978_pt1 | contig 10659 bp, 7 predicted proteins | sample NGEPerA_FD_74796 | JGI IMG/M metagenome (GOLD analysis project Ga0075522, IMG submission 74796) | Arctic peat soil microbial communities from the Barrow Environmental Observatory site, Barrow, Alaska, USA - NGEE PermafrostL2-A | ecosystem: Environmental > Terrestrial > Soil > Wetlands > Peat ...
GTGCTTGTCATTGGTGAAGTTGACCGTGCACTGTGCCTGCGCCTGCGGTGCTGGTGGAGGTGGAGGCGGCGGCGGCGCAATGATGTTCACGCTCGTCGTCGAAGAGGCTGAGTGCCCCTTGTCATCCACGACGTTGCAGGTCACCGTCACCGGTCCCGGAGCCGCACCTGAGGTCGAGAGGGTTGCACTCTGGCCTGTCCCGCTCACCGATCCAGAGGTCGCCGAGTAGCTATAGGTCAACGGCCTGTTCTGCGGGCTCGATGCCATAGAAGTAATCGTTGCCGAGTCACCGGGGTTCAGTGAGGTTGGGTTCGCCGAGCAGCTGATCGTCGGCGGCTGGAAGTCATTGATGGTAAATTGGCCGGTGCAATCAGCCGACTGGCCCGGCTTCGGGCCCTCGGTCACATGGCCGCTGACGGTGTAGGTCCCAGGCGCTGCATTCGCAGTCGTGATATTTCCTGTGCTGGAAGTCCCCGAGATGGTGCCGCCGGTCGAAGTCCAGCTATAGGTCGCTGTCTTCTTCGGGTTCAGGTTTGAGGGGGTGCCCGTCACCGTGATCGGGTCGCCGGGATAACCGCTGGCGGGAGATACCGCGCACGCGTATGTCACAGGGGGAGGAGGAACAATGTGGCCGAAGTGCGTCACAATGCCGGTGCTCAGCTCCACGGCATTCAAGTTTGTACGCCCGCCAAGGATGCCGCCAGTCGGAATTGTCGTCGCCGGACCGTAATCTTCGTGGATATAACGATAGTCCGCTTCAAACAGACGCAGGCTGAAGCGGTTGTCAAACCATGGAAGGTCGTAGTCCATGCCGCCGCCCGCACGCAGGGAAGGGCCCCAGCGGTAGGGCTCGTGCTCCAGTTGAGCGGGAACCTCGCTATTCGGGCCGCCCAGACGGTCGACGCCCGCCAAACCGTGGGCGAACAAGGTCATGTGGTCCATCGGATAGCGTGCGATCAAACCGCCGGCGATGCTCGAGTCGCCGTCATTCTGCCCGTCCGGATGGTTCGCATACAGTACTTCCCCGCCGAAGTAGCGGTTGAAGTAGTACGCTCCGCTGCCGATCGCTCCCAGATTGATCGACGAGTACGGCAGGCTGAACGCGGGCGAGGTGCTCTTCACAGAGCCGTGGGCGCCAAAGTATGAGTAGCCCGTGAAGATATCCACGCGGGACGGGTTTTGCGACCCCGAGGCCATCGGCGCATTCGGCATAGATGACATCTGGGCAACTAAGCTGGCCGTGCCAAGGCTAAGAGCACAAGCAGCCAGCGCGCTGACGCTACGACTGCAAAACGAGCGATAAGTCATTCGACTTCCTCCACTACTGCATGTTGATGAAGCTACAGGCTTACCAGCCGTCACTTCCCGATAATTCAGGTCAACCGAAAGTGTACCCCAGTTGACCATCCTGTCGAGGCAATTGGCCCCTGAATCTGCTGCAGGAAGGTTGACCGCAAAGGTGACCTTCTTTACTTCGGATAATCTCCCTTGCACTCCCCTGCCGTAAATGCTGCGATGTGCCTTATCCTGCAAAAGCGCTTATAAATTCAATGTCTTACGGACGCTTCCCTGCTCCTGCTGGATCTTTTCCTGTAGCAGCGTGATCGCGTAGAGCAATTGCTCCGGTCGAGGAGGACACCCCGGCACATAGATATCGACAGGAATCACCTGATTCACCCCTTGCACCAGCGCATAGTTGTTGAACACGCCGCCGGAGGTGGCGCAGGCGCCCATGGAAATCACCCATTTTGGCTCCGGCATCTGCTCATACAGTCGCCGGATCACCGGCGCCATCTTCTGCGATACACGGCCCGCAATAATCATCAAGTCGCTCTGCCGCGGCGACGGACGAAATACCTCGGCTCCGAACCGGGCAATGTCGTATCGCGAACCGCCCATCGACATCATCTCGATGGCGCAGCATGCGAGCCCAAACGTCATTGGCCACACGGAATTCTTCCGCACCCAATTGATCGCTGCATCCAGCGAGGCCAGCACTATTCCTTCCTGCTGGTCGTACCCCCAGTTCACCTCCTGGAGCTTCTCGCGGTTCTTGCCAAAGCTGTCCAACGTCCCGAAAAAGTACCGGTCGCCCATTTGCGGAACGCCCGTCGGACGCCCACTGCTCGTCGTCTGTTCTGCAGGTAATGTCATCGATTCACTAGTATAAATCTCGGCGTCTGGCCACAGGCCGCATCATTGTCCGATAATCGTGGGTCTTTGATGCGCATGGAAGCAGGCCTGCACAGTCCGATGCCGCGGAACCGGTGCGCAGTTGGCTGCTCCAGCAGCCAAACCGTTTAAATGGACAGAATGAGTTGAATTTCCGCGGCATCGGCCGAACTTTCGCCGCAATCGTCCAATGGAGCCCTGAGAACCGCAACTACCACCTGAGACTACCCCGCGTTCGCCGCAATCGCTTTCGTCAGCGCGTCCTTCAGCGTTATCTGCTGCTCGGCTTCCAGCTTCGCTCCCGCCCGGGTGACGTAAAAGACGTCGATCGCTGTCTCCCCCTCCGTATCGATCAGCGCCACCTCGATGTTGTATCCCATTGTCGCCATCGTCTGGCTCACCGCCCGCAGCAGTCCGGGCATGTCCTGCGTCACAACCTGCAACAGCGTGCTGTGGCTCGACGCCTCATCGTCGAAGTCAATCCGCGTCTCGACTTCGACCAATGGCGCCTTCCTGCGTCCACGCTTGCGCCCGGCCAGCAGCTTCTCCACGGCCACCTTGCCTGCCATTACGTCATGCACGCTGGCCAGCAACGTCGCATGTTCCGATGCATTCAGCTCCAACGTGCGGAACGTGTCTGTGAACCGGAACTTGTCTACAACAACCCCCTTTGCATTCGAGAACGCGTCCGCCGTCACAATGTTCATGCCCCATGACGCCAGCACACCGGCCATATCCGCAAACAGCATTGCGCGGTCCTGCGTCACCAGCGTGATCTCGCTTACGTCCGGCGCATGGTGAAACTCCAGTTGAACGGCGTCCTCGCCGAACTTCTCGGTCTGCTCAAAATGCAGGCGCACCTCCTCCGGTGTGCGGGTCCGCAAATAGCGTTCTGGAAAGCCCTCCAGAAACGCTTCCACCTCTGCCTTGCGTCCCGGCATCAGCGCTGTCACGCGCTTCACCAGATCGCGTCCCGCGCGCGCGCTCACTCGCTCGTCGTCCACGCTGCGGTCCAGATAGTTTGCCGTCGCCAGGAACAGTCGCCACAGGTTCTCCGCCTTCCAGGGCGTCAGGGCATCCGGGTGCACTGCTGCAATGTCGGCATACGTGAACAGTGTCAGCATGCGCAGCGCCTCCGGCGTCTGTACCTTGCCCGCAAAAGCCGCTACTGTCTCCAGATCGAAGATGTCCCGCCGCAGCGCCGCCGACATCTCCAGGTGGTTTCCGATCAGGCCCAGCATCAACTCGCTCTCATAGGCGTCCAGCTCCAGCCTGCTCGCGACGCTCTCCGCCATCCGCGCGCTCTCCCGTGCATGGTCGTCACCGCTGCGGCCTTTGCCCGTGTCATGCAGCAAGGCTGCCAGGTAAAGCAGCTCCGGATGCTGCAAATCGCGCAGTATCCCGCCAAACCGAGGGCCCCACTCGCCCATTGCGCTCGACCCGCCCGTCTCCAACCCGTGCAGCGTGTCGATCAGCACCATGGTGTGCTCGTCCACCGTATAGCGGTGGTACGCATCGCGGATCACTAACGCGTCGATCCCGTGGAACTCCGGCACCAGCAGCTCCAGCAAACCCATGGCGTGCATGGTGCGCAACGTCCGCCCGGCGTATGGGCCCAATAAAATCTCCTGCAGATGCCGCCACAGCGCCGGGCCCTCCTCAATCTGGGCAGACAACAGCGGCAGCGCCTGCGAGATCCTCACCTCGCTTGCGCGCTCCAGCCGTGCGCCGGTCCGCGACATCGCCCCAAACAGCCCCAGCACCATCTCCGGAGACCGCGCTGGATCCGCAGCAGCGTTCGCCGCCCCGCCTCCCGCGTCCAGTACAGCCCTGCCGCTGTCCAGCCGGTACCCGACAGGCGCATCCTCCGGCCTGCGTCGCATCCGCCCAAACGTCGCCCGCCCCACCGCCGCCAGCAGCCCCTGAGGCTCTTTCGCGGGTGCAGCTTCCACCATATGTGTCAGACGCCGTTCGATCACGCGCGCATTTCGGAAGTACGTCCGCATCCAGGAGGCCGCATCGCGCCCGCTCCCCGTCGCGCCCAGCCCTGCCTTCGCTGCCGAGTCCTGCGCATGCCAGTCCAGCGTGTTGTCGTCGCGCTCATGCCGGAAGTGCAGGAAGCACCGCACGCCAAATAAAAATTGCACCGCCGCATCGAACTCCTCGCGCTCCCCAGCCGCCCAGTCCGCTGCCGGCTCGCTCTTCTCAGCCCGCGCTGCAATCTTTCCCAGTGTCTCCATCCACGTGCATACGTGCACATCGCGCAGCCCGCCCGGACACTCTTTGATACTCGGCTCCAGGTGGAACAGCGTGTTGCCATATTTCCGGTGCCGGTCGCGCGTCAGGCCCACCAGCCCCGCCGAGATCGCCCGATGCTCCTTCTCCAGCATCTTTGGCAAGCCCGCGTCAGCGAATTTCTCATAGACCGCTGCGTCGCCGGCAAGCAATCGGTGGTCCATCAGGGCCAGGGCATACTCCACATTGTCCGGCTCAAACTTTTCGGCATCGCTGCGCTTTCGCGTCTGCGGCGAGAGCCGCACCGCACAGTCCCATAGCGCCTGGCTCACCCGCCGGATCGATTGCTTCACAGCGTCTTCGCTGATCCGGTTATCCAGCAGATACAGCAGGTCAATATCCGACTGCGGGAATAGCTCCCGCCGCCCGTAGCCGCCCAGGGCCACCAGTGCGATGCCCTGCCCAAGCGCCGGCGTCTCTTTCACCGCCCGCTCCCACAGTACCCGGACCATCGCATCCATGGTCTGCGAACGCGCGGCCACTGTTTCCACGCCGCTTGCGCCCGCCTCGAATGCTGAACGGAGCGCGAGCATCTTCTGCTGATACTCTGCGCACATCCCGTCGTCCGGAATTGGTCCTGTCTGCATGGCTGTCATGTAAGTTGGAAACTACACTATACAGCCTCAAAGCTGAGGAACCAGGGACTAGGCGCCTGAGACCAGAAAGGGCGCGCAATGTTGGGCCACATCTGGATAGCCGCACCGGGTCCCCAGAACCTGCTCCCTCGAACCCAGTCCTGGAGCCTACAGCGCCGTCTCGCCACGCTCGTCATTGCGGATGCGGATCGCCTCGTCGATCTTCGTCACGAAGATCTTTCCGTCGCCGATCGTGCCCGTCCGCGCCACGCCGATGATCGCCTCCACAGCGCGGTCCTTCATCTCGTCCGAGACCACCGTCTCGAGCTTCACCTTCGGCAGCAAGTCAACTGAGTACTCGCGCCCCCGGTAGAACTCCGTGTGTCCCTTCTGCCGCCCATGTCCACGCGCCTCGGTAATCGTCATGCCCTGCACGCCGATCTCCACTAACGCATCTTTTACCGCATCCAGCTTCGATGGCTGAATCACCGCTTCAATCTTCTGCATTTCCGTTCCTTCCTTACTCGTCTGAAAGTCTTTGCATGGTAACCCGCGCAGCCGTCAGGCCGCTACCGTCAGATGCGCGCAGGTCTCTATCCGGACATCTGCGCAAATCCTTGCGGGTACCCCACGTCTCGATCTTGAGACGTGGGAAGCCAGCTCACGCCTTCCTTCGGCCCAACCTGCCACGCTAGTGCGCCCACTCGTATCCCTCTTCGCCATGTTGCGACAGATCCAGGCCCGTCTGCTCGTCTGCCGCGCTGACGCGCAGTCCCATTGTCTTGTCCACGACAAACAGGATTGCCAGCGTCCCCACAATCGAGATCGCCCACGCAATTGCCACGCCGCCGAGCTGGTGGACAACCTGCATCCAGTTCCCTTCGATCCCGCCGGTGCCTTTACCCGCGCCGAATACGGGGTTCACCGCGCTCGACGCGAACACGCCGGTCAAGACAGCGCCTATCGTCCCTCCCACGCCATGCACCCCAAACGCGTCCAGCGAATCGTCATACCCAAACATCGCCTTCACCTTCACCACCAAATAGAAGCACACGATGCCTGCAATGAAGCCAATTGCCAGCGAACTCATGGGCCCTACAAACCCCGAAGCCGGCGTAATTGCCACCAGCCCGGCAACCGCGCCTGAGATCGCGCCCAGCGCCGAAGGCTTCCCATTGCGCATCCATTCCACAACGCTCCAGCCGATCGCCGCCGCTGCCGCGCCCAGTTGCGTCGCTACAAACGCCGAGGTCGCCAATGACCCCGCCGCCAGCGCCGAGCCTGCATTGAACCCGAACCAGCCCACCCAAAGCAGGCAGGCCCCGATAAAGCTCAGCACCACCGAATGTGGCTGCATCGCCTCCTTCGGGTATCCAATCCGCTTGCCCAGGTACAGGGCCGTCACCAGCGCCGATACGCCGCTCGTCACATGCACCACCGTCCCGCCCGCGAAGTCCAGGCAGGGAATCTTTCCGCCGACTACATTCAGCAGTCCGCCCAGCCCCCACACCATATGCGCCATCGGGCTGTACACGACTACCGTCCACAACACCATGAACACCAGCATCGAGGAAAACTTCATGCGCTCCGCAAACGCGCCCGTAATCAGCGCCGGAGTAATAATCGCAAACATCAGTTGGTACACCATGAATGTTTCCAGCGGTATCGTCGGCGCATACGGACTCGGGTCCGCGCCCACCCCGCGCAGAAACATATTGTGCAGCCCGCCAATCACCGCGTTTCCACTGCCGAACGCCAGCGAATACGTCACCAGCACCCAAAGCACCGTCACTACCGCCATCATCGCGAAGCTCTGCATCATCGTGCCCAGCACGTTCTTCTTCCGCACCAGCCCGCCGTAGAACAACGCGAGCCCAGGCCCCGTCATCATCAGCACCAGCGCGGAGCTCACCAGCATCCATGAGTTGTCGCCCGAGCTCTGCGCGGCTGCAATCGCCTTATCCTGCTCGGCGACCTTCTTCTCCAGCGCCTCCATCCGGGTTCCATCCGCGGCCGCCGCGGTTTCGGGAATTATCATCGCAGCCAGCATCGGAGCCGGCGTCTTCGCCTCCGCCTTCACGTCTGCCACCATACACACGCTCGCCACAATGGCGCACATCAACACCAACCACTTGATCGACCGGACACGCATCTATGGAATCACCTCATCGGATTGTTGCTTGGGCCGCCGGGTTTTGTCGCGTTGTGATACTTTTCCTCACAACGCAGACTGGATGCTCGACGGCCTCAATCAGCCTACACAATTCCCGCCTCGGAAAAATTGCAAAATTTGCCCGGCCCTATTTTGCTCATCGATTCTGGAGTACAACTCCAGAATTTGGTGCCGTTGTATTGCTACCGCGCCGCCGCATATCCCCGCTCCCGCATCCACTTCATCAGCAGGTCCGGCCACCCCGCCAGCTGCGGATTCGCCGCTGCCAATCCTGCACCGTGCGCTCCATGCTGGAAGAGGTGCATCTCCGCCGGCACACCCGCCTTCACCAGCGCCGTGTAGAACATCACGCTGTTCAGCACAGGCACCGTGCGATCATCGGTCGTAGCAAACAGGAACGTCGGCGGTGTCTGTGCCGTCACGTGAAGTTCGGCGGACATCGCATCCATCTGCTCCTGCGTCACGTTGTCGCCCAGCAGATAATGCCGCGACCCCTTGTGCACGTACGGGTCTTCCATCGTAATCACCGGATACGCCAGGATCAGGAAGTCCGGCCGGCTGGCCTGCTGCTCGATCGGATCGGTCGCCGCAGTGTTCCCCGCATCGAACTGCGTCCCGGCTGTCGCCGCCAGATGGCCGCCCGCTGAAAATCCCCACATCCCGATGTGGTCCGCCGCCACTCCATACTGCGCCGCATTCGCCCGCACCCTGCGGATCGCGCGCTGCGCGTCGCCCAGCTCAATGGGGTGGTGATACTTCGATCCGAGCCGATATTTCAGCACAAACGCCGCGACGCCATGCGCATTCAGCCATTTCGCAACGTCCGTGCCCTCCAACGCATACGCCAGATGCGCATATCCACCACCGGGTGCGATAACCACGCCGGTCTTCGTCGGGTTCGACGCGGGAAGAAAGGTCTCGAGCGTCGGCGTATCGTCGTCCGCGGTGCCCAACGCTCCCGGCGCGCCGTTCGGCCATAGCGGCACCAGCGGCGGACAGCCCGAGCAGGCAGCCACGGTAAACAGATTCGCCGGACTCTGCGGCGCGGACGGTACCTGCACCTGCGTCGTCTGCGCCTGCATCATCACACCTAACCCCAGCATCACCGCGCCCGCCACCGCCAGGCGCATCCCTGTTGCAATCCCTTTTCCTAGCATCGCGCTTCTCCCTGCATCAACACCGCGCACCATCCTACCGGCGGACATAGCCTCCCGTCACGGCCACCGCATTTCCGCTACCAGGCAAAAATGCTGTTCGCATACTTGACATAAATTCCCATATGGGCATATAAGAAACACATGGCGCGCGCTGCAACAACAACTGACGTCTTCAACGCCGTGGCGGAACCTCGACGACGCGAGATCATCGGCCTCTTGAGCAATGGCGAGGAATGGGCCGTGAACGATGTTGTCGTGCGCCTGAAGATCGCGCAACCGGCGGTCTCCAAGCACCTTGGCGTTCTGCGCAAGGTCGGTCTCGTCACGCGGGTCAAACGCGGCCAGCACCGTATGTATCGCCTGGAGGCCGCGGAGTTGAAGCAGATCCACGATTGGGCCAAGACCTTTGAGCGCTACTGGACCACTCAGATCAGCCGCATCAAGGAACGGGCCGAGCAGAAGGCGATGGAGAAGATTGCCCGCGAGAACTCTGAACGCAACTTGCGCAATAAGAAGTAGAGGCGAATCACGAACCGAAGCAAGGAGAGAACCATGCCGGTAACTGTAACGGAACAGACGCTGCACACCCTGGAATTCACTCGCGATGAGGAGATCGCTGCGCCGATCGGCGTTGTATGGGAGACGATGCTGGAGGAGTTGGGCCCGCGCAACCTCGGCGCCGGCAACGCGCCCATGCCCATGCAGTTGGAGGCGTGGCCAGGCGGCCAGTGGTTTCGCGACCTGGGCAATGGCGCTGGTCATTGGTGGGGATCGGTGCAGGCCATCAAGCCGCCGGCACTGCTGGAGATATCCGGCCCGCTCTTCATGTCCTACCCGGCCATCAGCAATGTTCAGTACCGGCTGACGGAAGAGAATGGCGCGACCCGGCTGCGTTTTGTGCACCGCGGAATCGCGCATATCGCCTTCGATCCCAAGATCCGCGAGCAGTGGAAAGGGATCGAGGCCGGTTGGGGCGGCATGATCGATCGGATTCACGCGTCGTCGCTGAAGCGGTAGAAGCCTCGCGTCGCGCAATAGTCATTCGGTATCGAAACAGAGCTTCCTCGGTACACAATTTCTTCGGCGTTCAATTTGACGCAAATGTCTCTGAGGACTCGCGGCAATTAAGTCGGCGTTCGCAACAGCAAATATGTCCCGGTAATCGCAAACAGCAGGTCGGGCGCCCACGCGGCCAGCAGCGGCGGCAGCGTGGAGATGTTACCCATCGATGAGAACACGCCGGCCAGTGCCCAGTACGCGATGGCCACTCCAATCGCAGTCGCAACGCCCACAAGCCCTGCGCGCTTTCCCATGGTGACTGCAAAGGGCACGGCGAGGATCGCCATCACCAGCGTGATCGCCGGGACCGCCAGCTTGTTCTGCAGTTGCACGCGCAGCGCAATCGTGTCAAAGCCCGACTGCTTCAGGTCGGCGATATAGCGCGACAGGTCCGCATACGACAGCTCGTCGGACGGCGTGTCTTTCTTGTCGAAGTACGTCGGCTGCTCCCTCACCTCGGGAAAATCCGCAGCAGTGAACGTCTGATACTGCGTAATGCCGGCGCCTTCAAAGGACCGCTGCCACCCGTTCTCAAATATCCAGGAGCGGGAGGTTGCGTCCCAATGGACCGTGTCGGCGTGGATGCGCTTTTTTATCGTGAAGTCCACGGGATCGAATTCAAAGACAGTCAGGTTACCGAAGACGAAGCGCACAGGGTCATATGCCTGGTAGTAAAAGATGCGTGTGGGCGATCCCATCGAGCTGGATTGCCCGGAGATCCATTTGCGGCCTGCCAGCATAAACGTCTGCGCCGGTCGACTCTTAATCTCGGCGCGCAACTGCTCCTGATGGCGATTCGCTTGCGGCAGATAGTACTCATTGAACGTGAACAGCGCTGCGGAAAGGAGTGCGGCAACCGCCAGCACGGGCGCAATCACGCGATAGAGCGACACTCCGGTGGCCTTCATCGCTGTCAGCTCGGACGACCTGCTCAGCGCGCCGAAGGCGATCAGAACTGCCAGCAGCGAACAGAGCGGGACCAGGGCCGAAACAATATAAGGGATTAGATACCAAAGATATTCACCCACCACGACAAAGGGCGTCTGGTTGCGAACAATGTCGCCCATTAACTCAAAAAAGGTAAAGATGATGTAAAGCAGGGTGAAGGCGCCTAGCGACAGCACAAAGTTCGAGAGATACGAGCGCATCACGTATTCGTCCAGCAGCAACGGGAAGCTGGTGCGAAAGAAGCGGCGCAGGCGTTGCGGAGACGTGCGCGGTTCAGACT
>Ga0075522_10003979_pt1 | contig 10658 bp, 8 predicted proteins | sample NGEPerA_FD_74796 | JGI IMG/M metagenome (GOLD analysis project Ga0075522, IMG submission 74796) | Arctic peat soil microbial communities from the Barrow Environmental Observatory site, Barrow, Alaska, USA - NGEE PermafrostL2-A | ecosystem: Environmental > Terrestrial > Soil > Wetlands > Peat ...
CTTCAAGCGGATGTGGTCACCCTGGCCCTGGCCGCGGATATCGACGCCATCGCCGCCAAAAGCAAACAATTGCCGGCGGATTGGCAGGCAAAATTGCCCTACAACAGCGCCCCTTACACGAGCACCATCGTTTTCCTGGTGCGCAAGGGGAACCCTAAAGGCATCAAGGATTGGGAGGACCTCATTAAGCCCGGCGTCAGCCTGATACCCGCCAATCCCAAGACCAGTGGGGGCGCGCGATGGACCTATCTTGCGGCCTGGGGCGCCGCCTTGAAGCGCCATAAGGGCGATGAAGCCAAGGCGAGGGCCTATGTCACCGCCTTCTACGCGCATGCTCCAGTGTTGGACAATGGGGCTCGGGAGGCCGCCACGACCTTCGCCGAACGGGGCATCGGGGATGTCCTGGTGGGCTGGGAAAACGAGGCTTATCTGGCCAATAAGCAGGATCCCGGAAAATTTGAGGTTATTGTGCCGCGCGAGAGTATTTTGGCCGAGCCTCCCATCGCCGTGGTGTCTGAAGTGGCGAAAAGGCATGGCACGACCAAGGAGGCGGAGGCCTACCTCAAATACCTATACAGCAAGGAAGGGCAGGAAATCGCCGCCCGGAATTTTTATCGCCCGCGGGATCCCGGACTGAAAAAGAAGTACGCGCGGACCTTCCACAAAGTCAGCACCTTCACCATCGATCAAGTTTTCGGCGGGTGGAAAAAAGCGCAGGCGACCCATTTTGCCGACGGCGGGATCTTCGACCAACTCTACGTGCCCGGTTCAAAATGATGCTCAAGGCAGGAATACATGCTGCCCATGACGGTGGTGCTGGCGGTGGGGACGAAGTCGTGGCCGGGGCGGGTAAGAGCATTGGCGCCGGCATGGCGCTATGGCCTTGACCAAGGTGGGGCGATAGCCTAGAATTTTTTTGTGAGCCCGACAAAGTATGGCACCCAGCCAACCACTTTGTCGGGCTTTTTTGTTTGGCCGGGTGCCCTCTCCAGGGGACCTTGATGGTTTCGCCAAGAACCTATTTAAAAAGGAAGAACGAAGCCGGCGGGTTGCGCAGCTCCGTCCGTCTTCTCGTCGATATCCGCGGTGATATCCAGCGCAACCGCCGGGCGCTATCGGACGTTTTGCGATCGTCCCTCACGAATTTGTATTGGCGTCTGGGCCGGCGCATACAAGGCGCGCTTGTCCGGGAAAAATCGGCCCTCGGGGCGGACCGCCGCGATTCCATGATTGCCACCCTTGCCGCGGCCCTGGGGCGCCAATTTGGCCGCGCCTACACCCAAGAGTCCTTAGTCCGGATGCTGCGCTTTGCCCAATGCTATCCCACGCCAAAAAGTTTGGAATCTTTGGACGGTATGATGTGGAGCCATGTCGTCGCTCTTTTGGCCTTGTCTACTGCCCAGGAACGGGAATTTTACGCCAAAATATGCAGAGCCCAAGGCCTAAGCCCAGCCCAACTGCGTGGAAAAATTAAAAGCCTGTTCTATGGCCGCTCAACATGGTCCATGAAGGGCCTTCCTGCCCATCCTGGTTCCAAAGGGATGGCGTCGGAGCTTCCCCAGGACAGCTTGATGGGCGATCCCGATCTTGCCGATTTTTTGGGCTGCGATGACGGAGCGCCGAGGGATCAACGCAGCGCGGTGATCCGCTCCATGGAAGACTATATTCTTGGCCTGGACGTTTCTTATTGTTTTGTGGAGCGTTTTAAGCGCTTTCAAGTCGGGCCCGATGACTACACCCTGGATCTGGTCCTCTACCACAGGGGCCTCAAATGCCATATCGCGCTCATGCTCAATTTTGGGGATCAACGCGCCCAATGGAAAGACCTGATGGATTTCTATCTGACCTGGCTCAATCTGCACGAACGCCTGCCCCATGAAAATCCGCCTCTGGGCATCCTGCTCGACACCCAAGTCCCGGGCCCGCAACTAAGCCTGCGCCAGCTCGACGACGACAGCCCTCGCGTCGCCTGGTACCAGACCGCCTTGCCGCCCAGATCCGTCTTCCATCAATTTTTCATGAACGCCGTCGCAAGCGCATCGGAAAACGCCGGGTCCTAACTTAAAAGCGGCGGAAGGTGTGCCCGGACGAGGCCATCCGAGGCCTCGGGAGGGTGCACCTTCCGCCGCTCGGAAGTATTTAAGACAAAGGTGCTATTCTTTCGGTAGTTCCACCCTCTGCACCACCGGAAATACTTCCGTGACATTAAACGCGAAAATTCCGGGGATCTCCCAATCCTCTTGCCCTTCAATGCGCAATTGGGCTTGCACCTTGCCCGCGAAATCAGGCATGAAGGGCCGGCTCAGCTTGGCCAGCGCCAGCGCCAGCCAAAGGGCGTTGACCATGATGCGTTCCGCCCGCGCCCGGTCTTCTTTGACGGCCTTCCAGGGCGCTTGGGTGTCGATATACCTGTTGCCGCTTTCGGACAGGCGCACGACGGCTTTTAAGGCGTTGCGAAACTCGCCCGCTTGAATGTCCAGCGCGACGGCGGCAAAAGTTCCTTCGGTTTCCGCGCGAAGCTCGGCGTCGATATCGGCGGCGCCCGCCAAGCCTCCGATGCCTTCGGGCCAATATTTTAGGGCGAAGGACAGGCTGCGATTCACGAAATTACCCGTTTTGCCGATCAGCTCGGTGTTCACCTTCACCTGAAAATCGTCCCAGGTGAAATCCGCGTCGGAATTCTCCGGCCCGTTGGCGACCAGGTAGTATCGCACCGCGTCGATCCCGTAGCGATCGACGATGTCGTCCGCTTTAATGACCAAACCGCGGCTTTTCGAGAATTGTTTCTGCCCGAAGGTCAGGTATTCCGAGGAGTATAGGCGGTCCGGTAAATGGTAACCCAGGCCCATCAAAATGCCGGGCCAGATGATCGCGTGAAACGGTATGTTGTCTTTGCCATGGACATAGTAGTGATGGGCCGTCGGGTTTTCCCAGAAGGTCTTCCAGGCATCGGGATTCCCTTGGTTTTTGGACCATTCTACGCTCGCCGAAAGATAGCCGCAGACGGCTTCGAACCAGACGTAAATGCTTTTGGTCTCAAAACCGGGCACAGGCAGGGGGACGCCCCAAGTCGTGTCGCGGGTTATGGCGCGGTCCCTTAAGCCTTCGGCGACGATGTTCTTGGCGAAGGTGGTGGCGTTGCGCCGCCAGCCGTGGCTTGAGTCCAGCCATTCGAAAAGGGGCTTCTGCAACTTCGACAAAAGCAGGAAGAAGTGTTCGGAGTCTTTCCATACGGGCTGGTTCCCGCACTGCTTACAGCGTGGCGACAGCAATTCCGTGGCGTCCAATATTTTTCCGCAGGCGTCGCATTGGTCCCCGCGGGCGCCTTCGGCGTGGCAGTGGGGGCAGATGCCTTCGACATAACGATCCGGCAGAAAACGCTTGTCGGTTTCGCAATAGGCGAGGGACTGCGTCCGCTTCGCGATAAGCCCCTTGTTAAGCAGACGGGTGAAGGCTTCCTGCACCACTGTGTGGTGGTTGGCGGTCATGGTCTGGGTGTAGACGTCATAGGAGAAGTGCAGGCGCGTCAGGAGCGTTTGGGTGAATTCCCGGTGGTAACGCTCCGCGATGTCCGACGGGGCGCAGTGTTGGCGCTCGGCTTCCAAGGCGATCGGCGTGCCGTGGCAGTCGCTCCCCGACACATAAAGGACTGGGTCGCCATGAAGGCGGTGGAAGCGGGCCAAAATATCGCCGCCGATGAGGGCTGCGATGTGGCCTAAATGCAGGGAACCGTTGGCGTAGGGCCATGCGCCGCCGATCAGTATGTTTCGTTTTGGATCGTTCATGGTCGCCTTGAAAATTCTTGATTCCGGGGGGACGGTCGACCAATATAGGTAAAGGGCCGGTTTTTGAACAGCGCATTCTAGGGCCACGACGGGGTCCGTGATGACGTCTTGCCTCGCACCCAAAAAACCGTCAAAATAATGCGTTTTCGCCACCAACCCAAGGAGCGGGCATGTCCGGTCATTCCAAGTGGGCCACCACCAAACGTAAAAAGGCCGTCATTGACGGCAAGCGCGGGAAAATTTTCACCAAAATCACGCGTGAGATCATCGTCGCCGCGCGCAGCGGCGGCGGAGACGTAAACTCCAACTCCAAACTCCGCCTCGCGGTCGATAAAGCGAAGGCCAGCAACATGCCCGCTGAAAATTGGCAGCGCGCCATCAAAAAAGGCACGGGAGATTTGGAGGGTGTCTCCTACGAATCCCTCACCTATGAGGGGTACGGCCCCGCCGGCGTCGCGGTGGTCGTCGACGTCCTGACCGACAACAAGAACCGCTCGGCCAGTGAAGTGCGCAGCATCTTCACTAAGAACAGCGGCAATATGGGGGAACCCGGGTCCGTGGCGTGGATGTTCAAACGCAAGGGCTTGATCGTCGTCCCCAAAGGTTCCCTGGCCGAGGATCAGGTTATGGAATGGGCCCTTGACGCCGGTGCCGAAGACATGACGTCCGGCGAGGAGACCTATGACGTCGTGACGGCCGCCGAAGACTTTGACAAGGTGAAGCTGGCATTGGAGGCTAAAGGCCTCAAGGCCGCCAGCGCTGAAGTCACCTTCATCCCGGCCAACTTTATCAAGCTGGCCGGCGAGGACGCCGCCCGCATGTTGCGGTTGATGGACACCCTTGAGGACAACGACGACGTGCAAAACGTGTACGCCAACTTTGACATTCCCCAGGACGTCATGGATTCGATGGAATGAGCAACGCAGCCCTGAGCCAACTGCGGCCCCGGGTGGTCGGTTTCTTCGCCTTCCGGGAGAAAGCGGGTCACAGCGCTTTGTTGCGGGCGGCCGCCACGGTTTTTACGCGCCGGGGCTGGAAGGTGCTCGCCGGCAAGGCCTTACGGCGGGCGCTGGGGCCTAAAATCCCCTGTGTGGATGACCAAGTTTTGGCGCAGCGAAGTTCATTGATCGTGTCGCTGGGCGGGGACGGCACCCTGTTGGGGGCCGCCAGTTTAGGCGCGCCGCTGGGAAAGCCCGTATTAGGTTTGAACCTTGGGGGTCTGGGTTTTATCACCGCCATGGATCCGGCTGGTTTGGACGTCAAATTGGACGCTTTGCTTGTTGGTTCTTGCCGGTTTGAGGCGCGGCGCATGGTGCGGGCGGAAGTGTATCGGCGCGGTCGTCGGGTCGCGGTCGTGGACGCGCTCAACGAATTGGTTTTGGCGCGCAATGAAGTGGGCCGTTTGGCCGGCATGCAAGCCAGCTTGGATGGCCGTTTTTTGGCTGGATTTCGTGCGGATGGATTGATTTTTTCGACGCCCACCGGCTCCACGGCTTACAACCTTTCTGTCGGCGGTCCTTTAGTCGACCCGGCTTCGCCGGTTCTGCTCCTTTCGCTCGTTTCGCCCCATACCCTGGGAAACCGTCCTTTGGTCCTGCCGGATCACCGCGTGCTCGGGTTGGAGCTTCCTCAGGGGGGCTTGAATTTGGCCGCCGATGGCCGCAGAAGCGTGTTGCTGAGGGCGGGCGATACGGTGCGCCTTTTTCGTTCGCCGCTGTCGGTGACTTTGGTGTTCGCGCCGGACCACGATCCGTGGGCCGTCTTGCGCGATAAACTGGGCTGGCAGGGCGCCCTGGTGGTGTCAGGAGGACGCCGTGCTTGAACGCCTCGAAGTGCGGGATCTCGCGTTGATCGAACACCTTGTTCTTGAGCCCGACGAGGGCTTGAATCTGGTCACGGGTGAAACCGGGTCGGGCAAGAGCCTGCTCTTGGATGCGCTCGGCTTCGTTTTGGGCGCCCGCGCCACCGTGGATTTGGTGCGCGCCCAGGCCGACAGCGTGCTGGTGACGGCCGTATTTTCAACGCCCGACGCTTGGGCGCGACGCTGGAAACCCTGGTTTGAGTCCAAAGGCTTGCCTTGGGAAGACGGCCAAATTTTGCTTAAACGCGAGCTCCATCGGGCCGGAAAAGGCCGCGCTTTTATCAACGGCGAAGCCGCTCCGGTGGGCTTGCTGGCTGAAATTGGGCAGGCCTTGGTGGATTTTCACGGACAGCATGATCATCAGTCCCTGCTGCGCGTCCAGGAACACAGGGACACCTTGGATCGCTTCGGCGCTTTCGACGATCTTTTGGCGAAGCTAGGCCTTGCTTTTGAGGAGGCGCAAGCCTGCCAACGGCGACTTGAGGGGCTCGCCGGCGACCCCCAGGCGTTACGGCGCCACTTGGAATACCTCGAATTCCAGGCGGGTGAATTTGAGGATTTGGCGCCCAAAGAATCCGAATGGGATTCGTTGCGGGACGCGGCGTCCTTGCAGGCCACGGCGGGGAAACGGGCCGAGGCCTTGGGCCAGGCGGACGCGGCCCTCAGCGGCGACGAGCAGGGCGCGGTCGTCGGTATGCGACAGGCTTTGGTGGCCTTGAAGCGATTGTCGGAGGCTGATCCGTCGCGTATGGCCCTGATCGGCCGCCTAGAACAGGCTTTTCTGGAATTGGTCGATGTCGCCGATGGCGTTCGTTCGGCTCTTGATTCCATTGACCTGGACCCGGCCGCATTGGAACGCCTGCAGGGGCGCCTGCACGCTTGGGAAAAATTGGCCGGCAAGCACCATTGTCCGCCCCAAGCATTGCCCGACGCTTGGCGGCGCCTTAAAGAAGAATTGGACGGCCTCGCCGACATCACGCGCAACGAAGAGTCCCTGAAGCTGGACCTGGCCCGCGCCCGAAAAAATTACAGCGCCCTTGCCCTTAATTTGAGCGTCGCGCGCGCCAAGGTGGCGGCGCGCATGGCCAAAGCTCTGACCGGGGAATTGCGCCGGCTCGTGGGCGCCCAGGCCCTCTTCGGCGTCCGCCAGATCCGGCGGGAAGACCCCTCCGGCCCTTTCATTGTCGATGGCCGCCCCTGCCGCGGCGACAAAGGCGGCGTCGATGACGTCGAATTTCTTTTCGCCCCGAATCCGGGGGAGGAACCCAAACCCCTGGCGAAAATCGCCAGCGGAGGCGAGCTGTCGCGCGTGGCCCTGGCTTTGAAGACGATCTTTTCGAAATTAGAAGGCGCGCCCACTTTGGTGTTTGATGAGATCGACGCCGGCATCAGCGGGCGGGTGGCGGCGCTGGTGGGTGAAAAAATTGCGACCTTGGCCCGGCGGCACCAGGTATTTTGCATCACCCATCTTCCCCAGATCGCGAGCCTGGGGGCGCGCCATTTCAAGGTCAGTAAGCGCGGCGTTGAGGGTAGAACCGTGACGGGGATTGAGATTTTGGACCCTGCCGGCCGGGAAAAGGAAGTCGCATCGCTCTTGGGCGGCGAGGCGGCGGGAGCCAGCGCCATGGCCCATGCCCGCGAATTGTTGGCCCAGCTCAGCGATAGCGCGGTGTGAAACAGGGTTTGAGTTCCGCCTTGCGCGCCCGCAACGCGGCCGTCCTGGTCCTGGAAGTTCTTTTGTTCGCCAATGAATTTGTCGGCATATTTTTGTTGTTCGCCGCCGTCTTGCTCGCCCCCAGCCACTGGAATCTTGGGCTCGGTTGGACGGTGGCGCCTTTGGCCGCCTTGGTGATCGCCAATACCTGGGCCTTGGCTTGGCTTGTGAAGGCCGGCTATTTTATTTGGCTTTTTGGCCGTTGGCCCTTGGAGCAGGATCCGCCGGACCTGAACCAGGCTGAGGGCCACAACGTATTGGCTGCGGCGACGGCGTTTGATCAGGGGCAATTCTCGAAGGCGGCGGCCCTGTTGATGCGTTTGCCTGCGGATCGCCGCTCGACCGGCCATTGGCTGGCTTTGGGGCGTTCGTCGGCCCTTTGCGGCGAGCTGGACGAATCCCGGGTCGCCCTAAAAAATGCCGGCATTCCCTGGAAGATAGGGCGGCTCATGGCGGATCGCAGGGCTTTCGGTTTCAACAGGGGGCCTTACTTCGACGCCACGATGCCGGGGCGCATCGATCATGTCCCGGTTTTTTCTTTGGTGGTGCTGGTCCTGGTGTTGGGTTGCGCCGCGATGACCGGATTTTTCTACTCTCGCCTGCGGGGCTTGGAAAGTTTGGCGCCGTCGTTTGACGCGACGGCCTTTCAGCAGGAAACACGGGGCCGTTTGACTTTGTATTACCATGATCCTGATTTCAGGGATCATGCGGCTGCTGTCGCACAGGACGCTCTGGATCACGATTTGGACTTCCTTGGAATGCCCGCCGGCACTTTCGGGCCGGGCACGATTAAATTATATCTTTGTGATTCTGAAGCCGAATACCGCCGGCGCTCGCCCAATCATCCCGCCTGGGAGGCCGCCTGCGCCGACCCTCCCGCCACTGCCGTTTATGTCTACCGTCTGCCGGATAAAGACCACATATTCTTTGAAGTGGTGCTGGCCCATGAACTCGCGCACCTTTGCTATTACCGGATGGCGGGGGCCAGCCCCGATGATTGGCTCAACGAAGGCCTAGCCGATTATCTCGGCTATCATTTTGGGTTGGACAGGGCGGGTATTCCCCGCCAAGCCTGGCTTCAGGATCACTATTTTCAGGGTCTGAGATCCAAGGCTATGCCCTTTTCCTCCTTTTTTAATACGGACCCCCGCCTTTTGCCGGCGGACGATGTGGCGACCTTTTATCAGCAGGGTTTTTCGGTGGTCTATGTTTTGATAGAGGACTATGGACGCGAGCCATTTCTGAAATTTTTGCGGGAATGTTCCGACCGCAAAAATGTCGACACGGCATTGGCGTCCTCGTTTCCGACCATACCGAACATCGACGCTCTATCGGCGGTCTGGGGCCTGTTTTTTATGAGGCCGCTTTTGGCCCCGCCGTCCCCGCGGCCTGGGACGGATTCAGAGAGCTGAATTCCGGCGATTTTAGCTGACTGATACGCGCCGGAGCATTACAATGTCCGAAATTAGGCGGCGCCCAGGTGGGTCCGCGTAGGGCCCCATTCCGGGGTCGTCTATTGGTCCTATGCAGGAGGATTTCGCATGCAGAAGTTCGTCATCGCCATGTTCCTCGGTCTGTTCGCAGTCAGCGCGGCTCCTTTGCTCGCAGACGGTCCCGATCATGCGGGCGGGGAACACCACGTCGTCCGCCACCATCGCCGCCACCGTATGATTCGCCACCATCACCACATGGCGCCCGTCGTTGAACACCACGACATGCAGGATGGCCACAACTAGTTTTTGGTTCCATAGGGTTTTTACCGACCTAAAAAAAGAGGAAGCCGCGCCGAAGGGTGCGGCTTCCTCTTTTTAAGGGGGCAGGAAGGTTTGGACAAGGTGCTAGGCATTTTTTCTTGGGTGGGTCCTTTCATTTGCAATTTCGATGACGATTTTTCTCTGTAATTTGTCGCGACTCGTTCCGAAGTGAGACGACGCAAATATAGGTTTCATTCTACGGAATGCAATCGTTTGTGTTTGCAAATAAAGGCTTCTCTGGCTCTTACGTCCAAAATTAAACTGCTACAATTAGTTTAACTTACGGGCTTCAAGAAAAAATCCCTGGTCGGCATAATAGGTATTTTATGGAGATTGTATTCTCATGACCGTGTCGCGCGGCAAATATTCGGGACTCGGAGCGTTATTTCTGATTTTTCAATTTGGCGTGGCCTTGCATTTGTCGGCCGCCGGCCCCTATACGTGGGGAAACGTCGCCATCGGCGCAGGCGGATTTGTGGCGGGCATTGAACCCAGCCCGGCCCTGTCCGGCTTGATCTATGCCCGTACCGACGTCGGGGGGGCCTATCGTTGGAGCGATACGACCCAGACCTGGACGCCTTTGACCGACATGTTTGCCGCCAGCCAGGGCAATTATCTCGGCATTGAAAGCCTGGCGCCCGATCCGGTCAACGCGAACGTTGTATATGCCGCTGTGGGCATGTACGAAAGCAACGGCAGCGGTGTCATTTTGAGTTCGGCCGACCAGGGCGCATCCTGGACGGTGAACACTTTTCCCAGCAGTGTCCCCATGGGTGGCAATGACATGGGCCGCGGCATGGGGGAACGTTTGGTCGTCGATCCCAATCTGACCAGCACCCTGTATTTTGGCAGCCGCGAATCCGGCTTATGGAAGAGCACCAATTCCGCTGCCACCTGGGCCCAGATCAACAATTTCCCGACGAATGGTGGGACTTTCACCTACAGCTATACGGCGCCGGTCGGCCTTCCTGTCGTGGTGGTCGACAATCAGGGCGCCTTGGCCGGCAAGGCTTCGTCCATTGTATTCGTCGCGGCGGCCAGCACCGCGGCCGGTAGCAACTTGTATGAGACCGTCAACTCAGGGACGAACTGGGCGGAAGTTGCGGGCGGTCCGACGGGCTTGATGGTCCACCATGCCGGGCTGGGCAGCGATGGGAACCTTTGGCTGGCCTATTCCAGCGACGTCGGTCCATGGAATTTCAGCGGAGCCACCGAAGTCGGCCAGATATGGAAGTTGAACGTGGCGACCTTGACGTGGACCAATGTCACCCCACCGACCGCCAATTGGGGCGGCATGGCGGGCGGTTTGAGCGTAGACGCGTCGAATCCCAAGCACGTTGCGGTGTCCACGCTGGACTGGTACACGCCCGACCGCATCTTGGCCACGACGGACGGTGGGACGACGTGGACGGTGATCGGCCAACCGCCGGTGAGCTACTGGCAAGGCACTTCGACCTACAATGTGAACGGGGTCGAATATTGGTATGACACGCAAGCCGGGGCCGGGCCAACGACCTTTATCGGGACGGGGCCGACCAATTGGG
>Ga0075522_10003981_pt1 | contig 10653 bp, 7 predicted proteins | sample NGEPerA_FD_74796 | JGI IMG/M metagenome (GOLD analysis project Ga0075522, IMG submission 74796) | Arctic peat soil microbial communities from the Barrow Environmental Observatory site, Barrow, Alaska, USA - NGEE PermafrostL2-A | ecosystem: Environmental > Terrestrial > Soil > Wetlands > Peat ...
GTCCACCGCCGTGCTGCCGCGCAGAAGCGAATCGAGCGTGCCGGCGAGCTGGCCGAGCTCCCCCTCCAGGCCGTCGAGGCGGCCCGCCACCGCTGCGGCGCCGTCGACCGCGCCGTTGCTCTCGCGCTGCTCGGCGTCGGCCACGATCGTCTGGTGGGCGGCGTCCACTGTGGTCTGGTTGATCGCGGTCAGGTCGGCGCCGACGAGCGCGGTCAGCGCCGCCAGGGGCAGCAGAGCGACGGCGAGCATGGCGACGAGGATCCGCCGGCTGAGGCGGCGTGATCTCGGCCTGCGCTTGAAGAAGCGGGACATGGAGCGGTGGCCAAGTATACGGTCGGCCCCTCGACGGTCCTGAGAAATCATCCCGATGGGTGATGGTGGGTCGCCGCTGTCGATGCGACAATGCCGCCCTCAGCCGCCGTGGCCGGCACAGTGTTTTTGGCGCGGGAGCGAACCCGCGGGGAGAAGTGGATGAAGCATCGTCGTATCGGTCTTGCGCTGGTCATTCCAGCGCTGGTTGCCACCGCCTGTGGGAGCGGGGGCACCAGTTCATCGGGCTCGAGCAGCGGCGCGGCGCTCTCACCCACCCAGGTGTTCCGCTTCCCAATCGTCGACGACATCAAGACGCTCGATCCGGGACACGTCTCGGATGCCGTCTCCATCGAGCCTGTTCGCAACATGTTCGACGGCCTGTATAAATTCGACGACAAGCTCAAGGAGGTTCCCGACATCGCCACGGGCCTGCCGGACATCTCCTCGGACGGCATGACCTACACGTTCCACATGCGCCAGAACGTCAAGTTCTCCAACGGTGACCCGGTCACGTCAGCAGACGTTCTCTACAGCTGGAACCGCGCCGCCCGCCTCAACGATTCGTACGGCATCGTCTTCGCTCCGGTTGTCGGGTACAGCGCAGTCGCTCCGTCCTCGGGTACCCCCACCGCGACCACCCTCTCCGGCCTGAGCGCGCCTGACCAATTCACCGTGGTGGCCAAGCTCAGCCAGCCGGCTGGGTACTGGCTCACGGAGGTGGCGCTGTGGACGATGTCCGTGGTTGACCAGAAGGTCATCCCCAACGACACCGACAAGACCTGGTGGACCAATCCGGCAACCGCGATCGGCACCGGGCCCTACAAGCTGACCGCGTACGTGCCCAAGGATCACCTCTCCTTCGCCCCCGTCTCCGGCTGGTGGGGCGGAAGCACCGGGCACCTGACCGACATCGAGATGACGGTCCTCGCCGACCAGGGCAGCCAGGTGACCAAGTACCAGGCTGGTGGCTTCGACAGCGTCGGCCCGGCCGACAACTACCCGCCCCTGGATGCGGTTCGGAACTTCCAGGCGAACCCGGCGCTGAAGAGCCAGTTCGTCAACATCCCGGGCGGCCGGACCACGTGGGTCGGCTTCAACTTCACCACCGGTCCCTTCGCGCCCGCGGCGGGCAACCTCAACGATCCCATCGCCCTGGCGGGGCGGCGCGCCTTCAGTGAGGCCATCGACCGCACTCAGCTGGTCAACGTGGCCTGCGGCCCGGGCGGCATCACCTGCAAGCCGGCGACCGGCGGCGTGATCAGCAAGGGCCTGCAGGGCTACCTCGGGGACAACAACGACGCCACCGGGGTCTTCGATGCAACCAAGGCCAAGGCAGACCTCCAGACATGGGACCCGGCCGGCACCAAGCGCGTCGGCCTGGTGTACTGGTTCAACACCAGCTCCTCCAACACCGCCATCGCGGGCAACCTGCAGTCGCAGTGGCAGACCAACCTGGGCGTCCACGTCGACACTCAGAGCACGGACTTCCCGACGTTCCTGACCAACCGTCAGGACAAGAAGTACATCCTCTTCCGTGACAGCTGGGGTGCCGACTACGACAACCCGCAGGACTGGTTCGACAATATCTTCATCTGCTCCCAGGCTGCAGTCGGCCTGGGCAACAACGACGGCATCTGTGACCCGAAGGTCGACGCCGCGGTGAAGAAGGCGGAGAGTGAGACCGGTAGCCAGGCGACCAGCGACTATGTGACGGCTGGCAAGCAGCTGGTCACGGACTTCGCCTTCGCCAGCATCGAGTACGGGGCCAACCAGTACTTCATCAAGCCATACGTCCAGGGTGGCGGGGGCAACGCGCTCTACGACAACCTCTGGTCGAGCATCAGCATCCTGGCCCACTAGGGCCGGGAACCGAGTCCCCAACAGGGGGGAATCGGCCGCGTATCATCTGGGGAGCCCGCCACCGCGGCGGGCTCCCCGACCCGTCCCTGTCCCTCCTTCACCGGCGAGGGTTCCATGAGCCGAGGCACAGCGATCTACGCCGCCAAGCGGCTGCTGCTCGTGCTCGGGACGGCCTTCATCGTCTCGTCGGTGACCTTCCTGCTGGTGCACTCCCTGGCTGGGAGCCCGTTCACCTGCGAGAAGAACCCCGCCGGCTGCCTGCACGAGAACCAGGCCTATGGCCTGAACGATCCGTTGCTCATCCAGTACCGGACGTTCATGTGGAACCTCCTCCACGGCAACCTGGGGTATTCGTACGTGAACCAGGGCACGCAGGTGATGCCGCTGCTCCTCGGTGAGGCGAAGAACAGCCTCGTCCTCGGCTTCTTCGCCCTCGTGGTGACGATCCTGGTGGGGCTGATCATCGGCATCGTCGCGGCGGTGCGGCAGAACACCTGGGTGGACTACGCGCTGTCGAGTTTCGTCGTCTTCGGGTACAGCATCCCGAGCTTCGTCCTGGCGACCTTCATGATCATCATCGTGGCCATCCTGCTGCCCGGCTGGTCGGGGAGCATCGGCTGGGGCTCGGCTGAGCAGATACCCATCCCTGCCATCGCGCTCGGGCTGCCCTACGCCGCCATCGTGGCCAGGCTGGTGCGCGCCAGCATGCTCGACGTGATCCGCCAGGACTACGTGCGCACGGCCTGGGCCAAGGGGCTCACCGGGCGGGTGGTGATCATCCGCCACGCCCTGCGCAATGCCCTCATCCCGGTGGTGACCATCGGCGGGCCGCTCGTCACCGGGATCATCACCGGCTCCGTGGTGATCGAGACCATCTTCGGGGTCCCGGGTCTGGGCAAGGAGTTCGTGACCTCGATCATCGTGCGCGACTACGGCATCGTGGTCGGCCTCTACACCTTCTACGCCATCCTGGTCGGCCTCGCCAACCTGGCCGTCGACCTCGTGTACCCGGTGCTCGACCCGAGGATCCGCTACACATGACGACGATCACCACCGGCCTGAACATGGGGGGGCCGATCGCCCCGCCGGGGACACCTGAGGACATCGACTACTCCGTCGCACCGGAGCAGGTCAGCCTCTGGCAGGACGCGTGGCGCCGGTTCCGGCGCAACAAGCTCTCGATGATCGGCGTGGTGGTGTTCGCGATCATCGCGCTCACCGCCGTCGTGAGCATCTTCTGGACCCCGTACACCCTGTACCAACAGGGGCTCGGCGACATCACCGACAAGTTCAGCGCCGCCCATCCGCTCGGCCTCGACGCCAGTGGACGCGACGAGCTGAGCTTCCTCATGCGCGGCGCGCAGGTGGCCATGGAGGTGGGCGTCCTGACCGCCGTGGTCACCTCGGTCGTTGGCATCGCCGCGGGCCTCCTGGCGGGCTTCTTCCGCGGCTGGGTGGACACCGTGATCAGCGGCATCACCTACATCGGGTACGGCATCCCCAACCTGCTGATCGCCTTCCTGATCCTCTTCATCACCAACCGTCCCAGCATCGTCAACGTCATCGTCGCCCTGAGCGTGACCAGCTGGATGGACATGGCCAGGCTGGTGAGGGGGCAGACCCTGGCGTTGCGAGAACGCGAGTTCGTGGAGGCAGCGCGGGCGACGGGCACCAAGAACTACAAGATCATGACCCGGCACGTGTTGCCCAACGCGCTGGGGCCGATCATCGTGCAGGCCACCTTCCTGATCCCCCAGGCGATCCTCTTCGAAGCCTTCCTCAGCTACCTCGGTTTCGGCCTGCCGGCGCCGGACCCCTCGTGGGGCGCCATGGTCTCATCCGGCCTCAGCGACCGCTTCCTCGCCTACCACACCATGCTGGTCCCCGCAGTCGCCCTTCTGATCACGCTGATGGCGATCAACTTCATCGGCGACGGCCTGCGCGACGCCCTCGACCCGAGGCAGGCCAAGTAGTGGCGTCCCTCCTTGAGGTCAAGGGCCTCAAGACGCAGTTCTTCGTCCGTGGCGGGACGGTTCGCGCCGTCGACGGCATCGATTTCCGCGTCAACCGGGGCGAGACGGTCGGCATCGTCGGTGAGTCGGGTTCCGGAAAGTCGATGACCGCCCTCTCCATCCTCCGGCTCGTTCCCGAGCCCGGCAAGGTCGTCGAGGGCAGCATCACCTTCGACGGTCGCGACGTCCTCGCCTTCAACGACGAGGAGCTGCGCAAATTCCGTGGCAACGACGTGGCCATGATCTTCCAGGACCCGATGTCGTCGCTCAACCCGGTCCTCAAGGTGGGCTTCCAGATCGAGGAGGCCATGAAGGCGCACGATCGCTTCACCAAGGAGCAGGCCAGGGAACGCGTGCCCGGCCTGCTGAGCCGCGTGCGCATCCCCGACGCCAAGCGTCGCGCCAAGGAGTTCCCGCACCAGTTCTCTGGTGGTATGCGCCAGCGCGTCATGATCGCCATGGGCCTCTCGAACGAGCCCAGCCTGCTCATCGCCGACGAGCCCACCACAGCGCTCGACGTCACCGTCCAGGCGCAGATCATCGAGCAGTTGCGCGACCTCAACCGCGAGCTGGGAACGGCGATCGTGCTGATCACGCACAACATGGCGGTGATCGCCAGCATCTGCACGTGGGTGGTGGTGATGTACGCCGGCCGGGTTGTCGAGCAGGGGCCCACTGAGGCGATCTTCGCGGCGCCACAGCATCCCTACACGTGGTCGCTGCTGCGCTCCATCCCCCGCATCGACGAGAAGCTGGGAAGCAAGCTGCTCACGATCAAGGGTCTGCCCCCGGACCTCACCAACCTGCCCCCGGGCTGCAAGTTCCATCCCCGCTGCATGTTCGCCGTCGATCGCTGCCTCACAGAGGAGCCCGAGCTTGTCACCGTCGGGCCCGGGCACGAGTCGCGTTGCTGGGTGCAGATGAAGAACGTCAAGGACCCGGACGCCGACCTGCGGGACACCCCGCTGGTCGTCGACGAAGAGGCGGCGGATGCAGCAGCCATCTGAGTCGTCCACCTCCGTGGGGCCGTCGGCAGCGTGGACCGCCGAGGCCGACGCCCTCGTCTCCCTGCGCGACGTGTACAAGACGTTCCCCAGCGGGCGCCAGACGGTGCGCGCGGTCGACGGGGTGTCGCTCGACGTCCTCCAGGGCGAGACGCTCGGCCTCGTCGGGGAATCCGGCTGTGGCAAGTCGACGCTGGGGCGCGTGGTCACGCAGCTGCAGCCGGCCAGCGCCGGCAGCATCTTCTTCGAGGGCGAGGACCTCGCCGCCCTGCACGGCGAGAGCCTCCGGCAGATGCGCCGGCGCGTGCAGATGATCTTCCAGGATCCCTACGGCTCGCTCAACCCGCGTATGACCGTGGGCAACATCATCGGCGAGCCGCTGGCAAACTTCGGGCTGGCCAAGGGCAAGGAACGCGATGCGCAGGTGCAGGAGGTCATGCGCATCTGCGGGCTGAACCCCAACTTCAACAACCGCTACCCGCACGAGTTCAGCGGCGGTCAGCGCCAGCGCATCGGCATCGCCCGCTCATTGATCCTCAGGCCCAGCTTCATCGTCGCCGACGAGCCGATCTCCGCCCTGGACGTATCCATCCAGGCGCAGATCATCAACCTGCTCGAGCAGCTCCAGGATGACTTCAACCTCACCTACCTGTTCATCGCCCACGACCTCTCGGTGGTGCGACACCTCAGCGACCGTGTGGCCGTGATGTACCTCGGCGTCATCGTCGAGGTCGCCGAGAGCCTCGAGCTCTACGACAACCCGCTGCATCCGTACACCACGGCCCTCCTGCAGTCGATCCCCGTCCCGGACCCGGTGATCGAGCGTGACCGCAAGCCGATCATCCTTCGTGGAGAGATCCCGTCGCCGATCAACCCGCCGAGCGCATGCCGCTTCCACACACGCTGCCCGATCGCCGAGCCGATCTGCTCGGAGGTGCGCCCAGAGCTGATCGATTACGGCAACGGTCACCTCGCCGCCTGCCATTTCGCCGGCAAGCTGCAGGGATCGCTGGCCCAGAAGGTGGCCGAGCAGAGCACGGAGGAGTTGCGCATTGCCATCATCGGTGACGCCGACGGCACGGGCTCGAACGGGTCCGACCCCGACAGCGCCTAGCCATTGACGGCGCGGGGCCGACGGTTCCCGGGGGGAGGAGCTGCGCATGCGTGACATCGCCGACGTTGCCCTCGACGCCTCTGTTGTGGCGGGCGCGACGTACGCCGACTGCCGGGTGGTGGATCAGCGCATGCAGTCGGTGCTCGTCAAGAACGGCAGGGTCAACAGCGTCACCGACTTCGAGGACACCGGTGTCGGCATCCGTGTGATCGTCGACGGCGCCTGGGGATTCTGCGGGACCCAGCGGACGGACAGGGCCGGCCTGGAGGATGCCGCCCGTTTTGCGGTGCGCATCGCCAGGGCGTCGGCGCGGACGGCGGTGGCGCGGGTCCGGCTGGCGCCCACCCCCGCCGTGACGGCGACGTATGTCACTCCTGTCTCCATCGACCCGTTCGATGTGCCCCTCGACCGCAAGATCGAGCTCCTCCTCGCGGTCGACGCGTCCATGGACATCCCCAGCGTGACCACCCGCCAGGGTTCGCTGGCGGCGGTGCGCCACCACCAATTCTTCGCCAGCACCGAGGGCTCGCGGATCACCCAGACGATCATCGAGACCGGGGGCGGCATCGACGCCACGGCGACCGGTGACGGTGAGGTGCAGTCGCGCAGCTTCCCCAACAGCTTCGGCCGCCAGCAGCTCACCGCCGGCTGGGAGGCGGTCCTCGCGATGGACCTTGCCGGCAACGGACGCAGGATCGCCGAGGAGGCGGTTGCGCTGCTCAGTGCCGACCTCTGCCCCGCGGGAACGATGACGCTCATCCTCGACGCCACCCAGGCCGCCCTGCAGGTCCACGAGTCGTGCGGTCACCCGACCGAGCTCGACCGCGTGCTCGGCTTCGAGGCGGCCTTCGCCGGCACCTCCTTCCTCATGCCTGAGATGCTCGGCAGCTTCCGCTACGGCAGCGAGGCGGTGACCATCAGCGCGGACGCCACCAGCCCGGGCGGTCTGGGCACCTTCGGCTACGACGACGAGGGGGTCGCCGCCCAGCGCACGCTGCTCATCGACGGTGGACTGTTCACCGGCTACCTCACCTCGCGCGAGACCGCCGCCGGCTTCGACCAGCCCAGCGGGGGCACGGTGCGCGCGGAGAGCTGGAACCGCCTGCCGATCATCCGCATGACCAACATCAACCTCGAGCCCGGCACGTCCAGCCTCGAGGAGATGATCGCCACAACCGAGCGCGGCGTCTACCTCGAGACCAACCGTTCCTGGAGCATCGACGACCGCCGTCTCAACTTCCAGTTCGGCACCCAGGCAGGCTGGGAGATTCGCGACGGACGGCGCGTACGCCTCGTGCGCAACCCCCTGTACAGCGGCCGCACGCCGGAGTTCTGGAACTCGTGTGACGCCGTCGCGGGTGCGTCGGAATGGAAGATGTTCGGGGTGATCAACTGCGGCAAGGGTGAACCGGGCCAGCTCATGCACGTCGGCCACGGGGCCGCTCCCTGTCGCTTTCGCAACGTGGCGGTGCGCCCGGCGTGAGCACGGAGTCGCGTTCGCACGACGAGATGCTGGCGCTTGGAGACGCCGTCCTGGCGCGCGTCCCCGCCGGCACGGAGGCCGAGGTCACCGTCACCGAGTCGGCGATGGCGTTGACCCGCTTCGCCAACAGCGGCATCCACCAGAACGTCGCCGATCGCACGCTGCGCCTTCGCCTGCGCCTGGTGCGCGACGGTCGCTCCGGGGTCGCCGAGATGCAGGTTGCGAGCGACGACGCCGGCGACGCACTGGTGAAGAGTGCCGAGGCGATCCGCAGTCACTCGCCCAGCGGCGAGCCGGTGAAGCCCATCTCTCCCGACGGAGGCGCGGACACCGAGGCCGGCTACTGCGAGCGCACCGCCCTGGTCACGCCCGAGGAGCGCGCCGACACCGTCGCCGCCATCTGTGCCGGCGCCGATTCGTTGGGGCAGAAGGCTTTTGGCACCTTCGAGACAGGGGGCACGTCGATCGCCATGGTGAGCACGACGGGCCTGCGCCGCGCGGCGCGGCACACGGTCGCCGAGCTGATCGCGGTCTGCCGAGGTGCGGACGGTTCCGCGTACGGGGCGCGCCACGCCTCCGACGTCTCCCACATCGATGCGGCCGCGCTCATCGCAGAGGTGACCGAGCGGTGCGCGCGCAACCAGGGTGCGGACGCCACAGAGCCGGGTACGTACGAGGTGGTGCTCTCCCCCTACGCGGTTGCCGAGATGCTGCAGTACCTCGGGCTGATGGGTCTCGGCGGCCTCGCCGTCGCCGAGCACCGCAGCTTCATGCGCTTCGGAGAGCGGCTGATGAGTGAGTCGGTGACCATCTCCGACGACGTGCGCCGCCCCGAGCTCGCACCCTTCCCGTTCGACGGCGAGGGATCCACCACACGGCCCGTCACCATCATCGACCATGGCGTGTGCGCCGCGGTCGTGCACGACTCGGTGACCGAGGCACGCTCCGGCGAGCCGACGACCGGCCACTCCTTGGCGCAGCCCAACAGTGAAGGTCCCTTCCCGCGCTACCTGTGCATGGAGAACGGCAGTGGCGACGATGCGTCGATGGTTGCCGCCTGCACGCGCGGACTGCTGATCACCCGTTTCTGGTACGTCCGCCCCGTCCATCCGCTCACCACGAGCATCACCGGCATGACCCGCGACGGGACGTTTCTCATCGAGGATGGGCGCGTTGTGCGCCCCGTGCGCGACCTCCGTTTCACGCAGAGCATCGTCGACTCGCTCGCCGACGTACGATCCATCGGCGCTGAGCGGCGCGCCTGTCGCGGCTACTTCGGGGCCACGTTGGCGCCGTGGCTGCACCTCGGGCACTTCACCTTCAGCTCATGATCCCCTGAGGCCGCGGCTCCCGTCGTGTCCCGCGGTCGTCGCAACGCCTGGGCGGCAGCCCTCGTGGTGGTGGCCGCGCTCGTCGTCATTCGCAACCTGAGCGGCCTCGCCACGGCGCCGTTGGGGGCTTACGTCGACGAGACATCGATCGGCTACAACGCGTGGGCGATCAGCACACACGCCGTCGACGAGCACGGCGCCCATCTGCCGCTGTACTTCACAGCCTTCGGCGAGTATAAGAACCCCGTCTACATCTACACGCTGAGCGCATTGCTCCGCGTCCTGCCGCTGACGGTCACGACGATCCGTTTGCCGGCGGCCATCTTCGGCCTACTCACCTGCGTCTTCATCGCGCTGATCGCGTGGCGGCGCAGCCGTTCGTTGCCGATCACCCTGCTGGCACTGGCCCTTGCCGGTCTGACGCCATGGCTCACCGTGGAGAGCCGGCTGGGATTCGAGGTGATCTCGATGGTCGCCGCGCTGTCAGCTGCGCTCTGGTGCCTATGCATCGCCCAGGACGGGGGGCGGTTCGGCTGGTACGTCGCAGCGGGCTGCCTGCTCGCCGTCGCGGTGTTCGCCTACAGCACCGGACGGGTTGCGGTCGCGCTGCTGGCGCCGGCGCTGTGTGTTGCGGAGTACCGGCGCGCGCAACGGCTGCTGCGGCCGTGGCTGGTGACGCTGCCCCCCGTTGCCGCCGCCTACGTTGTTCTCGGTGCGTGGAACCTGAACCATCCCGGCGCCCTGACAGAACGTTTCAACCTCATCAGCATCGGCGCCGACGGCGCGCCGCTGCGCACCGTGGCGGGCCGTTTCGTGGGCAACTACCTCACGTATTTCGGCCCCGACTTCCTCTTCATCCACGGTGATCACAACACCCGCCACGCCACGCAATTCGGCGGCATGCTTCTCTGGATCACGCTTCCACTGGTCATCGCCGGGCTGATCGGGGTGTGGCGGAGGCGAGAACAGACCTTCCTGCGTTTCGCGTTGCTCGGCACCCTGACGGCACCGGTGAGCGCAGCCCTCACCGAGGAGGGTGTTCCTCACTCGCTGCGCGCCGCGGTGATGCTTCCCTTCCTGCTCGTCCTCGCAGTCGAGGGGATGATCCTCGCGCGCAACCTGGCGCGGCCGTGGCAGACGACCGCCGCCGCCCTCGCCGGCGCCGCCGTGTGCGTGCAGGGCGCGCTGTTCACGATCGACATGTACGCCACCTGGCCGGCGCGTTCGGCGCCGGGCTTCGACGCGGGCGAGATCGACGCCATCACAAGAGCTTCGGCGCTCGCCGGGGGCGCGCAACTGCTGCTCTCGACATCGCTCGACCAGCCCTACATCCAGGCGGCGTACGCGTTGCGTCCCGCGCCCCCGCGCGCGTTCACCGCGGACTCGGTGACACCGCTCCTCGCGGCGATGAACATGGCGCTCTTCGATCCCAATGCCCCGCCGGCGCGACCGGGCGCCGTCGTGGTCCTCGGCGCGGGCGACCCAATCCCGAGCGGTGCGCAGGAGATCTTCGACGAACAGAGCCCGCCGGCGACGT
>Ga0075522_10003983_pt1 | contig 10652 bp, 11 predicted proteins | sample NGEPerA_FD_74796 | JGI IMG/M metagenome (GOLD analysis project Ga0075522, IMG submission 74796) | Arctic peat soil microbial communities from the Barrow Environmental Observatory site, Barrow, Alaska, USA - NGEE PermafrostL2-A | ecosystem: Environmental > Terrestrial > Soil > Wetlands > Peat ...
GGCACGCATATTCCCGACGCGGCGCGTTCGGTCTTAAGCCTCATCCGTGCCCGGCGGCGGCGCAACGAACCTTGATGCAGCGCTCCGGCTATTGCGCTTCGCGCGCCGTCGCCCTGCAGATTCCAATTAAAGCCCATCAACAATTGCGCTGTGTGCTATCGGCGCTTGATCTTGGGCGGCCAAGCCATTCACGAGATCGATGAGAAAGCAGTGGCAACGGACCAACGAACTACTGCTTGTCCGATGGTTTGGCGGTGACCGCGCCGGACGCCGCCATGGCGCTGACATTGAAGTACATGGGGGCGCTCTTTCCCGTCTTGGCGTCGGTGACGATAAATTTGTCCACCAGCCCCTGATCGGTTTTGAGCGTGCCCTGGCCTTTTCCATCCAATCCGGCGACGGCGAACACCATTTCTTCCTCATGCCGCGACACCACCCATAAGGCGCTCTTGGGGCTTTTACCGTCGCCGCTGGCCATTATGGAATTGAACAGTCCCTGGGCGATGGCTTCCTCGTGCGCCACGTTTTTCTTGTCGCCTTGCTGTTCCAGGCAGTCGGCGCTCAAGGCATGGGCATCCGAGAGCGTGAAATTGAAAGCGATGGCCATCTTGAATTTTGCCAGCGCGGTCTTGCAGTCCTTGGCCACATAAGCGGCTTGGGCATCATGCATCAGGCCGTCGGTCTTCTTGCCCAGCGGATCATAGTCCGGTGTCTGGGTATAGGTCTGGCGCATCGCCGTGTAATCCACGCCGGAATCGCCATCCTTGGCAGCGGTGACCAGCGCGGCATAGTCGTCAGCGGGGGTAGCCCAAGCCGCAACCGGCATAAGCAGCAAACCAAGCCCGAGCGCCGTTCTTCTCACCATCAATTCGCCTTTGGCTCCTGACCGTCAACCTTGACCGAATTCGCCACCACCGAGATCATGCCAAAAGTCGTGTCGGTCCAGAGCCTCAGCGGCACCACATAATCGCTGCCCTTGACCGCGCTGGGAAAGGTGGCGATCCAGGCATTGATCACGGGGAAACTTTCATTCTCCTTGATCACGTGCGGCTTGAAGCCGGAGAGCTGGCGGTAACGGATCTGGCAGAGCAGGGCATGGCCGGCGTAAAGGCCATTGTCCATCTTGATGTCCACATCCTTCACCTTGGTCATCTCGATATTGTAGCGGCGGCGGCCGTCGAACACCGGCGCGGTGACGGCGCAGGGATTGGCGCCCGCGCCCGCGCCTGTGACGATGAACATCACCGCCGACAAGGGATCGAAGGTGGCCTTCTGGTCGTCCGGCTTTACTTCGTAACCGGTGGTGGAATAGGGCGGGTCGGCATAAAGCCGGGGAGGATTGCCGCTGTCGTAGGTGAGCGAGACTTCCTGCTTCTTGCCGGTGCGGTTGATGTCAAAGGAATCATACAGCGCGGGCGAGAAATTCTTGGCGGCGACTTTGCCGGATGAAGTGGCCTGGATCTCCGCCTGCCAGAACGCGTTGACCACGCCCGAGGTCTCGAGATTGGAGACCACATGGTATTCGCCGCCGCGCACCGTGGCGTCCATGTCCATTTTCCCCAGCGTGATGCCGCCGGCATAGATGGTGAGCGCCGCCTGGAGGTGGGAAGCGGGGGCGGTGGAATCACTCCCCGAACCCCCCGCGGCCATGACCGGCCCGCTCAAAATCAGGGGAAAAAACGCTGCAGATCGAAGAAAACGCAGTTTCATGGCCTCTCCACAGAACCCAAGCATCTGGTATTTATAGTGTTTCCTCTCCCAAGGGGGCAAATTGCTTGACCGCGGGGGCCAGTTTCCGTATGAGAGCGCCCTTCCGACCCGAAAATCCCTGGATTTTGAGAGACCTGCCCATGGCCCGCCGCTGCGAACTGACCGGAAAAGGCACCCTTGTGGGTAACAATGTGAGCCATGCCAATAACAGGACCAAGCGCGTCTACCGCCCCAACCTGCAGATCATCTCGCTGGTCAGCGAAGTCCTGGGCAACAGTTACAAGCTGAAAATCTCCATGAACGCGCTTCGTTCCGTGGACCGCAATGGCGGCTTGGATCCCTTCCTGCTGAAATCCAAGGACGGCGTGCTGTCGCCCAAAGCGCTGCGCCTGAAGCGCGCCATCGCCAAGAAAACCGCCAAGCAGGCCGCCTAAATAGGCTAGGGCGTCTTGGCCTTGGCTTTCTTCCCCCGCGTCGCGAAGCGACTGGTGGGGGAAGATGTCCGCCTGCGGGCTTGCCCGCGTTGGCGGACAGATGGGGGTAAAAACTAAGCCCTTTTCCTTGCGGCATGCCGCTCGCGCACCTGATCCTCTTCGAACAATGAGATCAATTGGGTGGTCATCGCGCCGCCCAGTTGCTCGGCATCGACGATGGTGACGGCGCGCTTGTAATAGCGGGTGACGTCATGGCCGATGCCGATGGCGGTGAGTTCGACATTCGACCTGCTCTCGATATCCTCGATCACTCGGCGCAGATGCCGCTCCAGATAGTTTCCCGAATTCACCGACAGCGTGGAATCGTCCACCGGCGCGCCGTCCGAGATCACCATCAGGATCTTGCGCTGTTCGGACCGGGCCATCAGCCGATGATGCGCCCACATCAGGGCCTCGCCGTCGATATTCTCCTTGAGCAGGCCCTCGCGCATCATCAGGCCCAGATTCTTCTTGGCCCGCCGCCAGGGCTCGTCAGCGGATTTGTAGACGATGTGGCGCAGATCGTTGAGGCGGCCGGGATTGGCCGGCTTGCCGTCATGGGTCCATTTCTCGCGCGATTGGCCGCCCTTCCAGGCGCGGGTGGTGAAACCCAGAATCTCGGTCTTGACCGCGCAGCGTTCCAAGGTGCGGCCCAGTATGTCGGCGCACATCGCCGCCACCATGATGGGCCGCCCCCGCATCGAGCCGGAATTGTCCAGAAGCAGCGTCACCACCGTGTCGCGGAATTCTGTGTCCTTTTCCCGCTTGAAGGAGAGGGGATACATCGGATCGATGATGATGCGGGGCAGCCGCGAGGTATCGAGCAGGCCTTCCTCCAGATCGAATTCCCACTGGCGATTCTGCTGCGCCAACAGCAGGCGCTGCAGCTTGTTGGCCAGCCGCGAGACCACGCCCTGCATCTGGGCAAGCTGCTGGTCCAGAAAATTGCGCAGGCGCGACAGTTCCTCGTCGTCGCAAAGATCGTGGGCGGAAATCTCCTCGTCGAATTGCGGCGTATAGATTTTATAGCCCCAATTTTCGGACCCGGCGAAAGGTTGTTGCGCGCGGTTGGGCCGCATCGCATCTTCCGCTTGTTCGGCGTCGCTGAGATCTTCAACTTGATCGCCGCTCATTTCGGCGTCGGCATCCTCGCCTTCCTCGCCGCGATCCTCGGTGAATTCGGTCTCTCCGGCTTCGCTCTGGTCCTGGTTTTCCTGCTCCTCGCTTTCGCCCTGGTTCTCGGCGCTTTCGCCTTCGGCATCGTCTTCGCCGCCCTGGTCGGCATCGTCGCCCTTGAGGAGGTCATTGAGGATGGTGCGGGTGAGCCGTGCAAAGGCTTTCTGGTCGCGCATCGCGCCTTCCAGCCGGTCGAGATCCTTGCCGGCGCGTTCCTCGACAAAGGGCCGCCACAGATCGACGGCTTTCTTGAGCGGGGCGGGCGGGGCCTGGCCGGTGAGCTTCTCGCGCACTATCAAGCCCACCACATCGGCCAAAGGTGCTTCCTCGCGGCTGGCGGCGCGGCCCAGGCCCTTGGCGACCAGCCGCTGCTCCAGTTGCGCGGAAAGATTCTGGCGCACGCCTTCCATCGCCAAAGCGCCGATGGCTTCCACCCGGGCGGTCTCGGCGGCGTCGAAAATCGCGTTGCCGTCGACGCCGGCCGGGCGGTAGCGGGCGTGGACCTTCTCGTTGTGGTAGGCCTTCTTCAAGGCATAGGCGTCGCCCGTGCCCCGCACAAAGGCCACTTCATGGGGCGGCAAGGTGCGAGTGGGCGCAGGCAGGCGTGCTTTCAATCCCTTGAGACTGGGCGGCTCGGAGGAGAAATTCACTTCCAGTTCCGGCTCACCCGCCAGCGAGCGCACCGCGGTGGCGACCGCGCGCTTGAAAGGCTCACTGGGATTTTCAGGTTTCGCCACGGGGGCTTCCCTTATTCAACTGGATTCCCGCATGAAGCGGTCGCTCACGCAACCAGCACCTTGGCGGCGCTTTCGGGCAATTCCTGGCCGAAGGCGCGCTGATAGAATTCCGCCACGCTGGCGCGTTCCAGCTCATCGCATTTGTTGAGGAAGGTGAGGCGGAAGGCGAAGCCGATATCGCCGAAAATCTCCGCATTCTGCGCCCAGGTCATCACCGTCCTGGGGCTCATCACGGTGGAGAGATCGCCGTTGATGAAGGCGTTGCGGGTCATGTCGGCCACCCGCACCATGGCGGAGATGGTCTTCTTGCCTTCCGCATTGTTGTACGACGGCGGCGATTTCGCCAACACGATCTCGGCCTCGGCATCGTGGCTGAGATAATTGAGCGTGGTGACGATGCTCCAGCGGTCCATCTGGCCCTGATTGATCTGCTGGGTGCCGTGATAAAGGCCGGTGGTGTCGCCCAGGCCGATCGTATTGGTGGTGGAGAACAGCCGGAAGGCGGGGTGCGGCCGGATCACCTTGTTCTGGTCGAGCAAAGTGAGCTTGCCTTGGACTTCCAGCACGCGCTGGATCACGAACATCACGTCGGGACGGCCGGCGTCATATTCGTCGAACGCCAGCGCCACCGGCCGCTGCAGCGCCCAAGGCAACAGGCCCTCGCGAAATTCGGTGACCTGCTGGCCATCCTTGAGCACAATGGCGTCCTTGCCGATCAGGTCGATGCGGCTGATATGGCTGTCCAGATTGATGCGGATGCAAGGCCAGTTGAGCCGTGCCGCCACCTGTTCGATATGGGTGGACTTGCCCGTGCCGTGATAGCCCTGGATCATCACGCGGCGGTTGAAGGCGAAGCCCGCCAGGATCGCCAGTGTGGTCTCGCGGTCGAAACGATAGGCATCGTCGCGATCGGGCACATGCTCGCTCGCCTTGCTGAAGGCGGGCACTTTCATCTTGGTCTGAATGCCAAAGACTTTCGCGGCATCGATTTCGATGTCGGGCTTCGCCGATGGGTCCAAGGCTGTTTCTGGAAAACTCATATCTCTGTTCCGGATGGCATCCACCCGGCATCAGCGGCGGGGACGATCAGGCCAGGCCGGAGGCGCGCAACATGCCATAGGCCTTAATCACCTGTTTCAGACGCTCTTCGGCGCCCCGGTCGCCGCCATTTGCGTCGGGATGGAACCGTTTCACAAGTTCCTTATACCGCGCCTTGATCTCGATCAAGGTGGCGTTGTGCGCCAGCTGCAGCGTGTCCATCGCGGTGACCTGCAGCCGGGTCAATTGGCGTTCCGGACGGCGCGGCTGGCCATTTTCATCGTCCTCGCCGAATACCGCATGGCCGTCATGAAAATGCGCAGGGCCTTGACCGGTCCGGATCGGGGCGCCGCGCCTGCCCAGCGGCCAGGTGGGGCGATGGCCGAAAATCGCTTCCTCGCGGAACTTTTCGATGTCGCTGTCGTCCATGCCCTTGAAGAAATCCCACGCCTCGTTGTGGGCCCGGGCATGGGCGGTGCAGAGGAAAAGATAGTCGGAAAGATTCTCGCGCGATTTCGGCACCCGGCAATCGCCTGGTTCCGCGCAATTCTTGACCGCGCAAGCGCGCGCCTCGCTTTTGGCTTTTCGCGCCGGCACATCCTTCTTGATGCGGATGTCGCTTTTGAAGCGCGGGCGGGGCTGCGTCATGAAGCAATTATGGGTGCGAAACGGTTAAAAACCAAGAAAACGTATCGCTTGACTTTGGCCGGGACTTCGCCGCTTGGTCAAAATCATGAGCGTATCCGACACCATACGGGATAAACTCGCTTCGGCATTCGCGCCAAGCGAAATTTCCGTGACGGATGACAGCCATCGTCATGCCGGGCATTCCGGCGCCACACGCGTCGACGGCGGCCAGGGCGAGACGCATTTCACCGTGCGCATCGTGTCGGATAAATTCGCCGGCCTGTCGCGGGTGGAGCGCCAGCGCCGCGTCTATACCGCCCTGGACGAGGAAATGCGGGGCCAGGTCCACGCTTTGTCGTTGACCGCACTTAGTCCTTCGGAGGTCTGAAGCTTAGCGCTTTGGGCATTCCTTGATCGCAGCTAGAAGCAACACAAGCAGCAGACGCATCACGCTTTGATGTGTTTGAGCGGAGGCGTGATCTTGATCGCCGTGATCTGATTGCGCTGGCGCCGCAGGACTTCGAATTTGTAGCCGAAGAAGGCAAAGCGCTGGCCCGGATCGGGAATGGTCTGGGCTTCCTGGATCACCAGGCCGGCGACAGTGGTGGCGCCTTCGTCCGGCAAATTCCATTCCAGCTCGCGGTTCAAGTCGCGCACCGTCACGGTGCCGTCCACCAGATAGGAACCATCGGGGCGGCGGCGCACATCCGGCCGTTCTTCCTGCTGATGCTCATCGGGCAATTCGCCGAAAATCTCGCCGAATATATCTTCCAAGGTCACCAAGCCCTGCAGGCCGCCATATTCGTCCACCACCAGGGCGAAATGGATGCGGCGCTGGCGGAATGAATCCATCAATTCCTCCAAGGTGGTGGTCTCGGGCACAAACCAGGGGGACGTCGCCAATGCGGCCACATTGCAGGCCGCCAGATCGCCCTTGTGTTCGACCAGCGCCATCGCCAGATGCTTGGTGTGGAGCACGCCGATGATGTTCTCCGGCTCGCCGCGCCACAGCGGCACGCGGGTATGCTGGCTGTCCATCACCTGGGTGACGATGTCCTGGGGCGGCAGATCGGCATCCACAGTGACCATGTAGGTGCGATGCATCATCACATCGGCCACGGTGAGATCGCGCAGATCGAGAATTCCCCCGATCATGTCGCGATGTTCGCGTTCGACGCTGCCTTCCTGGTGATGCAGCGCCACTGCGCCGCGAATATCGTCGTGGGCGGCCTCGACGCTTTCCATTTGCTCGGGCTTGACGCCGAACAGGAACAGCAGCCTCCACACCAGCCACTGCACTCCGGCGACGATGGGGGCCAGCACCGCCACGATCTTGCGCAGCGGTGCGGCCACGGCAAGGGCGGCGCGGTCAGTGCGGGTGATGGCGAGCGTCTTGGGCAGGACTTCGGCGAACACCAGGATGACCAAGGTCATCACGGCGGTGGTCACAACCACGGTGCGCGGGCCGAGCCGCGCATTGAAAATTTCGGTGGCTAGCGACGAGGCGAGGATGTTGATGAAGGTGTTGCCCAAAAGAACGGCGCCGATCAGCTGCTCGCGGTTGGCGACCAGCCGGTTGACGTCGCGGGCGGCGTGGCTGCCGTCCTTTTCCAACTGATGCATGCGGCCCCGGCTGACCGCGGTGAGCGCGGTTTCCGACAGCGAGAAGAAGGCCGAAACGATCAAGAGCAGTAAGATGGCGCCGAGCGCGGGAAGAAGCATGGGCCTTGGTCCTGGAACTCTAAGAGGACCATGGCAGCTTTCAGCCGTTCAGGACATCTTTCACGGCGTCCAAAGGCACGTCGCTGGTGACAAAGGCGCGCCCCAGTCCACGGACCAGGATGAAAGTAAGCTTGCCGTCATTCACCTTCTTGTCATGGCCCATGGCAGCCAGAAGCGCGTCCGTGGCGGGACGGGGCGGGGCGATGTCGCCGATGAAGGCGGGCAGTCCCGCTTCTTTCAGATGACGCGCCAAGTGATCCGAATCGTCCTTCGGACAAAGGCCGAGGCGCACCGATAATTGGAACGCCAGCGCCATACCGATCGCGACGCCTTCGCCGTGAATCAAGCGCGTTGAAAATCCCGTGGCCGCTTCCAGGGCATGGCCGAAGGTGTGACCCAGATTGAGCAGCGCCCGCTCGCCCGCCTCGCGTTCGTCGCGGCCCACGATCGCCGCTTTCATGCGGCAGGAATGGGCCACCATATGGATCAGGGCCGCCTTGTCTCCCGCCAGCGCCTTGGCGCCGTTCTGTTCCAGCCAGGAAAAGAACTCCGCATCGCCCAGCGCACCGTATTTGACCACTTCGGCATAGCCCGCCAGCAACTCGCGGCGGGGCAGCGTTGCCAGCAGCGCGGTATCGGCGATCACAATCCGGGGCTGATGAAACAATCCCAGCAGGTTTTTGCCTTGGGGCGCGTTGATCGCGGTCTTGCCGCCGACCGAGGAATCCACCTGGGCCAGCAGTGTGGTGGGTATCTGGGCGAAGGCCACGCCCCGCTTGAGGATGCCGGCGGCAAAGCCGGTGAGATCGCCGATCACGCCGCCGCCCAAGGCCACGATCAAGCCGCCGCGGTCCACGCCACTATCGAGCAGTTCGCTCGATAATTCCGCCAGTCCAGCGAAACTTTTGGTTTCTTCACCCGGCGGCATCACCAGCGGATGCGCATCTATGCCAGCCTTGCTGCAAGATTCCAGGAAATCGGCCAGATGGATTTCGCCCACTGTGGCGTCGGTCACCACCGGCAAAGGTCCGCGCGCCAGCGGCTTCAAAAGCGCGCCTGCTTCGTCGAGCAGGCCATGGCCGACATGGATGTCGTAGCTGCGTTTCCCCAGGCCGACTTTGATGATCTTGGTCATGAATCCCCGTACAATCCGCGCGCGCGCAACGCCTCGATGATACGCTCGACCGCTGCGCCGTGCGGCTCGTCGGCGCTGTCCAGCGTCATATCGGCTTTGGCATAAACCGGTTCGCGGATGGTGAGCAACCGTTCCAAGGTGTCGCGCATGTCGCCTTCCTTCAAGAGCGGCCTGGTCTCACGTTTCTTCACCCGGGAGATCAAAAGATGGACCGGTGCCTTCAGCCAGATGGTGAAGGCGGCATCGCCCATCGCTCCCCTGGTGGATTCATCCATGAAGGCGCCGCCGCCGGTCGCCAGCACATGGGGCGGTTCTTCCAGAAGCCGTGCGATCACCTTGCGCTCGCCGTCGCGGAAATGGCTTTCACCGAAGCGCTCGAAAATCTCGGCGACGGTGAGACCCGCCGCCGCCTCGATCTCATGGTCGGCGTCACGGAAGGGCACGCCCAGCCGCGCCGCCAGCCGCCGACCGATCGACGTCTTGCCGGCGCCCATCATGCCCACCAGCGCTATGGTGCGGTTCAGTGCCATGCCTTTCCGATACACGAAAGTTCCGGCGGAAAAAATGCTAAAGCAAAGGCATGACTCGCCAAGACGGCCTGATCGAAGCCTTTCTGGAGATGATGAGCGCCGAACGCGGCGCCGGCGCCAATACGCTGGCCGCCTATGGCCGCGACCTCGCCGATTTCGCGGGCTTCACCAAAGGCGGCGTCGCGTCGGCCAGCCGCGAGGATATCCGCGCCTATCTGGCGCATCTGTCCAAGGCGGGATTGGCGGCGTCATCCCAGGCGCGGCGCCTGTCGGCGCTCCGCCAGTTTTTCGGCTTTCTCTATGGGGAGGCCACGCGCAAGGACAATCCCACCGAAGCGGTCGAAGCGCCCAAATTGTCCCGGCCGCTGCCGAAAATTCTCTCGACCGATGACATGGAGGCGATGATCGCGGTGGCGGCAAAGGAAGGCGATGCCGGCGCCAAACGCCTCACCTGCATCGTCGAGATGCTGTACGCGGCCGGATTGCGTGTATCGGAACTGGCGGGACTGCCGCTTCAGGCGGTGAAGACCAGAGACAATTTCATTCTGGTCAGGGGCAAGGGCAACAAGGAGCGGCTAGCGCCTTTGAATAGCAGCGCGCGAACCGCGATCGAAGCCTATCTCGATGTGCGCGCCGAGTTCCTGCCGAAGGGGCCGCGCCGCGCCCATGCCGAACGTTTTCTGTTCTGTTCGCGGGCAGCGGAAGGCTATCTCAGCCGCCAGCGGTTCCATCAGCTTCTGAAAGGCCTGGCGCTGAAAGCGGGGCTCAATCCCGCCAAAGTCTCGCCCCACGTGCTGCGCCACGCCTTCGCCACGCATCTGGTGGAAGGCGGCGCGGATCTCCGCTCGGTGCAGACTTTATTGGGGCACGCCGACATCGCCACCACGGAAATCTACACCCATGTCGCGAAGGATCATTTGAAAAAAGTGATGAATAAGGCTCATCCTTTGTCGAAAGAGCGGAAACCACGTTGATATAACAATGCTTTCCTTTTTCCGGGCCGATATGGCAGTTTCCCCCCGATTTCCGGAACAGCTTCATGCATTATCTAGACTTTGAACGCCCCATCTCCGAACTGGAAGGCAAGATCGTCGAGCTGAGGAAGCTCGCCGAAGCCGATCCCACCATGGATATTGGCGGCGATGTGGCGCGGCTTACGACGCGGGCGGACCAGATGGTGCGCGACACCTATGCCCGCCTCACGCCTTGGCAAAAGGTGCTGGTGGCGCGTCATCCGGACCGGCCGCATTTTCTCGATTACGCCAAAGTGATTTTCGACGACATGACGACATTGGCCGGCGACCGCTCCTTTGGCGAGGACCAGGCAGTGGTGGCGGGCTTGGCGCGCTTCCGGGGACGGCCGGTCGCGTTCCTGGGTCAGGAGAAAGGCAACGACACCAAGACCAGGCTGCAGCACAATTTCGGCATGGCGATGCCGGAAGGCTATCGCAAAGCCGTGCGCCTGTTCGAGCTGGCCAGCCGCTTCGGCTTGCCGGTGCTGTCC
>Ga0075522_10003984_pt1 | contig 10652 bp, 9 predicted proteins | sample NGEPerA_FD_74796 | JGI IMG/M metagenome (GOLD analysis project Ga0075522, IMG submission 74796) | Arctic peat soil microbial communities from the Barrow Environmental Observatory site, Barrow, Alaska, USA - NGEE PermafrostL2-A | ecosystem: Environmental > Terrestrial > Soil > Wetlands > Peat ...
CGGCGATGTTGCGGCGGGAGCCGCTGCTTATAGTGCGTCCTACGGCCTTTCTCATTTCCCGCTTTCGTTCGCGTTCAACTACATGCGTTACCAGAAGCTCTACGGCGCGAAACGCGAGCACCTCGGCGCCTACGCACTCGCCGCGCGCCGCGGCGCGAACAAGAACCCACACGCGGTCTTCTACGACAAGCCGTTGACGATGGACGACTACATGTCTTGCCGCATGGTCGCTGACCCGTTGTGCCTCTACGACTGTGATATGCCTGTCGATGGCGCAGCTGCGGTGATCATCACTTCAGCCGAACGGGCGCGAGACCTGAAGGTCCCGCCGGCATACGTCACCGGGCTCGGCCAGGCAGGATGGAACCCTTTTGCCCCGGCCCAGTTCGACGACCTGCGAAACACCACAGCGACGCTCGGAAACCAGATCTGGGAGTCCTCCGGGCTACGTCCTGCCGATGTGTCGGGCGCGATGCTCTACGACGGCTTTACGCCTGACATCTACTTTTGGCTCGAGGGCTTCGGGTTCTGCGGTGAGGGCGAGGCATATGAATGGATCCAAAACGGCCGCATCGAGCAGGACGGCGAACTGCCGATAAATACCTTCGGTGGCAACGTGAGCGAGGGCCGTCTGCACGGGATAGGCCACTGGGTGGAGGCTGCGTTGCAGGTCCAGGGTCGAGCCGACGAGCGCCAGATCGCAGATGCCGAACACATAGTCGTAGCGACCGGCATGCTGGGTCACGGCTCGGGAGCGCTGCTGAGCCGTGAGCCGCTCTAGCGGTTAATCGGAGGCACGCTCGCCGAAGGAGCTGGAAATCGCGCGACCATTGTTACCAACTCTGACAGCATTCCGTTCCAAACTTCGACGACGAGTGTCGAAAGGGCAGCACGAGTCGCTTCACGCAAGGATCCGGCTCATAAAGCTTGGTCCCCTGCGGTGACCCGCCACGATGGCGACCTGGAACCTCGACCGCGGTGGCGCCTCTAGCCGGAAGCTACAGCAACGCAAGCCAATCGGTGGCGTCCGCGCCGACTTCTGGCACGAGTGTGCAAGATTCTGGCTGAAAAATCCCTACTAAATCCCTACAACGCACCGGGAATCAATTCCAGGTCGTTGATGCGGGTCTCGCGAAAGTGCTGGTCAGGGCTATTCAGGGCGCTTCAAGTTGAAGCAGTAGAACCTTCGTTTCCGACTGGCAGTAAGACGAAGCTCAAATCCGTCAATGGTCGGCTTGAGAGGTCGCTTGTCGCTTCGTGTCGAGGAGTCGCGGATGTTTGAAGGTCCGTGGGGGGCACTAGCGACAACGATGTTAGGGACGGCAGAGCCTCGCGAGTCGACAGACCGCCTTGAATCGTTGACCTGCGACCGGATGCTGAGAACCAGATTCGTCATGAGTCCAGTGACGACAACCACTTTCTCACTGATTCCAAGATGCGTGCCGGACGGCAAGTTTTGCGTCTGTCGTAGAACCGCGGCTTGGAGCCTTACGCAGAGATGGTATTGGCGAGGTTTAGCGGTCTTCCTGCTCGCTCGTAAGCAGGGCCTCTTGGACGATCGGGTCCGCACTCGTCCCGAGCAAGCGCCAGTCCTCGTCGGGAGCTAGAACCTTCTCCGCCGATCGGATCTCCCGGTAGTCGAGATGCTCGGCGATCGCTGGCGGCTCCTTGCCGAGGGCGAGGTCCTTCGCCGAATTGATCAGAAGGTCGTGGTAGTGCGCGACGGCGGTGTCGGTTCCGCCGAGGTGCTCCAAGGTCCGGTCGTAGATCGGCCCGGCGGACTCCGTCGCCATCAGGTCCTGGCTCTTGAAGTTCGGAATGCCGCTAAAGCTCACCGAACGCTGAGTGTCACGATCGATCTGGTAGTCGTTCTCGAGCGTGTACGGGCGATCGAGAACGCCCGACTGGGAGTTTTGGACGTAGGGGTAGCTCGGCTCCTTGAAGAATGCCGGGCCACCGAGGTTACGCGGGTTGCTCGGAGGCTTGGTTGAGAAGGTATAGCGGATTGCAGTCACGTCGTCGCGGGGGATGACCGCGATCTGGCGGGTCCCGAAGGGCACTGACGCGATGAGCGCAGAGAACGGCAGGACGCAGGCGGTCACTCGAACGTGGGTATGGCCGTTCGGCGTCTTGCGGAGACCCGCGTACCGGAAGCCGTACCAGGTCTCGTCGATCTCGAGGCGAGGCTTCGGATCGAAGTCCCAGAACCGCATCGATTCGAAGTTGGAGGGGTAACCGGGCTCGTCGGTGCCATCGGGAGGGATCTCGCTCATCGCCCGAAAGCTGTGCAGGTTAGAGATGTGCGCACTGTCGAGCTCGCCGTCGAGCGCCTGCACCCAGTTGCACGAAAGAAACTCCTTGGACGCGGTGATCGCCTCTTTGGGAAGGGTCTCGGTACCGAAGTCCCGGAATACTGGTATCGACTCCACGGGTCCCATGTAGGTCCAGATGATGCCGCCGGACTCATGGGTCGGATAGCCATTGGCCTTGATCCGGCTGGCGAAGCTGCGAATCTCGCTTCGTTGGTCGACGCACTGCCCCGTGGAATCGAACTTCCAGCCGTGATACACGCAGCGCAGTCCGCACTCTTCGTTTCGTCCGAAGAACAGCGACGTGCCGCGGTGCGGGCAAAGTTCGTCGAGCAAACCGACCTCGCCGTTGGTGTCACGAAATGCCACCAATGACTCGCCGAGCAATTTCACGCGTACGGGCGGCGAGTCCGGCTCCGCGATCTCTTCGCTCAGGCATGCAGGCACCCAGTAACGACGAAGCAGAGCACCCATCAGTGTGCCCGGCCCCGTTCTCGTCAGAGTCTCGTTGTCCTCTAGTGAAAGCATCGTCCACCCCGCTTTGATCGCTAAACGACCTAATGTTATCCGATTATACCGCTATTACTACTCAAATATTAGCTGCACCTACTGAAAATAGTGACGCGGAGAACCCGGCTCTATGAGGTCGGACCTCACCTCGATCTTGTGATCCGCCGGACTCGAATGGCCTCGTTTGTTCCTGACGATCGCCCCGACTCCTGATTGCAGCGAACTGTGTATTTAAGTGTCGCTATTTGGGGAGTGGAACGTCGCCGAACGTTCCTAGTGGTTACCGTTCCGGGTCCTCCCACCGCGCGCGGAGCTCGTCGCCGAGCAGGTTGATGCATACGACAGTCAGGAACAGGAAACAAGCTGGGGCGAATAGAATCCACGGCGCGTTGGAGAGATTCGGCTGGCCCGCGGCCATCATGGCGCCCCAGCTTGGCTGTGGGGGACGCACGCCAACTCCGAGGAAATCCAACGCCGCTTCGATGATCATGGCGATCCCCACCGTCAGGAGTCCGAAGGTGAGCAGTCTCGGAAGTACATGCGGAACCACGTGACCCGAGATAATTCGGCGGTCTTTCTGGCCTGAGAGCCTCGCCGCGACCACGAAGAGCTGGTTCCGAATCCGAAGAGTGTTCGCCCGCGCAAGACGCGCAAATGCGGGGATCGTGAAGAAGGCGATCGCAAAGATAACGTCACGTTCGTTCGGTCCCAAATATGAGGCCACGGCCATGGCCAGTACAAGGGAGGGAAAGGCCAGGATGATATCGAGGACACGCATGATCACAACATCTACGATTCCGCGCTTAATTCCGGCGACCATTCCCAGAGTTCCGCCAACGATCAAGCCGAGTCCAATTGAGCTGAAGCCAACTTCGAATGAGACGCGTCCTCCGTAGAGACAGCGCGAAAGGACGTCATTTCCAAGGCCATCCGTCCCCAACAAGTGACCGGCTGAAAAAGGCGGCAGCCATGCCTGTGTCAGCAAACCTCCGTTAGGAGGGTCGATATGGAGGACCAACGGCGCGAGGAAACAAGCAGCCAACATCAGCACCAGACCCGTAAGTGGTATCCAGAGGCGTAGCGAGTAGCGCCAACGACGCGAGAGCCTGCGTGGTGGCTCCTCAGTCGAAACCAGCTCACTCGCCAGCGTTACCATACCGGACCCTCGGATCGAGAACTACGTATAAAAGGTCTGCCACCAGGTTCGCCAGCACGACGGCCAGCGCCAAGACGACCACTATTCCCTGGACTGTCGGTGAGTCCCTGTCAGTTATTGCGGTCACCAGCACGGAACCGATCCCGGGCAAGTCGAAAACGGACTCAATAATGACGGTGCCCCCAAAAAGGGTGCCGAGGTTCAAGGCCACGACGGTGATGAATCCGAACAATGAGTTCCGGAGGACATGCCGGACTATCAGCGACCAGGGGCCGATCCCCTTAGCTCGTGCCGTCAACACGTAGTCCTCCGTTGCGAGCTGCTCCCGCATGTCGCTGCGGAGAACCCTTGTGTAGGTAGCGAGCAAGACAAAACCTAGCGAGAACGCGGGTAGGAAGATCGTGCGAAGATTCGAGAAGAGTCCCCCGGATAACGGAGAGAACCCCGAAGCCGGAAAGATCTTGCTCTTCTCGGCTACCAGCAAAATCAACGCGAGTCCGATCACGAACCCGGGGACCGATACCCCGATCATCGAGAGCAGCGTTGACATGCGGTCCGCGAACCCGCCGGTCTTCTTGGCTGAGAGAACCGCCAATGGAATCGCTACGACCAACGCTATACACATCGCGACGATGATCAGCTCGAAGGTCACCGGCGCACGCTGCGAAAGAATGCTGATCACGCTCTGGTGCGTCTCCAACGAGCTCCCGAGGTTTCCGTGGAAGAAATTGCGCAGCCACTCCCAGTACCGAACTAGGAACGGCTGGTTAAGTCCGAGCTGCTGATTCAATATCCGTATCGACTGAGGAGTCGCATAGGAGCCCAGAATTGCTACTGCGACATTTCCCGGCAACAGGTTCAATATCGCGAAGGTCATAAAGGTAACGCCGAAAAATACGGGTACGAGTTGGAGGATTCGCGTCGATATGATGCGAAAAAGCAGCAAGCAGTTATCCTCCTTTCCCGTCAGCTTGGGCTAGATCGCGAGCGGGACCATAGGAAACAAGAGCGTCCTAATTGCGGCGCCAGCCAGGCTTCAAGAAACGTCGCTTCCAATTTTCCGACAGATCCCCGCATATTGGGGCTAGCGGTCATCCTCAATATGACACGCCAGCCCCGTACAGCGCGGTGCCGACCTCTACGAGACCCTTCACCGACTTGAGGGAGAAGGTGACCTCCGGCACCTCGAACAGGGGAACGAAATCCTTGTCGGTCACGATCGCCCGTTGTTCAGCCTCGTTGACGAGCTTTGCCTGGCGAGTGAGGTTGCTGGTTGAGGCAGCCTGTACCAGAACGTTCTGCACCTTGGTATCGCAGTAGCTCGGGTTGAACACCGAAGGACATCCGATGACGTTCAAGAGTGAACCGATCGCGTCCGGCTGGGCGGAATAGGCCGTGTTGGTGGCTTGGTAGTTGCCGGCCTCGTCGGCGGCAATCCCTGCAGCCCCGGACAGTTCATTGATCGTCACAGTCATTCCCGCGGCACTCCACTCCTGGTCAAGTGCCTCGCATGCTGCGACGGCCAGGGTCGTGTTGCCGCAGTTGAGTGAGAAGGACAGGCCGCCGAGCTGCTTCACAAGGCTCTCTGCTTTTGTCAGGTCGTACTTCGGGTAGGCAGACACCGTGTTGCCCGGGTAGCCAATCATGCCGGAGCCAGCCAGCTGCTCGGTTACCGGGTACTGACCCTCGTAGACGCTTGAGTCGATCGGCTTGGCGTCGGTCGCATACAGGACCGCCTCTCTGGCGACGGGATTGTTGAACGGCGCCTTACCGGGGTTCAAGTACACAAGGCTGCCGTACCCCAACGCCGTGTGGACGTTGAGGCTCGAGTCGCTCTTCGCCTGGAGTATCGCAGAGGGAACCGAGATCGTCAGTATCTGTGCCCCACCGCTTTGCAACGTCGCAACTTCGCTTTGTGGGTTGGTCCCGCTCAAGAAGTTGACGCTGGCCAGGTGGACGGCCCTGTAGTCCCAGTACCCTGACCAACTGTCCATCGTGAGCGACGAACTAACCACGTTGTTCACGACTTTGAACGGTCCCGCTCCTACCGGCTTTATGCCGAAGTTCGAACCTTCCGAAGCCACCGCCGTTGGCGAGGGCACGAACGCCGCCGCCGAGCCTGAGAGCGCCGCCATAATCGTTCCGTCTCGGTTAGAAAAGTGCAGCTGGACCTCGAAATTGTTCGGGGTGGTGATCGACTTAACAGGCAACAAGAAGTTACGGCATGTGCACCCGCTCTGCGGTAGGAGATCCGTCGCCAGGCTGTCCTTTACTGCTGCTGCATTAAAAGGCGTGCCATCTTGGAACTTGACACCGTGGCGGAGTGTCATCGTGAACGTCAACCCGTTCGGACTGATCGTGTGCGTGAGCGCGAGGCCCGGGAGGAACGAGTTGTTCGGGCCGACGTCGAACAGATTGCCGAAGATCAAAGAGTCAATCGGTTGGGTCAACCCACGGAATGCCGGATTGGAGGGATCGAGCGACGCCCACGTCAAAGCGTCGTAGATCCAAGTGAGCGTATTGGTCCGACTGGTCGCTGGCGACCTCCCGCCAACCGCCGCTTGGGCGCTGCCGCCTGTCCCTACCACTAGCGACAAGGTAGCGGCCACCATTAGGACAACGGAGAGTCCCCGAAGTCGCATCCAAGATTTCATAGTTTCCCCCTGTGAGTTTCCACTTACGAACAAATTCAGAATTTTTAGATCGGCCGGTTGGATCGATCAGTCGGACCAGACCTCGTGGGCGACGTCTTGGAGGAGAGCCAGCTTCCTCCACACGATGTCTTCGTCTCTTCCCGCTCCGCCGAATCCGCAGCGTGGGCAAATGGCGGCCTGGTCGAGCGAAATAAACTGCGTCGCCTCTTCGAGCCGCCGCTCGAGGTACTCGCGGGTCTCGACTTCGCCGTGGTTACTCACGAGTCCGAGAACCGCAACTTTGCCCGCTGGCACATACCGGAGGCTCTCGAATCCACCGGCGGCATCGCTGTCGTATTCGAGAAGAAAACGGTCGAAGTCGAGTTCCCCGTAGAGCTGCTCCGCGATCGCGTCGTAGGTGCCCTCGCGGTGAAACCACTGCCCGCCGCGCCCACCACCACCGCCGCGGCAAATGTGTAGTGCAAACGTCACGTCGTCAGGGAAGCCCCCAGTTAGTGCGTTATCTGCGGCGATGCCCCTGGCCAGATTTGCCTCGGGGTCCTCACCTCGCGCTCGCATCATCTCGAGCGACGGGCCGTCGACATAGGCGGTGTAGCCAGGTTCGTCGATCTGAATGTAACGACAGCCCGCATCGATGACCGCTGTGATCATCTCTCGCTCGATCGCGACGACATCCGCAAGGAACTCGTCCATGTCCTGGTAGACGTCGCGAGAGTCCTCGTGCGCAAAGCGCTGCACGATCCGGTCCGGGCCGATCAAGGTCGTCTTCACCGGGGTCGACGCGACCGAAGAGGTCCGCAGGTACTCCTCGAGGATGAGGTTATGCGCAAGCTGAAGTCGCTCCCGGGTCGGACGACGATGGAGGACAGCCGGGCCGTTCTCCGCCATGCCGGACGCAGCGCGGGCCGAGGGCGTCGCGTTCGGATCGGGCGCAGGAGGAGATTGTGGCGTCGATCCGGGCTCGGCGTAGCGGTACGGGAGTGCGTCGTAGCCGCTCACCGCGCCTCCGAAGCTCTCCTGGAAATTCCGTCGGCTCATCTCGCCGTCCGTGAGGATGGGCAAGCCGATGTCTTCTTGGCGCTTGACGAGCATCCGCACCGCCTCGCGATGGGCGAGCTCCAGCTCCTCGTCGCTGACCTCACCGCGTTCGAACGCGGCCTGCGTGTCCCGAAGTGACTGCGGGCGGGGGAGCCCTCCTACATGATCGGTACGGATCAGCTTCAAGTCCGTGATGAGAGCTGTCACCGGCTCGTTCCTCTCTGCTCTTCCATCGCTACAACAGTCCGGCTCGACGGCAGAAGTACTCCCAAGCTCGGTTGTCGCTCGCGCGCCCAAAACCCGAGGCCGAGGTGCGAGCCTCGTACTCGCCTTCATGAAGGCGTGTGTACTCGCCCAATCGAATGGCCATCTCCTGGACCCGAGCGTTCTTGTCCATCGAAACGCAGCGGCTCACGACCTCTTGCGGGTCGTTGCCCACCACGACGCTTCCGTGGCCACGCATGAGCGCGATCGAGCCGCCGCCGAGACACTCCGCGAGCGACTTGCCGTACTCGATATTGCGGACGAGGGGACTCCATTCACCCGGGAACTCGCGCGCGAGATCCCAGACGGGCACTTCGGCGCCAAGGAAGCGCGCCGCATGAATCACGCCGCTCAGGGGAGTTATCGACACGCTGAAGGGCAAGATCGCGGGAGCATGGTTGTGACAAACGGACGACACGTCTTCACGGACGGCATACACCGCCGCGTGGATGTAGCGCTCGATGTAGGGCGTCGGACCCTTGTCATCGACGGGCTCGCCAGCGAGGTCGAATTCGAGCAGATCGCTGTCATCGACTAGTTCAGGTGCTCTGGCCCGAGACAGTAGGAAACGGTCTGGGCGGCCGGGGTGACGCACGCTGACGTGTCCAAACGCATCGAGAATGCCTTCGTGAGCGAGAATCCGGTTGGCGTTCACCACATCGCTGCGCGTTGCCTCTAACGGTCCCACTAGTCCCCCCGCTTGCGCTGACACCTCTCGCTCCCCTCGGAGCGGGCCTTCAATCGGACGTTACATCGGCGCATAGAGTTGCGCAACTGTTGGCGCAGATGTCAAGCTCTAACACGGCATCCGGCAAAGCTCGACGTAGCATGTGGACCCTGGACCAGGGAGGAATGCGTGAGCCTGGCTCACACCTACCGCAATAGCTCACATACCGCGGAGCGCGTTGCTGCCGAGGTGCGTCGAGCTATTCGTCACCAAGAGCTGCTACCCGGTGAACACGTCCGCCAGAGTTGGTGGGCGGAGCACGTCGGAGTAAGTAGCGCGTCGACGCGTGAGGCGTTGAAGGTACTTGTGTCAGAGCAGTTGCTTACGTACGACGCGCACCGCGGGTACTTCGTCACCCGTATCGACACCTTCGAAATGTCACAGATCTACCGCATTCGTCGGCTCCTTGAAGGCGAGGTGCTTGCAACCATCGGTTGGCCGGATGACGTGCAGTTGAAGCGCATCCGGTCCGCTATGGACGCGGTTATCGAATGTGTACGCCGAGGAGATGGGCACGGTGCACTCGAGGGTGCCCGCGCGGTGTCCCTTAGCGTGTTCGACTTGTCACCGTTGGATCTAATAGTGCAAGAGACAATGCGCTTTTGGGATCGGGCTGCTGCCTACCGCGCGCTGGAACTTGCATCCGTCGAAGATCCGGGAGGCGCCAGAGTGGCGGCCTTCTACGCGCAATTTTGGGACCTGCTGAAGAAGCAGGATCGCGAGGGTCTAATCGCACTCAACACGGAGCAACGTAACGACATTCCGATGCGATTCGAGAATCGCTGAATGGGTTCTCCTCGTTCACGAGCTCAAGTTTCCAAACTCCTAATCAGGAAGGCGTAATCCATGTCTGAGCTATTCGATGCATCTAGGCGTGATCTAGTCACCGCGAATCGCATCCTCGGTGCCGAGGGAATCCTTGACGCCTACGGCCACGTGAGCCTCCGGAATCCAGATCGCGCGGATACGTTCCTGCTAACGAGGGCCCGCTCGCCGGAGAACGTCGAAATTGACGACGTGCTCGAATTCGGGCTGGACGGAACTCTTCTCGGCTCGAGCGACTCCATCCCCTACATCGAACGCTTCATCCACGCGGCGATTTACGAGGCGCGGGCCGATGTGCACGCGGTCTGCCACAACCACGCCCTTTCGATCCTCCCCTTCAGTATCTCAAAGAAAACGTCACTGACTGCCACCATCAACTCATCGCGTCTTTTTGGATCCGGCGTGCCTGTTTGGGACATCGCGGACGAATTCGGACCGGCAACTGACATGCTGGTCCGGGACATAGAGCAGGGCCGCTCTCTGGCGAGGTCTCTGGGCTCGGGGACCGTTGCCTTGATGCGAGGACACGGGAGCGCCGTAGTCGGCACGGATGCTCGAGGCATCGTCAGCGCGTGCCTCGCAATGAACCGAGGAGCGATGGCCCAATTGAGCGTGATGACTCTTGGCCAGGTGCGGACGTTCACAGACGTCGAACTCCAGCCACATCCGCGTCTTCCGACGGGCGCGACAGTGGACGATCGCGCGTGGGAGTACTTTCAGCAGAAAGTCGGCACGGCGCAGTAGGCCGTCCGTGCGTTCGCGCAACTCCTGGCTGTCCGGAGCCCGCGGAAATAATCAGACGAGTTATCGCACGCGGTGTTCAAACTTTCATATCTGAGAAGCGTTGAAACAACCGCCGGTCGCGGGTGCGTATCGTCCTTGCGGACCGCCGCGTCGGTGCTTGCTTGAGGAGCGACACGATCTGACGTTCGAAATCCCTACAAAATCCCTGTGCGTCCAGCAGCTCGGGGACGCCATGACTGCAAAGGAGCGCTCATGACGTAACCGAGCGACAAGCTCGCGACGACCAGCCGGTTCAAGTCCGGTCCGGGGAGATGCCAAGGTCCCCGGTAGTGAAGCTCCCGGGCTCGGCCGAAATGCCGGGTCCGAAGCGGAGTGGAGCAATTTGGCGGTCCGCAACATCAAGTGAAGCTTGCAGCGCCGTGATG
>Ga0075522_10003985_pt1 | contig 10651 bp, 11 predicted proteins | sample NGEPerA_FD_74796 | JGI IMG/M metagenome (GOLD analysis project Ga0075522, IMG submission 74796) | Arctic peat soil microbial communities from the Barrow Environmental Observatory site, Barrow, Alaska, USA - NGEE PermafrostL2-A | ecosystem: Environmental > Terrestrial > Soil > Wetlands > Peat ...
CGCAAGCACCTGCTCTTCGGGCAGCGGCTGCTCGATGAGCAGCAGGCCGAACGAGTCGAGCTCAGCGAGATGGTGCGCGTCCGAGACCGAGTAGGCGGTGTTGGCGTCCACTTGCAGCAGTACGTCTCCGAATCGTTCACGCACCGCGCGCACCGGCTGCAGGTCCCAGCCCGGCTTGATCTTCAGCTTGATGCGGCGGTAGCCCTGGTCGAGATAGTCGCCGACCGTTTGGAGAAGCTCTGGGATCGATCTGTGGATGCCGACCGAGACGCCACAATCGACCTCCGACCTGACGGCACCGAAATACTGCGCGAAAGATTCGCCGCTCGAACGGAGCTGAGCGTCGAGGATTGCCATCTCGATCGCGGCCTTCGCCATGTGGTGGCCGTGCACCGGCCGCAGCACTTGCGCCACGTCCTGCGCCGCCAGGCGTTCGAGCTCGAACAGCCTCGGCAGCAGGTGATGAACCAGCACGTGCTGTGCAGCATCGATGTACTCGGAGGAATAGGTGGGCTCCTCGGTGGCGACGCACTCCCCCCAACCCTCGCCGTCGGCAGTGATCGCTTTCACGAGCAAGATGTCACGCACGGTCTGGATTCCGAACGATGTCTCGAACGGAGCCACCAGCGGCATCCGGATCCGACGCAGCTCGACCGCTTCGAGCTTGACCGCGTTCACCGAATCGATGTTATCCGCCCCACGCCGCCAGGGCGAGCGCTGTCAGCCTCGAGTCATCGTCATCGCTGAGCTCCAGGTCTGCTGCCGCTACGTTGTCCTCGAGCTGGCGAACGCTGGACGCGCCGGGAATGGCGACCACGTTCGGCTTGCGGATGAGCCACGCGAGAGCGACCTGCGCGTGGGTCGCCCCTTGCTTGGAGGCGATCTCTCCCAGCGCGTCGATCAAAGGTTGCGCCCGCTTTCGTGACTCGGCTCTAAACGCACCCCTAAAACGCCTGAAGTTCCGTGGCGTCGATTGTTGGTACTTGCCCGAGAGCAGGCCCTGCGCCAGGGGGCTGTACGCCATGATCACGCGACCTTGCTGTTGGGCCCAAGGCAGCAGATGCTTTTCAGGCGCGCGGTTGGCAAGGCTGAACTGGACCTGGTTCGACAGCACTGGGCCGCCCAAAGCCGATTCGGCAGCCTTCCATTCCTCGAGCGAGTGATTGCTGACGCCGATGTGGCCCACCAGACCGGCACTGAGCAATCGCTTCATCCGCGGCATCGTCGAGCGCGGCGGAAACAGCGGGCTCGGCCAATGGAGCTGATAGAGATCGAGGTTATCGACACCCAGACGCCGAGCACTTCGCCGAGCACGCCCGGCGACCTGGAAGGGCAGGCCCACCGGAAAGAGCTTGGTGGCCAGGAACACGCTTTCGCGGCGTCCGCGAATCGCTTCGCCGACAATGCTCTCGGAGCGGCCGAAGCCATAGATCTCGGCCGTGTCGATCACGTTCACTCCGAGCTCGATCGCCCGCCGCACTATGGTCCCAGCTTCTTCGCGCGCATATGCGCTGCCATAGCCCCACTCGGAGGAGCCGAACTGCCAGGTCCCGAGCCCGATCGAGGACAGTCGCACGCCGCCGGTCTCGACAAATTTCATAGTGGATACTCGCCCCGCGCCAGCCGGTCGTAAACCATCTGCGACCACGATTCCATGCTCAGGTAGTAGATGCGCATCTCCTCGAGCGTCAGCAGCTCACCCGCCAGCTTGTCAGTCTCGCGGATGGATATGTTCGGCGAGTCGCCGTCGAGCAGGAACACGACGCCGAGGTGGACCTTCGATACGGGTGACGATTCGTCGTTGAGAAGACCTATGAGCTTCGCCTCGAAGCGGCCGTCGTATTCCACCTCCTCCTCCCACTCGCGTTTCAGACCATCGAGGATCGGATCGCCGGCCTCCAGGTCTCCCGGGTTTATGTGGCCGCCGACACCCAGCGAGTACTGCTTGCGCAGCCGCTTCTCTGACGAGGCACGCAGGCGATGAGTAAGGAAGTAACGATCACCGTTGCGAAACACGACGTACGGGATGATCTGCTGATAGTTGGGATCGTCCTCCACCTCGGCTCGGGCCATGAAAAAGTGGTGCTCCCGAATGATGGCCTGGTGTCGCTCGAGCCCATCGCTGACAAACCCGTGCCACGCGCCGTCGGGAAACATGTCCCCTCGTTTCACGCACAGCACCTGCTCAGTAGCCGCGCTCATAGCTGAGTGGGATCGATGAGCGGGTCCACCCGCTGTGGGCTCAGGGCTCGGATGTCGATTGGAGGCGAGTCGCCATTGATCATCGCGGCCAGGCTGTCCGCGACCGCCGGCGAATGCATGACGCCATGGCCGCTGAATCCGCAGGACGACCACACCCCGGTCCGAGCTGTCTCACCCACAAGTGGATGATGGTCGAAAGTGACCTCGTAATTACCGCCAAAGCTCCCATCCGGCTCTGAAACCGCCGCACGCGGCGCCCAACGGCTAAGCCAATCTCGAGCGGCGGCCCAGTCCGATCGGTCGTGATCCTCGGGCACCATGATCCACAGGCGGCGATCGCGTTCGCGGAAATGGAACCCCGAGCCTGCGTCGAGGACCATCGGCACCCTCTCGCCAAGCCAATCATATTGCCGCGTCATGAACCCTCCCCGCGGCACCGCCTTCACCTGTAGGTCGATCCCCATTCCGCCGCCGACCTCAGGCGACCAGATCCCGCACGCGACCACCACGACCTCGGCCTCGAGGTCACGACGGCTCGCCTCCCGGCCGAGGCGGAAATCCACTCCGCGCTCACGCGCCTCTTCGATATAGCAGCCGAGGATGTCGAGCGGAACGTAGAGGCCGTCGAGCGCGCAGTAGTTCGAAGCCTCGATTCCCGTGGCGTCCAGCCAGGGCACCAGGTCGGCGGGATCAGGATGCTCGATCGGCAGGCCGCAGCCTCGCTGGAGCTCGGCGCGGCGGCGAAGCTCGCCCGTCGCCTCAGGCGTGCGGGCCACGTACAGGTAGCCGTTCGGCTGGAAGCCGATCCTGTCGTGCCTCTGCGTGAAAAAGCTGCGGGATGCCAGCGCCAGGCCGATGTTCAGCGCGCTGCCGTGCTGGGTGCGAAAGCCACCCAGCGCTTTCGAGGTCGATCCGGCCGGCTCGAGGGCAGGGTCGAAGACGACGACGTCCTTGCGTCCGCGCCGAGCCAGAGCCCAGGCCAGGGAGGCGCCGGCCACGCCGGCCCCGAGGATGGTCACCACTCGCCTAAACCAACCGGACCAGGCCGCGGCCGAACACCGCTATCAGCTCGGCCGTCCTGTCGAGGTCGTCGTCGCTGACGGGCAGGAAGTAGATCCATGCCGCCCGCTCGGTTTCGGTGGTAATCATGGTGCGCGCCGAATCCGAGCTTGGATTCCCGCAAGGCCCTTTGGCGTCGGCGACACAGATGCGCCCGCCGACATTGACCTGCTCCTTGCGAATGCCCGTGTAGCTCTCACCGTCGGCGCCAAGCCTCACCACCAGCTCGTCGCCCTCGACCTTGCCGAGATCGTAGAGGCCGACTGGCACCTGCAGCTGAACTGACAGCGCGTTGGCGACGTCCACCAGCGAGTTGATGCGTGGCAGCGGCTCGCCTTTCTTGAGCCTGCGAAGCAGGGCCTCTGACGATGGCCGCACCCGTGTCGGATCGATGCCGAAGCGCCGGTAGAGCGCCCTGGCCGGCCCCGGTGCCCCAACCTCTCCGGATCGGGCTGCCTGCATCGCGCGCGCCACCTCCAGCTCGAAGTCATCACGCGGCTCCGTTACCTCGAGCTCACGCAGCTCGAGGCTGATCACCTCGATGTCGAGTTCGCACCGGACGGTTAACAAAGCGATTCCAGCTGTTCGAAGAACCCCGGGTACGAGATCTCGACGCACTCCGCATCCTCGATCTCGGTGGTGCCGTCCGCGAGCATGCCGGCCACCGCCAGCGCCATGGCGACGCGATGGTCCTGGTGTGAATGAACCCGCGCGCCTTCGAGGAAGCGCGGGCCTCTGATTGTCCAACCGTCTTCCATCGCGGTGATGTCAGCTCCCATCGCCGCAAGGCCTTCGGCCATCGCGCCGATGCGGTCCGACTCCTTGACGTGGAGCTCGGCGGCGCCCGAGATTCGGCTTTCGCCCGGCAGCTGTGTGGCAGCCACCGCCAGCACGAGCAGCTCGTCGATCATCTCCGCCGCCATCCCGCCATCGACGTTCATGGCGCGCGTCCCAGGCGCGGACTGGATCATCAGGTCAGCCACCGGCTCGCCGGCGCTGACCCGTTCATTCGACGCTTCGATGTTGAAACCGCTGGCTTTCAGAAGCTCGAGGAAAGCGGTTCGAGTAGGGTTGACTCCCACCCCAGGCAGGCGCAGAGAAGAGCCCGGCACGAGGCCGCCCGCAACCATCCAGAAGCTCGCTGCGCTCAGGTCGCCGGGCACCTCGATGTCGATGGCCTGGAGCTTGCCGGCCTTGCCGACCTCAACACGATTCCCATCTGACCTCACCTCTACGCCCATCGCCCTCAGCATCAGCTCGGTATGGTTGCGAGTGCTGACTGGCTCGATCACCACCGTCGTCCCCTCGGCGAAAAGACCGGCGAGCAGCAGTGCCGACTTGACCTGGGCGCTCGCCACAGGCATTCGGTATTCGATGCCGTGAAGCGGCAGCCGACCGCCAACTCGAAGAGGCGGCCAGACCGCGTGGGCGCCCATCTCGATCAGGGGTTTCACCACCCGGTCCATCGGCCTTCGGATCAACGACTCGTCGCCGGTGAGCTCGCTGACGAAGCCCTGGGCGGCAAGCACGCCCGCGAGCAGCCGCATCGTGGTGCCGGAGTTGCCGCAATCAAGAGGAGCACCGGCCTTGCGCACGCCGTCCAGCCCGAACCCCCGCACTGCAGAATCCTCGATCTCGGCGCCGAGCGTGCGCAGGCAGGCGGCGGTCGACTGCACGTCGGCGCCGGCCGACAGCCCGTGTATCCGGCTCCAGCCATCGGCAAGCGCGCCGAGGATCAGAGCGCGATGAGAGATCGACTTGTCGCCGGGGAGCCGTACCTCGCCCTCGAGCCGCTGCGCCTTGCGAACCGTCGCAATCAAGTCATCACCAGCGCGGCAGGGTTGGCCGGGGTCCCCCCGGCCATGACTTTGTTCGTATTGCTCCCAAACGTGGCAATGAACATCTCTTTAACAGAAGTCCCATCGCTGTAAGGAAAGAGAGCAGGCGCGCGCAAAGCGCCCGCCGATGAGAGGGAACCTGGGTTCCCTCTCATACGTCCTTTGCCCACTTCTCTCGAACCGTACGCGCTTCCTCGAAGAGCTCGATCAGCCGTGGATCGTCCGCCTCGAGGTGGCGTCGAAGGCGGCCAAGCGACGCGGTTACGGCGTCCAGCTGCTCGATCAGGTTGGCACGATTCGTGCGCGCGATTCCCGCGTACAGCGTCGGATCGCCCCCGGCGAGGCGGCTCATGTCGCGAAAGCCGGACGCGGCGAGCTTCGAAGCTTCCGCCCAGTCAGGCCGGCTGGACAGCGAGAGGACGTAGCCCACTGACAGCAGAAAGGCAGCGTGGCTCACCCCGGCGACCAACCTGTCGTGAGTGGCTGGATCCATGACCAGCGGGTGCGCACCGACCGACTCCACCAGCTGCGTGACCGCCGGGTCGGCCCTGGTGAGCACCCAGGGAGCGTCTTTGAAGATGGAGGCTTCCGCAGCGTCGATGCCCGCCGCCTCCTTGCCGCACATCGGATGGCCTCCGACCAGGTCGATACCGGATGTCGATGCCCACTCCATGACGCTGCCCTTCGTGCTCGCCATATCGGTGACCACCTTGCCCGCCACGATGCCTCCAAGGCCGGCGAACACCTGGCGCAGAGCGAGGATCGGCACGGCCAGCACGACGATGTCCGCCATCTCGACGACGGCCAGATCGGCGCTCGCGGTTGCCACGATGCCGCGATCCACCGCTTTGCGGAGGGTGAGCGGATCAGGATCGCTGCCGACCACCACGATATCGGGACGCGCCTCATTGAGAGCCAGCGCCAGGGATGAGCCCATCAGGCCAAGGCCCACGATGGCGACTGCAGGCATCGCGGGTGCCGAGCTAGGCGAGCTGCTTGGCCATCGCGCCCAGCAGCCGGCGAAGGTCGTCCATCAGGCGATCGAAGTTCTCGAAGTCGAGCGATTGCGCGCCATCTGAAAGCGCCTGGTTGGGGGTTGGATGGACCTCGACGATCAGCCCATGCGCACCGGCCGCCACCGCCGCCAGAGCGAGCGGCCGCACCAGCGACCACCGACCTGTCGCCTGCGAGGGATCGACGACCACGGGCAGGTGCGACAGCTCCCGCGCAAGCGGCACCGCGTTCAGGTCCAGCGTGAACCTGGTTGCAGTCTCGAAGGTCCGGATGCCGCGCTCGCACAGGATCACATCGCGGTTCCCCTGCGAGAGGATGTATTCGGCCGCGAGGAGCCACTCCTCGATGGTCGATGACATTCCGCGCTTGAGAAGAACCGGCTTGCCGGACCGCCCGGCCTCCTGCAGCAGGGCGTAGTTCTGCATGTTGCGCGTCCCGAGCTGGAGGATATCCGCATAGCGCGCCACCAGCTCGACATCGCCCGGCGCCACCACCTCGGTCACCACCTTGAGTCCCGTCTCCGCCCGCGCAGTGGCCATCATCTTCAGCGCGGACTCGCCGAGACCCTGGAACGAATAAGGGGAGGTGCGCGGCTTGAATGCACCACCGCGAAGGATCTTGGCGCCCTGTGCGGCCACGTGCCGCGCCGTGTCGAGGAGCATCTCCTCGCCCTCGACAGAGCACGGGCCGGCCATCATCACGACATCATCTCCGCCGATCTTCACCCCGCCCACGTCGACCACCGTGTTGAGGGGTCGGAACTCGCGGCTCGCCAGCTTGAAGGGTTTGGTGATCGGGATGATCTCGTGGATGGCGTTCAGGTGCGAAAACGCCTCCTTGTAGGCGTACGCGTTGCCTCCGATCACACCGACGAGGGTCCTTTCCTCGCCGCGCGAGAGCTCGGTCTTCAGACCAATCTCGTGGACGCGATCGACCACGGCCTTGATATCGGCGTCGGTCGCCGTATGCGTCATGACGATGATCACGGTATGAACGTCCCCTTCAAAGATTCAAGGTCTGCCTTTATCACCTGAGCTCCGCGCAGATATGCGAAGCGCATCTCGGATTGCCGCTTGGCCGTGTTGTAGAGCAGAAGGATACGGATGCACTTGGGCACGCCGCGCGGGTTTGGCAGCTGGACGTCCATGTCGTGACCGCACAAGAGCGGCACCTCGAGCCAGCCGAGTCGGCGCGCCGCGTACGCGGGAAACTCGGCGGTGAGGTCGTGAGTGGTGGTGAAGTAGGCGAAACAAATCTCTTCTTTTTCAAGGCCGTTGATCCGGGTGAGCTCTTTCAGCAGCTCCTCCGTCGCCTCTGTGATCGCCTCGGCAGTGTTGGCCTCGGCGGTGGTTGCTCCGCGAATCCCTCTCACCGACAAGCTTTCAAGAGCTCCTTCACAAGTGTCACCGGATCGTGACCCTTATCGATTTCGGCCACGATCGCGCTACCGACCACAGCAGCGTCGGCGATGCCCCGCAGATCTTTCATGTGCTCCGGGCGTGAGATGCCAAACCCTGCTGCAACAGGCAGCTCCGTATGGCTCCTCACCAGATGGAACAGCTCCTTCATCCCAGCCGGCAGCTCCTTGCGCGCTCCGGTGATGCCGGTGACCGTGACGCAATACACGAAGCCGCTGGAGCGTTCGCAGATGGATTCGACGCGGTGCGCCGACGTGGTCGGCGAGACCATGAAGACCGTGTCGAGCGATGCTGAGCGCAACCATCCGGCCACCGGCTCGGACTCTTCGACGGGAAGGTCCGGCACGATGACGCCTGCGACTCCGGCCTGAGCGGCTTCCGCCGCGAACTTTCTTGGGTCGTAGGCAAGGATCGGGTTGATGTAGGTCATCAGAACGATGGGCGTGCCCTCGCTTGCGATGGCGGCGGCCAGCTCGAGGCAGCCCTCGACAGTCATGCCTTGCTCGAGCGCAACCTGCCCAGCGCGCTGGATCACGGGTCCGTCCGCGAGCGGGTCGGAATGAGGCACCCCGATCTCGAGGGCAGAGATGCCAGACGTTGCGAGCCTCTTCCCCACCTCGACCGACCGCTTGCGGTTCGGATGGCCACCCATCATGTAAGCGACGAGCTTCAGATCGTTGTCGGCCCGAAGCGCATCCTCGAGGCGCACGTGCTCAGACACCATCGACCGAGTCCATGTCCTTGTCGCCGCGGCCCGACAGGCAGACCAGGATCCTCCCGCCCGGTCCAAACTCGCGCGCCATCAATCCCGCGTGATGGAGGGCGTGAGCCGGCTCGAGGGCCGGCATGATCCCCTCCAGCCTGGTGCACAGCTTGAACGCGGCGATCGCGTCCTTGTCGGTCACCGCAACGTATTCGACGCGCTTGGAGTCGTGCAGAAAGGAATGCTCAGGGCCGACACCCGGGTAGTCGAGACCCGCGGACACCGAATGTGTCGGCAGGATCTGGCCATCGGAGTCCTGTAGGACATACGAGTAGCTGCCATGGAGGACGCCGGGCCGGCCGCCCACAAGCGAGGCAGCGTGGTGCCCGGTCCGCACACCTTCGCCCCCAGCTTCTACACCGACCAGCGCCACGTCTTTGTCGTCCAGAAAGGCGGTGAAGATCCCGATCGCGTTGGAACCGCCGCCGACGCAGGCGATCACCGCGTCAGGGAGCTTTCCGTCGACTGAGAGGTATTGCTCGCGTGCTTCATCGCCGATCACGCGCTGCAGGTCGCGGACCATCTCGGGATAGGGGTGCGGCCCCACCACGGAGCCGATGATGTAGTGCGTCGTCTGCACATTGGTGACCCAATCGCGGATCGCCTCCGAGGTGGCATCCTTCAGCGTCTTGGTGCCGGCCGTGACCTCAATGACCTCAGCTCCGAGAAGCTTCATGCGCCGCACGTTCATGGACTGCCGGCGCATGTCCTCGGTGCCCATGTACACGGCACATTCGAACCCGAAGCGGGCGCAAACCGTCGCCACGGCCACCCCGTGCTGGCCCGCGCCAGTCTCCGCGATGATCCGTTTCTTGCCCATTCGGAGCGCCAACAGAGCCTGGCCGACGGCGTTGTTGAGCTTGTGGGCGCCCGTGTGGCACAGGTCCTCGCGCTTGAAATGGATGTGTGCTCCGCCGAAGTGCGCGCCCAGCCTGGTGGCCGCGTACAGCGGCGTCGGGCGACCAACGAATGCGCGCCGGTGGCCCGCCAGCTCGAGCTGGAACTGGGTGTCGGCCTTGGCCTCGTGCCATACGTCCTCGAGCTCGGCAAGAGCGCCCATAAGCGTCTCCGGTACGTACTGCCCGCCGTAGGCGCCGAAACGTCCGTGCTCGGGGTGACTCAACTCAATACCTCGGCCATGCGTACCGCGTGCACGAACGCCCGCACCTTGTCGGGGTCTTTGACCCTGACGGCGGATTCGACGCCGCTCGACACATCGACGCCATATGGTTTGAAGGCGCTCACGACCTTGGACACGTTACCCGGTTCAAGGCCGCCGGCGATGAAGACCTTGCGAGTGGCGAGGAGCTCTCGCGCGCGAACCCAGTCCCAGGTGAGCCCGGTACCACCACGCTGGTCCGCCGACCAGGAATCGAGAATGATCGGGTCAGGCCACGCTTCCGCATCAGGCACCTGGCCGTCCTTGACCTTCAGCACCTTCATCAGCGGCCGCCCGGCGTCGTAGCCAGGCTGCTCCGACCCATGGAGCTGCAGGAGATCGAGGCCGACGAACTCGGCGATCTGGCGCACCTCGTTGGGGTCCTGGTCGATGAAGACCCCCACGATGGTTGGGCGCACGGAGAGCCGATCGACGATCGCCTTGGCCTCCTCGGGCGTGACCCGCCGGTCCGACCTGCAGAAGTGGAATCCAATGAGGTCCGCGCCCGACTCGACGGCGGCGCGCGCGGCATCTGGATCGCAGATGCCGCAGATCTTGACCTGAACCGTCATGCGGACGCCAGCTCGCGAATGCGTGCGGCGGGGTCCTCGGCACGCATCAGCGACTCGCCGACGAGGATCGCGTCGGCGCCCGCCTCCCGCATGCGGCGTGCATCCTCGCGCGTGTGGATTCCGCTCTCCGAGACGAGCAACACGTCGCTGGGGATCGCGACCCGCAGCCGCTCGGTGAGCCCCAGGTCAACCTTGAAGGTCCGCAGGTCGCGATTGTTGACACCGACGACGCGCGCGCCGGCATCCACTGCAATCCTCACCTCCATTTCGTCATGCACCTCGACGAGGGCCGCGATGCCCCGGCTTTCAGCGACGCGAAGCAGCTCGGCCAGTCGCAACGGATCGAGCGCGGCGACGATGAGCAGCACAGCGTCGGCTCCGGCCGCCCTAGCCTCACCGACCTCATACGGATCGGTGACGAAGTCCTTGCGCAGGATTGGGAGGTCTGTCGCAAACCGCGCTGTCTCGATGTGCTCCGGTCTCCCTCCGAAGCTCGCCATGTGGGTCAGGACGGAAATCGCGGCCGCACCGCCCTCCGTGTACGCCCGCGCCAGCTCAAGAGGGCGGTAGTCCTCGGTGAGCACTCCCATGCTGGGGGTTCTCTGTTTCATCTCGGCGATGACCGC